>Ga0187783_10001717_pt1 | contig 16223 bp, 16 predicted proteins | sample 1015_SJ02_MP02_2_FD_132471 | JGI IMG/M metagenome (GOLD analysis project Ga0187783, IMG submission 132471) | Tropical peat soil microbial communities from peatlands in Department of Meta, Colombia - 1015_SJ02_MP02_20_MG | ecosystem: Environmental > Terrestrial > Soil > Wetlands > Peat | place... | reverse complement strand
CGGTGATTCCCGCAGTGAGCACTGCGGCCGCATAGAGCCAGGGGTGACCGTACTCCAGCGCGCCGTAAATGACTTGATCCTTTGAAAAGAATCCGCTGAAAGGCGGAATGCCGCAAATCGACAGCACGGCGGTCAGCATCACCCAGAACGCGAACGGCATCTTCTTCCACAATCCGCCCATTTTACGAACATCCTGTTCGTTCGAAAGGGCGTGAATGACGAGACCCGCTCCGAGGAAGAGCTGCGCCTTGAAAAACGCGTGGGTAAAGAAATGGGCGACGCCGCCTTCGTACGCGCCGACGCCGACTCCCATGATCATGTAACCGATCTGCGACATCGTCGAGTAGGCAAGAATTCGTTTGATGTCCCACTGCGCGGTTCCGAGAATCGCGCCGAGCAGCGCGGTCACGCCGCCAACCGTGCCGACGAGCAGCTGCGCATCGGGATGCGGACTCCACAGCGGGGCGCAGCGCGCAATCAGATAGACGCCGGCCGTCACCATCGTCGCTGCATGAATCAGCGCCGAGACCGGAGTCGGGCCTTCCATTGCGTCGGGCAACCAGGTGTGCAGCGGAACTTGCGCCGACTTTGCCGCGGCTCCGATGAAGAGCGCGACACAAATCGTGAAAACCAGCCCAGACGGCAGCGCACCCTGCCCCCTGAAAACCTCGGCGAACCCGACCGAGTGCACGTTTGCGAAGATCAGAAAGATCGCGAACATGATGCCGGCGTCGCCGACGACGTTAATGACGAAGGCTTTGCGCGCGGCAGCGACGGCCGAGGGCCGATCGAACCAAAAACCGATGAGAAAGTAGGACGCCAAGCCGACGAGAGCCCAGCCGACGAGCAAGCCGACGAAATTGTCGGAGAGCACGAGCGTCAGCATCGCGAAGACGAAGAAGCTCATGTACGCGAAGAAGCGGGCGAAGGCGCGATCGCCCTCCATATAACCGATCGAGTAGAAGACGATCAAAAACCCGACGCCGGTGATGATGAAGGTCCAGATCAGCGAAAGCGGATCGAGCAGCAGACCGAAGTTGAACCCCGGCATCCAAGAAAATAGCGCCTGACTCGCCCCAAGCGCATCGCCCGCGCTCTGCGTCGCGTCGTGCCAGGAGAGGGCGGCAAGCACGAACGACGCACCGACCAGCGCCGATACCAGCCACCCCGCCAGCCGCTGTAGCTGCGGCCCAAAGGCCCAGCAAACCACCGCACCTGCAAGCGGCAACAGCCACAACGCGATCAGCAGCGGGTAGTGTCCGCTTACGCCCAGCACTTGATGCGTCACGATCCGCACCTCAGCGTTGCATGGTTAACCTGTCGCACCCGTGTCATCCTGAGGAGCGCGCGCAGCGCGCGTCTCGAAGGACGAACACGCGCGTCCTTCGACTCCCGCTTCGACAAGCTCAGCATTCGCTCAGGATGACGCGGGTGCGACAGGTCAGCCATGCAGAGCCCTCACGTCGTCGACGTCCACGTACTTCTGCGGGCGGAAGGTCGTTACGATGATGGCGAGGCCGATCGCGGCTTCGGCGGCCGCGACCGTGATCACTAGGAAGGCGAAGACCTGTCCCGCGTTTTGCAGCCACACGCGTGCAAAGGCGATGAAGAGAATGTTGGCGGCGTTGAACATCAGCTCGATGCTCATCAGCATGACGAGCGGATTGCGGCGCACCATCACGCCGATGACTCCGATGAAGAATAGGATCGCGGCCAGCGCGACGTAGTGCCCGATCGAGACGGGCATCAGCCCTTCCCCTCGCGGAGAATTGCCTCGCGCATCTCGCGCTCGACCACGCGTTCGTGCCCTCGAGGTGTTGCTTCGCGCATCTGCTCGCCGCCAAGTGTAATGACGCCGATGACCGCCACCATGAGAATCAGCGCCGTGACTTCGAACGGCAGTAGTTGCACCGTGAAGAGAGCCGTGCCGAAATCGGCAACGCTGCCGAAGACGTTGGCGATGCCGACCGGTCCGGCCGCTCGCGTCGGAACGACCGGCGCCTTGGACACGGCGTAAACGAGAAACGCAAAGCCCGCCAGCGCGACGACCGCGGCCGGCAGCCAAATCTTCGGCAGCCGGTTCGGTCCGGTCGCAAAGGGCGCGACGCCGCTGCTGAGCAGCGCGATGACGAAGACGAAGAGCACCAAGATCGCGCCCGAGTAGACGATGATCTGGATGACGGCCAGGAACTCGGCCGAGAGCGTTACGTAGAGCACGGCAATCGTCGCGAAGTTGAGCAGAAGCGCGACGACGCTATACACGGGCTTACTTGCCGCGATCGTCCAGATCGCGCTGCCAATCAGAATCGCCGCGAGAACGAAGAATTCGAGCATTACTCTTCGAGCGTCAATCCTTTGCGCCGGCGCAACAGTACCTCGCCGCGCCACGTCGCGGAATAACCGTGAGGTACGTCGTTTGTCGATTTGATCTCGGCGACGCGCCCGAGGTCGCCGGGAATGCCGCCGGGACGCTCGTCGGGCGGCGTGCCGACGCCGGCTTCGGGCGGCACCAATAGTCGATCCTTGTCATAAATGAACGATCCGCGACGGTAGTCGGCCATCTCGAAGCGCGGCGTCAGCACGATCGCGTCGGTCGGACACGCCTCTTCGCACATCCCGCAAAAAATACAGCGCAGCTCGTCGATTTCGTAGCGCGCCGCGTAACGCTCCCCCGGCGAGCGACGGTCTTCCGGCGAGTTTTCCGCGCCGATGACCGTGATTGCGTTGGCGGGGCAGACGCTCGAGCAAAGCTCGCAGCCGATGCAACGCTCTTTGCCGTCGGCATAGCGGCGCAGCTCGTGCAGGCCATGAAAACGCGGCGCGTGCTGCTTCTTGACCGACGGGTACTGAATCGTCGGCCGCTTACGGAACATGAATCTGAAGGTGATCGACAAACCTTTGAGGATCGCTCCGACGTTGTAGAGCCGTTTACGTGCCGCCATCCCTCGACTCAGCCTTTATAAGCCACGAAGACCGCGGTCAGCACCAAGTTCAGCGTTGCGACCGGCAGCAGAACCTTCCAGCCGAACGCCATCAGACGGTCGTAGCGAAGCCGCGGCAGCGTCGCCCGCAGCCACATGTAGAAAAACATGAAGCAGCCGACTTTCAATAGAAACCATACGATGCCCGGCACGGCAGTCAAGCCGAACGCCGCGTTCCATCCGCCGAAGAATAGCAGCGTCGCGATGCACGAAACCGTCAGCATGTTGACGTACTCGGCGATGAAGAACAAGCCAAAGCGCAATCCCGAGTATTCGGTGTGGAAACCGGCGACCAGCTCGGTCTCGGCCTCAACGAGGTCGAAGGGCGCACGATTCGTCTCGGCGACCGCGGTGATGATGTAGATGACGCAACCGACGAACTGCGGCAGCACGAACCACCAGCGGGCTTGGGCGTGGACGATACCGTCGAGCGACGTCGTCCCTGCCAAGATCAGCACCCCGATCAGCGAAAGCGACATCGCGAGTTCGTAACTGATCATCTGGGCCGTCGAACGCACGCTTCCGAGCAGCGGATACTTCGAACCCGAAGCCCAACCGCCCAAACAGATGCCATAGACGCCGAGTGAGGTGATCGCAAGAATCAAAAGGATTCCGGCGTTGACGTTTCCGATCGCCCACGTCGCGCCCGAAGCGGACGACCCGAACGGAATCACGGCGTAAACCGCAAAGGCGGTCGCGAGCGAAATGAACGGCGCAAGCTTGTAGAGCAGCGGGTCGGCGGTTTCGGGCGTGAGATCTTCCTTGAGCATCAATTTGGCCGCATCGGCCGCCGGCTGCATTAAGCCCCACGGACCAACGCGATTGGGGCCGGGACGCAGCTGCATCCATCCGAGGATCTTGCGCTCGGCCAGCATCGCGTAAGCAAACGACGTTACCACGACCAAGAGCAGCACGGCCGACTTAACCAGGACGATTAGCCACCACGGCATCGCCTAGTCCCTCAACCCACTCAGCCACGGATCGTGCTGCCACGTGCCGCCGCCCGATAGAATCTTGCTCTCTCTTTTCACGGTCGCGAGGTTCTCAGTCGAAGCAAACCTCGCGTCGCCGAAGGTGAAACTTGGCGCGGCATTCGCGATGTGCGCGACGATGGTGCGATGGAGCTCGTCGCTCGACGGTACCTCTACGTCGAGTTGCGCGGCGAGCCCGGTAAGCATTTCGAGATCCGAACGCACCGAGGTCGGCGCCTCGAGCGAAGCGTTGACCGGAAGCAGATCGCCCCCGATTCCGATGGTCGTGCCGCTGCGCTCGAACGCGCCGCAAGCCGGCAAAACGAGCGTCGCGAGCTGCGCCGTTGCAGTCATAAACAGCTCGCTGACGACGAGAAACGGAATCCTGGTGAGCTCGTCGCGCGCCGCCGCCGGATCGGGCGCGTTGCGCGCGGGATTGACGCCGAAGAGCGAGAGCACGGCGAGAGTGCCGCTGCGCGAGCCCAGCATCGCGGCTGCGTCGAGACCGGAGTCCGCCGGCGCGTAGCGCGGACCCAAGCCCGGCAGCATTCCCATTGCCTCCGCTCCGCGTCCGTTCGATTGTTCGCTCGCAATGTACGCCGAAAGCTCCGCGACGCCCGAAAATGCTTTGGCAAAAGCCCGTCCGAGCTCCAGATCGACGCCATCCCATATAAGGGCGATCTTCGAGGCCTCGGCGACCGCGGCGCGCGCGTCTTCGGCGCGCGGTGCCTGCACGATCCTAGCTCCATTTCGCAGCGCAGCTTTACGGAGGCGCAGCCACAGCACCGGCGCGATCTCCGCGGGAGAGTCGCCGGCGATAACGATCGCTTGCGCGCGATCGATGCCATCCAACGCAATACCGTGAATGCCGGGAGTCGCTTGACGCTGCCTGCCTCCGCGCCAATCCAAATTATTGACGCCGAGCGCGCGGTGCACGCGTTGCAACAAGTAAGCTTCTTCGTTGGTGAGCCGCCCGCCGCCGATCGCACCGACGCTCGACGTACCGTGCGCTGCAATCGCCTCTCGGATCGCCTTTGCCCAGAGAATGAAGGCGTCATCCCAACCAATCTGCACGAAGCTGCCGCCCTTGCGGTAGAGCGGCTGAGTCAGCCGGTCCGGCGACTCGTAAAAGCCGACGTTATAACGGCCGCGGTCGCAAAGCCAGCCGTCCGAGATTGGATCGTCTTCGATCGACATCGTTCGCAGCAGCTTGCCAAAGCGAACGTCGGCGAACTGCCCGCAGCCGACCGCGCATTGCGTGCACGTCGTTTGCGTTCGAGCGAGATCCCACGGACGTGACTTGAAGCGGTACGTCTTAGAAGTCAATGCGCCAACGGGGCAGAGCTCGGTGACGTTTCCGGTGAAGTTGTGGCGGTACGGAAGCCCGGTTGCCGTCGCGATGATATCGTGCGCGCCCCGATCCTTTACGACGAGCTGCCGCTCGTCGGCGATGATGTCGTCGAAACGCACGCAGCGCTGGCAGACGATGCAGCGCTCCTCGTCGAGCACGATGGTTGGTCCGAGATCGACGGCTTTCGGCTTGGCGAGCTTCGGGTCGGCGACGTCGGATGCGCCGGGCCCGTACGCCATCGCATAATCTTGCAGATCGCACTCGCCGCCCTTGTCGCAAATCGGGCAGTCCAACGGATGATTGACCAAAAAGAGCTCGAGGACGGCGGCGCGCGCCGGTTCGACCCGATCTCCGCGCGTTCGAATGACCATACCGTCGGTAACGGTGGTATTACACGCGATCTGGAGCTTGGGTAAGCCCTCGATTTCGACCATGCAAATGCGGCAAAGGCCCGCCGGCCCGAGCTTGGTGTGATAGCAATAGATCGGGATCTGCTGCTGGATCGTCTTGGCCGCTTCGACGATGAGCGTTCCTTTCGGGACCGTCACCGGCACGCCGTCGATGCTGACGCTGACCATCTCGGCGCTGCGCGCAAGCAAAGGAACGCTCACGCCGGCTGCGCCGCCTCCGTCACGATCCTGGATTTGAATTGTTCGGGAAAGCGCTGCATGACCGACTTGAGAAACGGCTCGATCGAGTCACCCAACGGGCAGAGATTCAAGCCGGTGATCGAGCCGGAGATCCGCAAGAGCATTTCATAGTCGCCGGGGATGCCGCGATGCTGTACGAGCCGTTCGAGCACGCGCTCCATCCAGCTGCCACCTTCCCGGCAGGGCGTGCACTGTCCGCACGACTCGTGGGCGAAGAAGCGGACGAGATTATACGCGGCCTTCACAAAGTCTGAGGTGTCGTCGAAGACCACGAAAGCGCCCGAGCCGAGCATCGAGCCGGCCTTCGTCATGCTTTCATAGTCGTACGGCCAATCTAAATGCTCTTCGAAGATGCATGCCGAGGAGCCGCCGCCCGGCTGAACTGCCAAGAACGTTCGTCCCGGCCGCAACCCTCCGGCCAAATCGATGATCTCTCGCACGGTCGTTCCGAGCGCAACTTCATAGTTGCCGGGCTTCCGCACGTGTCCCGAGACGGAAACGATCTTGTAGCCTTTGCTGCGCTCGGTACCTACCGATGCAAACCATTGCGCACCGCGTTCGAGAATTGGGACGAGGTAAGCGAGCGTCTCGACGTTATTGACGATCGTTGGTTTTTGATAGAGCCCCTCAACCGCCGGAAACGGCGGCTTCAGCCGCGGTTCGCCGCGCTTGCCTTCGAGCGAGTTGAGCAAAGCCGTCTCTTCGCCGCAGATGTAGGCCCCGGCTCCGCGATGGACCGTAATCTCGAGATCGTAACCGCCGCCGAGGATGTTGTTGCCCACGTATCCGGCCTTGCGCGCTTCTTCGAGCGCGTTACAGAAGATCTCGTAACCGCGCTTGAACTCGCCGCGAATATAGATGAACGCATGATGCGACGCGATGCCGTACGCGCCGATGAGCATCCCTTCCAAGACGAGATGCGGCGTCTCCTCAAGGAGCATATGGTCCTTGAACGTGCCTGGCTCGGCTTCGTCGCAGTTACAAACGAGATAGCGCGGATTCTTGTCGCTCGGAAGAAACGACCACTTTCTCCCGGTGGGAAAGCCTGCGCCGCCGCGGCCGCGTAAACCGGAGGCTTCGGCGATCTTCAGCACGTCGACCGGCTGCAACTCGCGCAGCGTCCGCTCCCACTGCCGGTAGCCGCCACGCTCGCGATAGGCATCGATGCCGCGCATATCGAGCTCGCCGATTCCGGCCGTCAGAACCTTAGTGACCGGCACGGGCAGCCTCTTCATCGATCGTCTCGACGACCGCGCGGGAATCGACCACCGCACGCTCGCCGGTTTGGCGGAAGAACGGAACGTTGCGGTTGATGATGTTGTCGAGCATGATGATCCCGCTCGCATCGCCCACACCGCCCGCGTTGTCGGGCTTGGGGACGCCGCGCGCTCCCGCGGACTTCCCACCGGCGGCAATGTCGAGATCTTGCGCGATGCTCCAGGTTCTCTCCGGTTTTTCGGTCTGCGCCATCGGCGCCACCGCGTACGTACCGGCCCGCATCGCGTCGAGCATCGCGTCGACCTTCTGCGGCGTGAGGTCGTAAACGAATTCGAGATTGACCTCCATGCAGGTTGCGCGATCGCAAGCCGCCAGACATTCGACCTCTTCATAGGAAAAGAGCCCGTCGTCGGTCGTCTGCAGGTGAGCGACGCCGAGCTTTTCTCTGAAATACGCCATGATGTTCTCGCCGCCGTTGATCGTGCAGGCCAAGCCGCGGCAGACCTGCAGCATGTACTTTCCAACCGGACGGCGGTACAGCAACGTATAGAACGAGGCCACGCCTTCGACTTCAGCCGGCGTAAGTTCGAGCATTTCAGCCGCCGCATACATCGCTTGAGAGCTCACGAAGCCTTCGTGCTCCTGAAACAAATGCATCAACGGCAAAAGCGCCGACCGCTTCCGCTCGTACTGCGCAATGATTTCTTCGCACCGCGGCCTCAGGCGCTCCAACAACTCCCCAAACTTCTTCTCTCGCTCAGTCATTTGCATCGGCACTCGACGTAACATCTGTGTGTCATCCTGAGCGCGCCGCGCAGCGGCGCAGTCGAAGGACGCTTGCCGCTCCTTGCAAGTGCTGAGATGCTACGAGGAGCTCGACGTAACGCCGCGGAGCCGCTCGTCGCTCCGCCCTCCGGGCTGCGCTCCTGCTGCCGTGCTCCTCGCTCTCGCCATCCATGGCTCCGCTCGTCGTCACGAGCCTCCTCGGCATTACGTCGAGCTCCTCGTAGCATCTCAGCACTTGCCAACGACCTCACCTATCTACCTCGCCAAACACGGGGTCGAGCGAGCCGATCATTACGACGAGATCGGCGATGAGATTTCCGGGGGCGATCCCTTTGAGCGCTTGCAGGTTGTACAGGCTGGGCGGGCGCGTGCGAACGCGGTAGGGACGGTTCTCGCCGTTGCTCACGATATAGTAGCCCAGCTCGCCGCGAGGCGATTCGATCGACTGATAGACGTCGCCGGGCGGCACTCGAAAGCCTTCGCTGATCAGCTTGAAGTGATGGATGAGTGCTTCCATCGACAGTGCGATGGTTTCTTTCGGCGGTAAGGCGATCTTCGGATCGTCGATCATCACCGGTCCAGGTTTATCGAGGCGCTTGCGGGCCTGCTCGATGATGCGCATCGACTGCTCCATCTCGTCGAGCCGCACGAGAAAGCGCGCATAGGCATCGCCTTCGTCGCGAGTCGGAACGTCGAACTCGTACGTCTCGTATCCGCAATACGGGAAGGCCTTGCGCACGTCGTAAGCCACACCGCTGGCGCGCAGGCTAGGGCCGGTAACGTTCCATTGTATCGCGGCCTCCGGCGTCAGCACGCCAACGTCGATCGTACGATCCTGGAAGATCGGGTTGGCCTGCAGCAGCCCGCGCAGCTCGCGCATGCGGCCCGGGAATTTTTCGATCAGTGCGTCGAGCTTTTCCAACTGGCCTACGGGCAGATCGCCATTGAGGCCACCGATGCGCACGTAGTTGGGATGCATCCGCGCGCCACCCGTCGCCTCCTGCAGGTCGAGAATGTTTTCGCGCAAGTCGAAGCAGTAGAAAAACACCGAGATCGCGCCGAGATCGATGCCATGCGTGCCGAGCCACACGCAGTGCGAGGCGATGCGCGTGAGCTCCATGCAGAGAACCCGCACGGTTTGCGCGCGCTCCGGGATTCGGTCGGTAATGCCGAGGAGTTTCTCGACCGCAAGCGCGTAGCAAAGCGCGTTCGAAGAGGGCGCTAGGTAATCCATCCGCTCCATCACGGTCTGTGCTTGCGTCCAAAAGAGACCTTCGGCAGTCTTCTCGATGCCGGTGTGGAGGTATCCAATTTCCGGCTCTGCCGTTACGACGTTTTCGCTATCGATCTCGAGCACGATCTGAAGCACGCCGTGCGTCGACGGATGCTGCGGACCCATGGAGAGCACCATCGTGTTCTCCTTTTGGGTCACGATCTCGGGCGTAGGCATGGAAGAAGCCGTCACTGCTCGCGGGCCCGCCTTATCTCTTCCTGCAGCGCTTCGAGGGTTCGTCCGGACGGAGGCGTACCGGCGACAACGTTGCTCTTGTTGGCAAAGCTCGGACGCGGCGAACGCTCGCGGGCCGGCCCGCGCATCGGATAATCCTTGCGCAAGGGATGGCCTTCCCAATCGTATGGCATCTGAATGCGCCGCAAATCGGCGTGCCCGTCAAAGACGATTCCGAAGAGATCGAAGACTTCACGTTCGGCCCAATCCGCCGATCGCCAAAGGTCCATGACGCTTGGGAGGCGCTCGCCGTCGGCAACGCCGCAGAGAACTCGGATCCTCGCCGGGCTGCCAACTTCGGCGACGCCCGCCTTCGTCGGCCTCAGTTTCAGCAGGTGGTAGACGACGTCGAAACGCGGCTTGCGTTGCAGGTAATCAACGGCGCCGAGATCGAGCAACATCGCATACCCGTCGCCCTTGAGCGCTTCGAGGCGCGCGCGAAGCTGCGCGGGTGCAACCCGCTCGATCGTTGCATCGTCGATGGGAGGGCGAATGCTGGGCGGATCGGTCGCCGAGCCTGCGATCGGGGGAACTTGCGTGCTAGGCACGGATCACTATCGAGTATGCAGGTTCAGGCTCGCGCCAAGATCCCGCCGCGCCCGCCTTCGCGGATCTGCTGCTGTATGAGGTTGACGGCGTAGAGCAGACCGTCGGGCGTGGGAGGACAGCCGGGAACGTAGACGTCGACCGGAACGATCGTGTCGATCCCTTGAATGACCGCGTAGTTGTCGAAAATCCCGCCCGAGCTGGCGCAGGCACCCATCGAGATGACCCATTTCGGCTCGGCCATCTGATCGTAAAGACGCTTTACGACGGGGCCCATCTTCTGGGCGACGCGACCGGAAACGATCATAAGATCGGCTTGACGCGGCGAGCTGCGAAAAACTTCCGAGCCGAGCCGCGCGATATCGTACTCCGAAGAAGTTACCGTCATCATCTCGATTGCGCAGCAGGCCAGCCCCATCGTTAGCGGCCACACGGACGAGCTCTGCGCCCACCGTGCGACATCGTCGAGACGCGCCAGCATGAACTGGCCCGGGCCGGCGCTTAACGCCATACGAAGCCGCCCTTTTTCCAGACGTACGCGTAACCGATCGCCAGCACGATGATGAAGACGACCATCTCGAGTAATCCGAAGACGCGGAGTGCGTGCATCTTGACGGCCCATGGATAGAACGATGCCGCTTCGACGTCGAAAACCACGAAAAGCATAGCGATCAAGTAGAACCGGACTGGGAAGCGTCCCGCCACCGGCGAGGTCGGCTCGACGCCGCACTCATAGGCTTCACGCTTGTGCCGATTCGGCTTTGCTCGCGCCAAGAGCCCCGGCAAAACGGTGAAGAGCAGCGCCGCCACGAGCGCAACACCGAGGTAGATCGCAACAGGGCCGTACGGATTCATGGCTTGTGAAACTTTTCACAAGCGCCATGCCATACCTGTTCTTGCGTCATAGGCCGGTTGTCTGCGACTTTTGGACCACGCAAACTGGCGGCTCGGCGGGACGTTGCGGCATCCTGACCGTAGATTCGGTCATGCGCTATGCCGTTTTGGGGATACTCCTGCTCTTCGCGCTCGGCGACGCGTGTTCGCCGCCGCCCAACGTCGTCGGCGTTCAGGATTTCGGCCGCGTCGCCGGCCGGGTGCTCGATGCAATGACCAACCGCCCAATCCCGAACGCCTTGCTCTCGGTAGGTTCGCTCTACACCGCCCGCGCCGACGTCAACGGAGGATTCGTCTTGCGCGCGGTCGCCGGGGACCAAACGGTAACGGCCCGCGCGGCCGGGTACTCGACGGCGACGGCCGACACGACCATCCCCAAAGATGGAACGGTCTCAATCGGATACATCCGTCTCGTTCCGCTCACCGTTCCGGCAGGGTTGCCAACGCTCGCGCCGCCTCCGGTTCCGACACCGCGAACCTCGCCGGCAATAACTCTGCTGCCGAGCGCAAGCCCGAACTCTAGTCCGAGTCCGGCGGCTTCCTCCTCTTCGGCGTCGGTCGTCCCGTCAGCTGTGCCGAGCGCGATTCCGAGCGCCGCGCCGTCAGCCAGGGCGAGTTAGCTCAGGCGCAGCGTCGCCAGATCGAGGTCGTACTCGATCGAACGGTAGATGTCATCGGGAATTTCGCCGGCTCGGCGCATCGTTAGAATAGCGCGCCGTTCGGCGGCCAGCGCCTCCTTCTGCAGAGCTCGATCGGTCCGGCTCTCCCGCGCTTCGTCGCTCTCTCCTTCGGCGATTCTGCCGCGCAGCACGTTGATGCGCTGGCGATACTCTTCCAGAATACGTTCGGTGATTTCTCGATCGAGCGAGGACGTGCGTCGCGCCTCCTCCTCGTGCAATCGTTCGATGCCGGCCTCGAGGGCGCGAATTCGCAGCTTCGTCTCCCGCTCGTTCCTTGGGCTCGTCTCGGTCACGCCCAGCCACTCGATCAGTGGGCCCAACGTGAGGCCTTGAAAAACCAGGGTAACGAAGATCACGCACACCGTAAAGAAAATGATCAAGCTTCGGGCGGGGAAGAGCTGGTCGCCGAGCGTGTACGGAAGCGCGAGGGCGATTGCAAGCGAAATGATGCCGCGCATGCCCGACCATCCCAAGACGACGAGCGGCTGCCATGAAGGAGGGCGCTCGTCGTCGTGATGCCCGCGACGTAGCCAGTGCGGAAGATAAGCCGCCGGAAACACCCAAACCAACCGCAACAGGATCACCGTAGTACTGACGAGCAGGCCGTAGAGTAGGTAATCGCGGACGTGCGGCGTCAGCGCTTCTAAGATCGAGGGCAGCTCGAGGCCGATCAAGAGAAATGCGAAGGCATTGAGCACGAAAATCAGCAGCCGCCAAACGGCGGCGGCAAGGACACGCGATTCCGAGTCGATGAAGGCGGCCGAGCGGCGACTCAGCATGATCCCGGCAGAAACAGCGGCCAGCACGCCGGAAACGTGGAGGGCCTCCGCGGGAAGATACGCCGCAAAAGGGGCCAGCAAAAAGACGACGCTGACGATCATCGCGTCGGAGAATCCGCGCCGGGTGATATACCGCAAGATCAGCTCGACGAGCCTCGCGCTAACAATTCCGACGAGCACGCCTCCCGCGGCGACGACCACGAATGCGACGCTTGCGCGTGCCAGCGAAAAGCTGCCCACCGAGATGGCCGCAGCGAGTGCGAAGCGGTAGAGGACCAGCGCAGTCGCATCGTTGATGAGGCATTCACCGGTCACGATCGCCGCGATCCGATGCGGAATGGCGAGCCGCTCGAAGATCGCTTCGGCGGCCACCGCGTCCGGCGGCGAGACGATCGCACCGAGCAAAAAGGCGAGCGGCCACGTAAATATCGGCAGCGTGTAGTGAACGACAACGGCCACGACCGCCATCGTGAGTATCACCAAGCCGACGGCATACAGCGTAATCGGGCGCGCGTTACGCTTCAGATCGAACCAATCCGTCGTCCACGCCGCTCCATAGAGCAGGGGCGGGATTACGAGCAGGATGATCAGATCGGGATCGGGGCGAGGATGCGGCAAGTGGCGCGCAAAGGCGAGCCCGATGCCGCCGATGACAAAGGCGATCGGGTAGGGAACTTTCAGCCGCTTCGCGAGCACCGCGAGGACGACGATGACGGCTAAGAACGTGACGAGGACGAGCGCTTCACTCATTGCCTGAGTAACTCAGGTATCGGTCGATTCGCCCAACGTGCGCAAATCGATCGCGTAACCGGCGACGACGAGGTAAACTCGATCGGCAGACTTCGCCAGCCGCGCAACCATGCGTCCCATCGCGTCGCGAAAGAGACGCGCAGACGCAGCAACCGGCACGACGTCCCAACCGATCTGTTCGCTCACCGCGATGACGTAAGCCGGCGAGGCGAGCATCGCGTCGACGAACTCCGCCGCTTCGTCGTCGAGCTGCGATTCCAGCACGGTGTAGTCGATTTCGAGCAGATCGATATGGTTTGTGATGCGTTCCTCGAGCCACGTGCCAAGCGCGTCGACGACCAAACACGTTCCCGCAGGAGCCTCGCGAAAGAGCGCAAGCTGCGCCTCGCGTGTCATGGCGGCGGTTTCCACCGTAGGCCATGATACCGGGCGATCGCGAACGTGACGCGTAAGGCGCGCCCGCCACTCGACGTTTTCGGGTGCGCCGGCAGCCGTCGCGACGTACGTAACCGCGTATCCGCTCTCGCGCGCCAGCCGGACTCCGAAGGCACTCTTTCCCGAACTCACCGGTCCGGTGATGAAGACCACGGCCATCGCGGCGCCATTTCGACTCGCAGCGGCTTGTCGCCCCGCCGCGACGAATCCTTACCGGGCGAATGCTGTTAAATCTCGGGGCGATCGCGCTGGGCGTCGTCGTCATTCTGCTCGCGCTCAACGACGTTTTTCAGTCGGTCGTCATGCCTCGCGCTACCGGGCGGGGCATGCGCATCAGTCTCTACTTCTGGCGGAGCATGTGGTTCGTCTGGCCACGGTTGGGGTGGCGACTCTTTCCCCACGAGATCGAACGTCAGGAGGAATTCCTGGCCATCTTTGCGCCCCTTATGCTGATTACCCTGATCGGCTTTTGGATTTCTCTGCTGATCGTGGGGTTTGGGCTCATCCTGTGGGCTTTGCGCGCCGGCATCAGTCCGCCGCACACGTCGTTCGGGGCGATGCTGTATTTCGCGGGAACTTCGCTGCTGACGATTGGTTTCGGCGACATCGTCAGTCGCCACGCTCTCCCTCGATTGGTTTCGGTATTCGCGGGGCTCGCCGGCCTATCGTTCCTGTCGATCGTGACCGCCTTTCTCTTCGCAGTCTTCGGGTCGTTCCAAAACCGCGAAACGTTCGTGGTTACCACAGCGGCGCGCGCGGGCACTCCGCCGAGCGGCGTCAGCCTGCTCGAGATCGCCGCATACTCGCAGACTCAGGTCTATCTTCCGATGCTGATGATCGATGCGCAGCGCTGGGCGGCCTTAGTTATGGAGAGCCATCTGGCATATCCGGTGCTCGCGTTTTTCCGCTCCAGTCACGACGAGCAGTCGTGGATCGGCACCTTGGGCACGCTGCTCGACGCGGCAACACTCTTGATCACGACGACCGACGGCATCCACTACGGTCAGGCGCGGATCTTTTACAGCGTGGGACGCCACGCCGCGCGCGACCTTTCGAATTACTTCTTGATCGACGCCGCCGACGAGGGCGTAGGGATCGAGCGCAGCGAATTCGACAACGCCTGCGACCGGCTCGCGGAGGCCGGATACACGCTTCGCCCACGTGACGAAGCCTGGCTACGCTTTGCGGATCTTCGCTCGAGGTATGCCAGCCGGCTTAACGGCATGGCTCGATTCTTCGAAATTCCACCGCTGCAGTGGATCGGCGACCGTTCGACGATCAGCACGACCGCTCGCTACACATCTAAAAACCATGTGCCCGATCCACACGATGCAAAAACTTCTTGACGTCGTCGACCGGTACCGCAAACCCGATGCTGCGCTCCTCGTCGAAGCGCGATTCGGCGACGCCAACGACCTCGCCGGTGCTGGCGATGAACACCGGCGCCCCGCTTTCGCCGGGAACGATCGACAACGTTACCTCAAGTGCGTCCTTGCGGATCGAGGAGAGGCGTCCGGTGTCCAGCGAGGTGGCTAGCCCAAGTCCTTCGTCGTCGAACTCGTCGGGAACGGGATAGCCGAGAAGACCGACCTCGCGTCCGACCTCGCGCTGCAGCTGCGAAGACGAGCCCAGCGAAATCACCGGCAGCCGGCGGCGCGGCGTGCGGAGCAAGGCGAGATCGAGATCCTCGTTTGACGCAATCACTTTTGCCGGCGTGCGCCAGCGATTTGCCACCGTAATCCGCAGATCCCATGCGCCGTCGATCGCGTGCTGCACGGTTAGGATGTCACTTCCCCAATCGCCCGATGCGACGACGAATCCGGTTGCATAGGCGTCATCGTAACGGTCCTTCTTACTCTCGGGCGGTACCCGCATCGATAGCAAGACGACCGCGGGACGAAGGCGCTGCACCGAAGCGACGAAGTCGTCGTCGGCGTTGCGGCTGCAGCCGGCTACGCCGATGACAGCGAGCACCACTATCCAACTCGCGATGCGCGCAATCATATGGCCCGCTCGATGAGTGCGGCACGCAATCCGTCGAGGCCTGCTCCGGTCGCGGCGCTTACGCGAAGGATGCCGGTCGCATCGGGCGAGTCGGGCACGGCGAGATCGCATTTGTTGAAGACTTCGAGGCGCGGCGTGCGATCGAGCTCGAGCTCTGCAAGCAGCGTTTGGACGGCCTCGCGCTGACGCCGCCATTGCGGATTGCTCGCGTCGAGCACGTGAAGCAATAGGTTCGCCTCGCGCAGCTCCTCCAAGGTCGCGCGAAACGCGTTCACTAGATCCTTCGGCAAGTCCGTGATGAAGCCGACCGTATCGGCCAGGCGAACGTAAGAACCGGGCTCGAGAAAGGCGCGCCGGATCATTGGATCGAGCGTCGCAAAGGGGCGATCGGCAACGTACGCATTGCTGCGGGTGAGGGCGTTGAGCAACGAGGATTTCCCAACGTTGGTATAGCCGACCAGCGCGACGAGCGGTTCCTGACGCGGCGCCGCCCGGCGCACCGCGCGTTGACGCCGAACGTCGGCCAGCAGCCGATTGAGGACGGCGATGCGTTCGCCGATTCGGCGCCGGTCGGCTTCGAGCTTGGTCTCACCGGGCCCGCGCGTCCCGATCCCGCCGCCGAGACGCGAAAGGTCCGCCCCCGCACCGATGAGATTCGATTGGCGATATCG
>Ga0187783_10001716_pt1 | contig 16224 bp, 16 predicted proteins | sample 1015_SJ02_MP02_2_FD_132471 | JGI IMG/M metagenome (GOLD analysis project Ga0187783, IMG submission 132471) | Tropical peat soil microbial communities from peatlands in Department of Meta, Colombia - 1015_SJ02_MP02_20_MG | ecosystem: Environmental > Terrestrial > Soil > Wetlands > Peat | place... | reverse complement strand
CCCGATTGCTCGCCAAGCGTTTCGAGCGCGATGGCGAGGCTGAACCGCACGCCGGCGAGGGTCTCTGGGTTCCAGACCCCTTCCTTGCTGTCAGCTAGCGCGCGAACCTGCGTGATCAGCGGCGCAAGCCTATCGGCGACAAAGTGTCCCTCCTGACCAAATGTGAGCTCGGCCAGACGAGTCTGCGTGAGCAATCCCAAAATCTGTTTCAAATCGTCCCAAAACGCTGCGGGAAGCGCGATGGTCTCGGATTGCGACTGATAATTTCCGCTTGCTTTGGCACCGGCAACTTCGCGCGACGGCGTCCAGTAGAGGTGCATGGTGCTCTTGATGACGCGGCCCCAGATGAGAACATCGGCGCCGCTTTGCTTGAGCAGACCTCTTGCTTCCTCTTCTGCCTTTTTTCTATTTTCACGTTCGGTGCCCGAGGCTGGCCATTTCACCATGCGGTCAATCAGAAGCGTCTCGGCTCCTTCGAAATCTTCGAGACCGTTGCGCAATTGCTTCTCTTGCGTTTGCCCCTCGTCGTCTTGAAGATGGGTGACCGCAATAGTGAGGTGTCCTTTTGGCGCGGGGAGCACCGGGCGCCGCTCCCACATCTCTACGAGCCAAGCGACACCGGGGCGATCTTTGAATTCTTTCCAGTTCGACCAAACGTAATAGCTGCCGCCGCCGATGGCGATGAGGAGGACAATTACAACCGCGCCCAGCAATCCAATGCGTTTCCGCAGCCATTCAAAATCTGCCTTCCATCCGGAAAGCCAGCCAATCAGCTTTCCTACTGGACCCTTTTCCTCCTCTTCGGCCATTCCTTCCCCCGAGGCAGCGCAGCACAAGCCCCTGCCGACGCGTTTTTATACGCCCCTTTTTATCGAAGTTCGAAGTCGGCGTTGTTTATATCTCCTTTATATAATGCTCTTCCATTACGTATGGTCCCTTTATGCGGTTCGGAGCATATTAAATCGTCCTAGCGACTCAAACAACGCACCAAGGCGCCGTAAGGGGCCTTGGAAACAGGTAATGGGGCTTGCCTCTCAAGTAGCCTCACAGGAGGTGTGCTATGTCGAAGAAGAGCACGTCTGGGGTCGCCGCTGCGGTTCTGCTCGGATTGATTATGTCCGCATTTTCAACGCCGGCGGCATTTGCGGCTGCAAGACACCACCGTTCGGTGCATGCGTCGATCAATCCCGCGCCATACTATTTCGCGCCATACGCCGCGCCGTACTATGTCTATGTCTGGAGCCCGTACCAGAGCCCGTACCCGCCTACTGCCGGCGGAACGACCCACCGCGGCTAGGGCTAAGCAAACTGGAGTGGGTTGGAAAGCGCCAACTCCAGCAGAGCCGATCGAGCGCCGGGGGGAAACCGGAAGGACTATCTGAGCGTCCGCGGATAGTCTTCCGGCAGCCCTCTTTGTGTTAGCTGCAGGGTCTTCAGAATCTCTCTGACGTGCCGATGCATTGCCTGATGGCAACACGGTTCATCGACCCAAAAGGGCGAGATTCATCTGCGTGAAGGCCCAGTCGAGCGGAACCCGCGCGCGCGTCCTTTCCTTGAGCGGCTCGTCACCGGCGGCGTATCGGAAGCCCTATGAAATGCGGTCAGTCTGAAATAAGAGGCATCACCGCGTAGGTGCGCTACGGGGAACCTTAGTGGAACGCGCACATGCAAACGTCCTCTCCTGCCAGCTCTCCTATCTTTGTTGAGCCTCGATATACCTGCACCGCATTCTTACCACTTACCTCCAACCGGTCTCCCTGTCGAAGAAGATCGGTCAGCTCGGTTGCTTCGGTAGCCTGTAGCTCTCGCGGCTCATAGGCGATCTGACCGTTCCAAAGCCGCGCCCGGAAAAGATGCAGCCCGCTATTTTCGGTGTAGAGGACATTTGTTTGCTGCAAGTCGACGAATTTTCTCGCCCAGGCGGCATCGCAATGAGCCAGCATGCTGAGGGTTTTATCGGCAACTTCGGCGGCAGCTGAGCATCGGAATGAGCAAGGAAAGAAACTCAAGAGCGTGCGTCCGAAATACTGTGTCAGGTAATTCAGGCGCCAATCGTATGGCATAGCGCCGGAGGTGCTTTGCAGGACGTAAGGTACAAAATCGTATTGCTTTTCCGCTGCCAAAGGTTTGAACCGCTCGAACGCTTCCCGGCAGCAAGCCGGTATCCCCAGCAGCGCCCCGAACAAATCGTCTTCGCCTGCCTCGTCCAGCATTCTGCCGGTTTCGGCTAAGGTCGTCTCAGATGCTATATATACATTGCAAACTCCACCGGCCTCACCTGGCTGGGCTAATCTTTCTATTCGATTTGCCCAGCCACCCTTTCCTCGATCGGGGCGAAGGATCCATTGTTTTTCGCTTGTGATGATTTGAAATCCGTGCCGCTCCGCTACTACCTGGAGCAAGGCAATTCTCTCCTTGTTTAAGCTGGTGCGGGAAATCTTAACGTCCGCCGCAGCCAATAGAATTTCTCTGATTAAGTTATCGTCAAATTGGCTTCTCGAATCTAGATACAGCTCGCGGCTGAGCCGTGTTGCCCGATCCCAGCTGGTGTCCTCTTCGAAGAATGTGCTCCATGGGCCAGACAACCGCCGCCGATTGTCGCTTAGGCCTGCGGCTCCTGCCTGAGCTGGCAGTTGCTCACAGAGTGTCTGCCACAAGACCGTGCGGAGCCGTTCTTTTCGTTCTTCGACAGCCATTCCTCCCAGCCTAAAAAACGTTCGCACCGACTGCAGGGACCTCTGAAACATCTTTCGCCGCCAGCATGCGCCGCCGCTCCTTGGTCTCTTCAACACTCACGCGCATCCGCGCCCGCACATGGTCAAACAGCTTCAGCAGATCCGCACACCAGACACTTGGATTGTCGAAGCCTCGAGCGCGTGAATAGCGATGGGCAAGGTACCCGCCCGCACACGTCTCCACTTCTCTGCAACTGCGGCAGGCTTGTGCTAGCGGCATGCCCTCGAAGATAGCCTGGGAATGCATCGTCTCGGTGCACAACAGATCGAAGAAGTCTGAATGACGTACGTTTAGTTTGATTTGGGAAAGTCCGTCGCAACAGGCGCGTAGATTGTCGAGCCCTTCCATCTCCCCATCTGGTTCGATGAACACATAGCAGGGAGGATCGTTGCCAATCGATTCGCTGTGGCTCTTGCCTCCCATGATCACTCGCGCCACATTTTTCAAATCGTTTATTTGCACCTGCATGGTGCCCTCAAACCACCAATTGTCGAAAATCGGAATTAGAAAGTCTGCGCAAGGCGTTGCACCGTAGCGCTGCCGGATGGGCGCAATGGTGTCGTGCGTGAAGTGCGGCATCAGGTAAGTAATCTCGGTGCAACCGAGCCGCAAGAAATGATGGTGCACGGTCAGAGGATCGGCCCCCATCGGGATAACACAGCCGACCCCATGCGGCACTTCTGCTTCTTGCAGAAGTCTTAGCCCCCGCTCCACCCGTTCGTACGAGCCTTGTTCCTGATGATCAACCCTCACACGATCATGAATCTCCTTAGGACCGTCCATGCTGATCCCAACGCCGACGTTGTGCTTCCGGAATAAATCGATCCACCGAGAATCCAGAAGCGTTCCATTGGTCTGAATAACGAGGCTTAACCGCAGGATCTCTCCCAGAACGGTTCGTGCTCTTCCGCACCAGGCGTCAAATGTGTCAGGACCAATGAGACACGGTTCGCCGCCGTGGAAAGCCATCCGGAATCGATCCTGACCGGTAGCACAGCATTGCTGGAAAATACGCTCGAGCGTCCACTCAAACACTTCGTTCGACATCAGCGCCGGCCGTCTCTTCCAAGTGGAATCGGCCATGTTGTAGACGTAGCAATAAGAACAATTGAGATTGCAGCGCGATGCGACCTTCAGGATGGCTTGGCAAACATACCTCCTTTGCCGAGCCTGCCTAACCTCCCTCATGCGAACTCTCCCGAATGGCAATAAAGAAATCGATGACAAACAGTCACGAAGACTTGTCAAAGGAGGAACACAAATACCCCGTACAAATGCCAGGGGTTTTAGAACGTGTGTCACAAAAACGTATTACAGACGCTGCGCAAAAAGGGCACAAACGTCTGATCGATCCTTGGTGTTCCGAGCTAAATCGCGAAAGAACAAGCTGAAAAGCACCAGCCGGTAACTGGTTGTGCAACGTCAAGGCTTAATTGTCAGCGCGCCTTAAGCACTTCCGGAATTGTAAAACACGCTCCGGCTCCCCCAGGTTACCAAAGAGCTTGGGTGCGTTAAGCCTACTCTTCGGTGAAAACGATGCTCGTGTGGGTGACACTGTAGTGGCCGACAGGGGGTGGTCGCACAGTGAGTTCTCTTTGTAAGGCCGTCTTGAGAGCGTCCTGCACTTTTGTTTTTAGTTCCGCAGGCAATGGCCTGTCGTCCTGAACACCCACAACGGTAATTTTCGCTGCCATTGCAATCCTCCCCATTTAGGAATGACTCATGGTGATATAACTTCTATCTCTCTAAAACAGCTTGTCAAGAGAACAAAGCTGGCCCGGCTCAGGGCTGGCCCCACAACAGAGAGCGGCTCCGCTTGTTTGAACACTTTCCCGCGAATGACATGACAAGTGCGCAGTAATGCAAGTCGCGAATTCCCTCTCCCGCAAGCGTGGCCGCGTGGGGGCGCTTGCAATACGCTCATCCGCCGTCGCTTCGCGCCGACACCTTCTCCCGCGAGCGGGAGAAGGGGCGCACTCCCGTGAAGTGATTATGCGGAAGCCGTATCAATCACTCTTCGGAGCGGCATGCTGATCGAGGCTCGTTTGCCGCAGAGCCCCTGCACCAAAACGAAAACTTTCCTGCCCAATCCGGCGAAGCGCCGGGACTTTGCCTCCCAATCCGGTCGGAAAATGGAATCATGGACCGCTCACGGCTGCCGCGACCGGCAGAAACTTGCGCACAGCTCTCGGATTAATTCATCATATATCATGTATATATAGCGTCATGGCCCCGCCGGACGAGCACCAGCCTCGCCCGGGGATCGGTCTTGCTCGCAATTGTCGAGATCAAGTATTTGCCGCCCTCAAGTGATGGCACTTCTTCGGCCTCGAAATTTTTTCCCTTGGGAAAAACCCCAATCGCGCCAAGGTCGAGGAATTTTTCGGCATAGCCGAGGAGTTCTGGCAGCGGTGCCAGCGCGCGGGCGGTGACGGCCTCAATCGGCTCGTTAAATCCCGGCAGGATCTCTTCGATCCGCCCGCGATGCACGATCGCCGGCGCATCTGTCGCCCGCGCGGCCTCGCGCAGAAACGCGCATTTCCGCCGGTCGGATTCGATGAGATGCACAAGCGCGCCGGGCTCATCGGCCAGCTTGATCGCAATCACGAGGCCGGGAAGTCCTGCGCCCGAGCCAAGGTCGAGCCATTTTCGTGCGTCGGGCACGGCCTCGGCAAGCTGGAGCGAATCGGCAATATGCCGGACCCAAAAATCGTCAAGGGTCGAATTGCCGACGAGATTGACTGCCCGCTGCCAGTTTTCCAGAAGGTTTGCGTAGATTTCGAGCCGCCGCAGCGTCTCTTCCGGCAGCGCCGCCAGGAGAGGGTGCGCCGCCCGAAAACGCTCAAGTTCCGGCACGGCGCAGTTTTGCAGCCAGCAGCGTCATGGCGGATGGCGTCATCCCTTCGATGCGCGAGGCCTGCCCCATGGTGCGCGGCCGGACTGCCGAGAGCCGCGCGCGGATTTCGTTCGAGAGTCCCGGCAAGACCCCATAGTCGATGTCCTCTGGGATCATCAGCGCCTCGTCGCGCCGCAAAACCTCGATCTCGCGGGCCTGGCGGTCGAGATAGACGGCATATTTGGCATCGATTTCGATTTGCGCGGCGATTTTGGGGGGAATTCCGCAAAGCTCCGGCCAGACCCGCCGCAGGGTCTCAAGCGAAACGCCCGGCAAAGCAAGGAGATCGAAGCCCGTTCTGCGGGCGCCGTCCTGATTGAGCTTTACCCCGTGGCGGGCCGCCTCATTCGGGGTGAGGCCGAGGTTTTCCAGGAGCAGCCTTGCGCGGCGCAAATCCGCCTCCTTCGCCGCAAAGGCACGCTGCCGGCTGGAGCCGACACAGCCGAGCTTGAGGCCGATCGGGGTCAGCCTCTGGTCGGCATTGTCGGCGCGCAGCGACAGGCGGTATTCGGCCCGCGAAGTAAACATCCGGTAGGGCTCGCTGACCCCTTTCATGACGAGATCGTCGATCATGACCCCGGTATAGCTTTCGGTGCGGCTCAGGATGACGCCGGGCTGGCCACTGGCGCGCCGCGCTGCATTGAGCCCCGCGACGAGTCCCTGGGCGCCTGCCTCCTCATAGCCGGTCGTCCCATTGATTTGGCCGGCGAGAAAAAGCCCACGGATTGCCTTGCACTCGAGAGTCGGGTCGAGGCCGCGGGGGTCGATAAAATCATATTCGATCGCGTAGCCTGGCCGCAGCATTTTGACCTTCGAGAGGCCCGGAATCGTGTGCAGAAATCGCTCCTGTATCTCTTCCGGCAGAGAGGTCGAAATGCCGTTTGGATAAATGGTTGGATCGTCGAGCCCCTCGGGTTCGAGAAAAATCTGATGCGACTGACGCTCCTTGAATTTGGTGATCTTATCCTCGATCGACGGGCAGTAGCGCGGGCCGGGCCCGGATATGGCCCCGGAATAGACGGGGGACGCGGCGAGGTTTTCCTCGATGATCCGATGGCCCTCCGCGGTGGTTTGAGTCACAAAGCAGTCGACCTGAGGGTTTAGGATCGCCTCTGTCAGGAAGGAGAAGGGCTCTGGGCTTAGGTCGCCCTTCTGGCGTTCAAGTGGATCCCAATCGATCGTGGTGCCGTCGAGGCGCGGCGGGGTGCCGGTCTTGAGACGGCCGATACCGAGGCGCAGCCCGCGGAGCCTTTCGGCGAGGCGGATGGCGGGGTTTTCCCCCATCCGCCCGGCGGGAAAGGTCTTGGCGCCGATATGAATGACGCCGCGCAAAAACGTGCCCGTCGTGAGCACGAGGGCGCCGCAGCGGATTTCTTCGCCCGCGGCGGTTTCGAGCCCCGCGACGCGGCCATTGGTCAGGATGATATCGGCGGCCTCGGCTTCGATGACGGTCAGATTTGCGACCGACCGAATCGCCGCCTGCATGGCATTCCGGTAGAGCTTGCGGTCCGCCTGCGCGCGCGGTCCGCGGACAGCGGGGCCTTTACTGCGGTTCAAGACCCGGAACTGGATCCCGGCCGCGTCCGTCACGCGCCCCATCAGTCCGTCGAGGGCGTCGATTTCCCGCACCAGATGGCCCTTGCCAAGCCCGCCTATGGCCGGGTTGCAGGACATGGTCCCGACGGTCGCGAAGGACAAGGTCACGAGCGCCGTCTTGGCGCCGAGGCGCGCCGCGGCCGCGGCCGCCTCGCATCCGGCATGACCGCCGCCGACCACGATCACGTCATAGCCGCTCGCCATCCTCGGCCCTCTTTTTGGAATATTTCTAAAAAGGTTTCACGTGAAACATTTTTAGAATCATTCTAGAAAGGTTTCACGTGAAACATTTTTAGAGCGATTCTAAAATCCTTGCGCATAAATCTGATTGCCATTTCGGCCCTTGGCAACGCTGACTGCGACATGCACCGGAATGGCCTGCATTGCAAGTCAGCCCCCTCTTCTCCGCCGCCGGCTCGCCACTTATGAAGCTGCACGCGGCCTCGCGGCGCTATCTCGCAAGCACCACCATTTATGCTACCAATTAATCCCGAACTATTGTTCAACAAAATGAGTTGTGAATCGGTATGGTCAAATTGGGTTCTGCGATTGCGCGGCCTATTCTTAAGGAGCAATTGAGGCCTATCTTGAGTAAACACGAATAGAAGGCGAACATGAGATGCGGTCGATTGCCTTTTTCAATAACAAAGGCGGCGTGGGTAAAACTACTTTGCTGTGTAACGTCGCTGCATTTCTCGCTATTGAGATTGAGAAAAAAGTCCTCGTCGTCGACGCTGATCCGCAATGCAACGCGACCCAGCTCATGCTTGACGAGGCAACAGTGTTTGATCTGTACGATAAGCAAAACTCATTCACCATTCATAGCATCATCCATCCTCTGTCGATAGGAAAGGGTTATTCTGAGTCTCTAGATCCACTTAAAGTTACAGATTACAACGTGGATCTTATTCCTGGAGATCCCCGATTAGCTCTTAAAGAAGATCTTCTATCAAAAGACTGGCAGGATGCAATTGCGGGAGATATTCGCGGACTACGAACCTCATTCCTCTTTTCACAATTTCTCAAGAGGTGCCAATCATACGACATCGTGCTTTTCGATATGGGGCCTTCACTTGGATCAATTAACCGAGCGGTTCTTTTGGCATGCGACTTTTTTGTTAGTCCAATGTCTATCGACATCTTTAGTCTCAGGGCTATTGAGAACATCTCCGCTGCCTTATTGGAGTGGAGAAAGCGTCTTTCCCATGGGCTAGCTCAAGTCGATGAAAATCTCAGATCGGACGTTCCTTCCGGAGGAACATTCCACATAATGTTTGCCGGGTATGTGGCCCAGCAGTATATTCAAAAAACCACGTCTGGCGAAAAACGGGCCGTAGTTGCCTACGAAACAATAATGAAGAGGATACCAAAAACTATTAAAACATTTTTTGTAGATAAGCTTCAGTATAGAGAAAAAGCTATAAAATATGAAATCGGTACAATACCAAATCTATACAGTCTTATTCCGATGTCTCAAACGGCTCACAAGCCGATATTTTCACTGAAGGCAAAGGATGGCGTCAGAGGTGCGCACTTCAACAAGGTTCGAGATGCTGAAGCCATTTTCGAAGGAGTCACCAATCAGCTTTTGAAAAACGTCACGGATCTTTCGCGGTGAGTTTATCGTGGCCGCAAGAGCTTGTTCAAGCCATAGCCCGCCGCAGAGCCGTGGTTCTGATCGGTTCCGGCATCTCCGCGAATTCCAAAACCAACGCAGGGGTTCGACCGCCTACTTGGGGAGAATTTCTCAAAAAGGCTTATCAAGGCCTTCCGCGTCGCAAACCATATATAGCGAGCGCGCTCAAACGCTATAACTATCTCGAGGCCTGCGAATACTTAAAAACCGAATATGATTCAAGATGGCCAGAGCTTATACGGGAAAGCTTTGTTGCACCTGGATACAAACCAAGTGAAATACACAAAGCTATATTTAACCTTGACGCAAGAATTGTCGTATCTCTAAATTTTGATAAGATATATGAGACTTATGCCGTTCAAACAAGCGAAAGCACCGTAGTAATAAAGAATTACTATGATGATGACGTCCGTCAGACGTTAGCTGGGATGGATCGTTATATTATTAAACCGCACGGCACCGCCGATAGTCCATCTCGAATGATTTTTACTCTCAATGACTATGCTTCCGCTAGGATTAAGAATGCGTTATTCTACGAAACGCTGTCAGCACTCCTTCATACGCACACATTTCTTTGTCTCGGTTGTGGGTTATCAGACCCAGATATGAAATTCATCTTTGAGGACTATCGATATAAATACAGCGAGTGTCCCCATTACATTACCTTACCAACTCCACTTTCAACAGCTGAAGTCAACTTGATTCAGAAGACGCGTGGGTTAAATGTTCTCAAGTATTCACCGAAGGATTTTCATAAGGAGCTTACCGAGGGCGTCTCGGAGTTGGGGAAGGCTGTAAGCTTGAGACGAGATGAGATTGCGAAGGTCCAAAGCTGGTGAGCAGTGCCAGGACTGGAGCACATCGAGGCACCCAGGCAGCAACGTGGAATGGGCGAGGGGCAGGTCGGCTCTTTCTTTGATGCCGGCGGAGGCGGGAAATTTTCGTCCCGGCTTCAAATGTTGAACACTTCTAGCCCCAAATCGAAGCCAGCGAGCGGCGGTTAAGTTCAACCCTTATTGCTCGAGACCGGAAGCATCGCCATCAAGAGCCTTCGGGACGTCAGTCTGGTGCAGGCCTGCTGCGCTAACGGCTGGCGCGGGCCTGAGCGCAGCCATGCATTTGCGGCCTTCCCCTGGAATTTGCTCTGGATCAATGCAGAGAGGGGAAGCGGGCGGCACAATTCAAAACCTCCTACACCCATCGAAAGGCACCTTTAATGTTGCTTCCGGTCATTGCCGACGCGGCCCTGCTGATCGCAATTCTCGGCTATCTCATTTTTGCGCTCTCGCCTTCGGAGCGCGTGGAAACGCCGCCCGCCGGACGGCCCAGGCGCTAGGCCATTCCAAGACGTATCGCGGTTACTGGTCCTAGGCCGCACCTACGCGCCCGCGGGCAAGAGCGCGCGGGTGCGCGGTCCACAGAAAAACGTCGGCATGCCGATCAGGCAGCCGAAGGCCGCCCAGACGCATTCACTCCCAACGGACGTCCCCCGATCCAGCCGGAAGCGGAACCATCTGCGCCGGTTCGGCGTTCATCTGACAAATTTCGGTTCAAGGGAGGTGAAGATGCGCGCATCACGACGAGCGGTACGCGGCAAGGTGCCCTCAAAGGTAGTGTTCGGCTTGGGTACCGTGCTCTTCATATTTGCGCCGCCGACCACGCGAGCCGCTGAGGAAAACTATGATTTCACGATCTGCGGCGGATATTTTGCGCTTTGCGCCGCCTCGCCCTGCACGCCGAACGGGCAGCAGATTACGGTCAGAACCGCCACCGGCGGCACTGCTACGTTCCCGGCGGCGGATTGCACGTGTCCGGTCGTGCTCGGTCCCAATATTGCCAACTTGATCGGGGGCAACATGCAAGGCACTTGCGACCCGCCACAGCCACCGTTGCCACCGGGTATCTGGTCGACCTATCAGCCAAGACCGAACATTCCGCAGGCGCTCACCAACTGGGTCCCGACGCTGCCAGACGCCTTAGCACAGCCGCAATTTTGCCCGCCGAGCTTCCGTTCCGTCCCCCCAAATCAATCGGCCAACTGCTTCAGCTTCGCCTGCGATTCGGAGCATTACATCAATAATGTCCCGGTCGTGACCTGTCACTGTCCGATCGGAGAGTCGCTGGCCGGCACTTCGATTCGACCGGGTTCCCCGTTTTTCACGCAGGCCGGTCAGAAGGACCCCGCCTTCTGTGCCATGTACCCAGTTTCCTTGCCGCTCTCGATACCCTCGATACCCTAGTCCCGTTGGTGCGGCTCGGGCGCCTGCTGCGCTCGCGCCGGGGGGCCTTCTCCAAGGCGTAGTCCGCAATGCAGACAGCGGCTGGTGGTGATCGGGTTTCCACGCCACCAAGTCACGAAATAGGTTTTCTCACATCGAGGACAGCGAAAAAGCTGATTCCAGACAATGACAATTGCCCATAGCCCAAACCAAATTGCCGCGACTGACGCTGCAAGCATATCGTTTATGCGCGCGCATAAAGTTATCACAGGCATCCACATAACAAAAACGAACAAAAGTGCTATTCGGCGGCGACGGAGGTCCTCCCATGCGAGCCGGTAGACCGTCGAGTTCAACTTCCCGATCCCAAAGAGAGTATTCCCGACCATAAAGAGTATGGGGAGCATGGCAATAAGAATTATCAATAAGTTGATCACAACGAACTCCAATTAATTGCAATACAAGGAGGTTGACACAAGTATGGAGAAATCCTTTTGTTAAATCCGGATAATAGCGGTGCAGGAAACTGTGATCGACATTTGGGGGAGACGTTCAAAGAATGAACATTATTGCGAATTATACTTGCATTTTTTGAGATATATCTTTCGCGAGTTCGGGTAACCAATACAGAAGTGCCCCAGCTTCGGGCCTGTTCGCATCGTCCTCCACAATTAAGAATCGTGGCGGGGGAAATTCCTGTGGTTGATCCAGCCCCCTACCGGGAGGAATAAAGACTTGTTTGACCTTCACGGACGTTACGGCCGCGGAGAGGATACAAGAATATTGAGTCATGCTTTCTCAGGAGGTCGTTTAAACTTTAAAACAATGCGCAGATTTCGCCGCATTTTGAAACCGACTCTAATTCGGAGAGTATTGACGCTGCGGACCTGCAGACGCCGCTAAAGCTCTATCAACTCGTGAACCTGCTTAGGCCGAGCCCGCAAGCGTTTCCCGGCTTCAAAAGTTGGAAACTTCTCACCTGAAATCGAACCCAGCGACAGGTGGTGTGAATGGACGGACGGAGATGGCCTATGGCATCTATCGGGATGGCACCGATTGGAGGATTACCCAGGGAATGCGGCCTCCGAGCTAGCCGGAAGCGGAACCATCTGCGCCCATTCGGCGTTCACCTAACGGTTTCCGGCTAACTTGTTAGAAAGCGGCGGGGCATATGCTCGATTCCGCAGCCTTGGAGGGGCATATGTGCATATCCTTAAAAGAATTGCTGAGAATTGCGCTTTTGTTGATCGCCATTGACGCGGCAGTGGTCCTCATTCCGGTGACGGCTCAAGCGGACCCCGTCTTCGGCAGAGCAAGTTACACGGATACGGCCGGAGCCCAGAGGGTCGCCGTCCTCGTCACCATCGACAAATCAAGTCAAAGAATGACCGTTTCCGTGAATGGGGAAGAAAAATATGAATGGCCAGTCTCGACTGGCCGGCCAGGATATTCAACGCCATCGGGAACCTATACTGCCACCTCGATGAACGAAATTTGGTATAGCAAGCAGTGGGACAACTCCCCCATGCCCCATTCCGTTTTCTTTATTAAAGACGGCCATGCCATCCACGGTACCTTAGAGGTGAAGAATCTTGGCAGACCCGTCTCGCATGGCTGCGTGCGTCTCGCGCCCAAGAATGCCGCCATACTCTATGCGCTGGTGAAGGAAAATGGCCTGCAGAACACGCAGGTCGTGGTGACCGGCGTTACCGCAGGCGGCGAGTATGGCGAGTATAATGACGCTGCGGATGAGGAGACAAGTCCGCGCGACGAATATAGGGCCGCCAGGGTTCAGACAAGGCCGCGCGGGGTTTATGTCGGGCGCTCGTCGAGCGCTCCTTATTACTATGGGTCCCAGGGTTACTATGGAAACAATGGATCGCAGGGCAATGGATCGCCGTGGCCATGGTTCCTTCCACATTGGTGAAGACCAACCGCTTATGGAGACGGCCTAGGAAGAGTGCGTTGGCGAGCAAGCGCCAAGGCCGCTCACCGGAGATCGGCGGCTAACACTGGGCGCGGCGCCTAATAAAGCGATCCGGGTTGATACGGTCGCAAGTCTCCCAGCGCCGAGGCGCATCGTGGCCCCGCGGTTTTTGTGCTTTAACATTGTTGTGGGCGATTCACCTTTATTTGCCGTTCTCGATGCAGACCGGCCCAAAGAGGGCCAGTGTACAGCCTAGACAACTCATTTTGAGAAAGTGCCCGTTTCCGAAATAAGCGTTCGCCTTTACCTTTTAAACTTAGGGCCGGATCCATAATGACAACTTCCACTCAACCACGTCATTTAGTGCTGCTGATTGACGGAACTTGGGTTTCAGCAACCCATAAGGCAGCGGATGAGCAGCAATCAAATATCTATTGGCTTAACCTATATATAGAGCCGCAAAATGCTCAAAAGGAAGCTCAAATATGCTTCTATATCCCGGGTATCGGATCGAAATCTAAAGGGAATAAGTTGCGTGGAGGAGTGCTTGGTCTTGGCCTAGATACCTTCGTTGAAGAAGCATATTTGAATATCGTTTCTAACTTTGCTGAAAACGATAAGATTTATATTTTTGGTTTTTCAAGAGGAGCCGTCATCGCACGTATGGTCGCGTACCTGATCTCTGATTACGGAATCTTGCAGAGAGAATATGCCGAGGAATTTCCTATGCTATGGAATCGTGTCCTAGGAAAATCGTCATCACATGAGGAAAATAACAAAATACAGAAGCATTGCTATCAAGATATTAGTATAGAATTTCTTGGTTTATTTGACACTGTAAAAGGGACTTTGGGAATGCGCGAGTATTTCATAGTAAAAAGGTTTTTTAGCAGTAGGAAATTACCTAAGAACGTGAAGGCCGCCGTGCACATTTTGTCGATGCACGAGCCCCGCTTGGAATTTAATTCAATCCGCTTTCAGGACGTCACAAACTCGCAGCAGCATCTCGAGCAAATCTGGATGCCAGGCGTTCACTCGGACATTGGTGGCGGCTATAAGCAACAATTCTTGGGAAATATTTCCTTAATAACTATGCTGGACCGGCTGACACAAAAGAAACTGCTCTCTGTAAATCAACCTAGACTTTCAAAACTACGCGGCTTGATCGCGAAGGACTTTCCAAACAACGTTACGATAAATAATGAGCTTGAGAAATTTTGGGTTTGGCCGTTTTCAAGAATTTGCTGGCAGTTCGGCTATGAGCCAAGGAAACCAAGCAGCGAGGACAAATATCAATATTATCACCCCATCTGCGATTTGCTTGATGATCGACTCGTCCAAATCAAACCGGCAGCATACAAAAAGGTCTTTAGCATGAATAAATTTACCTCAAAGAAGGGTTGGCCTGTATTTAAATCTATCCAAGCCCCGCTCCCTTAAGCTATCCAAACCTGCCTGTTGGTGTGGCGTCTGTCGCCGCGGGGCCGCAGTAGAGATGCGGTGTACCAGCCTCCGTAAACATTCAGTCGTCATTGCGAGGAGCGAAGCGATGAGGCAATCCAGGCATCGCCTCGCGACTCCTGGATTGTTTCGCTGAGCTCGCAAAGACAGCCAGTTCGCACGTTGCTGTTCATAGAGGACAAAATGAGACGATGAACGGGCGCGGAAATGCTCAGGTTTATTCGCCGTTGTTCGATGCCGGCGGAGGCGGGAATTTTTCCTCGGCGTGTTGCTTGATTTTTAGCAGCTTCGCCTTGTCGTCCTCGGTCAGCGCGGCGGAAACCGGACAGTCCTTACTTACGAAGAAATCCACGAGCGCGGAGGCTTCGCGGCCCGTCGCGGCAAGCCGTGAATTAACGACAATTACTTCACGTGTTATGCCACGCAAAATGTGAATTGCATTTGTGCCGCTCTCGCAGACGAGGCTTCGCAATTCCTTGGCGAGGGCTGTTGCAAAAGCGTCTTCGCCGACGCTGGCTGAGGAGAGCTTCTTCTGCCAGTCCGCCACCTCAGGCGGCGGTTCGGCGGCGGGATCGCACGAGGTCAGCTTTTTATCGGGATTGCCGCAATCGAGCCTTTCGATCCGCTTCAGCGCCTCGTTCCGCATCATGCCTTCGGGGATGCTGTTCATCGAATCCCCTAGCCCTTCGTACGCTTTGGCATCCCATGGAAGCGGGGCATCACCCGGCTTATCCGCCAACAAGAGGGGTTTCCACATCGCATCCTTAAGCAGGACCGCTCCAACTTTTGCTAGGTCCCCCCAGTCTGTGCGCCACATAAGGGCATTCGAAAAGCCGGTCTCATTAATCGCTGCACCGTTGAGAGACGCGCCCTGCAGCTGCGCAGAATCGAGCGACGCCCCCTGAAGCTGCGCGAAGCTTAGCGACGCGCCCTGCAGCTGCGCGCCTTCGAGCGACGCCCCCTGAAGCTGCGCGAAGCTTAGCGACGCGCCCTGCAGCTGCGCGCCTTCGAGCGACGCGCCCCGAAGTTGTGCGTCCACGAGCAACGCGCCCTGCAGCTGCGCAGAATCGAGCGACGCGCCCTGCAGCTGCGCAGAATCGAGCGACGCGCCCTGTAGCTGCGCAAGATTGAGCGACGCGCCCTGCATCTGCGCCATAATCAGAAACACCCCCTGAAGCTGCGCCCCATCTAGGACCGCGCCCTGCAGCTCTGCCTCCCGCAGGAACGCTCCTTGAAGCTGCGCCCCATCTAGGACCGCGCCCTGCAGCTCTGCCTCCCGCAGGAACGCTCCTTGAAGCTGCGCCCTAGCGAGGGACGCGCCCTGCAGCTTTGCCTCCGCCAGCGACGCTCCTTGAAGCTGCCCGCCGTATAAATCGGCTTTGGTGAGATCGGCGCCATAGAACACCGCTTGTTCCAGATGGCGGCCGCGAAGATCGATGAGGTGTTCTTTCCATGCGAGCTTTTTCGGATCGTCGATATTCAGAGCTTCGTAGAGATTGAACCCCGGCAAAACCAAAGTGTTCGAGAACAGGCTCTTTCGCCTTCGCGTTGTGCCGTCCACATCGCCCGCGAACAAGAGATCGTGGGTCGAAACGAGCTTGGTCTTTGTCACTTCCTCGCGATGCTCGAAATCATACTCGCGAAAGGAGATCTGCCATCGCGGTCTATCGAGTGCGGCAAGTGCAGTTTCTTGCCATTCGCCAGGAATAGTCGCCAGAGCGATCGAGAACCCGATCGCCGCGATGCTCGCAAT
>Ga0187783_10001715_pt1 | contig 16236 bp, 12 predicted proteins | sample 1015_SJ02_MP02_2_FD_132471 | JGI IMG/M metagenome (GOLD analysis project Ga0187783, IMG submission 132471) | Tropical peat soil microbial communities from peatlands in Department of Meta, Colombia - 1015_SJ02_MP02_20_MG | ecosystem: Environmental > Terrestrial > Soil > Wetlands > Peat | place... | reverse complement strand
ACCACTGATAGAGCCAGTTAATCATGCCCAGCAGGGCGAACGTCGCCGCCCGCGCGCTCACACCTCGGATAGCGCCCCGGGCCTGTTGAACCTCGGCAATGAGCTGCTCGAGAAAACGGATGTAGCCTTTTTTGCGAGCGTTGATCTGTCTGCGCAACGAAGGAGGCAGGGGGTGATTCTCGTGCAGCAGAACTGTGATCTCCCGATCCCGCACGCTCAAGACGACATCAACGTGTAAGCGGATTAAGGCCCGCAAGCGTTCTTCCGGATCCGGAATGCTGCGCACCGGATCGAGCACCCGTTGTTCGGTGATGTCCAAAGCATGGCTCATCAGTTCAAACAGGATTTCGTCCTTGCTCTGGAAGTGGTGATAAAGGCCCCCCTTACTCAGTTTGAGGGCGGCAGCCACATCGTTCATCGAGGTCGCATGATAACCGCGCTGCTGGAACAATCGTGCCGCCACGCGCAGGATTTCCTGCCGAGATTCAATGACCGTGGTAGGACTCATCGCGGCACACACTATACACCGGGTTCATGCGACATGAGAATTTCCTGCGGTTCTCGGCCCTCAACGAAAGCCTGAGAAATTGTGAACATTGTTGTGGAAAAATGGAAACGGCCATCGTCGATCAGAAACAACTACTGACTTCTGAATCACTTGGATTTCTTGCGCTCGAGCGCGTGCGAGCCGAGCTTTTGCACTGAAAAATGGCGTTGACATTTCCTTGACGACTGTTTAGTGTGACTCGCGTCGACGGCTGAAAGGGTTGGCTCAAATAAAATTAGTCGATCCAAAGTAGGCTGGGTAATTGGTTCGGCGAGGCAACTTGCCGGGCCTCCAGACCCGAAAAAACCGGCTGCTTTGCGAGGAGCAGGTGGGGTTTGGAACTGCGAAAGCAGTGATTGCATCAGAGGCTGTGACGGTGCGTGCCTCCACGCCATCGGCTCCCTCGCAGGAGTTGGCGGCTAGAGCATAACCAATGTCACAGCCTTTTCCTTTGGCGGCTGGCGGCGTTCTCTTGCTTCCGCCCGACACTAGGTGCTCGGGTAGAGTCCGGCCGACGATCCCACCCACTCCATATTCTTATTCTGGTCGACTCCCATCATCAGCCCACGTCCCATCCGCACGATGGTCATGACCGGCAGCAGTTCTTCGAGCCAGATGTACATGATCCGAACCTCAGCCTTGGTTTTGCCGAAGGGAGTCTCGATCACGGGCTCGAAGTGCATCCTCTCCTGCAGAATGTATTGCCAGCGTGCTTCCTCTGGAATGGCCGCCAAATCTTCCTTTCGCGGGTGCATGAGGACGCCTAATCCGGCAAAGGAGAACAGCGGCTTGACCACGCAATTCTCGAGATCACAGGGCATCTCGACCTGGCTGAGAAATTGGGTCCGGGGCACCGTGGGGTGACGCAGGTAAGGCAGGGAGAACTTGCTCATGCGGAAGTACCAGTTAGGGTGCCCCGCCCATTCCACCTCCAAATCCTCCTCAAAACGAAACGACAGCTCGAGCTTCTTGCGCACCAGCTCGTCCACGATGGCGCGGTTGTAAATCCTGCGAATGGGAACCCTTCGCCCCGACGTTTCATAGAAAAGGTGCCTGCCATCTTTCTTGACGTCCGTAATTGAGACCGTCGGAATGCCCAGCAGTTTTTCCGTGAGCAGAAAATCCGGCAGGGTCTTCTGATGGCGGGGGTCAATCTCCATGATGATCACCTGGTCCGGGTCATGAGAGCCCACAATGGCCCGCCTGAGCAGTTGCTGGTATCCCTGCCAATCTAGCCCGCCGTGCAGATAGCGCAAGTTCTGATCGAGCTCGAATACTTCGATGTAGGTCTGGGACAGAATCGCCTGATAGGCATAGAGGGAAGGGAAGCCCTGCAATTCGACGAGCCGGGGTTCGAAGTTGCCGGATGGCCCGCGTACCAGCCCGAAATCCACCTGGATGAACATCGGGAATGGCGCTTCCCTGGGGACGTTGAATTCCGGCGGGATCGCCCGATCGGAAGCTTGGCGGTATTCCGGGTTTTGAAGTTGACGGATCAATTCCTTGCCGTACTGTGCCATCTGATCGACCAGTGCCTTGGGGAAAAAGCAGGGAGTTTCGGAGACGCGGAATGGCACCGCCACACCACACCGTTCCCGCATGACTGCAAGGAGTGTGCGGTATTTTTCCGCCGTGAAGCTCTGGTTGAACTGGCTGCGCAAGAAAGGAATCATGGAGGGAAAGCCTAAGCCAGCCGCTTGCTGCAAAACCGATCGAACCACCAAGGGGTGCGGACTTCCCGAATTCCGTCCGCAGCCGGAAGGAACCGTCCTCGAGGTAAGCGCTATGCCTGAATCAGAAAGCGCCCTTGGCGCATGATCTGGTGGGCGTCCACCCAGATGTCGAAGTTCCTGCCCACGACATCGATATGGGTGGAAGAGTACCAGTCCGCCCCGGTATGCATTCCATACGGATTGCCAAAGGCAATGTGAACCCCCGGATACTTTTCGTCCTGCAGAATCTGTCCGATCACGTCTTTGAGCTCGATGTTGGTCCCGATGGCGAATTCTCCAACCCGGTCGCTGTTCCCGTCGGTGTGGGTATAGCTCCAAAAGTCTTTCTCCAGCTCTCGATTGGACGAATGCGCTTCGGTCACGCGGTTTTGTTTTACCTGGATCGTCAGCGGCGTTTCCCGCAATTCCCCGAACTTGGCGCACAGCCAATCCCCGACCACGCCGTCAATCACAAAGGTTCCATTGACCTCCCCGGGCGTGGTGAACACCTCGCCGCCGGGCAGATTGCCCCACTTCTCCGGACTGATCAGCCCGCTGGTTTTCAGCCAGCGGTAGCGGGGATTCAGGCGCGCCACCAGATCGGTGCCGGCTGGCGTCTTCGCCCGGATTTCCGATGCGCGCTCGACCATCTCCAGCACTTTGGCGCTGATGCGATCGACCTTCCGGAAGTCCGCCCGCATGCCTTCGAGCATAATCTGCCGGTTGATGTTCACCATATGGGCGTGGCGGATCTTGTAACGGTTCACGATGTCGGTCATCTGCATGCGGGAGGGCAGTTCGTTGGCCTGCGCCTGGACGGCGAAAATGCTGACTTGGCTGGTCTTGAGGTCGTCCGCGATTTCCCGCGGAAACTCCGCCAGGGGCCGCGGCGCGAGATCCTCGAGCAGCCACGCGCGATAGGATCCTGCTCTAAGCTTCAGTTCTCCGACGATGCTCGCGGCAATTTCCTTGCAGGCCCGATCGGTAATGAGGGTGACCTTCTCACGGGGCTGGATGGCAAGGCAGACTTCGACGGCATTGCGCGCTCCGGGCGCAAGTTCCGGATCAAAGGGAAAATCTTCCAGGGTCTCGCGTTCTCGCGCTTTCGGCGAGTCCGGCGCGTCCAGGGCTTGGTCTAGAGACTTGGCCATCACCCAATCTTTCTCGCCGGCGTCGCCGCCACTGCTTCGGTGAGACCGACTTCGGTTTCTTCCATAATGTAGTCCGCCACCTGCTTGAGATCCCCGGTCTCCCGGAACACCCGCAGTTGTCGATCGGCGCCGGTGCCGTTTTCGAGGATCTGGTGGATGTAATTGATTTCCTCGCGCGAGTCCAGCTCATCGACCACGTCGTCGACGAAATCGAGATATTCCCGGATCAAATCGCGCTCGGGAACTTCTTTCTGTTTTCCGAAATCAATGAGTTTGCCATCCAGGCCGTAGCGAGCTGCCCGCCATTTGTTTTCCATGAGCAGCGCCCGGCGATACAGCCGAAAGCCCTGGTTGGCGGCATACAACTTGTACAACTTGGCGACCGTGGCCTGGATGAGCGCCGCCAGCGCGATGGTTTCGTCCACCCGCATGGGAATGTCGCACACCCGGAACTCCAAGGTGTTGAAGAAGGGATGCGGTCGGATATCCCACCAAATTTTCTTGGCGTTGTCGACGCAATTGGTCTTGATCAGCAACTTGACGAAATTCTCGTACTCCCCCCAGCTGGGGAAATAATCCGGAATGTTGGTCCGGGGAAACTTATCGAAGACTTTGCAGCGATACGATTTGAGGCCGGTATTCATGCCCAGCCAGAAGGGAGAATTGGTGGACAGCGCCAGAATGTGCGGCAGGAAGTAGCGGGCGTGATTCATCAGCTGGATCGCGGTCTCGCGATCCTCGATTCCAATGTGGACGTGGAGCCCGAAGATCAGGTTGGCGCGGGCGACGAGCTGCATGTCTTCGACAATGTTTTTGTAACGCTCGTCCGGGGTGATTTCCTGCTCCCGCCAGTCGGCAAAGGGATGGGTCGCCGCCGCCGCCAATCGCAGGCCGTTTTCCTTGGCCAAGTTAAGCATGTCGCGCCGCAGCTTCTTGACCTCCTCCTTGGCATCCTTGATGTTGGGGCACACCGAGGTTCCCACTTCGACCACGGCTTGATGCAGCTCGGACTTCACCTTTTCATGCAGCAGCATCCTCCCCTTTTCGAGCATCTCGAAATGGATGTGCGAGCGCAGGTCGCGCGATAGGGGATCGACGGTCTGATACTCTTCTTCGATTCCGATAGTGAAGCTAGGTTCCATAAGTTCCCGCGGCCGAAGCCTTCGTCGGCTCGCTCCTTCCGGCTGGCCACCAGTATAGCGCGGCCTCGATCGCTGTCCGGCGTTTTTGGGGATTACGCCGTCCAGGCAAGACTTTCTCGGGCACTCGGCCTTCGGAATGAATCCTCTAGCCGATGCGGAGGAATTTCACGGGGTCTTAGGACTCCTGTTTCTTCGTCGGCGAGGACCTGTGCTTTCGGGCCGTTGTCGCGGGCGGAGCCACCCGCTCGGGACCCGCCAAAAATGCCGACCAGCGCAGCTCCCGCGCCGGATTTTCGCTGCTCCTCGCCTTGGCGATGGCCAGGTCGGCGATGGCGTTCACGACCCATTCAAAGTTGTCCCGCCCCACCGAGTTCACATCCGCGTCGGGCGCCGGGTTCATGAAGTCGATGGCGTAGGGAACCCCGCCTTCGACGGCAAACTCCACGGTATTGAAGTCATAGCCAAGGGCGCGGCAAAGTTCCCGCGCACCCGTGACGATTCGCTCCTCAAGCTTGCGGCTCGAGGGCGGGGGATTCCCCTTCACATAGCGCTCATGGAAGGGAGCCTTGGGGTTGTATTTCATCACGTGCACTTTTTCCTGCCCTACGACATAGCAGCGATAGTATTCCTCGAACTCGACGCCGCGCTGCAGCGTCATGCACAGGTCGCCCGTCTGGTTGTAATGCCGAAAGAACTCTTCGGGCGAATGTACCTTGTATACGTGCTTCCATCCCCCGCCGGAATAGGGCTTTAAGAATGCAGGGAAGCCGACATAGGCAAAAATCTCTTCCCAATTCAGGGGGTAGATCAGATTGCGCATCGACTGTTCGGTCGTGCCCTCGGGATGCTGGTTATGAGGCAAAAGGACCGTCGGCGGAATGGCCACGCCCAGTTTCGTGGCCAGGGAATAGTTGAAGAATTTGTCATCCGCCGTCCACCAGAACGGGTTGTTCACGACAATAGTTCCGCTCAGTGTCGCGTTCTTCAAGTACGCCCGGTAAAAAGGAATGTCCTGTGAAATGCGGTCGATGATGACGCGGTAGGGACTCGGTTCCACCATCTTTACCGCGCCCACTTTGACCAATTCTGCGGTTACGCCATCCACTTTCCTGGCGTTAATCCTTTCGACGACCGCCGGTGGGAAGGTATTTTCCATGCCAAATAGAATTCCGATTTTCTTCACAACGCATTCTCCACTTTCGAAATCTCTCATCCCTCGAGGAAAATCTAAAACTCAAGCCCGGGCGCTCGAAGGCTAGAAGTACTTGCCCACCATTCCCAGCCACAACGGCCAGTCATGCTGGGAGTGATTCCCCCATACGTCCAGCCAATGGGGCACGGATTTCTGGTTCAGCTTTTCCGAAAGCTTTATGTTCTGGTCGAGACACATGTCCCAATCCGCCGATCCGAGCACGATCTTCATCTGGCGGTAGCGGCTTAAGAACCAATCGTCGGTCAGGTTCAGCAGGAAATCCTGCGGACTATTGAAATAGCAATCATCATCGTAATAGCCGTCGAGAAACTGATGGATGTCGAACGACCCGCTCATGCTGACACAATGGGTCACCAGATCGGGATGTTTCAAAGAGAAATTCACCGCGTGGTATCCCCCGAAACTGCAGCCGGTCACCGCCAGCTGCGGGGTCTGGTTTTTCCGCCGCAGAAAGGGGAGAAATTCATGCAACAGGAAGCGTTCATATTGGAGGTGGCGCAAGACGCGTTGTCGGGGATGGATGCTTTGGTTGTACCAGCTCTCCAAATCGACCGCATCCGGGCAAAAGAGCTGCAATTCCCCCTGTTCGATTTTGGCCGCGAGCACGCCGATCATTCCCCGATCCTCGTACTCAAAGAATCGTCCCATCGAGCTGGGGAAAACCAGAAGTGGGGTCCCGGAGTGTCCGAAGACCAGCGCCTCAATGTCGCGATTGAGCTCCTGACTGTATCCCTTGTGGTATTCGCGGTTCATCTTCGCCGGCCAAGCAGCGGAAGTATCTTACCTGATTGGGGTCCGGATGAGGGCCGTCCCCGCTTGCCGGCCGCGGCCTGGGGGGCGTGGTTCGTGGCCGGATGTCCGGTATACTAGTCAAAGCATGTCGTTTCTACGAGGTATTGCCGCGATCGCGAAGGGCATGAGCATCACCTTCCGCGAGATGTTTGAGCCCACCCAGGTGGAGAACTATCCAGACGGGCCGGGGCCTTTGCGAGGAGCCAAGTTTCAGCAACGTTTTCGGGGGGTGCATGTCCTGCAGCGCGACGAGAACGGCCTGGAGAAGTGCGTGGCCTGTTTTCTTTGTGCGGCGGCATGCCCTTCGAACTGCATCTATATCGAGGCGGCCGAAAACACCTCCGAGCATCGCGTCAGTGGGGCCGAGCGCTATGCGCGGGTGTACAACATCGACTACAACCGCTGTATTTTCTGCGGATACTGCGTCGAGGCGTGCCCAACGGATGCGATTACCCATGGACATGGATTTGAAATTGCATCGTTCAATGCCACGAACTTGATCTATCGCAAAGAGCAGCTGCTCGCAGCCTGGCCCGCTCACCTGGGAGCCAACGCCGTTTTCAATCAAGCAGAAGTGGCGGAAGGCGCACCGGCCGTGCCGGTACCCGGCAGCTGACCGTGGATCATTGGGAATGGATTTTTGACGCCGGCCTCCCAAGGTGAGCCGGCGTTTTGCGCATAGAGCCACGCTCAGCCGCGCTGGTTCTTTCGCGGGGAAGGACACGGCAGGCGACCGGGGAGTCCACTACAAAGAACATGTCTCGTTTTCTCAAAACCCTTGCCGAGCGCGTCGTGATCTATGACGGCGCCATGGGCACGAACATCCAGTTTCGCAATCCCACTGCGGATGACTTTTGGGGGAAAGAGGGTTGCAACGAACTCCTGGTCTTGAGCCGTCCCGACATCATTCGCGACATTCACGCCAGTTTTCTCTCGGTCGGCTGCGATGTGGTTGAAACGGATACCTTCGGCGCCACCCGCGTGGTGCTCGGCGAATACGATCTCGCCGACAAAGTCGCGGAAATCAATCTGGCCGCGGTCAAGATCGCCCGCGAAGTGGCCGAGCAGTTCTCCACCCGGGACAAGCCCCGATTTGTAGCCGGTTCGATCGGGCCCACCACCAAGCTGCCATCTCTCGGGCACATCCGCTTCGATGACATGGTCTCCCTCTACCTCGAGCAGGCTCAGGCCTTGCTCGAGGGTGGGGTGGACGTTCTCTTGATTGAGACCTCGCAAGATCTTCTCCAGGCTAAAGCCGCCCTGGTGGGCGTGTTTGATGCCATCGCGAAAGCCGGCAAGCGGATCCCAGTCACCGTGCAAGTAACCCTCGAAGCCACCGGAACTATGCTGCTGGGTACGGAAATCGGGGCTGCGCTCACGGCGCTTGAACCGTTCGACGTGGATGTAATCGGGCTGAACTGCGCGACCGGCCCGGCGGAGATGAATGACGCCGTGCGCTACCTGGGCGCGAATTCGACCAAACAGGTCTCGGTCCTGCCCAATGCCGGGCTACCGCAGAACGAAGGCGGCCGGGCGGTCTACAAACTCAGGCCGGAGGAACTCGCCAGCTATCACAAACACTTTGTCAAAGACTATGGCGTTCGCATCGTGGGAGGTTGCTGCGGAACTACCCCCGAACACTTAAAAGCCGTAGTCGAAACCGTGGGCGGCCTGGAACCGGCGAAGCGGGAGGTGAACCCTGTGGCGGCGGCGGCCAGCGCCTACACCATGGTTCCGCTTGACCTCGAACCCAAACCGCTGATCGTGGCGGAAGAGATGAACACGACCACCCGGGTCGAGCACTTCCGCAATCTGGTTCGCGGCAAGAAGTACGACGACATCCTCGCGCTGGCGAAGAAGCTGGTCGCCCAGGGGTCCCACATGCTAGACCTCTGTTGCGCGATCGTCGGGGAGGATGAAAAGGACTACATCACTTCCATTCTCGAGAAAGTCGCCACGCGTGTTCCCGCCCCGATCCTGGTGGATTCGACCGAGGCCGACGTCGTCGAAGAAGCGTTGAAGCGCATTCCGGGAAAACCCATCATCAACTCGATCAACCTCGAAGATGGCGAGAAGCGTACCGCCAAGGTGTTGCCCATGGCCAAGCGCTTCGGTGCAGCCGTGATCGCGCTGACCATCGACGAGGAGGGCATGGCGTTGACGGCGGAGAAGAAAACCGCAATCGCCAAGCGTATTTATGAGCTGGCCACCCAAAAATACGGGGTTCGTCCCGTCGATCTGATTTTTGATGCGCTCACCCTGCCGATTTCGACCGGACAGGAAGAATATCGCACGGCGGGAATCGAGACGCTCCAGGCCATCAAGCGGATCAAAAGCGAACTGCCGGCGGTGAAAACCATTCTTGGGGTGAGCAATATTTCCTTTGGCCTGGACGTATATCCGCGGCGGGTTCTGAACTCGGTGTTCCTCCACGAGGCGGTGGACCATGGGCTTGACATGGCCATTGTCAACTACTCCAAGGTCTACCCCTTGTACAAGATTCCGCACGAAGAGGTTGAGCTGGCGCGCAAGCTGATTTACCGCGACCCCGCGGATGGCGATCCGTTGCAGCGCTATATGGAGCACTTTGCCGGGACGAAGGGCAAGGCGGAGGCGGCGACCACCGCACACGTCGAGACCCTTGCGGTCGAGGACAAGCTGAAATTTGCCATCATCCAGGGGGAAAAAGCCGTCGGTGACGGGGAGCATCGGAGAACCCTGGAGCAGCTGCTCGAAGAAGCACTCGCCCAATACACGCCGCTCGACCTGATCAACACAGTACTTCTCGATGGTATGAAAACGGTCGGGGACTTGTTCGGGGCGCGCAAGATGCAGCTGCCTTCGGTGCTCGACTCCGCGTCGGTGATGAAGCAGGCGGTCGCTTATCTCGAGCCGAAGATGGAGAAAAAGACAGGTTCCCAGAAGGGCACGATCGTGCTGGCCACGGTCAAGGGCGATGTCCACGATATTGGCAAAAACCTGGTAGACATCATTCTCACCAATAACGGGTTCCGCGTGGTCAACCTGGGCATTAAACAGCCCGGGGACACGATCATTAAGGCGGCGCTCGAGCACAAGGCGGATGCGATCGGCTTGAGCGGGTTGCTGGTGAAGTCCACTCTCGAGATGAAATATGTCATTCAGGATCTCGAGCGGCAGCAGCTGCAGTTTCCCGTGATCTGTGGCGGCGCGGCGCTGACCCGCAAATACGTCGAGGACGATTTGCGGCGGGAATACTCGAGCGCGGTTTTCTACGCCGACGACGCCTTTAGCGGCCTGCACCTCATGGAAGACTTATCGACGCCAGACGGCCGTCGGCAAACTCGGCTGGAGGAGGGTCGGACGGTCAAGGAATATTCGAAGGCCGCGGCCGTCGACGAAGAAACCGGGCCCGTGTTCACCGAGCGCAGCCCGGTCGTCGCGGATGCGCCGAACATCCCCGTCGCTCCCTTCTGGGGCGTACGTGTGCGCACGGACTTTGACTTGCGCGAGATCTTTCCTTACATCAACGAAACGGCGCTCTACAAGAATCAGTGGCAATTGAAGACGGCATCGCAGGAGGATTACCTCCGCCTGGTGGAGGAAAAGTTCCGGCCGATCAGGAAACAGCTCGAGGAGGAGGTCATTCGCAGTCGATGGTTCGAGGCGAAGGCGGTGTACGGGTATTTCCCGGCGCAGAGCGAAGCGAACGATGTGATCGTCTACGAGCCGACCGAGGGCGTTCCTAGCAGCGAACTCTTGCGCTTCACCTTTCCCCGGCAGAAGGAAGGCCGCAAGCTGAGCATTGCCGATTTCTTTGCTCCCAAGAACTCCGGGAAGATGGATGTGATCGGACTGTCTCTGGTTACGATCGGGGGCGCGGCCTCCCAGGAAACCCAACGCTTGTTTGAGAGCGGCGAGTATACCAAGTATCTATACCTGCACGGCCTGAGCGTTGAAACCGCGGAGGCGCTGGCTGAGTACCTGCACAAGAAAATGCGCGAGGAATGGGGCATCGCCGGGGACGACTCGGCGCACATTCGGGATCTCTTCCATCAAAAATATCGTGGATCAAGGTACTCGTTCGGGTATCCGGCATGCCCCAACCTGGAAGATCAGGCGAAGTTGTTTCGCTTGCTCCATCCGGAAGAAACGGTGGGAGTACGATTGACCTCGGGATTCCTGCTCGAACCGGAACAATCCACCTCTGCCATCGTGGCCCACCATCCTAGCGCAAAGTATTTCGTAGTTTGAGACCCCGCTCGAGCGAACCGCTACGGCAGGTTGCTTCGGGCCGCGGCGACTGTCTCCGGTTCCATGGCTGCGATGATCGAATCGGCAAACTCGGAGGTTCCGGCCTTGCCACCGACATCGTGGGTTAATTTGTCGCCCGTGCGGTAGACGATTTCGAGTGCATTCTGTATTTTCAGCGCGGCTTCGTCCTCGCCGAGATGGTGAAGCATCAGCAGGGCGCAGCGGATCAGGGCGGTCGGGTTGGCGAGGTTTTTCCCAGCAAGGTCCGGAGCCGAGCCGTGGACGGCCTCAAAAATGGCGCAATGGTCTCCGAGGTTCGCGCTCGGAACCATCCCCAACCCGCCGACAAAAGCCGCACACAGATCGGAAATGATATCGCCGTAGAGGTTTTCCATCAGCAGCATGTCGTACTGATAGGGATTCATAACCAGCTGCATGCAGGTGTTGTCCACGATGTGCTCGGCATAGGTGATCTCGGGATACCCCTTGGCCACATCCCGGGCACACCGCAGGAATAGGCCGTCGGAAAGCTTCATGATGTTGGCTTTATGAATGGCATGGATCTTCTTGCGTTGATTCTTGCGAGCGTATTCGAAGGCGAAGCGTGAAATGCGTGTACATGCCTTCTCCGTCATGATCTTCAAGCTCTCGACCACGCCCGGCACCACCTCGTGTTCGATACCCGAGTAGAGGCCCTCGGTATTTTCCCGGACGATGATGAGATCCACCTGCGGATAGCGCGTGGGGATGTGGGGCAAATTGCTGATCGGGCGGAAGTTGGCGTACAGCTCAAAGCGCTTGCGCAACTCCACATTGATGCTCGGAAAACCCCGTCCGATAGGAGTCGAAATCGGGCCCTTCAGGGCAACGCGCGTGCGTTCAATGGAGTCGATGAGCGGCCGGGGAATGTATTCACCATGTTTTTCGTACGCCTCGCCTCCCGCCGCATACGTTTCCCATTCGAACTTCAACCCCGTAGCTTCGAGTATGCGGACAACGGCCTGGATAACCTCGGGTCCGATACCGTCTCCGGGGATGAGGGTGATCCGGTGAGGCATATGTTTCTCCCGATTCCCGACCCGACGGTGCGCGCGACGAAACTATTGCAGCTTGCCTGCCGCCTTATTGCGAACTTCAGTCCCATCCTTGGCTTTGATGAGATCCTTCAACTCATTCATGAACTCATGTACGTCTTTGAAGTCCAAATAGACTGAGGCAAAGCGCACGTACGCCACTTTGTCGTAGCGTCTCAATCGGTTCATGATGAGTTCGCCCAATTCACTGGTCTTGCGTTCACGCTCTGCGGATTCGATCACGAAACTCTCAGCTTCGTTCACGATTTGCTCCAACTTGCCAATCGGAACTGGGCGTTTTTCGCACGCACGTAGGAGTCCATTCAAAACCTTTTGCCGGTCGAACTTCTCTCTCCTGCCATCCTTTTTTACCACCATATAGGGGATTTCATCGATACGCTCGTAGGTCGTGAAGCGCTTGCCGCACTTCAGACACTCGCGCCGCCGGCGTATAGACTCGGCTTCTTTACTTTCCCGCGAGTCCACTACCTTGTCATTCACGAATCCACAAAAAGGGCATTTCATGATGCTTGACAGACCAGTCGAATTGTAACAGGCTGTGCCGGACGCAAGATGCCGGTCCCGAGATTGCTGGCAAATTGAACCACCCAAAGCTCTCAAACGCTTACTGCTCTCGCATTTTTGTGCAAAACCGTATATGCTGGTTCGGTAATTCCAGCTGCACAACTAATTCCGACGACACCCGGAACTCGCGTGGGGGGGGGCACATGCGACGGAGAGAGGGTTGCAATGACTGTGGCACTGGAGACGGTCGAAGTTTTCATCCTGGCGGAAAACCGGCTTTTGCGAGAGGCCCTTACGCGCATTCTCAACAAGAAAAGTGACATCCACGTGGTCGCGGCAGCGGCGTTTGGACCCGATGTCGTGCAGCAAATCGCACAACGAGCACCCGATGTTGTGCTTTCTGATTCCGCATCGGTTGCTTTGTCTGAATTGCGTTTAATCGCCGAACTAAGAACTGCAGTTCCCGGGCTCAAGGTTGTCATGATCGGGATGGAAGCCGACAAGGCAACCTGTCTTCGGCTGGTCCGCGAGGGCATCGTTGGTTACGTACTGAAAGACGCATCCGCTATCGAAGTGGCGGCAGCAGTGCGCTCGGTGGCGAACGGAGAAGCCGTTTGTCCCCCGACGCTTTGCCTTCCCCTTTTTGAAGAACTGGCTAAACAGAAACCGCAACCCGCACGCTTGATCGTCCGACACGGTCTTGGTCTAACTCGCCGCGAACAGCAACTGGTTCACATGATCAGCGATGGTTTGACGAACAAGGAGATTGCCGGTCAGCTGAGCCTGTCAGAGCAGACCGTAAAAAACCACATTCATCGTATCTTGCGCAAGCTCGGAGCCAGCAATCGCCTCACTGCTGTTGAGCTGTGCCGACAGCCCGACGCGGTGGCATGAATTAATGAGCTTCGCGTTAGACAGTACTTTTTGGGTGCCTGCGGCACGGCCGGCTCCTTGGATTTGCCAGCCTTTCTTGGTACTTTCAGTCTAGCGGCCATTGGGCCGAATTAGAGTCTTACTTTTTCTGGGGTAATCGGAGAAACTGTCCGGCACGGAGAAAATCGTGCAAAAAGTGAGAGTGGTGGTCGCAAATAGGCCCCGGTTGATGAAGGACTTGGTTCTTGCCACGATTGGAGATCAGCCGGATATTGACATTGTCGGTCAAGCTCAGGACCAGGAAGAAATCATCGAACTTGTCGAAAGGACGCGTCCCGACTGCCTGATCATCGCGTTGGAGGAGCCGGAGACGCGGCCAGGATTGAATGGGTTTCTATTGGGTCGATACCCCAGCATGAAAATTCTCGCCCTCGCTGCAGAGCAGAACAGTGGCATTTTTTACTGGGCCTTCGTTAATATCCGTTCCGAACGGGTGGAATCCTCCGAGCAGGCAATCTTGAACGTATTGCGCAACAAACCCGAGCTGGTGACGAGTTAATCCATGAGATTTCGAGTCCTGCTTTGGGCTCGACGGAGTTAACAGGGCTTGTCGTTGAACGACGTGGCGAGAGGCTCAACGGGGAGGAAAATTGTTTTAGAATGGGCCAATTATCTTAGTAGGATGGGCCTCCGCAACTTCGTGCAGGGCAATGGGTTTGGTTGAAGCGCTTTGGTCCTTAAGGGCAGATGATGTTTCGGCAGCTCGGACGCCGGTAATGGGTCTGCAGTAGGAGATTGGATTATAAGGGTTAGCTCACAAATGCCTTGTAAGTGAGGGGGCGAAGCCGTAGCTGATGGCACTAATCGAGACTCTCAGTCCTAGTCAGGTGGTGACCTTAGAGGATCTAAGCTCCGAACCACCTATTTCTCTCCAAATCCATTGGTACGCGGCCTATGTCTGCTCGCGTCATGAGAAACAAGTACTCCTCCAGTTGCAGGAGAGGGATGTTCAATCTTTCCTCCCCGTCTACCGCAGTGTGCGCCGGTGGAAAGATCGGCGCAAAGAGCTCGATCTCGTCCTTTTCCCCGGCTACGTATTTGTCCACATCGATCCGAAGAATCGGCTACGTGTTCTGCAGTTGCCGAGCGTGGTCCGTCTGGTAAGTTTCAATGGCCAGCCGGCGCCTTTGCCAGACGCTGAAATGGAAACTCTTCGACGGGGGCTGGCAAGCGGCATCCGGGCTGAACCGCACCCTTATTTGAAGATCGGTCAACGCGTGCGAATTCGCTACGGACCATTATCCGGCGCGCACGGTATCCTAGTGAGGCGGAAGGATAAATTTCGAGTTGTGCTCTCGATCGACCTCATCATGCGATCGGTTGCTGTCGAAGTGGACGAGGCAGACGTTGACGCCTGCTGATTCCGAGCAGGCCGCTCAGTAGCTCACATTATTTTCCCCGCTGGGGAGCCAAGAGGTATCTATGTCGAACCTTTTCCTTGTGTTAGGGCGTTACGCGAGGAGCATCGCCTTTCTCTGCTTCTGCTTGGTAGCCTGGGGTGCAGCTTGGAGCCAAGAAGAGCGACTGTCCTATTCTCCGAGCACCGCCCTTGATCAAAAGTACTCCCGCGCTGAGCAAGAAGCCGAAAAGATGGTTTCGTTGTCCGCTGACAAGATTATTGAGCTTCTTCGCGAGGAAAGTGGGCTCCTGCTGCAGGTGAAGAAGGCGATTGTCAGGAAAGCTTTTGAACAGGGGAGAGTCTTGGATCCCACCGAGTTGAGCGATGACGCCCTGTTTCGCTTGATTCGAGAAGACGAGAACATTCGGGTGATTGCGACCCGCGAAATTGAGGATCGCCAATACGTCCGAGCTAAGCCAACCCGCGAAGAACTGGCAAAGAACATGCCATGCAAGCAGCCCTTGAGCGCCGAAGCTCTGGCCAAGCAGCAAGAAGATTCTCCGAAGGATCTGAAAGACATTGTGAGTCAAGAGCAACTCTATTGGGCGAAACACGAAGGCGACTTGGATTGCTATCTAACGCAATATCTTCCTTATGGGGCAGCGCAATTATATCCGCAGCCACAGCAGGGTCAGGCCGGGGCGACGCAGCAGCCACAGCAGCAGCCGCAGCTCTATCCGCCGCCCTACCCACCGCGCTATCCTCAGGGACAGTATCCGCAACAACTACCCTACCCTCAGCAGCAATACCCGCAGCAGTATCCGCAGCAACAGTATCCATCCCAGCAGCCCGGCTTCCAAACTCCCTCTACCGGGTACTACGGTGGCTCGCTGATTACGCAGGCGCAGCCGTCGCAAGGTTATTTTGGCATGGAGAGTGACGAGAGCCAGATGGCAGATATTCAGCCGGGTGAACTTCCAACGCTGCTAAGTGCCAGCGATACGAGCGGTGCCTCTGGCTTGTCTGGCTTTTCCGGAAAGGGAATGCAACCAGGCGGCGCCGAGGGCGGAATTTCCGGTCTCTCGCTGCCGTCATCCCTAGGTTCGTCCTCAGGTTCGCTGGGAACGCTGCTGCAGAAGCAAGCGGGGGCTTCGCGATTTTCTCAACAGTCGCGCCTGGAAAACCAGACCGTGCCGCAACGGCTTCAGCCCCTCCCATTTGTGAAACCACCGCAGCAGCCGATGCTTCGCCATCACCCGAACCCGTATGCTGACGTGCCCTCGCTGTATGATCTTTACGCGCAATACCCCCAGCGTTCCCGGCAGCTCGAGCGCTTCGGCGAGGATGTCTTCCTCAATGGCACCGGAAATCTGTTCGAGCTACCGATGGACTTACCGGTTGGAGCCGACTATGTAGTCGGCCCCGGTGACAGTCTGAGCATCGACCTCTGGGGAGGAATTTCGCAGCGCTTGCAGCGAGTAGTGGACCGTGAGGGTCGCGTTGATTTGCCGGAGGTCGGCGCCGTCGAGGTGACAGGCAAGAATCTGGGTGAGGTGCAGCACGTTGTACAAACTGT
>Ga0187783_10001714_pt1 | contig 16237 bp, 13 predicted proteins | sample 1015_SJ02_MP02_2_FD_132471 | JGI IMG/M metagenome (GOLD analysis project Ga0187783, IMG submission 132471) | Tropical peat soil microbial communities from peatlands in Department of Meta, Colombia - 1015_SJ02_MP02_20_MG | ecosystem: Environmental > Terrestrial > Soil > Wetlands > Peat | place... | reverse complement strand
GATGGGCCCTTTATACCCGCAGAAGTTAAGGCTGTCGCCACTCGTACAGTCGTTCGGCAACGGCACATAAGTACTCCAAAGATTCGTGATGACGGGATTGGGTCCGAGGCCTCGGGGATCGCAGGGGCCCGCCGGGCAAAGGGTTGGCTGGATGGTCTGCCCCGTCGTTGTCACCAAGCAACCATTGGTTGCCGCCCCGCACCCCGGGTCAACAACCGGGCTGTTTCCGAGGTTGATGGTCTGCGAGCCGCTCGCTGTGCTCGTGTGGATAATGCCAGCACGCAACGAGGGGAGCGGATAATCTTCCTCGAAGATTGAGTTGTTCGGGAAGCGGTAACCTTCATATAGGCCGAAGACAAACCAGTCGCCACCCAGAAAATTCGAGCGCGGGATTTTCCCACCCGCAAACCAGCCAAAGCGGTTGTTGTGAGAGCTCGGGTTCGGCGTGGCCGTATCATTGTTGTCCCAGGTGTTGGCACCGCCAAAATCGTTGTCCTCGTAATATTCGTAGGCGCCGCCATGGAACGTGTTCGTGCCGCGCTTTGTCTCGAGTTGCATCTCGCTACCGGCGCCGCCATTGAAGTCGGCCGTCTGATTCGCCGTCGAGATCTTGAACTCTTCGATGCTGGCCACGGGTACGGGAACAACAGCCGAAGGAACCTGACTGTAACCCGAGCTGTGATAGGCCCCGATTCCACCAGCAGTGTCGGAAGCAAAGCTGGCGATGTAGGTGTTGTTGTCTCCGCTCATATCGTCCGTGGCGTAGCCGCCGTCAAGCTGGAAGCTGTTTTGGTCGCTGGCGACGCCGCCGACGTTGCCGTTGATGTTCTGGCCGGGCTGAAGGACGGCCAGGCTCGAGGCATCGCGGCCGGCGTTGGGCAGGTTAAAAATGATCGACCCGCTCAGCGTCGTGCCAACCGTGGCGTTCATGGTCTGCAATTCCGCGCCGGGGTTTTCGGTGACTTCAACCGTGGTCGTGATTGCCCCGACTAGCAACTGGATGTTCTCGGTCAATTGCGTGCCGATTTGCACGGCCTGGTTGGCAACTTCTGCCGTGCTGAAGCCCTGCTTGCTGACCCGGACAGAGTAGGTGCCCGGATCGACGTCGGCAAAGACGAAGCGACCCGATTTATCTGTCGTTGTCGTCCGCGTCGCACCGGTCGTGGTCTGCGTAATAGTGACCGTAGCGCCAGGTACGAAGGCATTCGAATTGTCATACACGCTGCCAAGAATCGTGCCGGTATTCGTAGCCTGTCCCCAGACGGGCGAGGCCGTCACCGCGATCAAAGCGACCGCGAGAGGCACAACCAGCAGAACTGCACACACCCCAAGCACGCGATTACGCATCACACCCCTCCTTGAACTCCGAACTCTCGAAGATCATTCGTTCTGAACTGCCGCGATTCACTGCAAAATATGGCTGTCGAACCGGAAAGAATGATATGGCGAGACACTGTCGCAGACCCCGGCGCCAACCCACACTCGTCCGCGGATCCGAGCCTAACAGCTGCCAGCGTAACTTGTGAGACCGGAGGAACGGAAAACAGCATTTCCACCCCAGAACCACCCCAAGTCCAAACAGATCCGCGCCGCCAAAGCCAACCTTTGCGTCTTCGGGTTAGCGCCCCAGACGACGGACCGCCTGCCACACACCCCGTGTGGATCGGGCGGAGTCTATTCCGACGGAGAAACAGCTGTCAAGCGAATTTTCATATTCGAACATTGTTTTACCTCGTATCTCCAGAATATGAATTTCCGTATGGTATCCCCACTCTAGACTCGGACGTCAAGACCACAAGACAGAAACACGGCAGTTGCTGGCAGGGCCAATCGGCGGAGCTGTGAGCTCCGCCCCACACCCCGTTGTCAGGAGGGCGTGAGTGTCGGCCTGGGCGAGAAATCGGCGTTTCCCGTCACTCCGTTTGAGAGGAGTTGCTCGGTCCGCAAGTTAGAAAGCCCGTCAAACTCATCTTTAGTGTCTTGTCGAAAACAATCTTGGCCAGGAAGCTAGAGAATTCGAAAAGGCCCGCGTTCGAGATATCGACCTCGCGAAGCAAGGGTTCGGTTAGATCTTCGGGAGAACGATGCCCTGCTGCGATTGATATTTTCCCTTCTTATCCTTATAGGAGATTGCGCACGGTTCATCGGACTCGAAGAATACGACTTGGCAGAGACCTTCGTTCGCGTAGATGCGCGCCGGGAGGGGAGTTGTGTTGCTGATTTCAAGCGTCACGAACCCTTCCCACTCGGGCTCGAAGGGAGTCACATTCACAATGATTCCGCAACGCGCGTAGGTGGATTTGCCGACGCAGATCGTCAGCACGTTGCGTGGAATGCGGAAGTATTCAACCGAACGCGCGAGCGCGAACGAGTTGGGCGGAACGATGCACACCGGGCCTTTGAATTCGACGAACGATTTCGAATCGAAATGCTTGGGATCGACGATCGAAGAGTTGACATTCGTGAAGATACGGAACTCGTCAGCGACGCGCATGTCGTATCCGTACGAGGAGACCCCGTAGCTGATCACTCCGTCGCGTACCTGCGCGTCAGCAAACGGCTCGATCATGCGATGCTCATGAGCCATCCTGCGGATCCACTTGTCCGATTTCACCGACATCCCGAAATCCTCCCTAGCGAGCGAACGCGCTTTGCCCGAATTCCGAGCATCCCGGAAACGTCCTGATCTCGAGTCCGCAAAATCTCGCGTCGGCCCGGGACGAGGTCAGAAAAGCCCCTTGCGGGCTGGCCGTGCGCAAGAGCTGCGCAGTGTATTACAGGATGGGCCGCTTGACAAATCCGCAAGCTGCTGATTAGCATTGGCTTGCGGCAGGGGAGGCACTTGTGATCAAGCTCGACCTAGTTAATGCCATTGTGCAGAAAACGAGCATCACGCGAACAAAAGCCGAACAGGCGGTTGAGACTGTGTTCGAGGCCATGAAGAATGCGCTTGGTCGCGGTGAAAGGATCGAGCTTCGGCGCTTTGGCGTTTTCAACGTCAAGCCGCGCAAAACGGGCATCGGCCGCAATCCCCGCACAGGACAGCAGGTGAACATTCCACCTGGTAAGGCCGTGCGGTTCAAGCCGGGTAAGGAGCTCCAGGCCCTTCCGGCCTCGACCCCGAAACCCTAAAGGCTTATTTATCCCGAGATAGACCGCGTCGTGTGGGCACTCCTGGGCGAGGGCGCAGAGCTGGTCTTCTCGCCGTGGCCATGACACGCTTGCTCCCCCCCGACAAATCGATCGGCGCACGATCTCGTAGCGTTCCGCCGGGCCCGGGCATCCAAGAATTGAGCGCAGATAGATGAGCTCGAACGGCAACGGCAGCGGTCGACTTCCTCTGGAAATGATCGACCTGAGGCTTGCGCAGGTCGCGGAGATGCGGCCGGCGCGCGCACGTCCGCGGCCGCTGTGGCCGGCCATGATCTTTTTCTTTCTGACCGTGCTTTCGACGCTTGCGGTCGGCTCCGAGTTCGCCCTGTCCTACGCTCAGAACCGCGAGCCGTTTTCCGGGCGGGACCCCTTTCGGGCGATGATCGCGCCGTTCGAACACCCCGACTTGCTCGCGCTGGGCGTACCGTTTTCGTTCACCCTGCTGGCTATTCTGATGGCCCACGAGCTGGGCCATTACTTCACCTGCCGATTTTATGAGATTGATGCGAGTTACCCATACTTCATTCCCGCCCCGACTCTTTTCGGGACCTTCGGCGCGTTTATACGCATTCGTTCGCCGATCACCACGCGGCGTGCGCTGTTTGACGTCGGGTTATCGGGGCCGGTGATCGGGTTCCTGCTATGCGTGCCGGCCATGGCCTACGGCGTGGCCTTCGCGAAAATCGTGCCCAGCGTCGAGAACACGGCGGTCATCGTGTTCGGAACCCCGCTGCTCATGCGGCTCTTCATCGGCTGGTTTCACCCGCAGGTCAATCCGTCCTGGGTTCTGCTTCATCCGATTGGGCGCGCCGCCTGGGTCGGGCTGTTCGCAACCGCGCTCAATCTGCTGCCGGTCTGGCAACTGGACGGCGGGCACATCGTGTACAGCTTATTCGGCAGATATCACCGACGGATTTCGCTCGGGCTTTCGCTGGGCCTGGCCGCGGTCGGAATTTACTATTGGCACGGATGGCTGTTCTGGGGTTTGCTCTTCGCCGTGCTGTCGCTTCGATTCAAGCACCCGCCTCTCTATGATCCTTGGCAAAGAATCGATACGCAGCGATGGATATGGGCGGGCGTCGCTTTGGCGATTTTTCTGCTCAGCTTTACGCCCTGGCCGGCGTCAAATCCCTAGTGCCCCCCTCCGGTTGGGAAGACGAGGCGTGTCGCGCTTCGGCCTCAAGAGCCACCGCTCTCAGGATAGGTTCATGGGATCCACGTCGACCACAACGGCGGTTTCCGGAATTTTCCGGGCGGCGCAGAAGTCGAGCGCGCCGGCCAGGGCTTGCCCGAGGGCGGCACGCTCGGGTGATTTCAAAACGAATTGGAAACGATAATCGCCGCGCAGGCGAGCGAGCGGCGCTGCAGCTGGCCCGAGTGCCCTGACGCCGCGCTGCTCGAACGGCGCAAAATACCCGCCTAGCGCGCGCGCCCAGCGGATGGCGTTTTCAACCTTACGGTCGCGAATGAGGACGCCGGCGAGCGCCGCGAACGGCGGATAGTGCAACATCTTTCGGAAATGCGCTTCCTTCTCATAAAACGAGGCGTAATCCTGCTGGCGGGCATAGGTGATGGCGTAATGCTCAGGATAATACGTCTCAACGAGCACCTCCCCGCATAGCTCGCCGCGGCCGGCGCGCCCGGCGACCTGGGTGAGCAACTGGAAAGTGCGCTCGGCAGCCCGAAAATCCGGACGGCCCAGCGCAAGGTCGGCGGCCACGACACCGACCAATGTGACACGGGGAAAATCATGTCCTTTGGCCACCATCTGCGTGCCGACCAGGATGTCGATGGCGTTTTCGGCAAACGCCCCGAGCACCTGTTGATAGGCACGTTTCGTGCGCACGGCGTCGCGGTCGAGCCGGGCGATGCGCGCCTCGGGAAACTCGTCGCGCAGGTATTCCTCGACGCGCTCGGCGCCGTCACCAACAAAGTAGAGAAACTCCGCATGACACTTCGGGCACTGCTTGGGAGGCCGCACGGCAAAATTGCAGTAATGGCAAACCAGGCGCTGCCGGCCCTTGTGATAGGTGAGGGCAATGCTGCAGTTCTGGCACTCGACGACCGCCCCACAACTGCGGCACAAGAGCAACCAGGAATAACCGCGGCGGTTGATCAGGATCATGGCCTGCGTCTTTTGTTCGAGACGCGAGGCGATCGCGGCGCGCAACGGCTCAGAAACCGGCACGGCCTTTTGACGCTCGCGAAATTCCTGGCGCAGATCGATGATGCGGACCGTGGCCAGCGGGCGATTGGCTACGCGCCGCGCGAGCTCGATGAGCCCGTACTTTCCCTCGCGCGCGTTGTGATACGTCTCGAGGGAGGGTGTGGCGGAACCGAGCAGGGCGACAGCACCTTCCAGACGCGCGCGATATACGGCAACGTCGCGACCGTTATATCGTGGCGTCTCCTCCTGTTTGTAGGCCGACTCCTGCTCTTCGTCAACCACGATGAGCCCGACATTTTCAAGCGGCGCGAAAACGGCCGAGCGCGTACCAACCACCACGCGCGCTTCGCCCTCACGCACCCGCCACCATTCACGCGCGCGTTCCGCTTCGGGCAAACCGCTGTGCAAAGTGGCGACCGTCGCGCCAAACCGGGCGCGAACAAGCCGCCCCATCCAAAGCGTCAGCGCAATCTCGGGGACCAGCACGATGGCCGATTTGCCGCGCGAAAGGGCCGCTTCGATCGCCCCCAGATAAACCTCGGTCTTTCCGCTGCCGGTCACGCCATGCAGCAGGCCGGCAGCGAAGCGATCCGCTACGATCCAGCGCCACATTTCTGCCAGGGCGCGGCTCTGTTCCTCGTTGAGGACGTTTGCGGGCGGCACGAAATCCCTCTCCCAGAGGTCTTCACCTGGGGTGACGGGTTCCTGCCAAGAGATGAGCAGACCGTTTTTTCTGAGACGCTCGACCGCGGCCCGCGAGACGCGCGCTTTCTCGACCAGGGTTGAAACCGGCAGAGGGCCGGTAGAGGCTAGAACGCGTTCGACCTGCTGCCCGAGCGCTTGGTCTGCCAGCGCTCGCCGCGAACTGCCCTTCTTTGCGCCCGTTGCCCACGCCGATGGCGGCAGTTTTTGCGCCACAGCCGAACGGGCAGCTTCCGCGGCGCCGGCCAGGCCGGCTCCGAGGGCTACGATCGTGTGTGTGCGCGCCTGGCGCTCGCGGGCAACCTCGCGCGCAGTGATCCACCCGCGACCGACGAGTTTCTCGACTCGCGCTCGTCCCCCGGCGAGGCGGCTGAGTCGCGCCGACGAGATGGGCTCTTGCGATCGAAGCTGGCGAAGCAGCGAGACGTCGTCCACTTCCCCGACGGCTTCGTTCCGGTCGAGAGCGAATTGGGCGAGCTGCGCGCGACCTCGGTCGCTCAGTCGGTATTCGCGCTCGTGCCGCAGTTCAACTTCGGGCGGAAGCATGGCACGGAAGGTCTCGCCGATCGGAGCGAGGTAGTAACGGCTGATCCAGCGCCCGAGTTCGATCAGGTTCGGAGCGAGCGCGGGCCGCGCATCGAGCAACTCGGAGATTGGCCTTACCGGCGCAGTCGCATCCGCGCGGGGCCCGGGCGATTCCTCGAGGGCAACTCCAACCATCGACCGCTCGCGAAACGGCACAAGAAGGCGGCATCCCGTGATCGCTTGCCCATCGAAACAGGAGGGCACCTCGTAGGTAAACGTCGACCGCAGTGGGACCGGGAGCGCCACTTCGCAATAACGTTGGGGCATAACCGCCGTGTAGTTTAACAGCGATTCAGATCGTGCCGGACGGCCTTCGAGTGGGACCCATGATCGCGCGAGTCCCGCATTCCGCAGTCGGAGAAAGCCGGCGCGGGCCGGACTGGACCTGGCAGGGATTACGCCGGTATCCGAGCCCGCCCGATGCCGGGCATGTCGCTTCCGCGACCTTCGGCGAGTTCGGCGCAAATCGCATCGAGGCGGCCTGAAATCGAGGCCAGGTAGTCTTGCGCGACCGTTTGCAGGTTTTGAAGGTTCTGGGGTGTCACATCATCCATGTCGTTCGACGCGGGACCGAGGTCCTCGAGCTCCAGCCGGTGGTAGGAGCAGCCGGGCATCGCTCGGAGTTCGTAATCAACCGCTTCCGAGACGCTGTCCATAAAGACGGGCACAATCTGTTTTGCCCATCCGAGGAGCCCCCAGTGCTTTGCGCTCCGGTAGGCGATGCGGTCCTGACGATTTCCGGTGCCCACGGAAACAATCATGAACTCGGTCGAGCTGCCATAGAGGGTGCGCGCCTCCGCGTAAGCCGCCATCGACGGGTTGTTCACATACACACCACCATCAACGAGGGCGTAATTCCTCATCTCCCTCGCGAGATGCAACGGCGGGAAAAACGTGGGAGCGGCCGAGGTGGCCCGAGCGATGGAAACGACCGGCCAGTTGTACTGCGGGTTTTGAGCGATCCTGTGGCTCTTGAAGAAGAAGGGCAACTGACTCTGAAGATCGTAGCTTGAAACCAGAAGCGGCGTGAGGGCGGCTCGAAATTCCGTGTTGCCGAAGAATTGCACGAGTGCCGCCTGAAGGGCGTCGGGTGAATATTTCGGCCCCACGAGTTCCCTCAGGGGCGTAAGGAGACTCTTTTTGAAGATTGCCGGGCCGTTCTCGACGTACAAGTTGACGAGTTCGGCCGGCGAATAGGGCTGGGCATTTTTCGCACCCGTGCCGATCCCCAGGGCGATGATTCCGCCCGTGGATGTGCCGGAAATCAGATCGAACGACCTCGCGAGGTCCGCGCCCAGCCGCTTCTGAATCTCATCGAGGATGACGGCCGGTATGATGCCGCGGATGCCGCCACCATCGACCGCGAGAATCTTGATGCTCTTCACCGCACGGTCTCCCTCCGGTCTTCGCTCCAGCCGGGATTCCTTAGGGCTCCTGGTTCTTGATGACTTCCCCGCCTTTCATCACGAATCGGACATTCTCAAGGACATGCACGTTGGCCAACGGGTCGCCGTCGACCGCGACCAGGTCGGCAAATTTCCCGGGCTCAATCGAGCCCACCCGGTCGCTCCAGCCGAGCAGATCGGCCGCGTTCACGGTTCCCGCCTGAATCGACTGGAGCGGCGTAAGTCCCATGTCCACCATTTTCCCGAATTCATGGGCGTTCAGGCCGTGCGGGTAAACGGCGGCGTCGGTCCCCAGCGCAATCTTGAGCCCGGATTTGAGTGCGTGCGAGAGGTGCTCCTGAGCAATGGGCAAAACGGTTTGGGCCTTCTCGATCATGTTGGGGGTAAAGCCCAGGTTCTGCATGTTCTGGGCGAGCCAGTCCTCGAGGTACACGGTCGGAACCAGATAGGTTCCGCGCTCCTTCATCAGCTCGATATCCTCGTCATTGATGTAGCTGCCGTGCTCGATCGAATCAACCCCGGCGAGCACCGCGTATTTGATCCCGAGCGCACCGTGGGCGTGCGCTGCGACCCGCCGCCCGAGTTCGTGCGCCGTTTGGACGATGGCCTTCATCTCCTCGGGGCTGTACTGGGCGAGCGCCGGATTATCTCCCTCCGACAGCACGCCGCCGGTGGCCATGAACTTGATCACGTCGGCACCGAACTTGATGTTCTCGCGAACTTTGCGGACCACGGCGTCAACGCCGTCGGCCACGCCGTCTTCGGAAAAATCGTATTGCGGCGCGAGGTAGTTCTCATCCGCATGTCCGCCGGTGATGCTGAGTGCAGGACCGGAAACCAGCATGCGGGGACCGGGCACGTCGCCCGCGTTGATTGCGTCCCGAAGAGCAATGTCCGAGTATCCGCCGGCGGCCACGTTACGCACCGTAGTGAAACCGGCTTCGAGGGTGACGCGAGCATTGCGTGCGCCGAGCAACGCACTTCGCGGATAGGAAATATGGAGCCGCGCGGGCCCGGCGAGAGTTGGGCTCATGGTCAAATGCACATGGCAATCGATGAGACCCGGCAGAACGGTAGCGCGGGATAGATCAATAATCTTTGCGCCGGCCGGCAATTGCCGGCGGATCTCTGAGGCCCGTCCTACCGCCTTGATCCGCTCGCCTTCGACCCAAATCATCTGGTCGGCCAGATAATTTCCGCTGCGCACGTCAAGAATCCTGCCCGCCTGAACGCCGATCTCCGCGGGCGCCCTCCCCTGCTGCGCCATCGCCGGGCGGATCGTGAACAGAACTGCGAACAAGAAAAACAGCGCGACTCGCTTCACGCCAAAACCTCCTCGGCCGTTCCTTGCTCCTCGCCCGGAGCAGGCATGCTCGGGCAAGGTCGCGCGGATTGTATCCCTACTTTCGGCGGAATTTGTGATATTTTGCCCGCCCAAGGCCGGTAGCTTGATCCCGACCACAGGCGCGGGTTCGCCCGCGACGAGGCGCACATGGAAATCAAGCATTTCCTGCTCGCGGTCGTGGTGGCTGGAATTGGGGCGTCGCTAGCCGACTGGCTCTTCGCCGGGATTCTCTTCCACGACAAATACAACGCCTATCCGGAAGTCTGGCGCCCGAGCCTGCGAGGCGGCGATCAAGGCCCGATCGCCTGGAGCATGGCCCTCGGATTCCTTTCCGTGGCCGCCTTCCTTGCCGCGTGCGGAATATTCCGGGTCCACGGCTACAGCGCGACCCTCGAGCTCGCCGGCCTGGTATGGCTGATCGTTCCCGTTCCACTCATCGTCACCAACGCTCTGTTCATGAAGATTCATCCGCTGATTGCGGTCTCGCATTCGCTCGGCTGGCTCGCCAAGCTCCTGGTTGCCGCGCTGTCCGCCGGCTGGCTGCTCGCCTAAATCGCTCCACGGCGCGCTTGGCCGCTCATTTCTTCTTGACACGCCCCATCCGTCCTGTATGATTATGCATAGGAGTGAATATTCACGCATAGCGGAATGGGCGTTCAGAAACGATTTCGACAGGGCCAGATTTTGAAGCTCCTGGCCAGCCAACACGTGGCGAGCCAGGACGAATTGCGCCGCCAGCTCACCCACTTGGGGGTGCGCGTGACCCAGGCGACGCTTTCGCGCGATTTGCGCGAGCTGCGACTCGTCAAAACAACCGAGGGTTACCGTTCGCTCGCCGAAGCGGCCGCCGAGGAATCGGCCGCTCCGGCGGCCATCGGGCGGGCGCTACGAGAGTTCTTGCTCGACCTTCGCCCCGCGCAAAACATGCTGGTCCTTAAAACACCTCCGGGCGGAGCACAGCCCCTGGCCGCGGCCGTCGACGCCGAGCACTGGAAGGAAGTGGCCGGCACGCTCGCCGGCGACGACACGGTCTTAATCATCGCACCCACCCGCGCCGCCTCGGGCGCCGTCCGCAAGCGTTTGGAGGAATTGCTCCGATGAGCCGACCCGCACGGGTCGCTGTGGTCGGGGCAACGGGCTACGCAGGTTACGAGCTGGCCCGGCTGCTTCTTCGGCACCCGCACATCGAAAAGCCCACGTTCTATCTGCGCGAGGGGCACGCGAAGGTTCGCTGCTTGAGCGAACTTTTCCCGCCGCTGCGCGGATGGGGCGAGGCACCCTGCAAGCCGCTTTCTCTTGACGCGGTGGCTAAGGACGGCGCGCAGATCGTCTTCCTCTCCACTCCGCACGAGGCCTCGATCGAACTTGTCTCGGAACTGCGCGCGGCAAATCCCGCTCTGCGCATCATCGATCTGAGCGGCGCCTTCCGGTTTCGCGAGCCAGAAACGTTCCGCAGCTGGTACAAGATGCCGCCGCCGGATGCGAGCCTTCTCCAAGAAAGCGTGTACGGTTTGCCGGAACTCTACGGCGAGGCGCTGCCCAAGGCGCACATCGTAGCCAATCCAGGCTGCTATCCGACCTCCGTGATTCTGGGGCTGCGTCCCCTGGTCGATTCCGGCTGGATCGATCGGGCCCGCGGCATCGTTTGCGATTCGAAGTCCGGCGTGAGCGGCGCGGGCAAAGAACCGAAGCGTGAAACCCATTTTGTCGAAGTCAACGAGAATTTCCGCGCCTACAACGTATTCAGCCACCGCCATACGCCGGAACTCGCCGATCATCTTGGGCTGGCGGCGTGCGACTTCCAGTTCACCACGCACCTGTTGCCGGTCGAGCGCGGGATTCTCTCAACGCTATACCTCTGGCTCGCTGCGCCGCACACGGCCGAGGAAATCGAGTCGCTCTATCGGCGGTTCTATGCCGGCAAGCCGATGGTACGCATCTCCCCGGCGGGCAAGCTGCCGGAACTGCAGGATGTCGTGCGAACGAATTTCTGCGACATGGGGTTCGCTCTCGATGAATCGGGCCAGCGGCTGGTCATCGTTTCCTGCCTGGACAATCTCGGCAAGGGTGCGGCCGGACAGGCCGTACAGAACATGAACGGCATCGAGGGGTATCCGGAGACCGCAGGTCTTATCTAGAGGATGACATGAGACTGCTCATCAAAATTGCGGGCGCGCTTTTGGAGCGCGAGGAGTATGTGCACAGGATTGCTCGTGAAATCGCCGAACTTGCGCGAGGGGGCCACGAGCTTCTGGTGGTCCACGGCGGGGGCAAGATCTTTACCGAGACGCTGGCACGCATGGGCATCGAGAGCCGGTTTGTCAACGGGCTGCGTGTCACCGACCGCGCGACGCGCGACGTCGCCGTCATGGTTTTCGCCGGCCTGTTGAACAAGAGACTGGCCTCGGCGATTTCGCTGTGCGGGCAGCCGGCAGTCGGCATCAGCGCCGCCGACGGGGCCTGTTTTCTGGCCGAGCCCATGCAAATCGGAGAAGGCGGCCCCGGCCTGGGATTTGTCGGATATCTGGCAGAAGCGAATGTCGAATTCCTGCGTTCTCTCTGGCGCGCCGCGATCGTTCCGGTTGCGCCGTGCCTCGGGCTGGGCGCCGATGGCGAAATCTACAACATCAACGCCGATCACATGGCCGCGGCGGCCGCCGAATTCATCCGCGCGGACCGCTTGATCTACCTCACCGACGTTGCCGGCGTGCTCGACGGCGAACGGGTGCTGCGCGCGGTCAGCGGCGCGGAAGTCGAAGAGCTCATCCGCCAAAGCAAGGTCTCCGGCGGAATGGTCCTCAAGCTCGAGGCGGCCAAGCGCGCCCTCTCGGGCGGCGTGGGCGAGGTGCGCATTGTTGGCGGAACCGAGCCGCGCGCGCTGCTGGCAGCAGCCAATGGCGGGCGCGCTCCGGGAACCCGTGTGCTCGCGGCGTCTCGCCGTGCGGCGCGGGCCGCGCAGGGAGCCGCACGCTAAATGGCCAATCAGCGGACCGGATCGGCGCGCCTGCGAGCGGCGAAAATCCGCGCAGAAGAATCGCGCTATCTGATGAACACATACAAGCGTCCGCCCGTCGTGTTCACCCACGGGCGGGGCTGCCGCCTGTACGATTCACAGGGCCGCGAGTATCTCGATTTCCTCGGCGGGATCGCGGTGAACGCTCTGGGCCACGCGCACCGGCGGCTGGTCCGCGTCATCCGGCGCGAGGCGGGCCGCGCGGTTCACCTCTCGAATCTGTTCCACAATGCCCACCAAGCGCCGCTCGCGCGCAAGCTCGCCGAGTGGTCGGGACTCGATCGCGCGTTCTTCACGAACAGCGGCACGGAGGCCATCGAAGGTGCGCTCAAGCTGGCCCGCGCGTATGCCCGCGGAAACTCGCGGAACGCTTCGGCGACGAAGACGCGGATTCTGGCCCTCGAGAATTCCTTTCACGGGCGCACGTTCGGCGCTCTCTCAATCACCTACCCGGTAAAATACCGCGAGCCGTTCGGCCCCCTGGTGCCCGGAGCAGAGTTCGTTCGATCGAACGATGTGGCCGACCTAGAGTTGAAATTCGATGATTCGGTTTGCGCCATCGTTCTGGAGACCATTCAGGGTGAGGGCGGCGTTTTTCCCCTGAGCGAGCGCTTCTGGGAACGGGCGCGCGCGCTGGCCTCGGGACACGACGCCGCGCTGATCGCCGATGAAATTCAGTGCGGACTCGGCCGCACGGGCCGCCCCTTCGCCTACCAGAAATTCCCTTCGCCACCCGACATCGTTACGGTGGCCAAGCCCCTGGCCGGCGGGCTGCCGCTGGGCGCGGTCCTGGCCAGCGAAAAGTTCGCGGCAGCCTTCACGCCCGGGCTTCACGGGACCACCTTCGGCGGGGGCCCGCTCATTTGTCGGACGGCCCTTGAATTCCTGAAGATCCTCGAAGAGGAGAAGTTGCTCGAGAATGTTCGCGCGCGAGGCGCCCAGCTTCGCGCCGGCCTCGAGCAGCTCGCCGCGCGCTTCGATTTCATCCGGGAGATCCGCGGCGAAGGATTGATGATCGGCATCGACCTTTCCGTCGACGGACCGCCATTTGTCACCGAGGCCCTGGCCCGCGGGCTGCTCATCAACGCAACGCACGAGCACGTTCTGCGGCTGCTACCTCCGTTTATCGTCCGTTCGCGTGATGTCGCCGAATTTCTCCGCCGCTTCGAGCAAGTTCTCGCCCGCGGGTCAAGACATGCGCGAAGCTCGCCCGAGACCCAATCACTTGAAACGCAAGCGCAGACAGCCGCTTTGGCTGCCTCGAGGTGAATACATGACCGTCGCCGCCGCCACACTCACGCTCACGAGCGACCTCCTCACGGGAATGGAATGGAGCGCCGCGCAGGTGCGCGAGCTCTTCCGTCTTGCCGCCGAGGTGAAGTCGCGTCCCGACCGCTACCGCACGGCCCTCGCGGGACGCTCGTTTGCGCTCATTTTCGAAAAGCCCTCGCTGCGCACCCGCGTCACGTTCGAGGTTGGCATCGCGAGCCTCGGCGGATCCTCGGTCTTTCTCGACCACACCGCGAATCATCTCGGACAACGTGAAACGATTCCCGACGTCGCCCGGTGCCTTGAGCGATGGGTTCACGGCATCATCGCGCGCGTTTTCGCGCAGTCGGCGCTCGAAGAGCTCGCCCTCCATTCGCGCGTTCCGGTGATCAACGCGCTCTCCGACCGCTTCCACCCCTGCCAGGCGCTGGCGGATTTTTTCACGCTCGAAGAGCGTTTGGGCAGCCTGCGAGGACTCAAGTTCGCCTACGTCGGCGACGGCAATAACATGTGCCATTCCCTCCTGCTCGCTGGCGCGCGCGTCGGGGCGCAGATGAGGGTGGCTACGCCCAAACATTACGAGCCCGACCCCGCGATCGTCGCCGAGGCAAGGCGCGCGGCCCGCGAAACGCGCGGTAAAATCGAGATCCTGCGTTCACCGGAAGAGGCCGTCGTCGGCGCGCAGGCGGTCTCGACCGACGTCTGGGCCAGCATGGGCCAGGAGCAGGAGGCCGAGACGCGGCAGGCCGCCTTCGCCGGCTATCAGGTGAGCGAGGAACTCATCCGGCTGGCCGCGCCCGATGCCGTTTTCCTGCACTGTTTGCCCGCCCATCGCGGGCTCGAAGTTACAAGCGGCGTGATCGATTCGCCGCGTTCGATCGTGTTCGAAGAGGCCGAGAATCGCCTGCACGTCCAGAAGGCCATCCTGCTGACGCTGGCGAGCGCCTGTTGACGGCAAGACAAAGGAGAATCCATTGTCCCCAAAGGTAGTTCTGGCCTATTCGGGAGGTCTCGACACCTCCATCATCATTCCCTGGCTGAAGGAGAACTACGCGGGCTGTGAGGTGATCGCCATGATCGGCGACCTCGGCCAGCAGGAGGACCTCGAAGCTGCGCGCAAGAAGGCGCTCGCTACGGGCGCGAGCGCGGCCTATGTCGAGGACCTGCGCGAAGAGTTCATCACCGGCTACATCTGGCCGACGCTGCGCGCTGGCGCCGTGTATGAGCACAAGTATCTGCTGGGAACCTCGTTCGCGCGGCCGCTCCTCGCCAAGCGGCAGGTCGATCTGGCGAAAAAGCTTGGTGCGGGCGCTATCGCCCACGGCTGTACGGGCAAAGGCAACGATCAGGTTCGTTTCGAGCTTGCCGCGAAAGCGCTGGCGCCGGAACTGAAAATCATCGCGCCCTGGCGGGAGTGGAAAATCGCCTCGCGCGAGGAAGCCATCGCCTACGCGCGATCCCACAGCATTCCTGTCGAGCAAACCACGCGCAATATCTATAGCCGCGATCGCAACATCTGGCACTTGAGCCATGAAGGCGGCGTGCTCGAAGATCCGGCGAATCCGCCCGAACCGTCGATGTGGCAGTGGGTCGCCTCCCCGTCTAGCGCGCCCGATCATTCGACGACCGTCGAAATCGGCTTCGAATCGGGCATTCCCGTATCGGTCGACGGCAAGGCCCTCGCCCCACTCGCGCTTGTCGATCAGCTCAACGAGCTTGGCTCGACGAACGGCATCGGACGCATGGACATCGTCGAAAATCGGCTGGTGGGGATCAAGTCGCGCGGCGCGTACGAGACGCCGGGTGGCACGTTGCTCGTCGCTGCGCATCGCGAACTCGAATCGCTTTGCCTGGACCGCGAGACCGCACATTACCAGCAGATTCTGTCGTTGCGCTATGCGGAAATGGTCTACTACGGCATGTGGTTCACGCCCTTGCGCGAGGCGCTCGATTCGTTCTTCGAAAAATCTCAGCGCAACGTCACCGGATCGGTCGCGCTCACCCTGTACAAGGGCAACGTAAGCGTTGCCTCGCGTCGCTCGCCGTTCTCGCTCTACCGCACGAATCTGGCTAGCTTCACGATGACCGGCTACAACCCCAAAGACGCCGAAGGGTTCATCAACCTCTTCGCCCTTCCCATCACGGTCCCGCGCGAATGGGAAGCATCCCTCGCCGCCGAAGTGAAATGACCGCTTCGGGCCAAAAAATGTGGGGCGGGCGGTTCGAGCGGGGGCCCGACCCGTCCTTTTACGAATTTGAGCGTTCCTGGAGGTTCGATCGCCGCTTGCTGCCCGAAGAATTCGCGCTCGACCGGGCCTGGGTGCACGCCATGGAACGGGCGGGAATTCTGAGCGGCGAGGAAGCGGGCGCCATCACGGCCGCCCTCGTTGAGCTCGAGCGTCGCGCCGCAGACGATGCCGCCTGGCTTGACCATTCGAAAGCCGAAGATGTCCACCATTTCGTCGAAAGCGCGCTGATCGAAAAACTTGGTCCGCTCGGCGCGAAGCTGCACACCGGCCGCAGCCGCAACGAAATGATTGCGACCGAGTTTCGCATGTACGTCCAGCGCGCCGCTCGGGACCTCCGTCGCGGAATTC
>Ga0187783_10001713_pt1 | contig 16238 bp, 10 predicted proteins | sample 1015_SJ02_MP02_2_FD_132471 | JGI IMG/M metagenome (GOLD analysis project Ga0187783, IMG submission 132471) | Tropical peat soil microbial communities from peatlands in Department of Meta, Colombia - 1015_SJ02_MP02_20_MG | ecosystem: Environmental > Terrestrial > Soil > Wetlands > Peat | place... | reverse complement strand
GATTTCGACATCGAAGGCCGCGCGACGCCGCGACAGGGGGAGGAATTCACGGCGCAGTACGCCGTGGCGGATGCGAATTATTTTCGAACGATGCGGATTCCGCTCGAAGCCGGCCGGGAATTTGCATCCACCGACGGAGATCAGAGTCGCGGCGTCGCGGTCATCAACGAATCGCTCGAGCATCGTTACTGGCCGAATGAGAATCCGGTCGGACAGGAAATCCGGCTGCATTTCGATCCTCAACAAACGCCATGGCAACCGGCCACGAAGGGCGGATGGATTACGATTGTCGGAATCGTGGGAGACGTCCGTGAGTGGAGTACGGGCGGAAAAACTCCGCCGATCGTTTACTTGCCATATTTGCAGGCGCCGTCACATCTGATGTGCCTTGTGATTCGGACGACCGCGCCGCCGCAGGGACTCGCGCCCTCTGTCCGCGACGCGATCTGGTCGGTGGACAAAAATCAGCCGGTCACCGAAGTGAAAACGATGGAGGACTTGCTCGATGCGGCGGTATCGCAGCGCCGATTGAGCATGTTCCTGCTTTCGGCGTTTGCGGCGTTCGCGACTTTTTTGGCAGCCGTTGGAATCTACGGCTTGATGTCATACGGGGTCGCGCAGCGCTCGCATGAGATCGGAATTCGCATGGCCCTGGGCGCAGAGCGCAGAGACATCGTGAAACTCATCATGAGTCAAGGCATGAGATTGACGGTGCTCGGAGCGGTGATCGGCGGAGGCGCGAGCGTCGCGGCCATGCGATGGATTGCCAGCGAGTTGTACGGCGTTCGTGGGTCCGATCCAGCGACGCTCGTAAGCGTAATCGCGTTCTTGCTGATTGTCGCGCTCATCGCCTGCTACGTTCCCGCGCGGCGCGCGACGAAAGTGGATCCGATGATTGCGCTGCGGTATGAATGAAATGAAGACAATATGGAACCAGGGCGAACATGTCGACTCCAATCGTAGAAACCGGGGAAAATCTCGAAAGCGGTAAAATCGGACCGATATCGCATATGCCTTCGCAATCCAGCCGAACGCGAATCCTCGTTGCCGACGACCAGGCGGACGTGCGCGAGGCTTTACGCCTGTTGCTGAAGAGCGAAGGATTCGAGACAGAGACGGTCGCCTCGCCCGCAGCCGTGATCGCGGCGCTCGAAACACGAGAATTCGACGCGATTCTCATTGACTTGAACTACGCGCGCGACACCACGTCCGGCCAGGAAGGCCTCGATCTGCTCTCGAATATTCGAGCGAAAGACAGCGCCGTGCCGATCATCGTCATGACAGCATGGGGCAGCCTGGAGCTCGCCGTCGAGGCCATGCGACGCGGCGCGAAGGATTTCGTTCAGAAGCCGTGGGAAAACAACCGGCTGCTGGCGATCCTGAAAACCCAGATCGAATTGGCTCATGCCATCCGGCGCAGCCAGCGGCTCGAGGCCGAAAACCGGCTGCTGCGGGCCGACGGCCGGCCGACGTTGATCGCCGAGTCCGCCTCCATGCGGCCGGTGATTGACTTGATCGCGCGAGTCGGACCTTCGGATGCAAACGTGCTGATCACCGGCGAGCATGGCACCGGCAAGGACGTTGTAGCGCGAACGCTTCACGCGCTCTCGCCGCGGTCCGGCCGGCCGCTGGTAACCGTCAACGCGGGTGGCTTGCCGGAAGGAATCTTCGAGAGCGAACTTTTTGGCCACGTGAAGGGCGCGTTTACGGACGCGAAGTCGGATCGCGTGGGGCGGTTCGAGCTCGCCGACAGCGGCACGCTTTTCCTCGACGAAATCGCCAACGTCCCGATGAATCTTCAGGCGAAATTGCTTCGTGCGCTCGAAACGGGAGAGCTCGAGCGCGTGGGCTCATCAACCACGCGGCGCGTGGACGTGCGAATCCTTTCGGCAACCAACGCGGACATTTCCGCGGAAGTTCATGCGGGAAAATTCCGCGAGGACCTGCTGTTCCGTTTAAACACGATTGAAATCCACATTCCGCCGCTGCGCGAGCGCAAGGAAGATATCCCGCTGCTTGCGTTGCACTTCCTGCGGCAATCGGCGCAACGGTACCGCAAAAACCTCTCGGGATTCGAGCCGGTGGCGCTGCAATTACTTCTCGACCATCCGTGGCCGGGCAATGTGCGCGAACTCGACCACTCGGTCGAGCGCGCCGTACTGCTGGCCGAGGGTGAACAGGTGCGTGCCAGCGATCTCGGCCTCCGCGCGTCGCGCGACACTTCGCTGCGCCTCGACGACATGGGCCTTGAGGACGTCGAGCGCGTGTTGATACAGAAGGCGCTCGCGAGGTTCGGCGGGAACGTCAGCCATGCGAGCAAGGCGCTTGGCCTTAGCCGCAGCGCGCTCTATCGCCGGCTGCAAAAATACAACCTTTGAAGCCTCTTCCGTACGAGCGACGCATCCTCCTGCTGGCCCTCGCCGCAGGCAGCGTGGGCACGGGCGTTGCGCTGCTGCTCCTATGGTTCGGCAATTTCACGCCAAGAGTGCAATGGACGCTGACGGTGATCATCGCCGTCGCGTGGCTCGGATTCGCATTCAGCGCCGAGCAGCGCGTGATTTTCCCGATGCGCACGCTTTCGAACTTGCTGGCGGCGCTGAGGGAAGGCGATTTTTCGATTCGTGCGCGCGGCGCCGCGCGCGACGACGTGCTCGGCGAAGTGCTGCGCGAAGTCAACGCGCTCGGCGACACGCTTCATCGCCAGCGGCTGGGCGCGCTCGAGGCCACCGCCCTTCTCCGCAAAGTGATGGAGGAAATTGACGTAGCCGTGTTTGCCTTCGACGGCAACGGAAGGCTGCGTCTGGTAAACCGCGCGGGCGAGCGGCTTCTCGACCAGCCCGCGATTCGCCTCATGGGGCGCACGGCGGCGGAATTAGGGCTGGCGAGCTGCCTCGCCTACGACGGGCCGCACATCGAATCGATCGTGTTCCCGGGAAAATCAGGACGATGGGAAATACGCCGCGGAAGTTTTCGCGAAGCGGGCCTCGTGCACCAACTGCTCGTGATTTCCGACGTGAGCCGCGCATTGCGCGAGGAGGAGCGGCAGGCCTGGCAGAGATTGATCCGCGTGATCGGGCACGAATTGAATAACTCTCTCGCGCCGATCAAATCGGTTGCGGAAAATCTGGCTTCGATGCTGAAGCGGCCGGCGCGCGCGCTGGATTGGGAAGAGGATATGCAGCGAGGGCTTGTGGTCATCGCCACGCGCTCCGACAGCCTCGCGCGCTTTATGAATGCGTACGCGCGGCTCGCAAAATTGCCGCCGCCGACGATGCAAATGATGGAAGTTGGCCCGTGGGTCCGTCGAGTCGTCGGACTCGAGCCACGTCTGCAAATTGAACTGAAGACGGGCCCGGACCTTCGAATTCACGCCGACCCGGACCAACTCGAACAACTCCTCATCAATCTCGTTCACAACGCGGTGGACGCGTCGGTGGAAACGGGTGGCGGCGTACAAGTCGGATGGAACTCTTCGGATGGATTTCTCGAGGTCTGGGTGAAAGACGAAGGTCCCGGCATCCCGAACCCGGCAAACCTCTTCGTCCCGTTTTTCACGACGAAACCGAGCGGCTCGGGAATCGGGCTGGTGCTAAGCCGGCAGATCGCCGAAGCGCACCGTGGAACGCTCACGCTCGAAAACGTAGCGATTGGGCACGGATGCGAAGCGCGATTGCGGCTTCCGCTCGAGGTCTAGCGTCCCTCAGCTCCGAGTGCCGTGACGCGGCGGTACAGATCCTGCGTGATTTCATCGGGCGTCGCTTCCGGCGGAAACTTGACGGGGTCGCCGAGCGTGACGCGAACTGTTCCCGGCCTCGCAAATCGCTTCCCAGCTTCGCGCATTGCGTACAAGCCGTCGATCCGCACGGGCACGACGGGAACCTTCAATTGCGAAGCGAGAAGACCGATGCCCGAACGAAACGGCATGACGGACCCGTTCGTCGTCAGCTCTCCTTCCGGAAAAATTAGCACGCTCTCACCTCGCTCGATCAATTCGCCAGCATAGGAAAAGCTCTCGCGAAATCCGGATCGTTGCGGTAGCGGGAAAACGTTGAAGAGGGACACGACGAGGAAATATTTCAAGCGTTCGAGCGCGCGCCGCAGAAACGGCGTTTCCTTCGGCGGGCGGCGCATGGAAGCGAGCCTTTCGCCACCCATCGCGGTTGCGAGGTGATTCCGGATCGAGGATGGCAATGCCGGGAGGACGAATCCGATGTCGAGATAGGTGACGTGATTGCAGACGATGAGATAGGGGCCGGAGGCGGGCTCGACGCGCTCGCGTCCACGCACGCTGGGAGCCGCGAGAATCATCGTCGCCGGCCAAGTGAGTGCGTAATAGACGAGCAGGCGTGACATGCGAACGAGCCACCATCGTGCCCACCGCGGATAGACGAACTCCTGCGCAGGCTGCGACGGCATGGAGAGAAGCCGCTCGACGTCCGCGACCGTCTTCGCTTCCGAAAAGCGTGTTTCACTCAAGTCCAGTTGGTAACGGTCTTCGAGCGCGCTCATGAGCTCGACTCGATCTACGGAACTCAAATTCAGATCAGCGGAAAGATCCGACGCTTCTGAGGGCTGCCCGGTTCGGCGGTGCGCGATTTGGGCAATGAGGTCCGAGAGCGCGCTGCGGGACAAAGGCACGGCTTCACGTTGGCCCGTTTCAGCAGTAACTACCTCGCGAATCCTCGGAAGCAAGGGTTTTTGGGTCGGCGTTCGCGGAAAATCCTGATCCGGCCACACGAACCAGCGGCGGATTTGCTGATACGAGGCGAGGGATTGATTCGCCTTTCGAACGATGGATTCGACTGCCGCTTTCGCATCGCTATACTGCTGACGCAAGATCAATACGGCGCATGCCTGAGCGTTTCCGTCGCCTTTGACGTCCAAACCAAATACGGCACAGTCGCGCACGGCAGGATTTTTCCGCAGCTCGGCCTCCAAATCCTCGGGAAAAACTTTCATCCCTTCGGGGGTAACGATTACGTTTTTTTGACGGCCACGAAAATAGAGTCTTCCTTCATTGTCGCGTTCAGCGAAATCACCCGTGCGAAACCAGCCATCTTCCCCCAGTGGCGCGAGCTTGCCGCCCTTCCAGTAGCCTGCAGCGACGTTTTCGCCGCGAACCAAAAGCTCGCCATTTTCATCGAGCTTTACTTCCTGTCCCGGCAACACCTTGCCAATCGACCCTGCGCCAAGCTGAAACGGATGATTCACGCTGATGAGAGAAGCGGTTTCCGTGAGTCCGTAACCTTGAATCACGGCGTAGCCGATGCGGCCCCAGAATTTTTCTTCTTCGGGGCGCAACGCCGCGCCGCCGGAGATCAACGCCCAGAATTTCCAGCCGAGGCGCGAATGGATATCCCGGAACCGCCACCAATGCTTGAGAAAATTTTCGTTTTCAGCGGCGGCAAAATCGCGGCGAAATTGATCGAGCTTGCCTTCTGCTTCCAGATCGCGCTCAAGTTTCTCGCGCAATGATTCGATCAGGCGAGGCACGGTGACGAGAACAGATACCCGCTCGCGGTGGATCGTCGCAGTGACGTCGCTGGGCCTCAGGGAATCGAGGAAAATGCTCGTTCCGCCCAGGATTTGAGGAATGAAGATGCCGAGAATCTGGCCGAATACGTGGCTCAGCGGCAAAAGATTCAGAAACTTCAGTGGATGAAAAATTCGCTCGTAGAGGCGGTATTTCGCGATTTCCGTTTCGATTGGCTCGAGGCCGGAAAGAAGGTTGCCGTGCGTCAAGACCACGCCGCGCGGTTCGGCGGTCGTGCCGGAGGTAAAAACGATCTCCAGGACATCTTCACGCTTCAGCGCGGGAGAAGCATACGCTGCCTTCGGGTGGCTGCTGACCACACCGGCTAAATCATCGAGGATGATGCGGGGAACGCCGTCAAGCACTGTTAAATCGCGGGCGGTAACGGCAAGCTTGACGTTCGCTTCGGTGGCCACGCGGCGCGCGAAATCGGGAGATGAGACCGCATCCATCGGAACGACGACCGCGCCTCGCAAAAGGCAGCCTGTAAACGCCGCCAGCCATTCACCGGAGCTTCCGCCCCAGATGAGAACGCGATCGCCTCGCGAAACGCCGCGAGCCTCGAGCTCTCGCGCGAACTGTGAGGCGACGGCGAGGAGTGTCCCGTACGTCCACCGGCCTCTTCGAAAGCCGCGCTGCCAGACCACGGCGACTTCGCGAGCCGGCCGCGAATTCGATTGAAAATAATCGGCGAGTGATGCGTGCCGCACGAAGGAAGTTTCGCTCAATCGAGGAGGCGTTGGAAAGGATTACGATTTGCGCGCGGCTCGGCGGCGGAATCTGCGGCGCAGAAACAGAAAACCCGGTGATCGGCTCGGCCTATCACCGGGTTTCTTCGCGGAGGAGGAGGAACTCCGACGATTCGTTACTGTGGCTGCGCCTGCTGCTGAGTTTGTGTTTCAGTCGCAGGCGGTTGGGTTGTAGCCTCGGCCGGCTTCGCCTCAGGCTTTGCATCCGCTGTTGCCGCTGCCGGTGAAGTTGAATAGTAGGAGAGATACGGCAGGAACGGCGTGACTTCGAACGGCATCTTTTCGCGTTCGGAGATCAGCGCCACTGGACGTGTCTTCACCATGTCAACCTTATCCGACCAAGCGTCGAGCTTGATGCGGCCGCCAAGCGGGAGCGCGGAGATCTGATCGAGCTTCGCCATTTGGATCTGCGGCGCCGTGTTCAGCAGTTGCTGCGCGACGTAGACGCGGTTCCCGAGCTTCGGACTGATCAAAGCCGGCAGCGCTTTCTGTTCGGCGTCGAGCTGCTTCAGGAAAAGTCCCGCGTTCGCGAGCTTGTCCTTGTACGGAGAATTCTTCAACAGTTCGACAGCCTTTTGGTTTGCCAGATCGGCGTCGTGCTGCGTGTCTTTGAACGACAACCGCTCCATGATTTCCGTTGTCGGAATGTTGGTCAGGTCGTTGAAGCCCCATTGATCGGTGGACGGCTTGGTGACGATGATCTCGCCCATTTCCTGCGCGAGAATCGTCGCCAGGCTCGCCTCATCAGGCAGAACGTCGAGCAAGCCGCGGCTGATGACGATCGTGTGGCCGATCGAGAAAGATTCGAGCGTAGAGGTCAGCAGAACGCGGCAGCGGATTTCCGGCTGAATGTCGATGTTGCTCGTGTACTCGATGTTGTTGACAACCGTCGCGAGAACCTTGTCCACGGGCCCCGAAGGCGCCATCAGGCCGGAGCGTTGCAAGCGCTCGATCACGTTGTCTTCGGCCTCGTGTTGCCACTGGCGTTCGGCCTCGACGGGTGATGGATCCTGCGCGGCAGCCGCCTGGTCTTGAATCGAGCCCGGTGCCTCCACCGTCAACTCGGCAAATTCGCTCTCACGCCCGGCGGCCCGCAGGTTATAGCCCCAGAGGCGCGTCTGCGACTTGAAGCGGACTTGCGCGCCGAAGACGTCTTTCAGATTCGACTCCTGGCTGTAAACGTAGGTCGGCAGCCACAGACCCGGCTGCATGTTCGTGCGCCAGCTGTCGAAGTGGAGATTGAAACCAGTCATCGTCGCGATCGGCGTGTAGACGCCGTTGAAGCGGACGATCGCGTAGTCCTGTTCGCTGGCCCAAATACGGCCCTTGAAGCGGCCCTTGCCGGTCTTCGGCAGTGGTTCCACGTCGAAAACGAGGCAGCGAACTTCGCCGAGGAATTCCTTCCGGACATAGTCGAAATGATAGTGCGCGCGGTCGAAACCGCCCGTGTCAAGGAACACCATTTCGAGGAAGCCCTCCGGAACATACTCGGAGCTGAAGAAATCGGAGACGTGGGAGAGAGGGCCGGACGTCTTGCCCCTCACACCCTTCTTGTCCAGGAGGGAGTGATCGACGACACCCTTCTTGAAATCGGCGAGACCCAGGAAGTAGTGGTCTCTCTGGGGGGTATTGCCGAGCTCCTTATCCGGCCGCAAATCTTGAATGTAGGTCTCGATCAGCGGGCTGTACTGCCGGATAACCTGGACTTCTTTCTGCTCGCGCGCGGTGATGCGGTCCACCACCTGATCGACGCTCGAGGTTGCTTGCTGAGCGAGTGCCCAGCCGGGAAACGAGGCGACAATTGCCGACAATAAGACTGCTTTCATCCACGCGCGCATGCTAAATTCTCCCCTCAACGATATCTCTAGTTTTAGTAGGCCAACTCAAACGTGATATGGACGATTCCGGCGAAATCGACAGGCTGGCCGTCCTGACGCGCCGGCTTGAATTGAATCTGATGGGCGGCCGCTTGGGCTGCCTCATCCAGTCCATATCCGAGTCCCCGTATTACCTTCTGCACCTGAACTTGCCCATTGGCCGAAAATACGACCTGTAGCAATACGTCGCCCTCGATCTTCTTTTGCCTCGCCAGATCGGTGTATTGCGGGTGAGGTTTGAAAAGAATTTCTACGGGTTCAGTACGCGGATTGGAATCCGATGCGGTCTTCATTTTCGGAGCGGCTGCGACCGGACTTTGATCAGCGAACACCCCTTGCTGAACTGAGCCGCCATGCCCACCTCCACCTGGTCCGCCTGTGGCGACGCCATTTCCAAATCCGGAGCTTGCGACAACACCTCGCGCGCCCTTTGCTCCGCCTGTCCCGTTCCCGTAACCGGGCCCCGGAGGCAAGTCGTAAGAGCCAAGAGTCGCGATATTCGGTGAGCCATGGCTGTTCGGATTGGCTGGAACGCCGTTCGGATCTCCGAAACCACCCGTTTGAACCGCTTCGCGGGGCTTCTTCAACGTCGGAATCGCCGAGCTGCCAATGGACATCGGTGTCTTGTCGGCAAAAACCGGTGTGACCGCGGGCGCATCGGGTTTCGGAGTATCGCGTTTTGCGGTTGCAGGTTTCGCAATCGGAGAAGCGAAGACCGGTGTAAAGATCTTCGGCTTCGGCGGGTCAATGGGAGCCGGCGGAACTTCCTTCTTCGCGAGAACCGGTTGCTTGACCGCTTCCGGCTTGGGAGCTGGACGCGGCTGCGGCTTCCATGGCACCACCGGTGGAGCTTCGACTGGCGTAATCCAGTAATGCGTCACCACTTCCAAACGCTGTGGCATGAGCATCGGGATGACGACCAGCAGAACCAAGGCGACGAACTCCAAGCCGAGACCCGCCCCGAACGAGCGATACCTAGATTCGCCGTCCGGCAGCGGTGAGAACAAGAGTCTTGACGTCGAGGCCATGGCCTTCTCCGGTGCTGCAATTAGAGAGTGAGTCGTGCGCACGGGCAAAATATTCCTGCGCTGGGTAATAAGTACTAGAGCGATAGGCTGGGGAGAATAGAACTAAAGTACCATTCTGCCGCCCGTCGTGTTGAAAGCATAACCTGTTCCACCACTGTACTTTCTGAAACGCCATCCGCAGACGCGAAACAGTACAGAGTGTCGCAACGGGCCGGGTGCCAACTGCAGTGAAACTAGGACATCCGCAGTCGCATCTGGGGATGTGATGCACCTACGGTAAAAATCGTTACCTACCAAATCAGGGGCTAGGAGTCAGAGTCTAAAACAGAAGAGGGCGCGAAGTCTATTGAACTTCGCGCCCTCTCGTTTTCCCTGTGAATTGCGAACCGGGTCCTAGTGGCTCTCGATCGCAATGTAGGCAGTCACGCCGCCATGATTGACGAGCAGGAGAATCGGGCCTTTCGTCGAACTAACGGCCTGCTCGAACTCATGCACGTTCGCCACTGCCTTGTGGTTCACTTCTTGAATCACATCGCCACGGCTGAGTCCCGCTTCTGCCGCCGTGCTCGAAGGATCCACCGAGCTGACCACAACTCCGTGCGTTCCCGCCGGTACCTCGAGCTGTTGAGCGATATCGGACGTGAGCGTTTCCACTTGAACGCCGTCGAGAGCCGAGCCAGACTTCTCAGCGGCAGGAGCCTTCTCTTCATTCTCCGGCAATTCGCCGAGCGTCACGTTGAAATTCCGGCTCTGACCATCGCGAATCACCTTCAAATCGACGGAAGTTCCGGGAGCGGTCTGCGAAACGCGCAGCCGAAGATCGTTGCTGTCTTCGACCTTCTGACCGTTCAACTCCGTGACAACATCGCCGCGCTTCAGGCCTGCTTTCGCCGCGGGACCATCGGCACTAACATCTCCAATCAACGCGCCCTCGGCATCATGCAGTCCGAAAGACTGCGCGAGAGCCGGCGTCACGCTTTCAATGTGCACTCCGAGATATCCGCGAATGACTTTCCCGTGAGCAACAAGCTGATCCATCACGGCGCGCGCCATATTAATCGGGATCGCGAAACCGATTCCCTGATTGCCGCCGCCATTGCCGGGCAGAATCGCGGTGTTGATGCCGACCAAGTCTCCATGAAGATCGATCATCGCGCCGCCGGAGTTTCCGTGATTGATGGCCGCGTCAGTTTGAATGAAATCTTCGTAGCCTTCGATTGCTCCGCCGAAACCGCGATTCTTCGCGCTGACGATGCCCATCGTGGCGGTCTCGCCGATGCCGAATGGATCGCCGATCGCGAACACGACGTCTCCCACCTCAACTTTCGATGAGTCGCCGATCGTCAGAGCGGGAAGGTTCGTCGCATCGATTTTCAGCACCGCAACGTCCGTCTTCGCGTCCGCACCGATCACCTTCGCGGTAAATTCACGGCGATCGCTTAGCGACACTTTGATATCCGTAGCGCCATCCACAACGTGGTTGTTGGTGAGGATGTATCCATCCGGGCTAACGATCACGCCGGAGCCGAGGCTTTGCTCGCGTTCAGTTTGCGGTTTGCGGAACTGCTCGCCGAACTGATCTCCGAAAAATTGTTTGAACATCGGATCGTTGAAGAATGGTTGCATCTGCTGGCCGACGGGGCTCTTCACGACCTTCGACGAGGAAACGTTGACCACCGCCGGAAGGGCCGGCTTCACAATGGCGGAAAACCCGTTGGTGAAGCCACCGAGACTCACCGGATTCGCGTTCGTCGATACCTTCACGGCTATCTTGGAAGCGCCGAACACGGAGTGATTGGACCAGTTCACGGCCCAAACGCTGATAATGCCGCCGGTCACGAGAGCGGCTGCCAACACCGTCAACGCAACCCAGCGGCGCACTCCTATTACTTTACTGCTCATCTTAGATCTCCTTTGCAAATCGAACCCGGGCGCGATTACCCGTATGATGAACTCGAATCAAACCTAAATTCTAACGCGAAAATCAAGCCGCCGGCCTTTCGGCCAAAAACATACCACGTAACTGCTTTCCCGCTCCATTAGATGCAGACGGGGAAGTTCGAGATAGGTTAGCATTCCGGACAGATGCTGTGGATACCGCTGGAAAATCCTTTCTTCAGCGACTTCGTCCAAATACGCGGAAATCAAGCATTTCCGGGACGTCACGCGGAAAGCATTCGGAAGTGCATAGTACATTTAAATGCGGGCTCGAATGACACATGGGCCAACGATATGCTGAAGGCGTTCGGCCTCTGATCGATTGGAGGCCTGGGAAGCGAGCCGGTGAAAACCGGGTAAAGCTCAACTAATCAGACGAGCGATAAAGAACGCCGCTGCGGCGGCCAATCCTCCGACCAGGACGGTTTGCAAGCCGCCGCGCCACGGCTTTACCCCCGTGTAGTGACCTTTGATTGAACCGAATGCAAACAGCGCGAGAACCGTCACGCCGACCGAAACCCACAGCGCGTGGATAACCTCGTGCCGCATCAGGATGTAGGGAGCAAGGGGAATGAGACCTCCGACAATATAGGAGGCAGCGATCGTTGCAGCGCTGCGGCCTGCACGCGCGGGATCCGGCTCCTCGAGGCCCAACTCGAATCGCATCATGAAGTCAACCCAGCGTTTCTTGTCCGAACAGATCGCGCTGACGATCGGCGCCATTTGCGCGTCGCTCAGCCCGTAGTCCTGAAAAACTTTTACGACTTCCAACTGCTCGACGTCCGGAAGCTCTTCGCACTCGCGATATTCGCGGATTTTTTCGGACTCGTAATGCTCTGAATCCGTCTTCGCGGCGAGATACCCGCCGAGGCCCATCGCGATCGAACCGGCGGCAATTTCAGCGAGACCCGCAGTCACGATCACGCCGCCGGCTGTTGCGGCAACCGCGCCCGTCAATCCGGCGGCGAGGGCGAAAGGCACAGTCAAGCCATCGGACATTCCGATGACGATGTCCCGCACGGCAGCGGTGGCCGTGAAGTGTTTCTCAACGTGCTCTGTAGCAGGCATTCTTCACCCTCCGAGGCGTGCCGGATGGATTTGCGTCTCACGATGCGACAAGGGTTATAATTATCTGGCAACACAGGATTTTGAGGAGGAAAAAATGAGCACGACATCACAAGGCGCAGCGGCCCAAGCCGCGTACGTGCTGCCGCCTTTGCCGTACGCGTTCGACGCACTCGAGCCGTTCATTGACGCAAAAACCATGGAGATCCATCACGACAAACACCATGGCGCCTACGTCGCAAATCTCAACAAAGCTCTGGAAGGCCACGCCGATCTTCAAAAATTGTCACTCGAAGACTTAATCGGACATCTCGATCGCGTTCCTGAAAATATTCGCACCGCGGTGCGGAACAACGGCGGTGGCCATTCGAACCACTCGATGTTCTGGAAAATCATGAAGAAGGGCGGCGGCGGAGAGCCCAAAGGCGAAATCGGCGACGCGATCAAGGGCGCGTTTGGCAGCTTTGCCGACTTCAAAACGAAATTCAATCAAGCGGCGATGTCGCGCTTCGGTTCGGGTTGGGCGTGGCTGCTGTTCAGCGGCGGCAAGCTGACGATCGATTCAACCGCGAATCAAGACAGCCCGATCATGAATGGCGGCAAACCCGTGATGGGACTCGATGTGTGGGAACACGCCTACTACCTCAAATACCAGAACCGGCGCGCGGAATATGTCGAGGCGTGGTGGAACATCGTGAACTGGGACGAGATCACCAAAAATTTCGACGCCGCAAAGAAATAAGCAAGGAAATTTCAGTTTTAGTGACGCAAAACCGCCCTGAAGGCCGGCCTTCGGGGCGGTTTTGTTTTACACGAGGTTAGTGCGCCCAAATTTTGGCTGGATCGGTTTCGTATGGATAGACGTGAACCATCCAGTTGAAGACGATCGGAAGCCATCGTCCGCCCGCGGCATCACAAGCATCTTCGGTGGCAATCGAGCCGCGCAGCCCGAATTCTTTGAGGTTCACCGGTCTCAATTCTGTTCCTCTCGGCGGCATGCAGAGGTTGACGTGTTCGTGCCAGCGGGCAACGCTGAGCGGAATGCGGTCGTTGAGTCGCTGCTCGGTGTACTGGCGCGGCGCCGTGTACATCGCTCCTTCGAGTTCGTAACCTCCGCCAATCCTTTTATAAAGCAACGACGTTGGGTGCGCCGGATTGAAACTGAATTGAGCTTCGACGGCGTTACTCAAACTCGTGAAGTGATAGTGATCCTGCGGAATCTCCGGGTGGAAGATTTTGAATCCTTCGTTCAGCGCCACGTGGTAGTCCTTGTACTTTTCGATTGCGGGCTTTAGCGCTGCGACCACGGCTTCCGCACGCTGCTCATCGCCAGCACTCGCGGGCCAGACGGCCGTCATCCGCATGTGCGGGCCCATGTCCATGTGCATGTCGGACATTTGCTCGTTCGCAGTGACCTCGGTTTGCGGCGACGCATCGTGCTGCATATCGCCCATGTCCATCCCCGCCATGCCGGAGTGATCCTGCGGCTGTGCCTGAGGCTGGCTCTGCGGCGGATCTTTCTGCGGACTCTGCTGCGCGCGGACGCGCGGAAGAGCTGTCGCCAGAATCATTGCGGCGGCGAAAGCGAGCCAGAATGTTTTCCTCATCTATGAGCCCTCTCTAATCTGGACTAACGTTTGAGAGCGCAAAATATTTCAGCGTATTGCGCGATTCCTGTGTAAGCGTGATCTCTAGCCTACCGCGTGTCTACTCACTCAGGAGTGTAGTGGATGACAGCGGGGCGTCCAGTCCTGCAGAGGCGGCTTTTCCATCCCGGATGCCGACACTTTTTTAACCCGACTGCGTCCAAAGAGTTGCGGGTGTGTGGCCTTTGCGATACGGTTCCGTGTTCTCGTTGCCTACCTGAATAAACCTGGTTGACGCGCCGCCAGCACGGGGATGCGCGTGGAGGAAATCTGATGAAAAGATTTATGTTGGCCGTGATTCTTGCGCTTGCACCGGGAGTCGCGCACGCGCAATCGGAGAAGCTGTTACTGCGCGAACCCGCGATGAACAAGTCGCAGATCGCGTTCATCTACGGGGGCGATATATGGCTCGTCGGCCGCGACGGCGGACCGGCCGCTCGTCTCACATCAGGCGGGGGATCGAAGGGTTATCCGAGATTTTCGCCGGACGGCTCGCTGATCGCATTCTCAGCAGAATACGAAGGGCAGACCAACATCTACGTGGTGCCCACGAGCGGTGGCGAACCACGGCGCGTGACGTACGAACCGGGGCCTGACATCGCGGCCGGATGGACAAATGACGGCAAGGACATACTTTTCTCGTCCACTCGCGAGACTTCGAACCGCGGCGATTTTCGCCTCTTTACCGTACCGGTAGGTGGTGGGCCAGCCACCGCGTTGCCGCTTCCGCGTGCCTATGAAGGTTCGTACGCCGAGGACGGATCGCATCTCGCTTACCGTCCCGTGCCCATGCCATTTGGCACCTGGTCGCACTACCGCGGCGGCACATCTTCCGCAATCTGGATCGCCAATCTGGCCGATTCTCGGATCGAGCGCATTCCGCGAAAGGATTCGCTGGACTTGAATCCGGTTTGGATCGGAGACGAAATTTATTTCCTCTCTGACCGCAACGGATCGCACACGATTTTCGCCTACGATACGAAGTCGCAAAAAGTCTCCGAAGTGATTCCGAATCACGGCCTGCCCATCAAGAACATGTCGGCGGGCCCCGGCGGAATCGTATATGAGCAATTCGGAGCGATTCACATTTATGATCTCGCGACCCATCGCGAGCATCGAGTGGAAATCAGCATCGCCGCGGATCTTCCGGACACGCGCCCGCACTTTGAGAATGTGGCCAAGCAAATCGCGAACGCCGTCATTTCGCCGACTGGCGTACGCGCGGCGTTTGAAGCGCACGGAGAGATTCTCACGGCGCCCGCGGACAAAGGCGATGTCAGAAATTTGACCAATACGCCGGGCATCGCCGAGCGAAGCCCGGCGTGGTCGCCCGACGGCAAATCCATTGCCTATTTCTCGGATGAGTCCGGCGAGTACGAGCTTCACATTCGAGATCAAAGCGGCATGGGCGAAGTTCGAAAATTCAACCTCGGCAATCCGCCGTCGTTCTTCTACGCGCCGCAGTGGTCGCCCGACAGCAAGAAAATTGCGTACACCGACAAGCGCCTGAATGTCTGGTACATCGACCTCGAGAAGAAGACGCCGGTCAAAGTGGACAGTGAGTATTACGAATCTCCGAGGCGGCATCTCGATCCGTCATGGTCGCCCGATAGCCGCTGGATTACTTACACGAAGATTCTGGAAAATCATCTTCGTGCCGTGATCGCGTTTTCGCTTGATACGGGCAAAGCGACGCAAGTGACCGACGGCATGAGCGACGCGCGATACGCCGTCTTTGACAAGAACGGCAAATACCTCTACTTCACGGCGAGCACGGACATCGGCCCGACGACAGGCTGGCTCGATTTGTCGAGCTACGGCCACCAAATAACGCGAAGCGTTTACGCTGTCGTCCTGCGTAAGGACTTGCCGTCGCCGCTCGCACCCGAGAGCGACGAAGAAAAACCTCCCGCCGCGAAACCGGATCAAGCCGAAAAGAAGAATGCCGACGACTCGAAGAAGGTCGACGCGAAAAAGGATGACAACGCCCAAAAGCCGGAAGGCGACGATAACAAGGACAAGTCAAAAACAGAAGAGCCCGTAAAGGTGACGATTGATTTTGACGGCATCGGCCAGCGAATCCTCGCACTTCCAATTCCGGCCAAGGACTACGCCGGATTGGCTGCGGGCAAGACTGGCGAACTCTATGTGATCGAAAACGAGCGCACGCCTGAGGCCGGCGAAGAGGAAGAAATGGGCCCAGGTCTTAATGTGTCGAAATTCGACTTGAAAACCCGGAAGACGGAGCCGTTGATTTCTGGCATCCAGGCCTTCGATCTTTCCTTCAACGGCGAAAAGTTTCTTTACTCGCAACACGGAAGCTGGGCGATTCATCCGACGACGCCCAATCCCGGAGCGAAGCCCGGCGAAGGCAATTTGAAATTAGAAGGCATGGAAGTCCG
>Ga0187783_10001712_pt1 | contig 16238 bp, 10 predicted proteins | sample 1015_SJ02_MP02_2_FD_132471 | JGI IMG/M metagenome (GOLD analysis project Ga0187783, IMG submission 132471) | Tropical peat soil microbial communities from peatlands in Department of Meta, Colombia - 1015_SJ02_MP02_20_MG | ecosystem: Environmental > Terrestrial > Soil > Wetlands > Peat | place... | reverse complement strand
GCTCTATCTCGCTCCGATCCTCGCGGCATTCGTGGCCAACCCGACCTGGCAGCGGCGCATCGAGCGGTACGGGCCGACCAGCGCGGGCCTGACCATCCAGGACACGGCCGGGGGGCACTCTCCGATCGGCCCGTGGGGCGGCCTGGCCGTGCTCGCCATCTGGGCCGCCGTTGCGCTGCTGGCTGGCGGACTGCTGCTGCGCTGCCGCGACGCCTGAGCTACTCGAACGCCTCCGGCGGGGGGCAGGCGCACATCAGATTGCGGTCTCCGTACGCCGAGTCGATCCGGCGCACCGGCGGCCAGTACTTCGCCCGCCGGTCTCGGTCGCCTGGATAGGCCGCGGTTTCCCGGTCGTAGCAGTGCTTCCAGTCTCCGCTGATCAGCATGCTGGCGGTGTGCGGCGCGTTGCGCAGCGGGTTGTCGGTGGCATCCCACTCGCCGGCCTCGATCAGCGCGATCTCGTGCCTGATCGAGATCATCGCGGTGCAGAACCGGTCGAGCTCAGCCAGATCCTCGCTCTCGGTCGGCTCGACCATGAGGGTGCCCGCGACCGGGAACGACATCGTCGGCGCGTGGAAGCCGTAGTCGATGAGCCGCTTGGCGACATCCTCGGCGGTGACTCCGGTCCGGGCGGTGATCAGCCGCAGGTCCAGGATGCACTCGTGCGCAACCAGCCCGTTCTGGCCGGTATACAGCACCGGGAAGTGCTCGGTCAGCCGGCGTGCCACGTAATTGGCGGCCAGGATCGCCACCCCGGTGGCTCGCCGCAGCCCGTCGGCGCCCATCATCCGGATGTATGCCCAGGAGATCGGCAGGATGCCAGCCGACCCGTACGGCGCCGCCGCGACCGGTCCGCCCGCGCCGTAGCCAGGGCTGTCGGGGAAAACCGGGCCGGGCAGGAACGGCGCCAGGTGCGCGCGTGCAGCCACCGGGCCGACGCCCGGACCGCCGCCGCCGTGCGGGATGCAGAAAGTCTTGTGCAAATTCAGGTGCGACACATCGGCGCCGAACCAGCCCGGCCGCGCCAGCCCGACGAGCGCGTTCAGGTTCGCGCCGTCCACGTACACCTGGCCGCCGGCCTCGTGCACGAGCGAGCACACCTGTTCGATCGTCTCCTCGAACACGCCGTTCGTCGACGGGTACGTCACCATGATCGCTGCCACCGACGAGCCGTGCTGCGCCAGCTTCGCGCGCAGGTCGCCGATGTCGATGGCGCCGTCAGAGCCGCACTTGACCACGACCACGCGCAGGCCCGCCAGCACGGCGCTGGCCGCGTTGGTGCCGTGCGCGGACTCCGGGATGAGGCACACGGTCCGGTCCGGCTGGCCGTGCGACCGGTGGTAGCCGCGGATCGCCAGCAGCCCGGCCAGCTCGCCCTGCGAGCCAGCGTTGGGCTGCAGGCTGATCGCGTCGTACCCGGTGATCTCCAGCAGCGCAGCCGACAGCTCGTCGATCAGCCGCCGGTAGCCGGCCGCCTGGGCCGACGGGGCGAACGGGTGCAGCCCGGCGAACTCCGGCCAGCTGATGGCCTCCATCTCGGCCGCAGCGTTGAGCTTCATCGTGCACGAGCCGAGCGGGATCATCGACCGGTCTAGCGCGATGTCCCGGTCCGCCATGGTTCGCAGGAACCGCAGCATCGCGGTTTCGCTGCGGTAGGAGTGAAACACCTCATGCACGAGGAACGGGCTCGTTCGGGTCAGTCCGGCCGGCATCGACCCGGCCACGGGCGGCAAGTCGGTGACCGGCCGTCCGGTGAGCGCGCTCGTGACGGCCGCGACCTGGGCGGCCGTGGTCGTCTCGTCGCAGGCAACCTGCACCACGTCCGGACTGGCCACGTGGACATTGAAGCCTGCGGCGGCCGCCCGGGCCGCGGCAACTGCAGCCTGCCCCGGCAGGCTGATCGCCACGGTGTCGAAGAAGTCCTCTGCACCCGTTCCGTAGCCAGAGTCGTTCACCAGTGCGGCCAGCGTCGCAGCCCGCGCGTGCACCCGCCGCGCAATCTCGGTAAGGCCCTCGGGACCGTGATACACCGCGTACATGGCGGCGATGACGGCGAGCAGCACCTGGGCCGTGCAGATGTTGCTGGTCGCCTTCTCGCGCCGGATGTGCTGCTCGCGGGCCTGCAGCGCTAGCCGGTAAGCGGGGTGTCCGTCGGCATCCACCGATACACCGACGAGCCGGCCGGGCAGCTGGCGCTTGAGCGCGTCGGTCACGCAGATGTAGCCGGCGTGCGGGCCGCCGTAGCCCATCGGCACGCCGAATCGCTGCGTGCTGCCCACTGCGATGTCGGCGCCCAGCTCGCCCGGCGGCGTCAGGAGCGTCATGGCCAGCAGGTCCGCCGCCACCGCGGCGAGCGCGCCCACCTCGTGCGCAGCGGCTATCGCCGGCGCGGGGTCGCGCACCGCACCGCCTGCCCCCGGATACTGCAGCAGCACCCCGAACAGCTCCCCAGCGGGCTGTGCCCGGATGAGTTCCGGGGTCAGGTGACCGGTCACCAGCTTGATGCCAAGCGGCTCGGCCCGGGTGGCCAGGACGGCGAGCGTCTGCGGCAGGCAATCGGCATCGGCGAGGAACACGCTCCCGCGGCCGCGCGCCCGCCGGGTCAGCGTCATCGCCTCGGCTGCGGCTGTAGCTTCGTCCAGCATCGACGCGCCGGCCACCGGCAGCGCCGTCAGGTCCTCAACCATGGTCTGGAAGGTGAGCAGCGCCTCGAGCCGCCCCTGCGAGATTTCCGGTTGATACGGGGTGTAGGCGGTGTACCAGGCAGGGTTCTCCAGCACGTTCCTGCGGATCACCGCGGGCGTGTGCGTGCCGTAGTAACCGAGCCCGATCATCGACGTGACGACCGTGTTCTCGGCGGCGAGCCGCCGCAGTTCGGTCAGCGCGGCGTCCTCGGTCACGGGTTCGGGCAGGCCAAGCTCGGCGTCGGCCCGCAGGCCGGCCGGCAGGGCGGCGCTGGTCAGCTCGTCGAGGGATCCGTAGCCGACGGCCTCGAGCATGCGAGCCTGATCAGCGGCCGCGGGACCAATGTGACGCTGGGCGAATTCCATGGGAGCCTCCCCGGAGCGGGCCCGGCCCGCTTGCCGTCTGGGTATCGAACTCCCCCTCTGTCGACCGCACTCGCGGGCTCCAGAGCCGCGCACGCCGCCCGGTCCTTGTTGCCTGAGAGGTTCCGGGGAGGTTGCCCCTTCGGCGCTCCGCGCTGGCTGCACGGAGTCTCTCCCGGTCGGCGTGATCCAGCGCCCCCGAGCCTACCCGAGCCAGCCCGCCTGCGGCGCGAAGAGCGCCGCAGCCACTCCGCTAGCCCGTTTTGCGGGCGCGCCGACCGGCGAGCTCATCACGGCCAGGCGGCTCGTCGGCTGCGCCTTCGGCGCTCTCACCGGGCAGCTTCGCCAGGTCCGCGTCGACCTCCTGCCAGATCCGGCTGAGCGCGATCGCGAACACGCCCTGGCCGCCCTGCAGCAGGTCCACCACCTCATCCGGGGAAGTGAACTCGTACACGCTCACCCCGTCGCTCATGAGCGTGATCGCGGCCAGGTTAGCCGTGCCCCGTTCGCGCAGGTGTGTCACGGCGGCCCGGATTTGCTGCAGCGAGATGCCGGTGTCGAGCAGCCGCTTGACCACCTTAAGAACCAGGATGTCCCGGAAGCCGTAGAGCCGCTGGGAGCCCGACCCGGTCGCTGGCCGGATGCTGGGCTCCACCAGCCCGGTCCTGGCCCAGTAGTCGAGCTGCCGGTAGCTGATGCCTGCGGCTGCACACGCGGTCGGCCCGCGGTAGCCTCGGTCCTCGGGCTGGTCGGCAACGTCGTCGCCGAACAGCAGCTGCTGCTCGGCGCGCGGCTGACCGGAGCCAGCCCGCGCCCGCGAAGCCGCTGTCTCGCCGCTGCTCACCGCCACACCCACCTCCGGCCCAGGGCGCGATGCCTGGACATTTCCTCTGCACGGTAGGCCGACGGGCGCGGGTCAGTCAACGATCCCGGCGGCGCGTCGCGGCCGGTCTCGCGGTGCGAACTCAGCCCCGGCTGACCGCGGCGGGCACTCAGGTAGAGCGGCCGAAGTCCTCAGGCGAAATTGAGTCCAGGAACTCCCGGAACTTCTCGACCTCGTTCTCCTGCTCGTCGGTGTCCGCCTCCGGGATCGCCACCCCCGCCTCATCAAGGATCTCCTCCTTGACGTAGATGGAGGCACCGGTGCGGAGGGCCAGCGCGATGGAGTCAGACGGCCGGGCGCTGACTTCGCGGCCATTCGAGAAGATGAGATCGGCGAAGAAGATGCCATCCCTGAGCGCGGTGATATTGACCGTCGTGAGCCGGATGTCGAGCGCCTCGAGCATGTCCCGCATCAGGTCGTGTGTCAGCGGCCGCTGCGGCACCATGCCCTGCTGGGCGAAGGCAATGGCCGTGGCCTCGTTCGGCCCGATCCAGATCGGCAGGTAACGCTCCCCGTCCGTCTCCTTCAGCAGGACGATGGGGTTATTTGTGGCCATCTCCACCCGGACGCCAACGACCTCCATCAGCCTCACGGCGGCTCCGTCCCTGTCCGCGCCTGCGCGCTGCCGTTCCCTGCGGGTGTGCCCACTGGCATTCCCCCTAGTCCCGCAGGCACTCCCTTTGTCAAAGTACACCCGCAATAGCGCATCGCCCGACCGTGGTCTGGGTCATCGTGACGACATTGCGGCCGGGTCATGCGCTCGCGCCAGCCACGCCGGGAACCAGCCCGTGCGGCTGTGGACGGTCACCGTCCTGGTCATGCCCGGCAACCGGTGCGGACGCCGGTGCGCTGGCCAGGCCAGCCTCCGCGAGCGCCGAACCCACCAGCGCCGCGTGCAGTCGCAGTACCTCCTCGACGACCTCGGCCGCGGTCCGGGCGGCCAGCTCTCTCGCCCCCCGGCTGCGCTGGGCGAGGATGGGCGCGACCAGGCTCTCGACCATGGCCGCCTCCCGCTCGGCAGCCGCCCGCACCGCGCGCAGGTGGCGAGCCTCCACCCCGTAGGTCGTCAGCGCGGCGGCGGCCCTCGCTACCTGCAGGGCGTCCAGCCCGTACTGTCGGCCAACGCGACGGACCAGGCCGAACGTCTCCAGCTCGGTCAGCAGCGCTTCAGTCAGGCCAGCCGCAGCCACTAGCTCGCGCCGGCTGAGCAGCGCGGTGCCCTGGCCGGGCTCACCGCCAGGGGCCGGGCCGAGCTCGCCGCCGGGGCTAGCGCCAGGCCCTGGGTCGGCCCGCGAGTGGCTGCCACGCTGGTCGGTAGCGGGCGGGTCGACCGGGTCCAGCCTGGTCAGCCGTTCCTTGATCACCCGAAGCGGCAGGTACTGGTCGCGCTGGGCAGCCAGGATGTAGCGCAGCCGGTCGACGTCAGCCGCGCAGAACCTGCGATAGCCGCTCGGCGAGCGCTCCGGGCTAATCAGTCCCTCGGTCTCGAGGAACCTGATCTTCGAGACGCTGATGTCCGCGAACTCGCCGCGAAGCTGCGCCAGGACTTCGCTAATACCGAGGTAGCCGCGGGCAGGCTGTGCGCTCATCCCCCGACCTGCGAGCCTCCGGTGTATTCGGCCGGGGCCACCGGCCCGAGCAGGAATACCAGCCTGAACTTGCCGACCTGGACCTCGTCGCCCGCGTGCAGGATGACTTCCTCGATCCGCTCCCGGTTGACGTACGTGCCGTTCAGGCTGCCGACATCACGGACCGTGAACATGCCGCCGTGCCGGTAAAACTCAGCGTGCCGCCGGGAAACCGTGACGTCGTCCAGGAAGATGTCGCTGTCGGGATGACGGCCGACCAGCGTGAGGTCGCTGTTCAGCAGGAACCTGCTGCCCGCGTTCGGCCCGCGGAGCACGGCCAGCATCGCGGAGCCCACCGGCAGCGCGGCGACCGCTGCGGCATCCGCAGCCAGCACCTCGGCGGCCTCGGTATCGAGATCAGAGCCCGGGATCGAGATGGTGGACGTCGTCTCGGCGACGCCGTCTCCGGACAGCCGCATCAGCGGCTGTCCGCACTTGGCGCAAAAACGCGCCCCCTCGGGATTGGCCTCGCCGCACGCGGTGCAGTAGACGCTAGGCATCAGCTCGCCGAGCCCCCCTTTCGTCCCGCTAGCGGCGGCTGGTGCTGCACCCGCCGTGGCAGGGACTCGCGCGAATTCCGGCGGCACCATCAACGCTACCTGCGGCGACCCGTGATGGTCCACGCGCCGCCCCCGCGCCGTGGCCTTGGGCCTGCGGGTCGCCGGCAGCCAGCGCGACCATGGTCCCCTGGCGCCACGCCTGGCATCATCGCGACGCCTCCGCCACATGGTGGCTGCACCTCCGCCGTGTTGTCGAGACAGCCCGGCCGCTCAGGCGCCTAGGCTACCCGGTCCACAGTGAGCCTGAGCAGCGATTGTCTCACGCCTGGCGGGTCCTCGCCGCCAGTGTGGCGTGGCTGGCCAGCGCACGCGGTCAGTCAGCGACCTGCCCGCTCGACGACCGAAGCCCAGTCGTCAAGCAATTCCTGGGCGGTGTCGGCGTCGCGGCCCTCGGCCCACAGGTGCGTGACGGCATCGGACGGATCGGGCAGCACCAGGGCCCAGCCACGGCCTGGCTCGAGGACCCGGACGCCGTCGGTCGTGTCGACCTGGCGGTCCCCGGCGGCCTCCATCACGGTGCGCATGACCAGGCCCTTCGCCGCCCACGGCGTCGGCATCGAGCGCTTGAGCAAGCTCGCCTCCGGAATACGGGCGCCGATCTGGCTGAGCGTGAGCCGCGTCCGGGCGACGAGGCCCAGCAGCTGGGTAAATGCCGCGATCCCGTCGATGGAACGCGAGAAACCGGGCACAACGAAGCCGCCCTTGCCATCTGCGGCGAAGATCACATCCGGGCTGGCCGCTGCCTCATAGAGGCCGTGCAGCGACGTAGGGGTCCAGATCACCTCGACGCCGTGATAGCGGCTAACCTCCTCCGCCCGCCGGGTGGTGGTCACGGGCAGGGCGACTTTTCCGCCGCGCCGCTCGGCGGCGATCAGGTCGAGCACCACCAGCAGCGCGCGGTCGTCGCCGACCAGGGAGCCCTTGTCGTCGACCAGTGCGATCCGCTCGCCCACCGGATCGAAGCGAACTCCGAACGCCGCCCCGGCGGAGGACACCAGCTCGGCCAGCCGGTTCAGGTCTGCGCGCGCCGCCGCCAGCGACTGGGTCGGCGAGGACTCGTCCAGCCGGTTATTCACAGTCAGCACGTCCACGCCGATCTTGCCAAGCAGGGTGGGGAGCACCAGCGACGTGGTCCCCCCAGCGCAGTCGGCCACCACTCGGAGGCCGGCGTCGAAAACCCCGGTCATGTCCACGGCCCCGAGCAGCGCGGCGGTGTAGGCCTCGACCACGCGCGGCGGGTACGTCAGCTCGGCGATCTCGCCCGGAAACGCCCGGCGGTACTCCTGCCGCGAGAACACCCGCTCGAGCTTGCGCTGGGCCGCCTCGGACAGGTCGGCGCCGTCCGAGTCCATGAAGATAATGTCCAGCGACTGGGGGTCGCCAGGAGTGGTGCGCAGGGCGATCCCGCCGCTGCAGTCGCTGCGCGCGGTCTCGAACCTGGCCACCGGCATGGGCTGCGCCTCGAGGTCGACCACGTTGATCGCGCTGGCATTCAGCGCACCGTGCACCGCGCGCTTCAGCGCCCGGCCGGCCCGGGAGGCGTCCCTGGAGGTCGTGACCACTGCGCCCTTCTTCAGCGTGGTCGCGTACGCGCTGGCCAGCCGGACGCAGAGCTCAGGGGTGATCTCGACGTTGACCAGGCCGGATACTCCGCGCGGACCGAACAGCGTGCGCTGTCCGCGCGACTCCCAGATCACGCTGGTGTTGACGACCGCGCCTGCCTCGATGGTCTTGAACGGGTAGACCTTCACCCCGGCCGAGACGTAGCTGTCGGCCTCGATCACGCACTCGTCGCCGACGACCGCGCCTTCCTCGATCCGGGCCTGGCTCATCACGTCGGTGTTCTTGCCGACGACGCAGCCACGCAGGTTGACGCCCCGGCCCAGGTAGACGTTGTTGTGCACGACCGCACGGTGCAGGAAGGCGCCTTCCTTCACGATGACGTTGCTGCCCACGACGGTGAACTCGCGCAGCTCGGCCCCGGCCTCAACCTTGGCGTAGTCGCCGATGCACAGCGGGCCGCGCAGCACCGCGTCCGGGTCTACCTCAGCGCTCTCGGTGATCCACACGCCTGGCGATATCTCGAACCCGTCGATCTCCGCGTTGACCTTGCCACTCAGCACGTCAGCCTGGGCCTTGATGTAGCTCTCCAGCGAGCCGACGTCCTCCCAGTAGCCGTCGGCGATCCACCCGTACAGCCGGTCGCCGTTCTCCAGCATCTTCGGGAACACATCGCCGGACCAGTCGACGACCTGCCCCGCGGGCACGTTGCCGAGCACCTCGGGCTCCATCACGTAGATGCCGGTGTTCACGGTGTCGGAAAACACCTGTCCCCAGGTCGGCTTCTCCAGGAACCGCTGGATCTTGCCGTCGTCGTGCGCGATGACGATGCCGAATTCGAGCGGATCCGGCACCCGTGCCAGCGCGACGGTCACCAGCGCGTTGTTGTCCTTGTGGAAGGCGATGAGGTCGGACAGGTCGATGTCGGTGAGTGCGTCCCCGGAGATGACGAGGAACGGCTCGTCGCGCAGCGCGTCCTCGGCGTTCTTCACGCTGCCTGCGGTGCCGAGCGGGGTTTCCTCGGTCGCGTACTGGAGGCGCATGCCGAAGTCCTCGCCGTCACCGAAGTAGTTGCGCACCATCGAGGCGAGGAAGTGGACGGTCACGACGGTGTCGGTGAGTCCGTGCCGGCGCAGCAGCCGCAGCACGTGCTCCATGATCGGCCGGTTGGCCACGGGCAGCATGGGCTTGGGCTGGCTCGCCGTCATCGGGCGCAGCCTGGTCCCCTCGCCCCCGGCCATCACGACGGCTTTCACGGCACAGTCACCGGCTCCACCGCGGACATCTCTCCTCTTCTCCAGTCATCCCGGCCGCGACTCGCCCGAGGCTGGCACCCTCTCCTCGGCCCGGCTCGGCGGAACCGCCGCCAGGAGCCGTCTCGCCTGTACGATGTACAGCAGCGCTGCGCACCAGTACAGCGCACTTCCCCAGATAGCCATCGTCCAACCGGCTACCCTCGCAGTCTCGGCGTAACCGGCAACGTGCGAACCCAGGAAGAGCAGCGGGAAGGCGTACAGCAGGCAAAGCGTGGCTGTCTTCCCGACAAAGCTCACCTGGAGCGCTCCCCAGCCGCGACGGCGCAGCAGCCACAGGACACCCGCCATCAGCACCTCCCTGGCCGCGAGCAGCGCCACCAGCCACCACGGGATGATGGCGCGAATCGCCAGCGCTACCACGGTAGCCACGATGTAGAGCCGGTCGGCGGCCGGGTCGAGGACCTGGCCCAGCCGACTCTGCTGGTTGAGCGCCCTGGCGATCTTGCCGTCGAGCCAGTCGGATGCGCCCGACGCGATCAGCAGGCCGACAGCCCACCAGTCCTTGGCGGCAGTGTGCGGCAGGCCAAGGACCAGCCACAGAAAGACCGGGACGCCTGCCAGCCGGGCAACGCTGATCGCGTTCGGGATGGTCCAGATCCGCTCGCCCGGCTCGGCCGGCCCGCCCACCGCGGTATAACCCCGCCCGCTGCCGTCGCCCTGGTGGGTCATGTGCCTCTCACGTCTGCCGCTGTTACCGCCGTCGCGTCGGGGACGAACCCCCGCCACACACGCAGCCGCGGAGGCGCCCGTACCCCCGCGGGACCGCACGGCTGAATCTACCGGGCCGAGGTAACCCAGGTGCGGACTGGCGACGTGCGGACTGGTGTCGCGGCGGCCACGGCACTGTGTACTCCTACGAGGTGCCGACCGCGAAGCAGGGCGGCATCTGGGCGCCAGGCGGCCCCGTCATCGGCCCGGACGGCACCATCTACGTCAGCACCGGCAACGGCGCGCCGGGTGCGGCGGCCTTCGACGGCAGCGACTCGGTCACGGCGCTGACGCCGCAGCTGAAGCAGATCGGCATCTTCGGCCCCACCGACTGGCGCACGCTCAGCGACGATGACCTGGACCTTGGGTCAATGTCACCGGCGCTGCTCGCCGACGGGCAGATCCTGCAGGTCGGCAAGAGCGGCGCCGGATATCTGCTCACCGCCGCGCATCTCGGCGGCGTCGGCGGGCAGGTTGCCGCCGCGCCGGTGTGCTCCGCCTACGGCGGCGCCGCGGTCAGCGGCAACGTCGTCTACGTGCCATGCCTCACCGGCCTGGCCGCTGTCGACACAGCATCCGCCAGCGTCCGGGTGCTCTGGCGCGGGCCGGCGGACGTCTGGGGATCGCCGGTCATCGGCGGCGGCGCGGTCTGGGTGGCCAACCCGGACTCCGGCATCCTGTACGAGCTGAACCCGGCCACCGGCCACGTCGAGCAGCAGACCACGGTCGCGAGCGGGCTGCCGCACTTCGTGTCCCCCGGCCTCTCCGGCACCCTGGTTCTGGTCGGCACGCTGACCGGAGTGACGGCGGTCTCCGGCGCCTAATCCGGCTCGGCAGGCAGCACGTGCAACTCGACGCCGCGCGCCACTCTCACCAGCTCCCTGAGCACCGGGTACCTGCCGGGCTGATTCGATTGCGACCTGGCCAGCACCAGCTGCGTAACCTTCTGCTCGGTCGCGTACTCAGCCAGCGCGGCCGCGGGCGACGGCCCGGCGAGCGTGACAAACTCGCCGCCGAGTTGCTCCGTCAGCGCTGCGTACTCGGCCAGCAGCCGGCTCTCGTCCAGACCGGGCTGCCCAGGTGGCACGACCGCGACCCTGAATACGCCGTCCACGCCGGCGGCCAGCGCCGCGGCGCGACGGAGCAGCGACTCCATGCCGGGCCACGGGCCGGCGCACGCCAGGATCGATGGCTGGGGGTCCGCGCCCGGCTGGTCGGCTGACTCGCCCTGGTAGGAGGCGAGCTGGCGCTCGCCGTGCTCGGCGACCAGCGCGAAGGCGCGCTCCCGCTCGGCGCGCAGCACGTCGGGCGCGTACTGGGTGGCGAGGGCGGCCGCCACCTGATCAGGCGGGACGATCTCACCGCGGCGGACCCGGTCCGTCAGGATCGACGGCGGCACGTCCACCAGCTCGATCTCGTCGGCGAGCGCCAGCAGGCCGGCCTCGTCGAGCAGCACCGGCCCGCCATCCACCCCGCCAAGCCTGGAGAGCTGGACCGTGCCGACCACGGTGATGCCCGCCTCGGCAAACCGCCGCGCCGCCGCGAACCGGCGTTCCGCGGTCGTCGTGCCCTCCGTCAGGTCGTCGATGCAGACCACCTCGGGCTGCCTGGCGAGGACCGCGGCGGTGTCGAGCGTGTTGCCATCGCCGACTACCTCCAGGCCCTCGAGGTCGGCGAGCACTCCCTCGCGATCGTGGGCGTTGACCGCGCCGACTACCACGTCTCCGCCCCGAGCCCGCCGCCGCGCGGCTTCTGCCAGCATTGCCGTCGTCGTTCCGCAGCCCGGCGCGTAACCGAGGTACACCCGGATCGCGCCGCGGTGGCGCTCCGGGGCGAGCTGGCTGGCCGGTGCGCGGCCGGACTCTGCTGACTCGTCCAGGCAGCCCGGGGTCTCGATGTACAGGTGCAGCCTGGGCAGCTGGCTGGCGAGCCGCTCCGCGACGGTGCCGCGCCAGCGCTCAAGCCAGCTCAGCGGTGCTGCCGCCAGCACCAGATGCCGGGCGTTAAGTTCCTGAACCGCGGCGACGATCGCCGCACCGGTGTCTCGGGTTTCCCGCAGCAGCACGGTCGCGCCGCCAGCCGCGGCGGCAACCTCGGCCCGCTCGGTCAGCTCGTCGGCCGGCACTCCTGGCTGCCGGAGTATGAGCACACGACAGCGGGCGCCGCGCTGCCTGGCGAGCCGCACGCCGCGGCGCACTATCGCGTCGGCGTGCTCTGGCCGCTTCACCACCACCAGCACGTCGCGCGGCCCGGCCCGATGGGACGCGTCCGAGACCGGCGTGCCCTGCCCCGCCAGGCTCTGTGCCACGAGCCGGAGCCCGATCTCCCGCAGCGCGGCGAGCCGGGCGGGCTGGAACTCCGTGCGCATCGCCGCGTCGATCTGGTCTGCGGGGTAGATGTTGCCATGCCCCAGCCGCTTGCGGAGCGCCTCGGGCGACGAGTCGACGAACTGCAGGGCGTCGACGCTCGCCAGCGTCTCGTCGGAGACCGTGGCCGGCGCGGGCGCTCCGGTGATGGCTTCAACCTCGTCGGCGGTGCGAGCCAGATCCGCTACCTCGGCCGTGCTAATCACGTGGATGCCCGCGGCGCGCAGCATCTCGATGGCCGCGCCGTGCCTACCCAGGTCGTCGATCAGGACCACGGCTGGCTTGCGCGCCAGCAGCGCGGCCAGGTCCATGTCCGGAGTGCCGTCCGGGGCCAGCCCGCCATTCCCGTCTCCGCCCGCTGCGGCGGCCGGGGTGACCGCCTCGAGACCACCCAGCGCTTCGATCGTGTGCGGCCGACCGTGGGTGTCGGCGAAGCCAATGACGACGTCCTCACCCTGGGCTCGAAGCGCCTGGCCCTCCCTGAGCATCGTGTACGTGGTGCCGGCGCCGGGCGCCGGGCCCAGGTACACGGTGAGCGACCCCCTGGCGGCGGGCGGCGGCGCGTCGGCAATCGTGGCCCCGATGCCCTGCTTTTCCCTGATGATCTCGCCCCGGGCCGCGTCGTAGTCGTACAGCTCGGCGTATCTGCCCCAGTTCACTGCCACGTCGAGTTGCCGCGCCGCCTCCTCCTCGCCGTAGCTGGTGCGCAGAATGTCGGTGAAAAAGCCGGCCGGCAGGGTGTCGTCTCGGCTGCCGCGCAGGCTGCGGTAGATGGTGCGGACGAGCGGCGCGCGGTCGAGGGATGCCCGAGCAAAGATCTCCTTGGAGTCCTGAATGCTGGCCCCGGCGAACACCTGGCCGTTGCCCGTCAGCTCCAGCCGGTCTTCATGCAGGCCGGCAAAGCCGAGCAGCACGAGCGCGTCGACCAGCGGCAGCAGATCGTCTACCTCGAGGCCCAGGCTGTCGGCTAGGTCGGCCAGGTCGGCGGCCCCACCGTGCCGGGCCAGCAGAATCTCGACGAGGCCGGACAGCCCGTCGACGGTGGCCTGCGGCAGCGGGGTGTCGCTGATGGTCCCGGTCGGGCCGGGCGCGCCGACGGTAGCGGGCTCCTCGGCTGTCGCAGCCCGCTGGGTCATCATCCGGTAGATCTGGTCGACGAACTCATCGAAGTCCGGCGTGCGCCGACGGCGCGGCCTCGGCAGCGGGTTGACCAGGTCGTACCGGATCCGTCCCGGGTTGGTGCCCAGCACGAGGATCCGGTCTGCCAGCAGCACCGCCTCTTCGATGTTGTGGGTGACCATGACGATCGTCTTCGTCGGGAACCGGTGGCCCTCCCACAGCTCCAGCAGCTCGCCGCGCAGGTTCTCCGAGGTCAGCACGTCCAGCGCGCTGAATGGCTCGTCCATCAGCAATGCAGCGGGCTCCACGACCAGCGCTCTGGCGAACCCGACGCGCTGCCGCATGCCGCCAGACAGCTCCTTGGGGAACGCGCTCTCATAGCCGTCCAGGCCGACGATGTCGATTGCGCGCAGCGCCCGCTCGGTCCGCTGCTCCGGTGGCACGCCCCGCGCTTCCAGGCCGATCTCGACGTTCTGCTGCACGGTCAGCCAGGGCATGAGCGCGAAGGTCTGGAAGACCATCGCAGTCTCGCGATTGGTCCCGGTCAGCGGCACGCCGCGGAAGGCCACCTCGCCCTCGGTCGGGGTCATCAGGCCGGCGATGCACCGCAGCAGCGTCGACTTGCCGCTGCCGCTGCGGCCAAGGAGCGCGACGAACTCGCCCTCGGTCACATCGATGTTGATGTCATCGAGCACCGGCATGGGACGGCCACCCGGCCCGGAGAATGACTTGCTCAGGTGCCGCACGCTGATCAGCGGCGGGCCAGAAGCCGGCCCGGCCGGTTGCGTCGCTGAGGCAACCGAGCTGCTCATGCGAGCGCGAACCTGGTCTCGGCCAGCCGGTACAGCCGACGCCACCAGAGCACGTTCACGCCGGTGACCAGCAGGGACATGACCAGCAGGCCGGCGAACAGCTCGGGCAGGTGGGTTGTGCCGCCGTTTAGCGCGATGAACGAGCCGAGGCCCTTCGCGACGTACACCTTGTTGTTGTACGTCACGTACTCGGCCACGATGGTGGCGTTCCAGGCCCCGCCGGCCGCGGTAATCGCGCCAGTCACGTACGCCGGGAAGATGCTGGGCAGCACGAACCGGCGCCATCGGTCCCAGCCTCGCACGCCCAGGTTGTCCATCGCTTCCTTCAGGTCAGTCGGTACCGCGCTGGCCCCGGCGATGACATTGAACAGCACGTACCACTGTGTGCCCAGCAACATCAGCACGATCGCGCCGAAGTTCAGCGACAGGTGTATAGCCAGGAACACCACGATGGCGAACGGGAAGATGAAGTTCGCCGGGAAGCTGGCCAGTACCTGAACAATCGGCTGCATGAACTGGGCGACCCGCGGGTTGAAGCCGATCCACACCCCGACCGGCACCCACACCGCCGAGGAGACCACGACCACGACCAGCACCCGCACGAACGTGATGAGCCCGTCCTCGAACGCCGTACCGAATACGGCCAGTCCGTCCGCCCCGGTCGCGACGTAGGCCAGCATGCTGTACAGGGCGTAGCCAAGCGCTATCGTGACGACGCCGGCGAACGCTAGGTCAGCAGCCCGGCGCCTGGTCTCGTGCACCGCGAGGCTCTGGTCGTCGATCCCGGTCACGCGGCCCATGACCCGGTTGACTGGCAGCGCGAGGGCCTGGCGGCCGCGGCCCAGCGCGCGCGGCCAGTTGGAACGGCGGAGCGTGTCCAGAAACAGCGACTTGGCCTGAAACTCCGACTCGGATTGCTCGTTCCGGAACCTCTCCGCGAAGGCGACCAGCGGCCGCCAGAAGAAGAAGTTGACCACCAGGATGATGATGATCATCGTGATGATGCCCCAGACGACGTCGGCGAGATTCCCCGCGCCCTCGGCAACGCCGACGTAGGAACCCACGCCGGGCAGGGTGTAGCGGCGACTGCCTACCGTGATCAGCTCGGAGGCGGTCAGGAAGAACCAGCTGCCGCCAAAGCTCATCATCCCGTTCCAGACCAGGCCGATCGCGCCGCCGGGCACGTCGATGCTCCAGAACCGCTTCCACCTGGACAGCCCCATCAGCTTGCTGGCCTCGTCGAACTCAGCGGGCTGGCTGATCAGCGAGTGGTAGAAGGAAAAAGTTATATTCCACGCCTGCGATGTGAAAACAGCAAAAATTGCTGCGCACTCGAAGCCGAGTTCTGAACCAGGGAACAACGCCACGAAGAAGGTGACGGTGATCGCCAGGAAGCCCAGTACCGGCACCGACTGCAAGATGTCGAGTGCGGGGATGAGCACCCGGCGCCAGCGCCGGCTCCGGGCTGCCACGTAGGCGTAGCCGAGGCTGAACGCATACGAGAAGAACAGCGCGATGAACATCCGCAGCAGGCTGCGGACGGCGTAGTACGGCAGGTTGACCGGAGACAGGTTGATCGTCGTCGACGGGTGCGCCGGCGCGCGGGCGCCCGCCCCGACGCGTACCGCCACGTAGATGAGCAGCAGCACCGCCACGCCGACACCGACGTCCAGCGGGCGGAACCTCAGCCGGCTGAGCGTCTCCCGGCTCGGGAAGGTCGGGGTAACTGCCACGGCACCAATGATGCCGGTGTGGCGCCCGCGGCCCTACCCTGGCGCGGCGTTTTGGCGTTCCGAGTCACAAACCGGCACTTTATCTCCCAGCCGCCGGCGCAGGCCTTGATTGCGCCGGTCAGCGGCGCCTGCGGGCGAGCATCCGCGCCACCAGCGGCACGAGGATAACCAGCCACAACACGTGGCTGAAGCGCGGCGCCGACCCCGTGTCGAGGAAAGCGGCCCCGACGACGGCTACCGTGACGAGGCCCAGCACGATCGGCGCGAGCGCTAGCGGCCGCCTGCCTGGCCTGGTGAGCGCACCGCCTGTCGGGTCGGCCGCCGGGCGCTCCGGCGCCAGTGACGGCAGGTCCGCCGTCAGGCGGGCCAGGTCCCCGAAGGTCCGCGCCTGCAGCGTCTGCCCGGTGCGCTCCTCGAGCTCGTCGGAAGTCAGCCGTCCGGCCTGGAAGTGCTCGCTGAGCTCCGCCAGCACGACGTCCCGGTCGGCGTCCGATGCCCTCATGGTG
>Ga0187783_10001711_pt1 | contig 16245 bp, 16 predicted proteins | sample 1015_SJ02_MP02_2_FD_132471 | JGI IMG/M metagenome (GOLD analysis project Ga0187783, IMG submission 132471) | Tropical peat soil microbial communities from peatlands in Department of Meta, Colombia - 1015_SJ02_MP02_20_MG | ecosystem: Environmental > Terrestrial > Soil > Wetlands > Peat | place... | reverse complement strand
TCTTGGCGTTCCGATGCTGCGAGAAGGATCGCCCATCGGCGTAATTGGCTTAGGGCGAAACTTAGTTCGGCCCTTCACCGACAAGCAGATTGAGTTGGTTGAGACCTTCGCCGACCAAGCCGTAATCGCCATAGAGAATACGCGGCTCCTCAACGAGTTGCGCGAATCGCTACACCAGCAGACCGCCACAGCCGACGTGCTCAAGGCGATTAGTCGATCCACATTTGATCTGCAGATCGTGCTCGACACGCTCGTCGAGTCGGTGGCGCGGCTTTGTGAGGCGGATATGGCAGGTATTGCCAGGCAAACCGGCGATAGCTGGCGTCAGGCTGCAAGCTACGGCTTTTCGTCGGAATACAGCGAATACATGGCACAAAGTCCTATTCCATCGGGTCGTGGCTCTATCTCCGGCCGTGTCGCGCTCGAAGGACGTGCCATACAAATACCCGACGTGCAGGAGGACCCAGAATATAACTTCAAGGAGGCGGCAACAGTTGGGGGCGTTCACACAATGCTTGGTATTCCTCTTCATCGCGAGGGCAGCACGATCGGCGTCATGGTCCTTCAACGCCGCGCCCTCTTGCCATTCACCGACAAACAGATCGAACTGGCAGAGACCTTCGCCGATCAGGCGGTGATTGCTATCGAGAACACACGGCTGCTTAACGAACTTCGGGAGAGAACCGCTGAGTTGGAGGTTCGGTCAAACGAAGTCGTCAAGCTGAACCAACAACTCGAACAGCGCGTCGCCGATCAAGTGGGCGAAATCGAGCGCATGAGCAGGCTGCGGCGGTTCCTGCCTCCACAGGTAGCTGATCTGATCGTGGCATCCGGTACGGAGAAGCAGCTTGAGAGCCACCGCAGGGAGATTACCGCGCTGTTCTGCGACCTGCGCGGCTTCACCGGGTTCACGCAGAGCGCGGACGCGGAAGACGTGATGGCATTGCTCCGCGACTACCATGCAACCATCGGCAATCTCATCATCAAGTACAGTGGTACGCTTGAGCGCTACGCCGGTGACGGCGTCATGGTTGTCTTCAACGATCCTGTCCCCGTAGACAACCCAGCGCTACGGGCCGTGCAGATGGCACTTGAAACACGCGAAGCCATGGGAGCCTTGACGGAGAAGTGGCGTGAGCTAGGCCACGATGTTGGCTTCGGCATCGGCATCGCGCACGGCTATGCGACACTCGGCACTATCGGATTTGAAGGACGCTTCGACTACGCCGCCATTGGTACGGTATCGAACGTAGCCTCTCGTCTCTGTGACGAAGCCAAGCCCGGCCAAATCCTGATCAGCCCCCGTGTTTTCACTGCGGTCAAAGATACCGTGACGGTCGAGCCGGTAGGCGAGTTCACGCTCAAGGGTATTGGTCGTCCTCTGGCGGCGTACAATGTGCTGGCCGCTGTTTCGGCGTGAGCTGCATTTGCGCGTGTCAAAGGGCATAACCGACATTCGGCTGACCCGGCGCAATGGTTGCTAGTGACCCGAACCGGAAGTCGGGCAGCTTCGCTGATGACTGACAGGCTGTAAAACTGCTCGATACGTACTGACTGGTTGGCGCCATTTTGGATAACCTCTAAAGTCACCTTGGCCAGCGCGGGGGATCGAATGTCATTCGCTGGATTGAAGCGCCGCGAGTTCATCACGCTTGTCGGCGGTGTGGCGGTTGCGTGGCCGATCGCTGCGCGTGCGCAACAGCAATCGAACAGGGTACGGCTGGTCGCCATGCTGATGGGGAACGCGGAGAGCGACCCGGTTGCGCAATCTATGGCGACGACTTTCCGGAGTGCACTCGCGAAGCTGGGGTGGAAAGAAGGCAGCAACGTCCGACTCGAACTTCGCTGGGCTGGTCCTGATCCCGACAGGATCAACATGTTGGCAAAGGAACTGGCTGATCTGCACCCCGACGCGATTCTCGGGCAGACCACTCCCGCAATTAAAGCACTTGCCCGCGAGATGCCGACAAGTCCTATCGTGTTTATCATCGTATCTGATCCAGTCGGCAGCGGCTTCGTTGTGAATTTCGCGCGTCCGGGCGGTAACATCACCGGTTTCACGGTTGATGAATCGGCAGAGGGCGGCAAATGGGTGCAACTACTAAAGCAGATTGCGCCAGACACTACCCGCATGGCGCTCTTGTTCAATCCGGCTGGTCCACCGCTCCAATTCTTCATGCCTTCAATTCAAGCTGCTGCATCCTCGTTAAACGTCCCTGTGAATGTCGTTACGATTCACGCAAAGGATGAAATCGAAGCGGTGATCGGTGCGCAAGCGCGAGATATGGGCGGCGGTCTTATCGTGCTGCCGAACGGTTTCAACAGTACAAACCGTGACTCGATCATTGAGCTGGCCGCTCGGTACCGCGTTCCGGCAATCTATTTTAGCGCCTATTGTGCCCGGTCAGGTGGGCTGATCGGTTACGGTAGTGATTATGCCGAACAATCGCGCCAAGCGGCCGGGTACATCGACCGCATCCTGAAGGGCACCAAGCCTGCCGACCTCCCGGTGCAAGCGCCAACCAAATTCGAGATGGTGATCAACCTCAAGACAGCTAAGGCACTCGGCCTCGCCATCCCGCATAACCTTCTGGTGCTCGCCGACGAGGTGATCGAATAGCGGTCTGCGATGTCGCTCAGTGGCGCAATCCGACGTTGGACAACACTCGCTGGAATTTATGAGGGCGCGTTTGGTCCGGCCAGAAGTTCTTAAACCGAGTTGGCGACAGCTCGGTGTACCGGACTGTGTGCCGGATATCCTTGTGACCGAGGTAGCCTTGGATCGACCTTGTATCCTTTGCGGCATTCGCCAGCTTGTAGCCGGTGGCGTGGCGGATCATGTGCGCATGGACTTGGAAGGATAGTCGGGCTTTCTTGCCGGCCCGCTTCACCATCCAATTGAAGCTGTCCCTGGTGAACGGAGCACCCCCGCGTTCCGACGTGAACACGAATGCCGACTTCGGCTCCTGCTCCTTATGCAGCTTCCGTAATGCCCGCAGTTCGTCGCCGCGAATCTGATGCGTTGACGGTTGACCGCGCTTCTTGCGTATGACGTGTATTGTTGCGGCATTGAAGTCGATTGCATCCCAGGTGAGGTCGCATATCTCGGGAGCCAGTGAGGCGCCGCGCGGCGCCCCTCTGGATCCTGGAAACCCGCGTCACTTCCACAGAAAATCAAAGGTCCAATCGGAACCTTGTCGCGTGACTAATATTTAGGCTCGAACCAAGCCCACGCTAATATTTGGGCTCGCAACAGCTTCATCGCTATATTAGAGCTGATACAGCCGATTTACCCGCAGCGTTCGGTTAGGAGTATCGTGGTGACAGACGCCGACAAGAAGGCTGTAATCGTGGAAGAATTATTGCGTGACGATCAACGGCTCGACCTCGCGCACCGCCTTTACGAAAATCTTTGCAGGCTCTTCCCTGAACGAACCATTATGCTTGCTCATCCGCGCGGGCCCATTCTGAAGCGTAGCGACAAAATCGCAAACTAGCAGCGGCTTGCGACAGCGGTGCGCCTATTGACGGCGGGTACTGACGGGATCCTTCACGGCTTTCGGTCATAAGGATATCCGGCATACAGCGCGCTACGCCGAACTGTCGCCGCGCTGATCCAAGATGAGGTTCGGATTAGGGAAAACTCGTTGATGTCATCCACCTGACATCCGAGCGTGTGCCTGCTATCGTCACCAACACTGCTCTTCGCGCCAATTCGCATTTGCGTTGCTTCGCTGCTTCCGGGGAGGTGGCAATTCATGGAAGCGCGTATGGTCGCATTTGAAGATATCCATGCAGTGGCGGTCAGGCTTGCTGCACAAAAATTGACGCGCTCGCAATATCTTGAAGCTGATCGTGAGGCGCGATCACTATCTCAGAGCGTTCATGCGCGGCAGGCCGAGGTCAGAGTACAAATACAGCGCATCGGGTTTATTGATGAGGCCGCAAAGCTGATCGGCGACGATCGTTTCGGGTTTCACTTGGCGATGGAGACAAACACCCGGGAATTAGGCATCATTCACTACATCCTTTCGGCCTCTAGCACCGCGCTGGAGGCGGTGAAGAATTTGGTGCGCTACAACCACCTCGTGAACACAACGACGTCTCTTGTCATCGAAGAAACAAAACGAAACATCATTATCGAGGGAACATTCCGGCGTGGATTGGAGGGTCATGAAAAGCACATCGCTGAGTGGGGGACGACAACGTTTGTGGCTGCGCTGCGAAATCTCACAGACACGCGGCTTGTCCCGCTATCCTTGACCTTCGTGCATCGCCGGACTTCGAGCATGGAGGAATTTGGAAAGTTCTTTGGCTGCCTGGTTCGGTTTGGCACCAACCGACAAAGCATTGTTTTTTCCACGAATGATCTTCTGGTACCGATACATTCTGCCGACAAATATCTTCTCAACATCCTCAAGGCATTTTGCGAAGAAGCGCTCAGCCGACGCAAAACACCCCCAACGCCGACCCGCGCCAACGTGGAAAAGGCTCTGTTGCAGCTACTCCCGAACGGCAGCGCGACAATCTCAAACGTTGCGAAGGTCCTGGCGATGAGCGTTCGGAGCGCAGCCCGCCGGTTGAATGAGGAAGGCACGAGCTACACACAGGTTCTTGACGGACTCCGTCGTGAATTGGCGATGCATTATCTCGCTGACAAATCCTTGGACGTCAATCAGGTTGCATGGCTGCTGGGCTATGGAGAGGTTAGCTCCTTCAATCACGCCTTCAAACGATGGACATCGACGAGTCCCAAGGTGGTGCGGGCTGATCTCAAAGATCGCCGCGTCAGCGATCTGATACAGTCTTAGTACTCACTGTCACTTCGAGCGGAAAAGTTGTTTATCTCTCAGTATCAGGTGGGCGCATAACGTTTACAGCAACCTACTCGATATTTTTGGGCTCGGCGAAAAGTTCAGAACACAAATTAGTTTCAGGCCTTCAAACGAGGGTCAATTGATTTATTTGTTTGCCCGACTGATCGGCCTCCCATAATAGACGGGAAACATCCGCCTCTCATGCGCGCGCGCGGAAGCAGGGGATTGCTGGCGGCGCTCGGGGCCAACACTAGACGCTCGGTCCTAAAATCATCACGTGCGTCGTTTCGCTAGGTAGATCTCGCGGCACTGTATTCTTTGGCCTGCGAAAGCAAAACACTGGCGCATCAAAGCAAGTCTTGGGTTGAACCTCGCCTATATGCGAGGCCGCCTGCGTTCTCACCGTAGCGGACGAACCCTGGCAATGAGCGCCAACATCGGAAAAACGTGTCATGGATCGGCTGTACAGCGCCTACCTTGGCCTTTTGCTTGCGCCTCTAAGTGAGGATGGCTCGCGCTCAGTGTCACTTGCCCGCTTTGGCACGTTTGAAGTGCGACTCATTGAACTCGCAGATCGTGGGATGATCGACTTCTGGATTGAACTGTATTGTCACTATACCCGCTCGTCACTGGACAGCTGCAAGTGTCGGGAACTCGACGATGCGGAGCCTATTGCTGACCATCTCATCTTTTGTGCACGACAACTAAATCAATCTTGCACTGAACCGAGCTGCTATCTTCAGTGACGTCTACGATCAATCGCCACACCCGCGACGAGACACGGCGCATCGGCAATCAACATCGTCGAGCCGAGAGCTGCTGCCCTCAGGGCAATGCCGCCTTCGCTACCGCGTAACCCAAGACCCCGATCCAGGCCATGTTAACGATCAGCGCGATGGCCAAGCCAGCCAGCGGCCAGACGTCGATGCCACAGCGTGACAGCAAGAGGCCCGGCATTCTTCTCGTCGATGGCTGTCATGGTTCCCTCAAATGCGTGAGGCCTGCGATCGACGAGGATCAATGTGACAGCCAGCACAAACGCACACCTTTTTTCCGCATCGCCCCAGCTTTCTCGCATCCAGGCAAGCAATCGACAAATACGGAACCCCAAGCGCGGGAATCGGCTTTACGCGCGCCCTGGGGCCGGGGCAGGCGGTATAGCAGGGACGCGCTGCCCCGCCGTGACCGGAGCACGCGCCCACCAAGCATTCCATCGCGATCGTGCGTTAACGTTAGTCTGTCGGCGCTCCTATCACAGGAAAGAAAAACCCCGAGCCCCCCGGGGGAAGAGCGCTCAAGGGTCGCCCCAAGATCAGGGGGAGCTAGGCTTGTCTGACCCGGCGGCAGTTATCGGGGGATGGGATGCCGCCTAGCCGCGCCTAATCGAATGAGCGTTACTATCGCTTCGCCCTGAAGAAGTTGATGCACGGGCCTTGACCAAAGCCGACCTTGCGGCGCCGCCTGCGGGCGGCTGTAGGCTTTGACATAAGTTGGCGGCATGAGCCGCACATCTGATAGATTGAAGCATCATGATGTTCAGAGCTTCGGCGCGGAGGGGTAGCCTGCGTTGGTCGTCGCGTCGGTGAGGCGCTTAATATCGACCTTGGCGTCGTCGTAGGTGACGACCGCCGTTTTGTCCTTGAACGAAACCACTGCCTTTGCTACGCTCGGGACCCTTTCCAGGCTCTTCCTGACGACGAATGGACAATCAGCGCAAAACATATTTTGCACGGCAAGCGTTACGGTTCTTTCGGCGCCGAGAGCCGAAGATGAAATCAGTAGTGCGACGAAGGCAGCCGCGATTCTTGTCGTGGTATGTTCTCCATTCATGAGTTGAGAAGAAGCGGCACGAGGAAGTCGAAGCCGATGGCGGCCATAACCAGCACCGTCGCGAGGAACAATGCGGCCTTGACCAACCTGCTTGACAAAGGCGGAGCGCAGATTTCGCCATCAGCACAAGCGTGCCTCGAGTCGCGGCGCGCCAGCCGGTAACCGGCCACAAGAAAGCCGAAAGTCGCGACGATGAAGTAGGGCTGGTACGGCGCGAGCCGAGTTAAGTTACCAATCCATGCACCGCTCACGCCAAGACTAAATAGCACCAGCGGGAGAATGCAGCATGATGAGGCCGCCAGCGCACCAAGAAGGCCGCCGATTGCCACCACCGTTTGCTCGTGCTTGGTCATGAGTTATAGGATGCCTCCTATAGTCGCACAGGATCAAGGGGGAATCTCATCCGGGCGATCCCAGATCGCGAGCGGAAGCCTTCCCAATAAGCGCAGTTTCGCAACGCGCCGGCGTCAACATCGAATCTATACGCTATTATGAGCGCGCCAATATGCCTTCCCACCGCAATGCTTTCCCGCCGCACCGCATCGTTCGGCTGGAAACGGTCGCATCAGATCACGGGATCAGGTTCGTCACTCACCCAGCGGTAATCGTCGGGCGCCAAGATCAGCGGCATCCGATTATGGATTTCGGCTAGCATCTGGTTGCCGTCGTCGTGATGATCGCGAAGGTGCGATTCGCGTCCCACCAGTTCCTCCCCGCAACCCGCCGATCCCGAACGGGCTGCTGTCTTTCATGCCGATGGCATCCGCTTAAATGTCTTGCGCGCGACATTTCGCTGGGCAATTTTCGCCTCATGCTGCGCCTGCGCGGACAAATCAGCGCATCATAACGTGCCGTTCTTAGCAGGCAGCAAGGCTCCACCGGTGGTGGACCCCGAATCATTCGGCGAACCGCTGAGCGTTGACGGCCCCCGGGCGCCGTTTTCCCTAGAAGTACTCAGGCGGTTCGTTGCCAATACTGATGCGGGGCGTTATAGTGCTTGGACAAAAATAATCCGGACGCTAAGAATAGCCCGGACGTCGAGCGTCAAAACGCCGCGAAAAATTGCCGGAGGGGACCATGACTGACGCTGTCTTATCGACGACAAGCACGTCAAGCGCGTCCGCAGCGGGATCAAGAACCGTAACCCGATTTTCAGTTAGCCTGAACGTTTTCGCTGCTACGCTGCTATTTTTAATTGCGATGTACGTCGGCGCGCGGTTCTACCAACTGGCGTTTGGCTTCTCTAAGGGTCTCGACGTGACGTCGCCGGAGTATTCGCAGTACTGGCTCACATTCTTTAAGATCGAGACAGTGGTCCTTTACGGCGCCTGCTTTGTGAGCTGGATCTACTTGATAGTAACGCGCGATCGCAATCTCAGCGCGCTAAGCCCAAGAGAGGAGTTGCGGCGCTATTTCGTTCTGACGATGTGGCTTGTGGTCTACAGCTTTACGATCTTTTGGACGGGCAGCTTTTTCGCGGACGGGGACGGCGTGTGGCATCAGACTGTTCTGCGCGACACGCCGCTTACCCCCAGTCACATTATCCTGTTCTACGGTACAATTCCCGTCTATTTGTTCATGGGCATAGGCAGCTTCATCTATGCCATGACCCGCATTCCGGCGTTCTGTCGTGGCATTTCGTTGATGCACGTATTTGCGGTAACCGGCCCCCTGCTGATTCTTCCTAACCTCGGCTTCAACGAATGGGGCCATGCCTACTGGATGACAGAAGAGATCTTCTCGCACCCGCTCCACTGGGGCTTTGTCGTTCTTGGCTGGAATGCGTTGGCGCTGGCGGGGGTGCTCATGCAGATTCTGGGGCGGTTCCGCGAACTCTTCCCCATCGTCTTTCGACGTCAGGCGGCGTAATTCGGCCTGCGTGGCAGGAACAGTTCTTATCGGCCTCTTCGTCGCTGGACGAAAGGCAAGTCGCAAATTGGGGCGGACGCGGGCGAAGCGCGTCGCGGCGGCTTGAGTAATTGCGCCGATTAGTGCGCGAGGCGGGAGGAAAGTCATGTCCGCAATCACAGCTAATGACGTAAGTTTGGCAAGCACGAAGCAGCGCCCGGACTCGGTGATTGAAATTGCTGGCTTTACTCCGGAGGCGGCAAAGTATTCGCGAATTTTCGATTTTCTTGTGGTATTCGCCGTTATCACACTGTTCGCCGGAGCGATTCACCTCCACGTCATGCTGACCGTGGGCGACTGGGACATGTATGTCGACTGGAAAGATCGACAATTCTGGCCGCTTGTCATGCCGATCTCGATGATTATGTTTCCCGCCGCCTTGCAGTCAATCTTTTGGAGCAATTTCCGGCTTCCGATCGGCGCAACGGTCGCTGCAACGGTCCTGCTGCTCACTACCTGGATAGGACGCTACGCGAACTGGTGGGTCTGGACCGGGTTTCCGTTTACCGAAGGCGTGCCGTCGCAAATGATAGCTGGCGCTTTGCTCATGGATTTCGCACTGATCGTGCTGCGCAACGCCGTGCTCACCGCGATCTTCGGCGGCTTCGCCTTTGGCTTTGTGTTTTGGGCTTCTAACTATTCCGCTCTCGCGCCGTACTTCCTACCGGTTGAGCATCAGGGCACGGTCGCTTCTGTCGCCGATATGATCGGCTACACTTTTCCTCGCTCGAATATGCCGGAATATTTGCGCATCATCGAACGCGGGACGCTTCGCACATTTGGCAGCTCTGTAAGTTGGGTCTCCGCAGTGTTCGCGGGCTTTGTCTGCATCTTTGTCTACTACGCCTGGTGGAAGCTCGGCGAGTTCGCCTCGCAAGCGACTTTCTTGAAAAACAATCGTTCCATCATGTCGTATATGGGACTGCGTGACGCCGATGAAGCGGGGCAGACCGCGAAGATAGGCGGAGGGGCTCAGTCATGATGCGGATCAGCGTGTTCTTCCGCCTTGCACTTGCTGCGACGGCGCTGGTTGTGTGCGCAGTAACAAGCGCGCTTGCGCATGGTGAGCGCGCGCAGGAGCCGTACCTTCGCACTCGGACGGTTCAGTTCTACGACGTTCACTTCTCAAAGACTAAGGTAGCTGTGAACGAAGAATTCGAGATCACTGGGAAGTTCCATTTGATGACGGACTGGCCGGACGCTGTCAGCCTGCCCGATGTCGTCTTCATATCGAGTGTATCGCCAGGACCGACGCTTACTCGCGTCGCGACCTTTTTGGATGATGAGCCGGCGCGGCAGTCCTTCAGCAAGTTAGAGCTCGGGCGCGATTACAACTTTCGCATGGTGCTGAAGGCGCGCACACCGGGACTTGCTCATATTCACCCGACCGTTTCAGTCAAAGGGTCGGGCCCGCTGGTCGGCCCTGGTCAATGGATCGAAACCACGGGCGTTGCGACAGACTTCGCGTTTCCGATTGCGACGTTGACAGGAGAACATATACCGGACCTGCAAACATTCGGATTGACGAACGCGATTGGGTGGCACGTCGTATGGGTCGTCATCGCTGCCGTATGGCTGCTGTTCTGGCTCGTGCGTCCACTCCTGCTGCCGCGCTGGATCGCACTCCAAAAGGGCCGTGAGGACGCGCTCGTCTCCATGACCGACACCGCGGTCGCTCTGAGCCTCACCGTGGTCGTCCTTGCGCTCATCTTTGGCGGTTACGCATGGGAAGTTCAAAGGTATCCCTACAACGTTCCGCTGCAATCGGGTACGTCCAAGGTGGCACCGATGGCGAAGATCGAACCCGGGGTCACCATCAACGTTAGCGACGCGACCTACGATGTCCCAGGCCGATCAATGCGGCTCAAGGCGAGCATCTCCAACGTCGGACCGGAAGCGCTCACTATTGGCGAACTGACCACGGCCAATATCCGCTTCATTGTTCGCTCCCTGCCTTCGGAAATGGCCAATGTCGCGAGCGACTATCCGGTCGATCTGATCGCCCGCACGGACCTGAAAATCAGCGACCCGTCGCCGCTGAAGCCCGGCGAAACCCGCGTCGTTCAGATCGAAGCGACGGACGCGGTTTGGGAAACCGAACGGCTCGTGAGCTTCCTGACGGATGTCGACTCGAAGTTCGGCGGGCTGATGTTCTTCTACAATGACAAGGGCGAGCGCAGGATTGCCGAAATCGGCGGACCGATCGTGCCAACCTTCACCGAGCTGAGCGCGGCTACTCAATAATAGGCGGCATCGACCGTCCAACAATGAGACATGCTGAAAAACTGGCAAGGGTTGTGGACACTAACCGCGATCGCCGCCGTGGCGCTCGCTCTGGTTCCTGCGGCGCATATCCCCGCAAACGCTCACGGCGCCGTGTCGATGGAGAACGACATCTGCAAATTGAGAATCGGCCCAATGTTCATGCATTTCACGGGCTATCAGCCGCAGAACAGCCGCGCCGAATTCTGCCAAGACATTCCGGAAGTAGGCCGCGCCATCATCGTGCTGGATTTCGTCGATTCGGCGCTTCGCGATCTGCCGGTGACATTCGAAATTGTGCGCCTGGACTCGACGGGTGCGGTGCCGGATTTCGCATCGGTCGATGAGAAGCGAATCGTGTTTGTGGCGGCAAAGCGCACATACCCAAACGGATCCATTAAAGCTGACATCAGGTTCTCGGAAGCCGGAGACTATGTCGGGATGGTTGTAGTTGGAGGCAAGGAGCAGCAGATCGCCACCTTTCCTTTCAGCGTTGGCAAGGATTTCTTCTGGCGCAACATTTCAATTATGATGGTCGCGCTATGTGCGGCCGCGGGCGGCGTGTTCGCTTGGATTTGGCGGCGGGAGAGGATGGCACGCGGGCAGGGTTAGCTGGTGCGTAGCTGCGTCGCATGAAAAGAGGCGAACTGGTGATCAGTTTCATCACGGCGACCCTTGGCGTTTTCTCAAATTTGACGTCGGTTGGACCTGCGTTTGCGCACAGCCAGCTCCTCGCTTCGACCCCAGCTAGCGGTTCGGAGGTTACCGCACCGACTGAGCTTGTTCTTTCTTTCAGCGAGGCGATTGAACCGGCGCTTTCCAAAGCGGAATTGACCTGCGCCGAGGGCAAGATTTCGGGGCTCGGCCAATCTCGCGTTGACGCGAACGGCAAGACGCTCCGCATATCCTTGCCGCCGCTGCCTCCGGGCAAATGCGAGGTGTCCTGGATCGCGGTCTCCGTTGATGGTCACCGGACCCACGGAGAGTTCACCTTCACGGATCGCTAGTAGCATGGCGCTCGTGCTCGGAATCGTGCAGGGCGCGGTATTCGCCGCGCAAACGGCTTTCGTCGGGTTTTGCCTGTTCGCCCAAGCTCCACTGGCCGAAACGAAAACCCAGACAATCCAGCGGTTAGACCGCTGCGCCGTTGGCGCCGGAATTCTCGCGATAGTCGGACTTATTCCGCTGTTCGCCCTGCGCGCGCAAGCAATGCTCGATGAGCCGCTCGCGGTCATTTGCACGGCGGATGGCCCGTTGATTGCTGGAACACGAGCCGGACATGCGATAGAGGCGGCCTTCGGTCTTTCAACGTTTGCGCTCGCTGCACAGTGGTGGCGCAGGGCGCGACTCTTGGCAGCGGTTCTTGGGATCGTATCCATCGCCAGCCGACTGGCAACGAGTCACGTAGTCGCCGAAGAGGCGAGCCTCCCAACGATCGGAGCAAACGCTATTCACGTCCTGTTGGCCGCGCTCTGGTTTGGGAGTTTGCCCCCTTTGCTTGTCATTGGCTGGGAGGCGGGCAAGGATGCCGAGCTTCGGTTCGTTGAGACGCTCGCAAGATTCTCGAAGTTCGCCTTCCCAAGCATGCTCGCGATTCTCGGCACCGGCTTTTGGCTCGCGACCGATACCGTAGCGAGCTGGCCAAGACTGTTCGGCACCATCTACGGGTTAGGTCTGCTAGTGAAGCTTCTTTGTGTTGTCGGCGTTTTAGCCCCGGCCTTCATACTACGCCGACGCTTGCGGAAGTGGGGCGCGCTCGGCCTGTCAGCGGGCGCGAGCCCGGTTAACTTCCTCGAGGTTGAATTCGTCTTCGCCGCGGCAGTCGTGCTGATGGCGGCCGCTATCTCTCAAACAATTCCAGCCGAACACGACGTAGTTATTTGGCCGTTTCCGTTTCGCTTCGCGCCAATCGTCGCACTAGCGAGCCAGCCCAACGCCGCGTGGCTTGCGGCCGCGGGCGGAGCGACCGCGGTTGCGGCGATTGCTCTTAGCCGGCTTGCATGGCGGCGGAGCCATTCGGCACAAGCTGTCCTCATGGCAGCGGGTGCCCTTGCAGCGGCCGTCGTGATCGTCATCCCGGCAATCAGCGTGCCGGCATACCCGACGACTTACGTCGTCCCCGCGGTTCCTTACGACGCCCACGTAATCGTGCGCGGCTCCATCATCTACCGCGAGAATTGCGCGATTTGCCACGGAAAGGCGGGCCACGCCGATGGACCCGTGGCGGCCGGGATGAAGCCGGCGCCAGCGGATCTTACCCAACCGCATACGACCTATCACACAATGGGCGACATGTTCTGGTGGGTGAGTCGTGGCTACCCCGGCGCCGCGATGCCGGGGTTCGAAAGTGCTCTTTCAATTGAAGACCGCTGGGCCGTCGTCTCCTACGTAATGGCGCTCTCGTTGGGCTACCAGGCGCGCGTGATCGGCCCCGAAATCGCCCCGCGTCAGCCCTGGCTGCATGCCATCGATTTTCCAGTGCCGGCCGGCCGGCAGTCCGCCGCACCTTTTCTCGCGGCGACAATGGGCAAAGCGAGACTTTTAGCTATCATTTCATCCTGCGGAGACTCTGCCGAGGCAGTGCGCAAGACGCTGGCGCAAGGGCACGCAGCATTTGAAGAGAATCGCCTCGCGCTTGCCATCATCGAATTAGCCAGCTGCGCAATCGCGGACGGCCAGACATTTGTCGTAAGCGCGCTCGACAGCGGCGACCTCACCTCGGAGATTGCGACTGCTTGGGCACTCTATCGGCGCTCCTTCCTGAATGCCGACGACACGGACTCGGCGGGCCTGCCTGAGGTGACCGAATTCCTGATCGATCGATTCGGTTTCGTGCGGGCCCGGTGGCGGAGCGACGAGAACCCAGAATTGGTTGAGATCAGAGACCTCTTGCATGCTGTTCGCCAGCTTCAGGCTGAACCAGAGATCAACCGCCGAAGCGCACATGACCATTAAACGGCCCAAGCGACACACGCTCAGAGTTATGATTTCCGTGCTGCTCGGCTTGATTTGCGGCGCATACTTCATCGATCGCAGGCCGCCGCTGCCGGTATCGGTGGCTACGATCGCGCCGGGCGAGCCTCGCGCCGACTGCGCGGCGCGTCCCAGCATCGGTGAGACGGGCGACCCGCATGAAATTGTGACTAACCACGGTTTGCGCGTGGTGGTGCGAACGCCACTCAATTATCTGAGCGATCGGCCCTATCCGCTGGTCGTGGTCTATCCGCCGGCGCAATTCGATCGGTACGCCTCAGAACGCTTCTACAATTTGACGACAGAGGCGACGCGGCGCGGGATCATCGTCGCCTATAGCGATCATCTACTGCTCTCAATGCGCGCAGTTGAGTTCCAGGCGGAAGTCCCAGCAAGCGTCGCGGCGCATTTCTGCATCAACGTCAACAAGATCGCTTATTTCGGCCATTCAGACGGCGGCGCAATCGCTGAAGGTATTCCAGGCACAATCCTGACCGCGATGCGGCCGCGTGCGATAGTCGCCAGCGGTGCGGGTATCACGGCCGAGGACCTTATGCGGGGTCGCTGCGCCTCTGGCGTCAATGTCATGATTGTTCATAGCCGCAACGACACCAGATTTCCGGATTTCGGGCGCGGCGCGGCGGCTTATTGGGCGCAATGTGCCGCGTGTCGGCCCCTTAATCTTTCTGGGCGCCTGAGCGCATGCCAAAAGTTCGAAGGCTGCGCGCATGGTACTGCGGTCATGTATTGCGACGTAGACGAGCTACACGAAAAATGGCCGGGCGTTGAAGGGCCCGCCCTAGATTTCATTGAATCAGCCAATAACCAAATCGCCGTAACCTCGATGAGGCCATAGGTACCCGAGATCCCCAATACCGGCGCTGGACACCGCGGAAGGTCCGATTTGTGCCTGGCCCAGCCGCGCTAGGAAAGCTTTCTGACAAATGCGACGTGAGTCAGCAAACGGGCGGTGATTTAGCCTCTCCAGCTTCCTGAGGTTTCATCCCTACTCGCCATACCAACGCAATCCGTCCAGGTCGACGATCGTCAGCCCGCCATAATCGATGCGGATCAACCCATCCTTCTCCAGGGTCTTCAAGCACTGGTTGGCGTTCTGCCGGGACATGCCGGCGAGCGCCCCGATCTCCTCCTGCGTGATCTCGAGATGGCGCGTCGCGTTCGGGTAAAGTACCGGGTTGAACAGCGAAGCGATGCAGCGCGCCACGCGCGCGGTGCTGTCAAGCATGCGGTCGTATTCGACGCGCCCAACGAACTGTCCGAGCCGTTCATTCAACTGCGCCACCAGGAAGTGGTTGAAGGCGACGCTGTTTTCGAATAGCCAGAGGAAGGTCGCGCGCTCCATCATCGCGAGCCGCGTTTCGCGCAGCGCAATCACGTCGTACCGTCGCGCTTCGTGCTTCAGCACCGAGCCCTCGCCGAACCAGGCGCCGGCGGTCAGTCCGACAAAGCTGATCGACTTGCCCCCACGCGACACAGCGCCCATCCGGGCCAGTCCTGAGACGATACCCGTCCAGTATTCAAACTGGTCCCCGCGCGCGCAAATGAATTCGTCCGCCTTGAACCACCGCTCGATAATGCCGGCCCGCGTGACCTCGACCTCCCGCTCGTTGAGACCGCGTGACCATGAAGCAATTTGCTTGAGGTAGTCGGCAGCGATCATGAGCCGGCCCTAGGCTTTTGGGAGCGCGACGGACGCCGCGATTCAGCTATAGCGATCAGCAGCGTGTCTGGAATTTCGGGAGGCCGCGATGGCAACCCATCGGGTGAACCCGGAATCCGATGCCATTCGGCTCGTTTTTGATCGCCGCCTGATGCCGTAGTTTCAAGGCTCCGTAATCACCTCCGATGCTAGCTGTTGGCCTATCGACAGCCTGGATTCACTGGGTATTTCGAGCGGGCGCTCGCCGTAGCGCGAGCACAGCAGGCAAAGTTCTATGAACTGCGCGCTGCAATGAGTATCGTGCGCCTCTGGCGCTTTCAGGGCAAGCCGCAGCAAGCGCGCGAACTGCTCGCTCCGGTCTACGGGTGGTTCAGTGAGGGTTCGATACGCGCGACCTCAAAGAGGCCATGGCGCTGCTGGAGGAGTTGGCGTCATAGCGCTGAGCGCCGATAGACCACTTCCAGCGCGCTCCTTCGACCGGTTACGATGCCCTGTCTTGTTACGGGGGAGGCGATGAGGCGCCATTCCAGGGCAAGCGGCAAACCAGATAGATCGCGACGCTCCAAGTCGTCGAAGTCGGGAGGCCGTAGTAGTCGCCGGTCGCGCACCGGCGCTGAGAATGAGGTCATCGAGTTAAGGCGGGAGTTAGATGAGGCGCGTGAGCAGCAGATCGCTACGTCAGATGTGCTTAAGGTCATAAGTCGCCCGACATTCGATCTCGAGCCGGTATTTACGACAGTGGTGGAGAACGCGGTCAGGCTGTGCGGCGCCGAT
>Ga0187783_10001710_pt1 | contig 16251 bp, 14 predicted proteins | sample 1015_SJ02_MP02_2_FD_132471 | JGI IMG/M metagenome (GOLD analysis project Ga0187783, IMG submission 132471) | Tropical peat soil microbial communities from peatlands in Department of Meta, Colombia - 1015_SJ02_MP02_20_MG | ecosystem: Environmental > Terrestrial > Soil > Wetlands > Peat | place... | reverse complement strand
TCTTGGCGGTTGGCTAACGGGCCGCTTGGGCTCCGAGCGCCTTGACGCCGGGCCGCAACCACCAGATCAGACCGCCGGTCAAGACCAGCGCAATGGCGATCAGCTGGGTTCCGCTCATGCGACCGTCAAACAAGGAGCCGCGCCCGGGGTCATCGCGGAGGAATTCGAGAAAATAGCGCGCGACCCCGTAGAGGAAGAGGTAGGAACCGAACACCTGACCATCAAATTTTTTGCGCTTGAGCACCCACATCAAAATAAAAAAGTTCGCCAGCTCGACTGCAGATTCAAACAGTTGGGTAGGCTCGAGAGCAACTCCCAGGGGAGTTCCTACCCAGGCTTGGGCCAGTGGGTTGCGGAAGGTGACTCCCCAAAAATGGGTGGTAGGTTTGCCGTAGCAGCAGCCGGCGGCAAAACACCCGATCCGGCCAATGGAATGTCCAAGAGCCAGCCCGGGAGCGAAAGCGTCACAGGTGCGCAGCACCGGCATGTGGTGCTTGCCCATATACCAGGCCGCGGCCGCAAAGGCCCCGAGCAACCCGCCGGAAAACACCCCTCCCGCCTGCAAGCTGGCAAAGCTAAAGATCTCGCCGGGATGGCTGGCGTAGTAGGCCCAATCATTCACGATGTAGAGAATCTTGGCGCCGATGATTCCCGAGAGCACCACCAGAATGCCTAGATTCCAGGCGTTTTCGGGATCAATGCCTTGTCTTTCGGAGTTGCGGACGCTCACCCACAGCCCGAGCAGCACTCCAACCGAAACCAGCAAGCCGTAGGTCGGTAGGCTGAAATTACCTATATGAAAAAGTCGAGGGAACACCCATCTATTAGATGCTAAATACACCGCCATTGCCAAGAAAAGTTTCGCGGCCGAAGGCCTTCTCCCCGATCCTCAGCCAATGAGCGCGCGGTGAGGCATGGGGCGGCTCGAGGAGGTAAGAGCCGACCCGCTGGGCCGTGTGGCGGGCCGAGAATGAACCGTCGTTAGACGTGTGGGAACCCTCCGAGACCCTTTAGGCGTCTCCGCATGACGGAGCATGGCTCACCGGATCAAAATCGAGTCGGGCCCCCGTTCATTCAGGTGTTGGTTCAAAAATCGGTTACCACCATCACCAACTTCGCAGGCCGGCTTTCACATGGATGCTAGGGAAATCGGTTGAAATTCGCAAGGGGGGCGGCGCAAATAGTTGGCACTCAGTTTGCCAGCAGCTTTGGTCATCTGAGGAGGGGACGCGGGACAGACCATTCGCCCGCTTGAGGCTGGGGACGCGGATGTTGGAAGGTACAATGACGCCCGGCCAGGCTGCTCGCGAGGATCAATCCGATCGGCTAACCCTTCGGTCTCTGATCGGCAAGTACTTCGTCGAGAACGCTCGCAAGATTGCGCGCCCGGGTGAGATAGTCCACCCTGCCACCATCGTTGCTTCTGCGCAGCAAGTGGTATTCATCGGCGATATTCAAGGCAGCGAGAACCGCCACCCGAACCGTATCCACGGTGCGGGCTTGCTCGGCGACCGCTCGCATTTTGGCGTCCACGTATTCGGCCAACTTGAGGATGTGCTCCGCATCCGACCCGCGAAGGTTGTAGGCTTGATCAAAAATCTCCACGCGGACGCTGCGGTGGCTGGATCCTTCGACCTGGGGCTGCTTGCTCGCCGTTGCCATCATTCTTTGCTCCTATCCTCCTATCCGCGCCAGAGGGGAAGTCTCAGTCTCCACGGGCTCAACTTGCGGCCTGCTCTTCGCTCAGCACTTCGATCTGTTGTAACATCTTTTCGACGCGGCTTCGGACCTCCTCGCGTTCCCGTCGCAGCTGCACATTTTCTCGGCGTAAGGTCTCGAGCTGCTCCTCGCGCTCTTCCAGTTGCTCGCGCAGGCGGGTTAGGTCGCGCTCCGCAATCGATCGCGCCTCCCGCGCCGCCTTGTACAGCTCGATCGTGCGGTAGACCTTCTCTTCCAAAGCCTGAAAATCGTCGGCAGGAACCTGGGGGGATACCTCTTCAGCCATTTTCACAGACATGATGGACTTTCCTGGGAAACGGAACTTTAGCGCAGTATACAGCAGATTGCCTGTGGAGATGGGGGCTGCGAATTGATGCCCGGTCGAAGACAACTCCCAGACGACGGGATTATATTGAACCTTAGAGCAGGTTCGGGGCGAAAACCCATATGGCCGGGCCGGCAGGGCCGGCACGCGCCCCTAAGGGTCGCAACGGCAAAACTCTGAATCGACCCTTGAACCCCCGAATCGAATGGCTTAGGCCCTGGGGAACGACCATCGACCCGCCCGAGATCGCTGGCCGCTCGGCGTCGATTCAGGGTGCGCTTGCCCACACCGGCTGGGCGCCGGCTAAGGTCCCGAGGCATTTATGTGGATTGTTCGATTAGCGCTACGGCGTCCGTACACCTTTGTCGTCGTTGCCCTGCTTCTGTTGATTCTCGGTCCGATCGTGATTCTGCGCACCCCGGTTGACATCTTTCCGAACATCGACATACCCGTCGTCAGTGTTCTTTGGAACTATCAGGGCTTCAATCCCCAGCAAATGGCGGACCGCATCGTCAGCTTGACCGAGCGGGCGATGACGACGACGGTCGATAACATCCAGCATACCGAATCCCAATCGCTGCCCGGGATTGCCGTGGTCAAAGTTTTCTTTCAGCCGAATGCCAGCATCGAAAGGGCCATTGCGCAGGTAACCGCGATCTCCCAGACGCAACTCCGGCAGTTGCCGCCGGGGACGACGCCGCCGTTGGTGATTAGCTACAACGCGTCCAGCGTGCCCATCCTGCAGCTGGCGCTCTCCGGGAAATCTCTTTCCGAACAGCAGTTGTTTGACTACGGAGTGAATTTCATTCGTACGCGTTTGATTACCGTGCGCGGGGTGGGGATCCCGTATCCCTATGGCGGAAAGCAGCGGCAGGTGCAAGTCGATTTAAACACCGACGCGCTGCAGGCGAAGGGCCTATCGCCGCTCGACGTGGTCAACGCTATCAGCGTGCAAAACCTGATTCTGCCATCCGGCACTTCGAAGATCGGTCTGCTCGAATACAACGTGGACATCAATGGCAGCCCGCAGACGATTGCGGAGCTCAACCAAATCCCGGTCAAGACGGTGGGCAACACCACCATTTACCTCCGCGATGTGGCCTGGGTGCGCGATGGCTTTCCACCGCAGACCAACATCGCGCGCGTCAATGGGAAGCGCGCCTCTCTTTTAACCGTCCTGAAGACGGGAAACGCATCGACTCTGGAGATCGTTTCCGGCATCAAGTCGCTGCTCCCGGTGATCCAGGCGGGGTTGCCTTCGGACCTTGACGTCAAGCCACTGGCGGATCAATCCCTGTTCGTCCGGGCTTCGATCGACGGGGTGCTCAAGGAAGCCACGATTGCCGCTTGCCTCACCGGCCTGATGATCCTGCTCTTCTTGGGAAACTGGCGCAGCACGGTCATTATTGCGGTCTCCATTCCGCTTTCCATCCTGACCTCGATTATCGTGCTCAGTGCCTTGGGCGAGACCATCAACATCATGACCCTGGGAGGTCTGGCGCTGGCGGTTGGAATTCTGGTGGACGACGCCACGGTCGAAATCGAAAACATCAACCGCAACCTGGCACAAGGCAAAGAAGTCGAACACGCAATCTTGGATGGTGCGCAGCAGATTGCGGTGCCGGCGTTTGTTTCGACCCTCGCCATTTGCATCGTATTTGTGCCCATGTTCTTCCTCACCGGAGTCGCCCGCTACCTTTTCGTTCCCCTGGGTGAAGCCGTGGTGTTTGCCATGTTGGCGTCCTATCTGCTTTCCCGAACGCTGGTTCCGACCATGGCGAAGTATCTCTTGCGCAGCCTCGATGAACATCGATCCGCCAGCCAGGGAAATTTCTTGCTTCGCCTGCAGCTTCGTTTTGAGGAGGCTTTCGAACGGTTGCGGGACCGCTATCGCGGGCTGCTCGCCGGCTGCCTCGCACGGCCACGCTCCTTCCTGCTGGCCTTGCTGACCATCTGTGTGGTTTCCCTGGGGATCCTGATCCCCTGGTTGGGCCAGGACTTCTTCCCCGCGGTCGATAGCGGTCAATTCAAGCTACATCTCCGGGCACGAACCGGCACCCGCATCGAAGAAACGGCTCGGTTATGCGACCTGGTGGAGCAGTCGATCCGCCGGCAGATCCCTCCCGACCAGCTGGACACGATCATTGACAACATCGGCCTGCCCTACAGCAGCATCAATCTTTCCTACAGCACGTCGGCGCCGGTCGGCACCGCCGATGCCGACATTCTGGTGAGCTTGAAGGAAGGCCACACTGCGACGGCCAGGTACGTTCATGATCTCCGCACCCGCCTGGCGGAGGAATTCCCCGGCACAACCTTTTCCTTCCTGCCCGCCGACATTGTCAGTCAAATCTTGAATTTCGGGCTGCCGTCGCCGATCGATATCCAGGTGGTCGGATATAACTTGGCGGCAAACCGCGACTTTGCCGACCGCCTGCTGGCGCGAATGCGGCAAATCCCGGGCACGGTGGATTTGCGCATCCAGCAGCCTTTCGACCAGCCTTACCTGCACGTCAACGTGGATCGAACCAAGGCGCAAGAAGTCGGGTACTCGGAGCGGGACGTGGCCAGCAATCTGCTCATCTCTCTGAGCGGCAGCTTCCAGACCACTCCGGAATTCTGGCTGGATCCGGGGAACGGAGTGGAATACAACATTGCCGCGCAGACGCCGCAATATCGAATTCAGTCGATTCAAGATCTGGAGAATGTCCCGGTCACCGCCGGGACCAACGCCCACCCCCAGATCCTGACCAGCGTCGCCTCGATCGAGCGGGGCGTGGGAATGGCTACGGTTTCCCACTACAACATCGCACCCGTGATTGACATTTACGGCTCGGTCCAGGGGCGGGATCTGGGCGGCGTGGCGCGAGCGATCAGCAGGATCGTGAACAATGCCAAGGCGCACGCTCCCCGCGGCACGGAAGTGATCGTGCGGGGGCAGATCGAGACCATGCGCTCCTCCTACCTCGGCCTGCTCGGCGGCCTGATGTTCTCGATTGTGCTGGTCTACCTGTTGATTGTGGTCAATTTTCAGTCCTGGCTGGATCCCTTCATCATCATCTCCGCTTTGCCCGCGGCATTGGCCGGGATCGCCTGGTTCCTGTTCGTCACCCGCACCACGCTCAGCGTGCCCGCCCTCACCGGATCGATTATGTGTGTGGGCGTGGCGACGGCCAACAGTATTCTGGTGGTGAGTTTCGCCAAAGAGCAGCTGGCCGAGTCCAAGAACGCCATGCTCTCGGCATTGAACGCCGGCTTTACCCGTTTCCGCCCGGTGATCATGACTGCCCTGGCTATGATGATCGGAATGGTGCCGATGGCGCTGGGGTTAGGCGAAGGTGGCGAGCAGAACGCTCCGCTAGGCAGAGCCGTAGTGGGTGGTCTATTATTCGCCACAGTGGCAACCCTGTTCTTCGTTCCGGTTTTTTTCAGCGTTTTGCATGGGCGCCGCCTGCGGCGAGAAGAATCGCCAAAGCATTAGAGGAGGCTGAGAGCTGACGGCCGTCTTCGCGAGGAGGCGGAGAAAGCTCGTGGAGTCGTCGATGAGAGTGGGGCAGCCAAACGAAGTTGAGCGCCTGGGGGTAGAGGTTCGCGAGTCGGGTTCTCGCCGATCAGGGGCAAGCCCTGGCCAGAATCGTCCGGCGCCTCGCTGGTGGATCGCCCTGTTGGGCTTGGCGGTCGCGGTGGCGATCCTGATCTCCGGAATCGTGCCGCGTCGGCGGGCGGAAGCGAAGTTGGCGCAAGAGACGGAGCAGATGGCGATCCCGACGGTTGGAGTGGTGCACCCCAAGCGTTCCGCTCCCGCCGACGAGCTCGTCCTTCCGGCGAACGTACAGGCCTACATTGACGCGCCTATTTACGCGCGTACCAACGGATATTTAAGGAACTGGTACGCGGATATCGGTGCCCACGTGAAGCAAGGTCAGCTGCTGGCGGACATCGAGACCCCCGAAGTGGATCAGCAGCTGCGGCAAGCGCGCGCCGATCTGGGGACGGCGCAGGCCAATCTGCATCTTGCCGAGATCACCAACGATCGTTACGCCGGGCTGCTGAAGACCGATTCCGTTTCCAAGCAGGACGCCGACAACGCCGCCGGCAATTATGCCGCCCAAAAAGCCATCGTTCAGGCGGCCGAGGCTAATGTGCGGCGCCTGGAAGAGCTCCAGTCCTTTGAGAAGATTTACGCACCCTTTGCCGGCGTGATCACGGCCCGGAACACCGATATCGGGGCGCTCATTGACTCTGGCAGCGCCGGAGGTACGCGCACCGAGTTGTTCCATATCGCGCAGCCGGACAAGCTCCGGGTGTACGTGAATGTGCCGGAGGCGTACGCCCCCAGCACAAAGCCGGGTCTGCATGCGGATCTGATCGTATCCGAGTTTCCCGGCCGCCGCTTCCCCGGGACGTTGGTGCGTACCGCCAATGCCATCGACCCGACCACGCGGACGCTGCTGGTCGAAATCCGCGTCGACAATCCGACCGGAATCCTGTTCAGCGGAGCCTATGCCGAGACGCACTTCAATCTGCCGAATGCCGGCTCCTCTTTCATCCTGCCGGTCAATACCCTGTTGTTCCGCTCCGAAGGTCTGCGGGTTGCCGCCGTCGGCGACGACAATCGCGCCGAGCTCAAGCCGATTACCGTCGGCCATGATTACGGCACGGAAATCGAAGTCGTCTCCGGGCTCGACGGCCAGGAGGCGATCATCATCAACCCGCCAGATTCGATTGTGTCGGGAGAACAGGTCCGCATCGTCAGCCAGCCTAGCGGCGGGGCTCAGCCCGGACAGCACGGTCCTTCCCATCAGGGTACCGCGGGACACTGATGGCAGGCCTCTGCAAACGGATTTCCTGGCCATGGATGGCACTCGGTCTGTTGGCGCTTAGCGGTTGCGCAGTCGGGCCCCACTATCGACCGCCCTCGGCCCCGGTTCCCGGCGAATTCAAGGAGACGCCGCCGAACTGGAAACAGGCTCAGCCCTCCGATCAAGCGCAACGCGGCGCATGGTGGGAGATCTATCAAGCTCCCGAACTCAATCAACTCGAGGAAAAGATTGATGTTTCCAATGCAAATCTGAAGGCGGCCGAGGCGCAGTTCGATCAAGCGCGGGCTCTGGTCCGTCTCAACCGGGCGGACCTGTATCCAACGATCACGACCGGAGTCTCTGCCACTCGGGAACGTCTCTCCGCAAACCGGCCCGAAGCCACCACGCTGACTACGACCAATGATCTGATTTTGCCGGTGGACATGTCCTATGAACCCGACGTTTGGGGCCGGGTGCGGAGCAACGTCGCCGCCTCTCGCGCCCAGGCGCAGACCAGCTTCGCCGATCTCCAATCGCTGAGCCTCAGCTTGCACGCCGAGCTGGCTAGCGACTACTTCCAGGCTCGCGAGCTCGATCGAGAGGCGCAGTTGCTCGATTCGACGGTCGCAAGCTACGAACGCGCCTTTGAACTCACCGAGAGTCGCTACCAAGGGGGAGTTGCCTCGCAGGTCGACGTCGCCCAGGCCGAGACCCAGCTGGAGACGGCGCGCGCCCAGGCCATCGATGTGAAAGCCTCCCGCACCCAATATGAGCATGCCATTGCCGTGCTCATCGGAATGCCCGCATCCGAATTTAGCTTGCCCTTCGCCGCTCTAGACTCCGCCCCGCCTGCGACTCCGCCCGGGCTCCCCTCGCAATTACTCGAGCGCCGACCCGATGTTGCGGCTTCGGAGCGTCAAATGGCCGCGGCCAACGCGAACATCGGAGTGGCACGCGCCGCCTATTTTCCCCTCTTCAACTTCCCGGGGATGGCCGGATTTGAGAGCACGCGTATCACAAATTGGTTGACCGGCCCAAGCGGATTCGCTGCCTTAGGACTTTCCGCGACGATCACGGCACTGGATTGGGGACGCCGGCGCGCGGCCTCGGATCAGGCCTGGGCCGCCTATCACCAGGCGGAGGCCAATTACCAGGAAACGGTGCTCACCGCCTATCAGGAGGTCGAAGACTACCTTGCGGCCTTACGCTTGCTGAGCGAGGAAGCCCGCACCCAGGCAGCCGCGGTGGCTGCCGCCGAACGCTCGCTGGCCTTGTCGGAGAATCGATACAAGGGAGGAGTCACCAGTTACCTGGAGGTGACCACGGCTCAGGCCACGGCCCTGAGCAACGAACGCATCGCCGTCCAGCTGGCGGGCCGGCGCATGATTGACAGCGTTCTCCTGATCAAAGCGCTGGGGGGTGGCTTCGATGCCGGGAGCCTGTCGAAGCTCAACTACAGCGCATCCACTCCGCACTCGCCGGCACGATCGGCTGCGCTGAGCACGCAATAGCTGCGGCTCGCCCCGCGCAGCCCGTCCAGGAGAAGGGTGCGGACTTCTCCTCACTTTACAAGAATGCGATGCTTGCGGAAGCCGTGCAGAATGATCGCGCTGCTGATCGCAAATGCGCCCACGGCCCCGAGAGCCGCTATGTGACCGACGGACCGAGCCAGGCGCAGTAGATCGGAGAAGATTGCGATCACCGCCAACAAGATTCCTAGGACGTTCAGCCACAGCGGTGCGTGCACAGGGTGTAACTGCTGGCGGTTGTAAAAACGCAACTGCAGCAGCACGGCAGCCATACCAATGGCGGCCACGACCAACACGGCCAGCGGGCTGTGAAATGCATCCGCTTTCGTGCACATCACGACGACCGCCAGCAACCCTGCGAGCAGTCCGGAGGCAGCCACCGGCGAGCGGCGTTTCGAGGCGGAAGCGGAGGTTTCGGCCACCACCGTTGATTGTAGCCAGACTGCGGCCAAGTTGCGAGTACCGCGGCTGGGACGGAGGCTGGTTTCCTACTCCTGGTTTGTGTTGCCTTCCTGGCGGCCGCCGCTCTCGACCTCCCCCCCTTCCTCTGGCTTCGAGGGTTCCTCCGCCGGGTGCACTGGCTCATGCAACAATGGGCGCATGCGAGTCACCATATTCGGCGCCACCGGTCTGCTCGGAAAGGCGCTCGTCGAGCAATGGGAGAACCATAGGGATGAGGTTGTCGGACTGGGCTCGAAGGATGCAGATGTTCGCGATGCGGACCAGGTGCGGGCTGTCCTAGAGCGCACCCGGCCGGAATGGATCGTCAACGCGGCCGCTTACACCGATGTCGACGGCTGCGAGGTTCATCGAGAACTGGCGTTTGCCGTGAATTGCCAGGGGGCGGTGAACATCGCCGCCGCCGCCAAGACCAGGGGCGCACAGCTGATCTCGCTGAGCACCGATTATGTCTTCGACGGCCGGAGTACCGAGCCGTACGAGACCACGGCCCCTCGAGCTCCGCGCAGCGTGTATGGGCATTCGAAGGCGCAGGCCGAGACACGGATCGCGGAGATCCTGCCCAGCGCCTGCATTGTGCGCACCTCCTGGCTGTTTGGCATCGGCGGGAAATGCTTTCCGGACACAATTCTCAAACTGGCCGAGCAACGTCCTGCGGTGGACGTGGTCGATGACCAACGCGGCTCGCCCACCCACGCCCCCGACCTGGCGCACGCCATCGTTGAGCTCTGCTTTCGGAGCGCCACTGGCATCGTGCACGTGACCAACACGGGGGATTGTTCCTGGTTCGAATATGCCGGCGAGATCGCGAGGGCGGCCCAACTGAAGCTCCTCATTCGGCCGACCACGAGCGAGAGGTTCCAGCGCCCGGCCGAACGGCCGAAATACTCGGTGCTCTCCGCCCGAAGCCGGGAGCAGTACGGCATCGCCATGCCCCACTGGAAAGACGCACTGCGATCCTATCTGTCTGCCCGCCTCGAGCATCCAAGCTGAAGCGAGCGGAATGGGGTATGACTGGCGCTGCCGATGATCGGGCAGCCATGGCAGGAACTGGTGATCGAGTTCTTCTCGAAGCTCGAGCGTGAGTCTAGGCAAACATCCGCGGTTTCATTACACTTCGGGTGTGCGCTGCCACCACGAACCATCGCTCCAAGGTTTCGCGGTCGAGCCGGGTCAGCGGTTCCCCGGCAGGGACAGATCCGGAATGGCTGAGAACTAAGTTTGCCCTCCATCACCTACAGTATCGTGCTGCCGGCGTACAACGAGAGTGCACGGATCGCTGCGACGCTCGATCAGATTCTCTCGCACGCCGACAAACGGGATTGGCAGTTCGAGGCCATTGTTGTCGATGATGGTTCGAGCGATGATACCGCCCGGATCGTCGACGCCTATGCCAGGAAATACCCCATGCTGCGCTTGCTGCCAAACCCGGGTAACCGGGGCAAAGGTTACAGCGTGCGCCATGGAATGCTCCAGGCGCAGGGCGATGTCCTGCTGTTCAGCGATGCCGATCTGTCCTCTCCGATTCAGGAAGCCGACAAACTGTTTGCCGCCATCCACCAGGGCGCCGATATCGCGATCGGTTCCCGCTGGTTGAACACCGCAACCCAGATCAAGCGGCAACCCCTGCATCGCCAGTTTTTCGGACGTCTATTCAATCTCATGTTGCGCCTCGGTTTGGGTTTGAACTTCAAGGACACGCAGTGCGGGTTTAAGGCGTTCACCCGGGAGGCGGGGCGCAAGGTCTTTTCTTTGCAGAAGATTGAGCGCTGGGGATTCGATCCTGAGTTGCTTTATCTGGCGAGGACCTGCGGCCTGACGGTGACCGAGGTTCCCGTGGTTTGGTCACACCGCGAGGGAACTCATCTTCGTCCTGTGCGCGACGGGATGCGCATGCTCAACGACATACTGGCGATTCGCTGGAATGCCTTGAGCGGTAAGTACACGGAGCAGGGTGCCGTCCGACAATCGTTCTGAAGCGAGTTCTCGGCGGCCGCTCCGTTTCTATCCTCTCGCAGGGTCGCGCCGGGCTCCGGGGCGAGCGTCGATGGTTCGAGCCGCGTCTTCGCCGGGGGGGCAGGTTCGGCGGCAGGCCGGCCCTGGCGATGCCCGGACCAGGCCTGCCTCTGAATCCGCCTACAATGGCTCTTCATCCGTTATCCTGGTAAGCATCTATGGCAACCCATCCCAAACGCGCTTCCGCAAGCACGAGCGGCGTATTCGAAGCTCCCAACGGCGAGCCTGTCGTCGAGGCATTCCGCCGCTGGGGATATCTTGAAGCCGATTTGGATCCGCTCGGCTTATTCCATCCCCTCCATATTCCCGAACTCGAATTTGAAGGGGGCATCGCCGAACAGGCGCGCCGCATCTACTGCGGAACCGTGGGGGTGGAATTGGCTCACATCGCCGAAGGCGAGCGGCGCCGCTGGATTCAAGAGCGCATGGAAGGACCGCAAGCGCCGGTCGATCAGCAAGCCGCGCTCGATCAACTCATCCGCGCGGAACTGTTTGAACTGGTGCTGCAGCAGCGTTACATCGGAACCAAACGGTATTCCCTCGAAGGGATGACGGTGCTGATCCCGTTGGTGGATGAGATTCTCGAGGTCGCGGGGCAGTTAGGCGCGATCGAATTGGTGATGGGCATGAGCCACCGGGGACGCTTGAATGTGGTGGTCCAGGTCGCGAAACGAGCTCCCCAAGAGGTGTTTGCCGGCTTCGAGGACGTTGATCCGCGCAGCGTGCTCGGCGGCGGAGATGTCAAGTATCACATGGGTGCAACCGGGGAGTACGTGACCCGTACCGGAGCCAGGGTTCACATTCACCTGGTTTCGAACCCCAGCCACCTGGAAGCGGTGGATCCGGTCACGGTGGGCCGCACCCGCGCCAAGCAGGATCGCATCGGAGAATCCGGTAAAGCCAGCCATCTGCCCCTGTTGGTGCACGGGGATGCCGCCTTCGCGGGCCAAGGCATCTTGGCCGAAACCCTAAACTACGCGGATCTGCCGGGTTACACCGTGGGCGGCACCATCCACGTCATTGCCAATAATCTCATCGGATTCACTACGGCGCCCCAGGAAGCGCATTCGTCCCGCTTCTCCGCCCAGATCGCACGGCGACAGTCGATTCCGATCTTTCATGTGAACGCCGAGGATGTGGATGCGGTGATCCGAGTCGGGCGCATGGCCGCGGAGTATCGCTATCAGTTCGGCAGCGACGTCGTCATCGACCTCATTGGCTATCGCCGCCACGGACACAGCGAAGTGGACGACCCTACGATCACGCAGCCGTTGCTGTACAAGGCGATTAAGAACCACCCGCCGCTATGGCAGATCTATGCCGAAGATATCGGCGCCAGCGGCGTCGAGGCGCAGGTTCGTCAGATCCGCGAAGAATTCGAAGCCGGCCAAGAGAAAGCTGCCCGGCTCACGAAGATGCCGCTTCTGCGCGAGCTGCCCGGCTACTGGGACGCCTATCGCGGCGGGCGCTACAAGCCGGAATATGCGGTCGAGACCGGGCTCTCCCTCGAGGCCCTCGGTGAGCTCGCCGGACCGCTCACCAGCTATCCCGCAGACTTTCACATCCATGCCAAAGTGAAGCGGCTGCTTGAGCAGCGGGCCGAGATGATCCGGGGCCAGCGCACCGTAGACTACGGCACGGCGGAGGCTCTGGCCTTCGCCAGCCTGGTCAAAGCGGGCATCCCCGTGCGCCTCAGCGGAGAAGATAGCCGGCGGGGCACCTTCAACCAGCGGCACTCGGTTCTCATCGACACCGAAACCGAGCGTGAGTACATGCCCCTGGCGCATATCGCGCCCGGTCAGGCGCGCTGTGAAATTTACAATTCTCCGCTCTCGGAAGCCGGCGTGCTCGGCTTTGAGTATGGCTACAGCCGCGATTATCCCGAGGCCTTAGTGCTTTGGGAGGCACAATTTGGTGACTTTGCCAACGTCGCCCAGGCGGTCATCGATCAGTTTGTCAGCGCTGGAGAAGACAAGTGGGGGCTGCTTTCCGGCTTAGTTTTGCTGCTGCCCCACGGCTATGAAGGCCAAGGTCCGGAACATTCGAGCGCCCGCCTCGAACGTTTTCTGCAGCTGGCGGCGCGCGACAATTTCCAGATTTGCCAACCCTCGAGTGCCGCCCAGTATTTCCACCTGCTCCGCCGGCAGGGGCTGTCCCACTGGCGCAAGCCGCTGGTGGTGTTCACCCCCAAGAGCATGTTACGCCATCCCGATGCCTGTTCGCCCACGACCGAGTTCACCGACCCCGGCTTCCTTCGGGTGTTGCCCGACACCGAGGTTGCCGGGGCGAAGCGCATTCTGCTGTGCACCGGTAAGATCGGCCACGAGTTGCGGGAAGAGCGGAAAAAACGGAACGACTCCTCGACGGCCATCATCTCCCTCGACCAACTCTATCCCTTTCCCGAACGCGAACTCACCAGCGAGCTCAACCGGCATGCGGATGCGCGTGACATCGTATGGGTCCAGGAAGAGCCGGGGAATATGGGGGCGCTGTTCTATATGCTGCCCCGTCTGCGTCACATTGCGGGGTCGCGCTCCGTGCTCTCGGTCAAGCGCTCGGCCAGCGCCAGCCCAGCCACGGGTTCGACCAAGGCCCATGAGTTGGAGCAGAAGGCGCTCCTGGCACTTGCCTTTTCGAGCCACCCTTAGCCCAACCGTCACTTCTCGGTCAGAGCAACGCTGGCCTTCGTGTTCTCCCAGCTCAAGTTCAGCGTGCAAACGCTGCCACTCTGATCGAATGCAATCGTGAAGTCCTCGACTGGCGAAGGGGTTTCGGAGACCTTCATGTCGACCCGGCCGAGCTCGTCCGACTCGTATTTGTAGGGGATCCCCCACTCCCCGGTCTTCTTGTTGATGATGAGCGTCCATCGGCTCTGATTCGGCAGGGTGAAGATCGTGTAACTTCCCGCCGGCACACTTACGTTTCCGGCGGTGAGGTGGGCCGTCGTCACAAAGGTTGTGGCCTCGTTGGCGCCGGTGCGCCACACCTGGCCATAGGGAACGAGATCGCCGAATATCTTGCGGCCCTTCATGCGCGGACTGGAATAATCGACCGTGATGCCATTGCCGTCGGAGAACTTGCAGTCCGCCCGCGCAGGCGGACTGGGGCGCTGGCTCTTGTCGTTCATCTGGCTCGCGGTGGGAAGAGCAAAAACAAGAATCAAGCAGATCGCAAACGCAACCGTGAATCGCTTGGGCATGGCTTCTCCTCGGACACTTTCCTATTTCGCAATCAGTCCCGCAGCCAGGTACCGCGGCTCAGAACTGCCTCAGCCTAGGAAAGGTAGATGCTTAGACTAATCAAGGAGCTCGGTGGTTAGCAACCAATCCCATCCCGGGCAGCGGGATTATTCGTCGGCCACCGGGTTGCGCAACGTGCCCATGCCTTCGATGGTGACTTCGACCACGTCGCCGGCCACCACCGGCCCTACGCCTTCCGGCGTGCCCGTGGCCACCAGGTCCCCCGGCACCAGCGTCATGACGGCGGCGATGTAACGGATCAGGACATCGAGCGGAAACACAAAATCCCTGGTGTTTGCATGTTGCCGCACCTGTCCGTTCACGCGAGTCTCCACTTCGACCCCGGCCCAGGGATCGAGCTCATTCGTCACCACCGGGCCTGCCGGGCAAAACGTGTCAAACCCCTTGCCTCGAGTCCATTGGCCGTCCTTGCTTTGCAGGTCGCGAGCGGTGAAGTCATTCACCGCGGTGTAGCCGAGAATGTAGGAACGAATATCCTCATCCGCCGCCGGTTTATAACAGGGCCGCCCGATAATAGCCGCCAGTTCCCCCTCGTAATCGGTCCGCTCGGAAATGCGCGGCCGACGGATGGCTTGCCCGGACGCCAGCAAGGAGGAAGGCGGCTTGAAAAAAATCAGCGGCTCGGCTGGAACTTCGTTGCCCAGTTCGGCTGCATGCTCGCGATAGTTGCGGCCCACGCAGACGATCTTCGACGGGCAGACGGGAGCTAGCAGTTGAGCGCCGTCCAAGGGAATTCGCGAGATGGCTTTGGTCGGCAGATCCTCGAGGTCGCCTCCTTCGTACGGGGATCTCAACAACTGGCGGGTGATTTCCTCTCTTCCCGAGCTCGACTCGACGAGGCCGTACTCCGCATGACCATTGAGCTCGAAGCGGCAATATTTCATGAGATCGAGTTCTCCGTGGGCGCAAGTTGCATGCTAGCGAGAGTATTGGAAAGTGGCAGGCGACTGCAAGGCCGATTCTTGGCCACTCTGCCATCGAAGGGTAGCGTCGTTTCATCACCCCGCCGGGATTTCAGGCCTGGAGCCGGCCTGGCCGATCCCGGCAGTCGCGAGATCGCCACTCGCCGGTAGCGATCCGCAGCCCACCGAAAATGTTGCGACAGGGGCGCAGGATCCCAGTAGGGTGTTTCGAGGACGAGCGGTCCGAACCCTGAGGTGCTCCATGGCCAACCGAAAACAGCCCGAGCGGTGGGAGGCCTCGTTGCTTGCCGCATTGCTCTCGATCGCTGGCACCCTGTTCTTGTTTGATAGGCTTGGTTGCCACGCGTGGGGAAGCCTGGTCTGGCTCGAGGCGGCCCCGCATTTTTCCCTAGGCCTCCTGGCAGTTGTTGGTGTGAACTTGTTATGGGCCGACCGGAACGCTCCGAGAACCGGTCCCGGCGGCCGGGATTCGAGAAAAGGGTCACTATGAGTGACAGTGACAAGCGGATCAATCCCGCCATTTTGAACGGCGGCACGCTGATTGTCGTAGGAGCAGTACTGCTCCTCCACCAGATGGGCATCATCCGGCTTTGGTTTGATTTCTGGGTCGCGGCTTTCTTTATAGCCGGAGTGCTCAAGCTTCTGCAATCGCAATGCCTGCAAGGATATCTCTGGGGGGGATTTCTGGTGGCGATTGCCGCGGCCCTCGAACTCGATCATCTGGGCTATGCGCGGCTGCGATTTGCCACCATCTGGCCGGTCTTCGTCATCGCTGCCGGTATCATCCTGGTGCTGCGCGCCTACCAGCCTGCACCGGGAACGGCCGGCCTTTCCTCCCCCTATCTCAACATCCTCGCCATACTGGGAGGAGGAGAATACCGCGTCGTGACAAGGAATTTCCGTGGCGGCGATCTGGTCGCCTTGATGGGCGGTTTTGACGTCGACCTCCGGAGCGCAGACATCGAAGGGAACGAGGCCACCATCACGGTGAACGCGTTGATGGGAGGTGGAACTATCCGAGTTCCGGAGAATTGGGCGGTCGCCATTCGCGGAGCGGCTTTCATGGGCGGACACAGCGTGAAGGCGCGGGAGGGTCCTCAACCCACAAAAACCTTGATTGTGAAAGGGGTTGCCATTATGGGTGGCGTGGAAATCAAGAATTGAGGTAGACGATGCATCCCATCCTTGCCCGGCGGCGGAATCTTGGCTTGTACCTGC
>Ga0187783_10001709_pt1 | contig 16251 bp, 16 predicted proteins | sample 1015_SJ02_MP02_2_FD_132471 | JGI IMG/M metagenome (GOLD analysis project Ga0187783, IMG submission 132471) | Tropical peat soil microbial communities from peatlands in Department of Meta, Colombia - 1015_SJ02_MP02_20_MG | ecosystem: Environmental > Terrestrial > Soil > Wetlands > Peat | place... | reverse complement strand
GCGATAGCGTAGGACCAGCAAGGTGATTGCCATCAACAACAGTACCGACAGGCCCACTTGCCAAGCTCGCATCGATCCCAGAGGATGGGGGTACATCGGTGAAAGCCGGGTCGGCCAGCAGGCAATTCGCAGGTAGCGCGAATAGGAAAGAACTGCGTTCCCCAACCGCAGGCGAAGCGTATAGAGAGAGGGATCGTGGATGGCATTCCCGGCCCGCTGCGCCTTCATGGTGATGACCGCGCTGATGCCCGACAAAAGAAACAGTGGGCATTTCTCTAAAACCAACCATGTCAGTGAGCGTAGAGGGGCGGGCCGCAGGGCGCCAATCAGGCTCGATTGGGAACCGTGCCTGGCGAGCGGCCAGTAGTCCCAGAGTAAGAGTAGAAAAGGGAAGGTAATGATCTGGGGCTTGCTCATCAGACCCAGGGCGAAGAGAGAAAACACCGCCAGGTATCGTCCCACAGCGGGCTTGCGAGCGTACCAGCTGTAGGCCAGGAAGGCGACGAGAAAGAAAAACATGCTGAGCACGTTTTTCCGCTCCGCTGCCCAAGCCACCGATTCCACGTTCACCGGATGCAGGGCGAACAGAGCCGCCACCATCAAGCTGCGCCAGGTGAACCCGGTGGCCGACTCAAGCAACAGGAACAGCAAGGCTGCGTTGGTCGCGTGGAACAACACATTGACGTAATGGTGTCCTGCCGGATTTGCGCCAAAGATCTGGTAATCCAGGGCATGAGAGATCCATGTCACGGGATGCCAATTTGCCTGATCGAAGGTGGAAAAGGACCAGCGGAGGGTTTCCCAGGTCAGTCCGGAAGTAACATGCGGGTTGCGGACGATGTACTGGGGATCATCGAAGTTGACAAAACCATTTCGAATCACCGGGTTGTAAACAGCCAGACTGATCACGACCAGCAATAGAGACAGCACAAGAGTGCGCTTTTCCGGCGAGGAAAAGAGTCGTAAGGGATCAGGGCTCACCTGCTCCCGCTGAAGTCTGATCGCAGCCGAAGCCAATGGAGAATCTCCTAGTGTGGAAAATTATAGTTACCGTCCACCGGCCATTGAGCTTCGAACGCCCGCGGAGCAACACTTTAGTCACACCTCAAATCTGTCTTAAAAGGCTGGGTGGTAGTCGCGGCACGCCGAGCGTGCCTGCGAGCGGCTTTACCTTGGTAACGTCCCCTCCATAGCGCTTTGCGTATAATTTTTTATAAGTAGCGTAAGGAGTCTCATTCTCCGTTCATGTCGGCTATCGAAATTCTTGGGCTGGAAAAGACTTACAGCGTAGGCTTTTGGCAGAAACGCCAAAAATGCGCCCTGCGGCCGCTCAATCTGAGCGTCGAAGAGGGGGAAATCTTTGGTTTCCTCGGGCCGAATGGTGCGGGCAAGACTACGACGCTGAAGTTGCTCATGGGGCTGGTCTTTCCGAGCGGCGGTTCGGCGCGGATTTTGGGGATGGAAATCAAAGACCCTGGCATGAAAGCGCAGATCGGGTTTCTCCCCGAGCAGCCCTATTTCTATGATTATCTGACGGCGAACGAATTACTCGAATATTACGCTCAGCTCTCCGGAGTCGCCGCCCGAGAACGCCGACAAAAAGTCAGCCAAGTTCTAGCCAGAGTCGGGCTCGAGGATGTGCGTCGAACCCAGCTAAGAAAATTCTCGAAAGGCATGCTCCAGCGCGTTGGCATCGCGCAGGCGATCCTGCACGACCCCAAGGTCCTATTCTTTGACGAGCCGATGTCGGGGCTGGATCCGATGGGCCGCCGCGAAGTCCGCGATCTCATGGAGGAACTGAAGCGACAGGGCAAAACCGTCTTTTTCTCTACACACATCCTGTCGGACGCCGAATCTCTTTGTGACCGGGTGGCCATCATTCATTTGGGAGAACTGCGCGGCGTGGGTGCAGTGGCCGATCTTACGTCCAGCGTCGAGGGCAAGGTAGAAATCATCTGGCACGGCACCGCAGTACCGGCTTCCCTGAAAGCCTTGACCTCGGAAAGTCACATCACCGGCGACACGGTCCGTGCGGTTGTTCGCGAGGCCAATCAGGATGCTGTCATTGACGCGCTGCGGCGCGAGGGAATGCGCATTATCTCGATAACTCCGGTTCGGACCTCGCTCGAGGAATACTTCGTGCGCAAGCTGAAACCTTCCGAAGCCGCCGCAGGGGTCAGTTCATGAGTTCGCGGATCGTTCATATTGCTTCGAACACGTTCCGCGAGGCGGTTCGCGATCACGTGCTCTATAACCTGATCGCATTTGCGCTGCTCATGTCAGGAGCGGCGATCCTGGTTGGCCAGATCTCAATCGGGATCGAGCGATTGGTGGTGGTGAATCTGGGCCTTGCCGCTGTCTCTCTGTTTGGCGTGGTCATTGCCATCTTCATCGGCATCGGTTTGGTGTCCAAGGAGATTGAGAAGCGCACCCTCTATACCGTGCTGTCGCGTCCGGTCGAGCGCTGGGAATTCATCGTCGGCAAGTTTCTGGGGTTAGCCGGGACACTGGTGGTGAACACGGCTTTTATGGCCATCGGGGTCTTTGCGGCCCTGCTCTATGTTTCCCGGGCTTTCGACAGGGCGGATGTTTGGGTCTTGGTGGCCTTGTACTTGATCGTTTTGCAGTTTCTCATGATCACGGCAATCGCGCTGCTGTTTTCCTCCTTCTCTTCCCCACTGTTGTCCGCTGTATTTGCCTTTTCCTTATTTGTGGTCGGAAGCTTCGCGGAAGACCTGCGTGGCTTCGCCGCCATGGTTCCGGGTCTATCCCGCTGGCTGGCGATGGGCGCGGCGTACCTCGTACCCAACTTCTCTTCCCTGAACGTCATCACCTCGGTAGCGCATGAGCAACCGATTACCAGGCAGTTCATCTTGTCCGGCAGCCTCTATGCGTTGCTCTACACCGGCATGGCCTTGTGCGGGGCAGTTCTGATTTTCGAACGCCGCAACCTGAAATGAAACCCTCCTCCCGAATCACGCTGGCAGCCAGTGTCTTGCTGGTTCTGTTGCTGGTGGCTTCGGCCTTTGCCCTGCATCACTTGGACCAGATGGGGAGCCGCGTCCAGCTCGACGAGGCGTTCTACGTCATGTCTCCAAAACTTGCCCAGCGGTTGAGCCTGGGATACGACGGGTTGCTGGCGGATGTGTACTGGACATGGGCGGTGCAATATTTCGGAGCGAGGCACGTAGCCCGCGCGACCCACTACGAATTGCTGGGTCCACTTCTGGAAATCGCCACGACACTCGATCCTCATCTCACGATCGCCTACCAGTTTGGAGGTAATTTTCTGGCGCCGTCACCGCCCGACGGCGCCGGCATGCCGCGGCAAGCAATTCGACTGACGGAATATGGCATCCGCAATAATCCGAGCGACTGGAGGCTGTATTACAACCTGGGTTTCATCTACTACATGGAGCTGAAGGATTATGCCCAAGCCGCGGACGCTTTCGGTCGCGGCGCGCAGGTACCGGGCGCACATCCATTTCTGAGGGTCATGGCGGCGCAAATGGCGCAACATGCCGGCGAATTGCAGATGGCGAAGATGATGTGGACCATAGCCTACCAGAGCACTCAAGACCGCGACATTCGCGAAAATGCAGCTTCTCATTTGCTCGCCCTGCAGGTAGAGGAGGACATCACCAATCTTGAGAAGCTGGTTGCCCTGTATCGGGAAAGAACCGGCCATCGGCCCTCCAGTTTTTCCGAACTTGAGGCCAGCGGGATGTTAAGAGCAGTGCCCCTCGATCCGCTCGGACAGCCTTACAAGCTGACGCCGGAGGGACAAGTCGTAGTTCAAGAACCGGAGCGGTTTCCCTTCTTGGGAAAGGGCCTCTGAGGACTGGCTGGCTTCGATCCGAACATCAGCTGCCAGGCAACGAGCTAAAATGAAGTGGTCCGAAGGTTAGGATCGGCTCCTCTCTCCTGACGAACCGTGGCCTTGATGATTGTGGATAGGAATTCCATTCTGCTGAAGTTTGCCGCCGTCCTCTCTATTGCATCGATCTCAACTCTCGCTCGTGCCGCCGACGTTCATGCTATCGCGGATGCGGTCGACCGGCATTACAACCATCTGCACACCCTGGAGTGCGAATTTACCGAGACTTATTCCGCAGCCGGCAGCGAGCGAACCGAGGCGGGAACGCTGTGGCTGAAAAAACCAGGCAAGATGCGCTGGGAATATCGTTCTCCTAAGGCGAAGCTGTTCGTGGTGGACGGAAAGAATGCCTGGTTCTACGTTCCGGGCGAACACCAGGTGCGAAGAACGTCCGTCAAGAAGCTGGATGACCTGCGTTCGCCACTGGCGCTTCTGCTGGGTAAGACGCAGTTGGAAAAGGAGTTGCTCGGATTGTCGTTGGCGCCGGAGGCGGCGCCCCTGGTGCCGGGCGACGTCATGCTGAAGGGCATGCCCAGGGGGTTTGGGGACCGCCTGAATCAGGTTCTGGTGGAAATCACAGCGGAGAGTGCGATCAGCCGCATCGTACTTCAAGAGGCGGATGGGTCATCGATTGAATACCGCTTCAGCGAGCAGAAAGAGGATGTGAAGATGGCCGATCAGCGCTTCGAATTTCAAGTCCCGGATGGGGTCGAGGTTGTGGAAGAGAGTTTTGGGCAATAAGGGAAGTGTCCTCGGCAACAGGTCTATTTTCCAGTAACTTATGTGGCGGCCTCGACCCTCTCCCGGGTTCGATTACTCGGGGAATGCTTCGACCGCCAATTAACAAAGCCTTCACTATTCTGAATGTTAGACTGGGGGTGAAGGTGGGGGTAACTCGTTACCGATGGCCGAATTCCTGATCAAGATTGCGGATGAGCGGGGGCGCTTGGTGGAGCAGGTCGAAAACGGCTACTCCGAGGCCGAGGTCCGCGACCGCTTTGTGCAGCAGGGCTTCCTTGTTTATTGGGTCAAGCCGCGCGGCGTTCTTTCCGGGGACTTTTCGGTTCGGCGCCGGGGCAGGGTCAAACAAAGCCAGTTTCTGATCTTCAATCAGCAGTTTCTGACCTTGATTAAGGCGGGGCTGCCGATTCTGAACTCCCTCGACCTGCTGATCAAGAGACAGAAGAACAAGTATCTGCAAACGCTTCTACAGAATGTGCGCGACCGAGTCAAAGGGGGGCAGCTGCTCTCCGATGCCTTTTCCGCGCAAGCGGCGTTCCCCAAGATTTATACGACCACGCTGATGGCGGGTGAAAAGAGCGGCAATATGGAGGAAGTGCTCACCCGTTACATCGCTTTTCAGCGTCTGGCCCTTACTTTCAAGAAAAAGCTGGCCGTGTCGCTGGTCTATCCCACCCTGCTGGTGACCGTGGTTTTCGGCATGCTGATTTTTCTGGTTACCTACGTCGTACCGCAATTCGCCAAGCTCTACGCGGACATGGACGCGCAACTCCCGGCGATTACCTTGCTCATGCTCGACGTCGGGACGCATGCGCAACGATACGCACCCTTCCTGGCCATCGGTGCGATCGTCGCCGTGCTGATGTTGTGGCAGTGGAAGAGGACAGATCGGGGAGCCGAGGCTGTGGACCGCGCCATCCTGAGGTTTCCCTTGTTGGGAGAGGTCTGGCTCAAATATCAGGTCGCCAATTTTTCCCGCATGCTCTCTACTCTGCTGGCGGGCGGAATGCCGCTCGTCCCTTCTCTCGAGACCGCGGGTTCTTCGATGAGCAGCCGGCGCATTCTGAACGGGATTGAGAAAGCCGCGGTGCGAGTGCGCGAAGGGCAGGCGCTGGCCAAGAGTTTGGAAGCTCAGGAGATGTTCCCCGACCTCTCGGTCGAAATGATTGAAGTCGGTGAGTCTACCGGAGCGCTGCCGGCAATGCTCAACTCGGTGGCGGAGTTTTACGAAGAAGACGTACAAACCGCCTTGGGCGCCGCCATGGCTTTGATCGAGCCCGTAATTTTGATCATTATGGCAATCTTCGTGGGCGGGATCCTGATTTCGCTTTACCTGCCCATCTTTACGTTAGGATCGAGCATCCACTAAGAATAAGGAGATTTGTCCCTGCGGGACCAGAATCGTACCGAAAGTGACGAGGCAGGATCAGTAATGGCAACCATGCCGGAAAACAAAGCGGCGTTCGCCGGGGGTGGAAACGGCGGAAGGCTCACGCCCGGGGCCCAGAGTGAGGAACTGGACAAAGCCCAGGACGTCGCCCGGCGTTACCGCTGCCAATTTGTCGACCTGCGTAATTTCCAGCTGCACCACGATCTCTTCAAGAAGATCCCCGTCCATCTGATGTTCCGCTACAACTTTGTGCCGCTTGAAGAAACCGAAGATGGCCGACTGGCCATCGCCATCGCCGATCCCAGTAAGTTAATGATGATCGACGAGATCAGTCTCTTGCTGGGCAAGCGCATCATCACCAAAGTTTCTACCCTCGGGCAAATCAGCGAGATTCTCAAGAAAACCGAACAATCCAAGCGGGTTCTCGAAGACGCCAGCGAGGGCTTTGCGCTCGACGTGATTCGGGAAGATGAAGCCGGTACCGACGAAAGCATCTCGATCGACCGGTTGACGGCGCAAGGCGATATCAGTCCCATCATCCGCCTGGTCGACACCACGATCTTCACGGCATTGCAACGACGGGCCAGCGACATTCACATCGAAACCCGCGACGACTCGGTCTGCGTGAAGTTCCGCATTGACGGCGTGCTGCAGCAAGCCATGCCGCCGATTGCCAAAGAACATCATTCGACCATCATCTCTCGTATCAAAGTCATGAGTGAGCTGGACATCTCGGAGCGGCGGGTTCCGCAAGACGGCCGTTTTCGCGTCAAGTACGGAACGCCGGAACGGCCGATCGATTTCCGGGTATCGATCATGCCGTCCATCCACGGGGAAGACGCCGTGCTGCGCGTGCTCGATAAAGAGTCCATGAGCGAGAAGTTTCACAAACTGACGCTCGACGTGGTGGGTTTCGACGAAGACGATTTGAGCAGGTTCCGCCGCTACATCAAAGAACCGTACGGCATGGTTTTGGTGACCGGGCCGACCGGCAGCGGCAAGACGACCACGCTCTATGCCGCCGTGAACGAGATCAAGACCGACGAAGACAAGATCATCACCATCGAGGATCCCGTCGAATATCAGATTCGTGGCATCACCCAGATTCCGGTCAACGAGAAAAAAGGACTGACCTTTGCGCGCGGGTTACGGTCCATTTTGCGGCACGATCCGGACAAGATCATGGTAGGCGAAATTCGGGATACGGAAACGGCGCAAATCGCCATTCAGTCGGCGCTGACCGGCCACCTGGTTTTCACCACGGTGCATGCCAACAACGTGGTGGACGTGCTTGGCCGCTTCTTGAATATGGGGGTGGAACCCTACAACTTCGTTTCCGCCTTGAACTGCATCCTGGCTCAGCGTCTGGTCCGGCTGATCTGCGAATCGTGCCGCAGCCTGGTGAACTATGATGGCGAGACCCTGGGAGCCAGCGGACTTGATCCCAAGCAGTGGTCGAAGGTGCCATTCTTCGAGGGCCAGGGTTGCATTGAATGCGCCGGGACGGGATTCCGCGGCCGGACGGCGATTCATGAATTGCTCGAGCTGAGCGACCGAATTCGCGAAATGATTCTCGTGAAGAAACCCACTTCGGAGATCCGCCGGGCAGCGCGGGAGGAAGGCATGCGGTTCCTGCGCGAGTCTGCCCTGGACAAAGTCCGACTGGGGCTGACCACCTTGAAGGAGATCAACAAGGTCACCTTCATCGAAAGCAACCGGTAATGAGGCCAATCGTTGACCAACCGTCGGGTCAATAGTCAAAGTGCCCTTCCAGTTATTGCAAGGACCGGCTTTCGAGCGTTCTACTTATAGTAAAGAACCCGGATTCAGAATGATTTCGCAACCTAAGCCAAAACTGGCCTGCGAAGTTGCCGCCGATCGAGTGCTTGCGGCTCGGCTAGGTGAGCGGGGCGACGCCATCGAAGTGTGCGCGGCGGCTGAACTGGAGCCGGGCAGCCTGGTCCCCGACCTGACAGAAACCAATCTCCGCCACCGCGACCGCGTGCTGGCGATGGTTCGCGAAACTCTGGGGGCGGTGGGTGGCCGCTCGCGCGATGTCATCGCCGTACTACCCGATGCTGCCGTGCGGGTCGCGTTACTGGATTTTGACACGCTTCCCAGCAAGCTTGAGGAGGCCGAAGCCGTGGTCCGGTTTCGGCTGAAGAAGTCCTTGCCCTTCGACGTCGACAAAGCGAAGGTCTCCTATCATTCCCAGGCTTCCGACAACGCCTTGCGGGTAATCGCGGCGGTGGCCGTGGCCAGCGTCATCGAGGATTATGAATCTGTGTTTCGTGAAGCCGGCTATGCTCCGGGGGTGGTTCTGCCATCCATGCTCGCCGCCTTAGGGGCGGCGAAGGCGGAAAAGCCTACGATGGTGGTCAAGGTAGACGCACGTACGACCAGTATCGCCATCATGGATAAGCAGCAGTTGCTGCTGTTTCGCACCCTGGAGAACCCTCGTGGAGTAGCCGTTTCGGGAGAGCAACTGGGAGAAGAGATTTATCCCTCGATCGTGTTTTTTCAGGACACGTATCACATGAATCTGGAACGGATCTTTGTCGCCGGTCTCGCCGATTCCGGTGGGGCGGTCCCGGCGCTCGGGGCGCAGACCGGAGTTCCCGTCAGTGAGCTGGTCGCAGCTTCGCAGCTGGGCAAGAGTGTCGGTTCTGTTCCCAAATGGAGGATGGCGGGAGTGGTGGGAGCACTGCTTTCCTGAGATATGCGTCTGGGCATCAATCTCGCTACCCAACCCTACGAAGATTCCCAGCAATTCTGGCTTCGCTGGGGCGGAGCGCTGGTGGCCCTGGGCCTTGTCACCGCCGGATTACTTTATTTCACACTGGGGGGATGGCTCGGCGCACGCAAAGACAGGAGGTTGATCGCGCAGTATCAGACACAGATTGAAGCGCGGGACAAAGAGAAGGCGGATGCGCAGGTGCTCATGAACATGCCCCAGAATGCGAACACTCGCGATCGGTCGCAGTTCCTCAATGACCTTTTCTATCGCAAAGCGTTTTCCTGGACCCAGGTGTTTGAGGAGCTGGAGCGCGTGATGCCGCCCCGAGTGCACGTGGTATCGATTCATCCAGAACTGGCGGTTGACAATGAACTGGCTATCAAACTGGTGGTCGCGGGAGATTCTCGTGAGAAGGCTCTCGAACTGGTGCGCAAAATGGAATCCTCCACGCACTTCCACCAGACCGAGATCGAACAGGAAAGCGTGGGGAATGGTCAGGTAAGTTCTGGCGACGCCGTCAGGTTTGACATCAGCGCGCTCTACGTACCCGGGGTCAACGTGCAGAACCAGCCGGAAGGAGCACCGTAGTGCCTGACCTGAGAGAAACCCGTCGTGAGTTGAAAATCGCGCTGGCCGCGATGGGTGTCGTCGATGTGATTGCCCTGCTGGTGTACTTTTCCCCGCTGGTCGGATTGCAGTCATCGCGGCAAGCCCAGCTGGCGCAGCTCTGGCTGGTGCTGCAGCAGAAAACGCGCGAGACTGCCCCGTTGCGCGGCCTGGACAAGAAAATTCCCCTCGCTCAGAAGCAGATCGACGATTTCTATCGGGACCGACTGCCCGAAGAGTCGTCTGCGGTTTCAGAAGATCTCGGAAAGCTTGCCGCAGCCAGCGGAGTACGGATTGGCAGCATTAAATACTCCTTCAAGGATCCCGAGAGCGTGGGGCTGCGCCGGATGGAGATCGAAGCCGACCTCGGGGGAGATTATCTGCAACTGGTTCGCTTCATCAACTCGGTGGAACGCGATCGGATGTTTTTTCTGGTCGACAGCGTGCAGTTGGGCGGCGAGCAAGCCGGGGTCGTTAAGCTGCAGATGAAGGCGGAGACGTACTTGAAGACAGGTACAGCCTAAGTGAAACTCGGAGCAGAAAACCGGAATAAGCTCATCGCTTCATTGGTGTTGATGGGGCTCGCCATCGTGCTGGTGGGCAGACTGTTCTTTGCCTCGGGGCCGGTTCCGGTCAACCCCCAGGCAGCGGCTTCCACGGTTTCGCCCCGAGCGGATCGACCCGCACCGCGCAAAGGCCATGGGCTTAAGGACCGGAAGGGCTCCATGGCGCCGCGATCGATCGACCCAACCCTGCGCACGGACTGGCTCAAGGTCAGCGAGGACCGGAAATATGGGGGCGCCGGAAGAAACATCTTTTTGGCCCAGGTAGACATCCCCAAGCCTATCCAGAACGCCTATACAGCTCCACCCCCGGTTCCCACGGGTCCACCGCCCCCGCCGCCGATCAATTTGAAGTTCTTCGGTTTCGCCAGCAAACCCGGCGAGCCCAAGCGAGTCTTCCTGTCGCAGGGAGAAGATTTGTTCATCGCCAGCGAAGGCGACATCGTGGACCGGCGATATAAGGTCCTGCATATCACTCCCACGCAGGTGGAGATCGAGGATGTTCTCAACAATAACCGGCAGAATATTCCGCTGACTCCGGGGTAAACCCCGGCAGGCATGAATGGGCAGCCAGTCTTGGCAGCAGATCGACGTCGGCTGGGGCTGGACAGCAAAGGAATCCGCGGCAAGCAGGACAATGCTCTCACGTTCAACAGTTCGCCGACACCGCAATGGCCATCCCTCCGACGGCTATGTCCTCATCACTCTGATTTTGTTTGTGGCACTGCTGGCCATTGCTATGACCGCGCTAGCTCCCGTGATCGTGCAACAGATGAAACGCGACCGCGAGGAGGAGCTCATTCATCGCGGCGTCCAGTACTCCCGCGCGATTAAGCATTACGTCAAGAAGTTCGGTCGCTATCCCACGAAAATCGAAGATCTCCAGAGCACAAATAACCTCCGCTTCCTGCGCAAAGCTTTCAAAGACCCGATTACGGGGAAGGATTTCAAGATCCTGCGCATGGGTGACGTGCAGATGTCGTTCGGCCCGGGTATCGCCGGCGCCACTTCCGCGGCGGCTCTGGCGGCGCAGTCGGGTGCCTTCGGGAACAACGGCTTCGGCGGTCGGACGCTTGGAGGAAGTCCATTGGGTGCACTCGGAAGCACGGGAACCCCGGGTTCCATGAATGCGAATGGTCAACCATCGTCCGGTCAGGACGACACCCCAGCAAATCCTGATCAAACCTCAGCCACGCCGGGGGCTACAGCTGCCACAGGTCCGGCTCAATCGGGCCAAGCAACCTCGGACAACAAGGTTTTTGGCGGCGGCCCCATCGTTGGCGTCGCCAGCATCAGCAAGGAAAAATCCATTCGCATCTTCAACAAGAAGGATCGTTACTACCAGTGGCAATTTATCTATGATCCAAGCACGGATCGGGGCGGCCTGCTCACCACACCGAACCAGCCGGGATTGCAATCGGTGGCTGGAGCAGTGCAGGGCGCACCAGGAACCCCGGGAGGACAGCAGAACTCACCCTTCGGGCAGTCACAAGGTTCGCCGTTCGGATTCCCAAGCGGACCCCAGATGACCCCAGGTGGCATGCAGCCTGGCGGGATGCAACCTGGCGGCATGCAGCCTGGAGGCATGCAGCCAGGGCCAGCCTCACAACCCTTCCAACAACAGCCACAGTTTCCACCCGACCAAGCTCCTCAGTAGTCGGGGCATGTACGCCCTGGTCTCGGGCCGAAACGCCAAAAAGCCTCACCGCACGTGGGCGAGGCTTTTTAACTTAGCGCGGGCTTATCTTTAAACGCTGAACGAAGATCCGCAGCCGCAGGTACTCTTAACATTGGGATTCTCGAACTTGAAACCAGCGCCTTCGAGGGTCTCCACGTAGTCCACGCTGCAACCCTGCAAGTACATGACGGAAGTAGCGTCGACGAAGACCTTCAGGCCGTCCATGTCGAAGGTTTTGTCCATCAGGCCGGCATTGTTTTCAAAGGTCATGGAATAGGAGAACCCAGAGCAACCGCCCCCGACCACGCCTACCCGCAGGCCGGCCGGAACCGGGTTCTGTTGCGCCATGATCTCCTTAACCTTCTTAATCGCGTTGGGTGTAAGGGTGATCGGCGGCGCTTTAGGCTTTGTGTCGGGAGTTGTGGGAGTGGTCGTCGTTGCCATTCTATCTCCTTGATATTCTTGATAATTATACCAAAACTGGGCAAGCCCTGTCGAAGATTACTTCCGGCCCGTCCCCAGGTTACGGGTATTCGATGAGCAAATCGACTCCCCAGTCGCAGACGGAGGCCTTGGCGAACCAGAAGCGACAAAAAAGCTTCCTCGCTTGCCCTGCGGGTCTATAATTTCGGTCAGGAGCCTTGGGCGAGTGCGGTTCGAAAGACTGGCACGGCGAGGGCTCACGAACTCACTGATCAGCACCGAGGTGGCATATGATGTCCATGCTGATGTGGCCGCTGATAATCTGGGGTGTTCTTACCGGTGTTCTGATTATCCTCCTGATCTATCGAAGTACTCTGACGATGCATGAGGATGACCAGCTGTTTCTCGATGAGTCCGCTTCAGGGATGGCTCAGGAACAGGCCGAGATCATGCACAAGCTGAACAAAGTCACTCCCTTTGTGAAGTGGCTGGGAGCGGCATCCGGAGTTCTCATCCTGGTCATTGCAGGGCTCGCAATCTACCAGGGGCTCAATCAGGTCCAGTGATCCTCCTGCAAATCTCTGCCGCACCGTAAGCCTCGCCGGGTAGAGATTGCAGGTTGATCGGCCAACAGGAATTATTCCTGGCTTGTGAGCGCGCCCTTTCTCCAAGGGATACGTGTCGCCCCTGCCCCAGCCAGGGTCCTCGATCGATTCGAAAAAGCCGGGTACCACACAGGTGCGATCCAACCCCGAGATAGAATGATTCGAGAAATGCGGGATGCCTTCCGGAGGTCCAGAATTCCCGGCTGCGCTTCCCCTTCGGTTGCTTTGAAAAATGCTGGGATCGCGTGATGCCAACACCATCGCGATTGTAGGGGGAGGCCCCGCGGGTGCTCTTGCTGCAGCCTCTCTCGCCCAGGCCGATCGCAGAGTTCTCTTATTCGACGAGAAGCTGGCGTGGGAAAAGCCTTGTGGAGGCGGTATCACCCACAAGGCGCTCGAGCAATGGCCATTTCTACGCCGGGAAATCGTAGATCGGAATTGGGTGAGAGAATGCGAGTTGATTGCGCCTTCGGGTCATCGGGTTTGCTTTCCTCTGGAGCACCCGATCGCAGTTTTCTCCCGCCGTGCGTTGAATGGCCTTCTTCTGGACCGGGCGGCTCGCACCGGCGCGGAAATCATCCGCGATCGCGTCGTTCGCCTCGAGCGGACGGCGAACCATTGGCAGATCCGCTCGCTGCGGTCCTCCTGGAAAGCAGCCTATGTTGTGATCGCAGCCGGGGTTCGCAGCCGGTTCCGCCGGCAACTGTGCCAACCCTTCGCTCCCGAAGACCTCATGATCACCTCTGGATACTACATTCCGGGTCAAAGCAACATGATGCGCATCCAGTTCCTCTCGAACCTTCACGGCTATATTTGGTTGTTCCCGCGTACGGACCACGTCTCGGCTGGAATCTGCGGTCGAATGAAGGCAAAGAGCGCCCCTGAGCTGCGGAAGATTCTCGAGCGCTGCCTGTCTACCCTGGGCGTCGCCTACAGAAACTCCCCATTCTATTCGCACCTCCTGCCGTCTCCTCGCGCTGAAACCCTGCGCCGGGTTCCTGTCAGCGGCGACGGTTGGGCGATGGTCGGAGATGCCGCCGGTCTGGTAGACCCGCTGACCGGCGAAGGCCTCTACTACGCGATGCGCTCGGCAGAACTCCTGTCTCAGGCACTCCTCCGCAATCACCCGGATCGTTATCCTTGCTTGCTCCGCGAACATTTTCTTCCGCAACTCGAACTAGCCGCCCAAATGTCGGATCGCTTTTTCAGCGGACGATGGATGGGAGAGTCGGTCCTCGAACGTACCATTCAATTCACCGCGGGGAGCCGGAGTTTTCGCCGGTTGATGTCTGATCTTTTTGACGGATCACAAGACTACCTGGATCTTCGCCGCCGGCTCTATCGCACCCTGCCCGCCATGCTGGCCGAAAGCCTGGTCAGCATGTTTCGGCGGCCGGCCCAGCAAGAGCGCCTTCGTAACCGATTGGTGCGGGTAGGAGATAAGCAATAATGATGATCGCGGTGAGGGTTTTCGATCCGGTGAGTTTCTCTTGGGCAACAAAGATCCGAGCAAGCTATGGATGAAACTCATTTGACATTGCGTAGCCAACCAGATTGATCTCCCTCTGCCTGGTAGGTTGGGGCAAGGGGCTGTGTATGCTCTCGAAGCATCCTCTGCGACTGAGGCGAACCCATGAAGAAAACCAGCATTCGACCGGTGGTTGTAGTTGTGACCCTGGCGTTAAGCTCGCGCCAGGTTCGTGGAGTGCTGGGAGCGGAATGCAGCGGCCCCACCCCGCCAGGAGGTGTGCACCCTGACTTTCTACTACTGAGCCTGCTCGGCGTTTAGGAAGAACCCCATGCAGAAGCTCTACTGAGCCGTCTATTTGGCAAACGGCGAATCTCCCTCTCCAGAAAGCGCCGACGACAACATGATCGACGTCACCACGCCGGGACGAACCAAAATTCATTGGTCCGAAGCCTGCTTCTCGACGGGAGAAAGCGTTGCTCCGGGCATCGATTCAGATGGAGGTGATGCAGCCACCCAGTTGTGCAGGCAATTACCGCAAACGTCTTCGAGCATTTTCGTCGCCGTTAGCAAAGTCCAACAGGTCGTAGAAGCGGATACTCGGCATTAAGATCGTCCCATCACGGAGATAAATTTTCCTACGCCGGCAGTAATATCTGATCCACCGCCAGAGGTTCTTGATTATGCTGCGCATCTTTCCTTGACGTCTCAGCGCCTGAGAAGATCCCAGGCGAATCTTATGGTTCGCCTTGATCATGGCCTTTAGAGAATGGGGTTGTCCGTTTTTGCGGAGGCTGTCGAGACTGACAACGATCTTGGCCAAAACTGCATTCCGTGGTGAAGGTGGGCCTAACCATAGCCTGGCGGCCCAACGACTGCTAGCAAAATCATCGCCCGCCCAGTACCTCGGTAATCGGGCCCCGCGCGGAGAAACCGTTTGGTGTCGGGAACAGGATCTGGGAACCGGTCGCCCCCATCAGCATTTCCCTCTTGCGTGATTTCACACTCGCCGCGCACCTGTCAGATCGGTGTTTGATCTGCTTGCCCGAACCGAAGGCTGCCTGGATGCCAACCCAGGGGAGATTGCGAATTGATTTCCGTGCGAACGGAGAACGGATGAACCGCTCGAAGGGCCGTCGGGCGGTGGCGTCGTAGGCGAAACTCTCGACCAACGGCACCATCGTTGGCGGTTTGTCTTCTTGTTGGTGTGTCCAATTACATTACTTGCGTGGCACGCGGCGAGACTCTTTGCTTTCGCCTGGCTTCATTTCCGGTTAGGTTAGAGGAATCGATGAAGCACGAGCTTAGTTCCACAGTAGATCGGCCGCCGTCGGAACTTGATCCTCCGCGACCCCTCCGTAGAATCGAGCGTGACCATCTTCTGCTGGCAGGTCTCACTCTCCTTTGCCTGCTTCCCTTCTCCGGCAAGCCCTTTCACGTTGACGACACTCTCTTCGTCTCCACCGCCCGACATATCGTAGAACATCCGTTCGATCCCTATGGGTTCAACATCGTCTGGTACGGGTTGGCCATGCCCATGGCGGAGGTGACCAAGAATCCTCCCTTGGCGTCTTACTACGGCGCGCTGGTCGGCAGCATCGCAGGATGGTCCGAGCGTATTTGGCACGTAGCATTTCTTCTGCCCGCCGTCGCCCTCATTGTTGGAACCTATCGGCTGGCGTCTCACTTCACGCGAATGCCTCTGGTTGCTGCCGCGGCCGCTCTGCTGACTCCGGTTTTCATGGTCTCTGCTACCGGCGTCATGTGCGACGTGATGATGCTCGGTTTTTGGGTGTGGGCGGCCGTGTTTTGGATCGAGGGCTTGCATCCTCGAAAGCCCACGTATCTGATGACCTCGGCCCTGCTCGCCGCGGCTGCGGCACTGACGAAGTACTTCGGAGCTGCGTTGATCGTATTGTTTCTCCTGTACTCTCTGATGCGCGAACGTCGGCTTGGATCCTGGGCGTTCTATCTTCTGCTGCCGGTCGCGGCCCTGGGAGGCTATCACGTGGCGACGCACGTGCTCTACGGCCGGGGACTCTTGTGGGATGCGGCGATTTACGCACGCTTGCGACCCGCCAATCAACGATTGCCGTTTCTAGCCGAGAGCGTGATCGGACTGAGCTTCGCCGGGGGATGCGTGATTACCGCGCTGGCTCTGGC
>Ga0187783_10001708_pt1 | contig 16260 bp, 17 predicted proteins | sample 1015_SJ02_MP02_2_FD_132471 | JGI IMG/M metagenome (GOLD analysis project Ga0187783, IMG submission 132471) | Tropical peat soil microbial communities from peatlands in Department of Meta, Colombia - 1015_SJ02_MP02_20_MG | ecosystem: Environmental > Terrestrial > Soil > Wetlands > Peat | place... | reverse complement strand
GCCGGAACCGTCGCCGGCGAACCGACCGAGTCGCTCCAGAACTCTGCGAGCGCCGAGCTGAACGGCCTGATTTCAAATCTCGGTTCGCTCTCGGCGCAAGCCCAGAGCATGCCGCTTAGCCCTCCGACGCTGCCGGGCGCGCAGCAGCCTCCCAGTTACCAGCCCGGATTCACCGACTACATGCAGTTCAGCGAAGACTCGAACTGATCTATTAAAGGAGCAACGACATGGCATTCTTGCTGCCGGTCCTCGAAGGACTCGGCTCCGGTCTTCTCGGCAACGCAATCGGCGGCGCGCTTGGCAACGGCACCGCCGGCAACGCCGAGAATGCCGCGATGAACGCGCTCAACCAGCAAGACGAAACCTTCCAGCTCGGCATGTATGCGTCGGAGATCCAAAACCAGGAGCAGCTGCAGATGCAGTCGGAAGTTTTCGATCAGATGATGGACGAGCGCAGTGAGAACATGCGCGAGGTCGACACGCTGCGCAACGTCGACATGGCGCAACGCAAGATGGACGATTCGATCACGAAAAAGTTCATTCAGTCGATTACTGAAGGATGAGCTGGCCGCTAACCCCGGTTCGCACCGAACGCACTACCGCGACGCGCGGCACCCCAGCCGCCCCTCGCGGTAGCGCCGCTTCGGCCGCAGGCTCAGACCTCACCGCCGACCAGCAGGCGCAAATCGCCGCCCAGCACCAAGCCTTCGACTTCGACGCCGCCCAGCGCGCGGAGATCGAGCGCGAGCACGAGGTTCTTCAGGCGCTGCTGATGGCGTTTCTGAAGAACGAAGACGAAATTACCAAAAAGTGGATCGCGCTAATTTAGTCCTTCGACTTCGCTCGCTGCGCTCACTCCGCTCTGGATGACACAGCTTTTTGAAGGGAAGCTTCGCGCCGCGTGCTATACTCTAGCTTCGCTCGGGCCGTTAGCTCAGCTGGTTAGAGCGCATGCTTGATAAGCATGAGGTCCCTGGTTCGATCCCAGGACGGCCCACCAGCAACTTCGACGATGAACGCCGAACCGTCGCAGCAATGAACGCCCTCACCGCCTTTGGTGCGTGCTCCGTAGCTGTGATGATGATTTCCTACGCGCTGGAGGCGCGCGCGACGGGCTACACGCTGGCGTTTGCGATCGCATGTGTGGCGGCGTCGGTCTATGGCTGGCTGGCCGGAGCGTGGCCTTTTGGCGTCATCGAGGCCGTCTGGGCAGCCGTAGCGTTTCGAAAGTGGCTCCATCGGCGCGCCGCGACAAGCGTTGAGCGCTAGGGTTTCAGGGGCTCCTCGGCGGCTTTCGAAAAGTACACGATGATGTTGTCGCGCGTCAGCGTAACCGCGCTGCTGGCCGCCCATATATATAAACTTTGTTTCGAACACGGGCGATCGACGCTGACGACCGAGCTTCCCTCCGGAAAGCCGTTTGGCTGCAGCGTTCCCCCCGCGCCCTGCACCGGCAGCGTATTGAGCGTTGCGACTTGTTCGACGTCCTGCGTCGAGGTCGCGCCCGAATCGGCGATTTCCCAATAGAGCGAGTATTCGCCGCCGGTAACGTCCTGATTTTCGGCCCCGATCGCGATCGTGTAGACGTCCTTCGAGCAGGAATACCGATAGTAGACGGTCGTGTTGAACGCGGCCACCGAATGCACGGTGGTATCATCGGCCCGGGCCGAGCCGAACGACAGGGCCGCGACGCACGCGAGGCTTAAAGCAAAGCGCTTCACCGGGCGTACCGGTTGAACCACGCGACGGTCTGCGTGAGAATGTCGATCTGGTTGGCTATCTTCTGCGGCCCGTGCCCTTCGTCGGCATAAACGATCAGCTTGGTCGGAACGCCGAGCGTTTCCATCGCGTGCCAAAACTCGAAGGCTTGCGGAGCCGGCACCTCCTCGTCGCGCTCGCCTTGCAAGACCAGCACCGGCGTTTTGGATTGCTCGATGAACGTGATCGGCGAACTCCTCGCATAAACAGCGGGGTCCTGATACACCGACGCACCGAAAAACGGAATCATCCACTGGTCGATCTTGTTCAGTCCGTAGTAGGACTGCCAGTTCACGACCCCGGCGCCGGCCACGATCGCTTTAAAGCGCGTCGTCTGTGTCTCCGCCCACATCGCTATGTAGCCCCCATAGCTCCAGCCGAAAAGCCCCAAACGGTTCGGATCGATCGGTGCCGCTTTGATCGCAGCGTCGATGCCGGTGAGGTCGTCGCGCCAGTCACCGTAGCCGAAATCCTTCACGTTCGCCTGGGTGAAAGCTTCCCCACGCCCGAAGCTGCCGCGCGGATTGGGCAGGAAGACGAAGTAGCCCTGGGATGCAAGCGCGCTGACGAAAAGGTTCGCGAACCCGGGTACGGACGCCGCCGACGGGCCCCCGTGGACGATCGTCACCATCGGGTAGATTGCGTGCGGATCGAAATTCAGCGGATACACGAGCCAGCCTTGAACCGTATACTGATCGCTCCTCCACTCCAGCGAGACGGCTTTACCATACAGTGCTTTCGCACCGGTGTTGACGTGCGTGACCTGCCGTAGATCCGACGGCGCACCCGCCCAAATTTCCGGCGGATGCGCGAACGAGGCACGTACGAGGGCGACGGCGCCATTTCGCGCACTCGACCAGCTCCGGAGCGACTCTTGCTCGCTGGTAAGCGCGGTAAGCGCGCCGTTAGTCGCATCGAGCCGCATCAGATGCATCGCGCCCGAATCGTGCGCGACGACGTCCAGACTCGAAGCGTCGTTCCAGCGCAGGGATTGAACCGAGGTCGGTGAGCCGGAGGTTATGTCGCGCGACGCGCCCGTCTGCGCATCGACGAGATATACGTCGCCGCCGGTCGAGCCGAAGTCGCTCATGATGCCACCGATGACGGCAATCTGTTTGCCGTCGGGCGACCACTGCGGATCGTTGATCTGATACGACGGCGTCAGCAGATCGTGTACCGCTCCGGTTGCAACGTCAACCCGTGCGAGCCGCGCGATCCACCAGTTGTTGTCACCGTTCCCTTTTGCATACGTTACGGCAATTTGCCGGCCGTCCGGCGACCAGCCGTATTCGTAGATGTAGGTATCGCCCGGCGTGAGCAGCCGTAACGATCCGCTCGCGACGTCGATCGTCGCGAGACGTTGCTCGTCAACAACCGATCCGATGACGCCGACGTCGCGCGCACCCGGTGCGAGTGCCCCCGCTTTCCGATGCGCAGCGGCGATATAGAGCACCGCGACCGACTTCCCGTCCGGCGACCACGTCAGCCGCTGCACGTCGCCGCCCAGACGGCCCACCTGCCGGACGCGCGACCCGTCGGCTGTCGCGACGAACACCTGCAGTTGATCCTTCGAACGCGCATCGGAAAGAAACGCTACGCTGCGCCCGTCGGGCGACCACACGGGATTTTCCTCATCGTAATACGCACTCGGTCTGCCGGCCGTGAGCCGTACGCGCGTCCCGCCGCCGAGTCGCTCGAGATAGAGTGCCTCGGAGACCTGCGATTGCAACACGCGATTCGGATCGTGAAAGCTTTCCTGCCACGCAACCGCCTTACCGTCGGCGTCGAGGTCGACCGCGCTCAGCGATCTCACGCTGAACGTTGCGATCAGAACGTCGCGCATTGACGGTACCGCCGCTGCAGCGCTTTCAATGCCAAACGCGCAGGCCACAAAAGCACCCACTGCGATCAAAAAGCCTCTCATCCAATCACCCTCCGGCCATTGCCCCAACGACGAGAAATGGTTCGGCGCCCTCAACGACGGCTTCCGGCAGCAGCGCGTCCGGACGTTCGTGCGACAGGTCCCGCTCGCAGGCGAAGAAACGAACGTAAGCGCGGCGCTTCTGCGTTACGTGATCGCGCATCGTCCCGCGCAACATCGGGTATCGAGCCTCGAGCGCATCGAGCAGCGCGCGCTGCGTGAGGGCGCCGTCGATGGTAAGGCGAACCTCTCCGTCGACGCGGGCCAGTGCGCGCAAATGCGCGGGAAGCACGACTCGAATCACGCCAACGTCTGGACCTCGACCGAGAGCACCGCCGGAAGGTCGCGCACGATTGCGCTCCACGTGTCGCCGGCGTCGGAGGAGACGTAGACCTGTCCGCCGGTCGTGCCGAAGTAGATGCCGCACGAATCGAGCGAGTCGACCGCCATTGCGTCGCGCAGCACGTTGACGTAGCAGTTTGCCTGCGGCAACCCCGTGGTGAGCGGCTCCCAATCGTCGCCACCCGTACGGCTTCGGTAAACTCGTAGCCGCCCGTCGATCGGAAAGTGCTCGGAGTCGCTCTTGATCGGCACGACGTAGATCGTTTGCGGGTCGTGCGCGTGCACGTCGATCGCAAAACCGAAATCGGTTGGCAGATTCCCGCTGACCTCTTTCCAGGATTCGCCGCCGTCGTCGCTGCGCATCACGTCCCAGTGTTTTTGCATGAAGAGCACGTCGGGCCGCGCGGGATGCATTGCGATGTGATGCACGCAATGACCAACCTCGGCCTCTTGCTGAGGAATGGCGTTGGACTTGAGACCGCGGTTGATCGGCCGCCAAGTCGCGCCGCCATCGTCGCTGCGAAACGCGCCTGCTGCGGAGATCGCGCAAACTATGCGCCCAGCGTTATCGGGATCGAGGATGATCGTGTGCAGGCACATCCCTCCCGCACCCGGCTGCCACGAGCCGGCCGACGGATGCTCGCGGAGCGCCCGCAGCTCCTCCCAGTTCTGTCCGCCGTCGGTCGTGCGAAAGATCGCGGCATCCTCGACGCCGGCATAAACCGTATCGGGGTCCGTCAGCGCCGGCTCGATATGCCAGACACGCGCAAACTCCCAAGGATGGGGCGTGCCGTCGTACCACAGATGCGGACCCGGCGTGCCGTCGTAGACGAATCGATTGCCGGCCGGCTCCCAGCTGCGCCCGCCGTCGTTAGAGCGCTGAATGATCTGTCCGAACCAACTCGACGACTGCGATGCATACAGCCGACTCGGATCGGCGGGAGAGCCTTTAACGTGGTAGATCTCCCAGCCGCCAAAATGCGGTCCGTCGATCCTCCAATCGGTACGCTTGCCGTCCGACTCCAATACGAATGCCCCTTTGCGCGTTCCAACCAAAACGCGTACCGAGCTCATTTAGCCCTTTCCGCTCGCGGCAAGTGGCGAAGCATGGCGCGGCTCGTAAAGTCCGACGCGCTCGCCCCCCGGCAGAATCAGCGTCGTCAGTAAGCCCCAACCGCGATCGTCAATGGGGCCCTCAGTCCGGACACCGCGATCTGCCAGTCTCTTTACCATGGCATTGACGTCGTCGCACATCAGGTAGACTTCGTGCGCCGGCTCGTCTTCGGTCGGATGCACTGCTACTTCGGTCGGCGGCGCCGCGAAGATCGGCCAGCCGCCACCGGCGTCGACCGAATGCCAACCAAGCACCTCGCCGAGAAACTCGCGCACCTTTTCGGCGTGACGGCTGAAAAGGATAACGTGCATGCCGCTAATCATGGCGTTGCGTACCTCGGGCGGTGCTTACGCAGCCATCATCGGCGACCCTCTGTCTTACCCGCCAGCGCGATCGCGAAGCGCTTGCGCCGGCTTCGATGCCCGGCGATGAGTTCGATCGCGGCAGGCGCCACGCCGAAGGCGGCGGCGAGTGCGCGAACGCAAGCGCGATTCGCCGCGCCTTCGATCGCGCGCTCCCGCACGCGCAACGTCAGAACGCCGTTTTCGTCGGCGAGTCCCGGCCGCTTCGATCCGGGTTTGACGTAAACGTCGATCAAGCGCGCTGCCGTTACGGCAGCCGCGCTTTCTTGACCTCTTCGATCACCTCGCGCCCGATCAACGTGATCGATCCGGTGGTGTAGGACTTGCCGTTCGACTCCACCAGCGTTGCCGTTCCCGAGCCGCCCTTGGAGGAGAGATGCGAGATCACCAGCGACGATATCGGCCCCTCTTCGAGGAGCTTCACATTGTAGGGGAATGTCTTGATGTTCGGATATCCGTCCGTTTCGCCATTGTACTTCTCACCCTGGAACGGCTTGCCGTTCTCGGTCGCGATCAATTCGGCGCACCCCGCTTGTTTATTCTTCGTCGTAAAGGTGCCCCAGTAGAAGTAGATCTTCACGGGCTTGGGCGTCGGCGTGGGCTTTGGCGTTGGAGTCGGTTTCGGCGTCGGCGTGGGCTTCGGCGTCGGCGTCGGCCCCGTATAGTCCGCAAGTATCCAGGTCGCAGCGCCCTTCGAGGTCGAGGCCGTGAACGTCGTGCCTTTGACGCTTCCGAAGGCGAAATAGCTAAGATAGTCACCCGGAATCTTTTCCACGGGCGCCTTGCACTCGATCGACGCAAGCGGCGATTGGACGGAGGACGCGTAGGACGCGTCTTGTGTGACGGCGGGGGTATAGCCGCCGCTTCCAATTCCGTGACATGCGACCAGTAGCGCCGCAACAAAGAGCGCAACTCCGGCGCCCGGTAAGCTCATTTTCTTCATGAGAAGCCCTCCGAGAGAAGCCTGGTTTCCTTTTTATAGCCCAGCGGCCTACCCGCAGTCTAGGGCCCACGTGCCGACCGGTCGAAAGCTCGCTCCCGGAGGTAGCACTATGAAAAACGGCTTGACTCTTTGCATTTTAGCGGTCATCGTCGGCGTTCCGATCGGCGCGCGGCCTGCTAGCGGTTCGGCGGCTCTGCAGTACTACGTCGGAAGCTGGTCGTGCACGGGCGGTCCGATCGGACAGACTCCCGTAAAGGCAGCGGTGACGTATACGCTCGACGACGGCGTCATGCGCGAGTGGGTTACGATTTCGCCACAGGGAAAGATGAAGAAGCCGTACGTGTTAAGCATCGCAACCACGTACGATGCCAAGAACGGCCGCTACGTGCAGGATGGCGTTGACAGCGATGCCGCCTGGTTCGTTTCGTTTGCAAAGCCGTGGAGCGGAAACACCGAGCAATGGGCCGACCACACAACCTCGTCCGGCAAACTCGGGCACGGCCAGACGGTTCGCAGCCAAAACTCGTTTGTGTATACCGGTTATCCATCGCTCACCGCCACCAAGCCGGACTTTCACGTGGCCTGTCAGCGCTCGTCGTAGCGGCGCGAAGCGGCTCCGAGATCTCTGGAGATGAGGGGACTCGAACCCCTGACCCCCTGCTTGCAAAGCAGGTGCTCTACCAGCTGAGCTACATCCCCGAGCGTTCAAACTGGTTTGCGTTGCCGGCCTTCGACTCCGCTGCGGGCTGAGCGATCCGCAGTAAGGATTCCTCGGTCGCTTTCTCGGAGAAGCCTCGGATGAGCGGCGCGAGCGGGCGAACCATCCGCGTCGGTATTGACGACGCCCCGCCGCCCCGATGCAAATCGGGAACCCGGAAACCGGCGACTTCCGCGGCTACGAAGTCGAACTCCTCGAGGAACTGGGGCGCAAAGCGGGGGTTGGATTGGTTTTCCGGCGAGCATTGTGGAGCGTGATCGTCGACGAGCTTGCGGCCGGCGAGGTTGACGTCGTCTGCAGCGCCGCCACGATAACCAGCGACAGGACGCGTGAGGTGGATTTTTGCTCTCCTCACCTTCATCTCACGCTAGCCGTCGCAAAGCGAGCCGGAATTGATTCCGACACCGCAATCGACGGCCTCCGGCTTGGCGTACGGCGGGGCACCACCGCGGAAAGCTATCTAAGAGGCAACAGTCGTGACGAGCCGGCGCTGATATCCGAATCCAACGAAGAATTGTATGCCGCCCTCGCTGCCGGAGAACTCGACGCCGTTGTCGACGATTCTCCGATTGCAAAGTTTTTTACCGGCGCCGTGGCGGGCCTTCAGTTTGCCGGCGCGCTCCCGAAGACTGACTCCGCATATGCGATTGTGCTGCGCAAGGGCAACGACGAATTGCGAATGGAGATCAACCGCGTGCTTGCAGAGATGGAACGCGACGGCGTTCGACGAGCCCTCCTGCATAAGTGGTTTGGCGAAACGGGGGAACGATGATAGCCCGCATGTGGCACGGTACGACAAAGGCGAGCGACGCTGCAGCCTACCTCGACTACCTCTTCAAATCCGGCATTCCCGCATATCGAACGACGCCAGGCAACAAGGGCGCTTGGGTATTCCGCCGGATCGACGCTGACGTCGCTCATTTCATCACGCTTTCGCTCTGGGAGTCGCTCAACGCGATTGTCGCCTTCGCGGGCGAAGACATAGCGGTCGCCCGATACTTCGAGGAGGACGAAAAATATTTGGTCGAGTTCGAACCTACCGTGATCCACTACGAAGCGTACGCATGATGGGCGCCCATCGGCTTGGCTCGGGGTCCAATTGCGCCGCCGCGCCGGTGGGTTGAAAGGCCCGTAACGCGGGGGGAATGAATAGGGCGCTCCGGCCCGTGGGGGCATAGCTCAGCTGGTAGAGCATTACGCTGGCAGCGTAAGGGTCAGGAGTTCGAGTCTCCTTGCCTCCACCAAAGAACGCTCGCTCTTACGGGCGCTTTTCTCAAGCATACCTCGCGTTATGGACTTCCGCATCATCCATATGGGCCGCTGGAAATGGGCGGCAACCCACCCGGCCTGCACCTGAACGTTACCGCGTGTAGGGCGAAGTAAAGCGCGTCCCGCAGGGATAATGGGCGCGTGAGCGGCGGCGCGGGCGCTACGCCGCTTACTCCGGCGTGCATGTTCGTTGTGATCGTGGTAAGGCCCGCGATAACGGCTTGCGCCGAAACGCCGGACGCTGGGGTCGGCGGAAAAGCGGAGCCTAAGATGCCACCGAGCTCGCGCAGCGTCCAGACGACGTCCGGATCGTACGTGCCTAAGAGCGGCTGGCCCGCTAAGCCATTGAGGACGTTGATCGTTTGCCACACGCTGGCCAAACCGATGTCCGAATACGCCTGCTTGTAGTTTCTGCGAAGAGCAAGACTCAGTGACGCTTGGAACTGCGGCCAGAAGACGTTTGGTTTTTCGGACGGCAGCGGAATCGGCGGGAAATTCGAGATGTTGCTGTAGCCGGTATAGGTGTGCACCACGCCATACTCTTGCCAGTAACCGTAGGTAGGATCGAGGAAGCTTTCAACCGCGTTGCAGTGGCCGGGCACCGGGCCCTGCTCGACGCTACCGTGCCAATCAAGGACCGCTGTTACCGGATTGTAGATTGAATGCCACTGCGGGTTAACGCTCGGCGGATCGAACCCGCCGGCATCCGGGAAAGAATCCAGGTACGGAAACTGTCCGGGTCCCGGAGGCTCATCGGGACCCCACATCGCGCTGGTGTTGTAATTCTGCCACCACGGGACGTTGTCGGCAAAGCTGAATATTCCGAGCTGGGTCGGCGTGGGTTGCTGAGTCGTGACGAGTCCCTGCTTTGACGTATTGTAGGCAGTCTGCAAGCGCTGGGAATAGTTTTCGAGTTGGGCCTGATATAGTTCAGCATAGTTCGGCTCAAACGCAGCCGCAACCAACATGAAGTCGTACAGCACGTGCAGGAAGTCCGGAAGCACATAGCGGCAACTGAAGACCGTTCCGTCGGCGTTCGGAGTCGGCGCGACGATGCCGGTCCAGCAATCGGTATAAGAGGAAGGGTTGGCATCATAGAGCGAGCCGTAGTAAATCTCGTCGGCGTAGTTCGTAAGCCACTTGTCGTCCTGATTGAACTGCTCGACGGAGTCGAGGCAGAGCTCGATCTGTTGCAGTTTATACTCTTCGTCGACCGGCGGCGATTGGGCTAAGTCGGCCTTGAGGTTATCAATGACCGATTGCGCCTGAGCGAGAGCAGGGTCGAGGTTGTTGAGCCGGTTGAGGATATTCGCCGCTCGCTCTTCTGCAGCCATTGCCGCAAAGCCGTTTTGTATCTGCGTTTGAATGTTATTGAGCTGCGTGAGAATCTCTTGGTCGTCATTGAGAAAGAGATCGATGGCGCTGACAACGAGGTTTACCGCGCCGCCGATGTCCGCAAGCGATCCGATAACTTCGCCGGCCAGCGTTATCGCGCCGTTATTTGCCTCCGCGACGGTATTGAGCAGTTCGGAGATATTGCTCATCTACTGCAGCGCAATCAAGATGGGAACCAGGCCCCGATCGCGATCGAGGGCTGCCAGCGCTTTTCCAATAACTGCGCCAAACGCTCTGACGGGGTCGGCGGCCTTCATCGCATGACCCGTGGTCGGCGACGTCGTGAGCAAGTCGCCGACGGAGATCGCCCCGTACTGCGCGTCCGCCTTACAATAGACTTTGCCGACCAAACCCACTGAAGCGCGGCTGTCATCGCTCGCGTGACGGTCGAGAACGATGGCAGGCTTGTAGGAGCCGGCGCCCGAGACGACGCCGGCGACCCTTTTGTCGTACGCCTGCGAACTCTCGCGCAGCGTGCCGTCATCACTGATGACGACGACGGTTCCGGGCTCGATTTCGCGCGCTTCCGCGGTGTCGAAGCGCTCGGCACAATCGGAGCCGGTTAAGACGACGTCACCGCCGACGGACACGTTGCCAGTCACCGATTGGTTGCCGTTGATCTGCACGTCTCCGGCGAACTCACCCGCATAATGCCCAGGTCCGCTCGTCCCGTAGACGCCGCTGGCCGTCGCGCTGGCGCCGTAGACGCCGTAGCCGTTATCGGACTCGCCCCAAACGCCGCACCCGTACGTCGGCTTCGTTCCGCTTCCGGCGCCGTTGATGCCGTGGACGCCCGAGCCCGGGGTGGCTGTGCCGACTACACCTCCATGCTCACCCTGGCCCAGCACGCCGCAGGTGACCGGAGGTGTAGTGGTTTGTTCAGGCTCGCCCACGAGCGAGCCCTCATAGCCCCAAACCCCGACCGTGTTTCCGCCAGTGTAGGGCGTTGGCACATTCAAGAGTCCTTGGGTGAGTAGCCCTAAGTCTGAACCGGGCGGCGTGGGAGTTGGTGGTGTGGGTCCGGTCGATCCCGTCTTCTCCGGCATCTCAAACTCCTTTGCTGGGGAATGCACCGCGGAAAGTCCGACGCGTGGGGATCTAGAGATACGACCTCAGCTGACGTTTTCCGGGCTGTATCGATGGTTCGATGGTGTGCTCTTGCTTTCCGCGCTCACTTGCGGGAAACTGCCGCGCCGAGGCTGAAGGCGCGCGCGCGTGAACGTGTTCGTCTGGAGTGCGGCAGCGCTCGTAGTTATCGCTGCTGCGATAATCTTTGTTTCCTACGATCTCCTACTTCCGCCGCTTAAACGACAGCCAGCGCTGACGCTAAGACCCTCGGCTGCCGCGTCATTATTGCCCTAAATCTCGGACAGAATCTCTCCGATAAACCGGCCACGGAGGTACCATAGATGCCCGTCAGGCCCGTCGACCATCGCCGTCGGCCCATACGTCGGCCCCAAGATCGGTAGGGCGAACTCCGCGATTTTTCCCGTAGATGAAAGCGACGCAAATAGGGGTCGCCCCTGATTATCGGGGCCGATCGCCAGCCATATTTTATCGTGATAGTACACCATGGCATCCGACGTGCTCCTAAATTCGTCGCGACACAGCTTTCCACGTGCCTTATCCGACAGCGAAAACTTGTAGATGCAACCCGTGTTCGGATTGGATACATAGACTTGATGATCGTTTGGTGAGTACGCCATCCAACTTGGATGGGGACCGTTAAGCAACGCGTAAGGGTAACCGCTTTCGGCGAGCTTGCAATGGCCCAGCAATGAACAGTCGTGTATCCCGCCGGCGTAGTCCTCTAGCCAGGCCCGCGTTCCAGGGGTCGAAAGCAGCTCAAGAAAGTCCAAGTTTTCGTTCGGGAATGAAAATATTTTCTTGATCGTGCCGCTATACGAGATCGAAAAGAGAGACGTTTTCGTTATGCTGCCCTTAGGCGATTCGAGGTTCTCCTCTAGGGCAAAATACAGTGCTGATCCCATCGGCGCGAGGTTGGTAGGGAATAGAAACGCCTGCTTTGGCAGGTCGAAACCTGTAAGCTGCAGATCTGTCGAAAGACGATAGATCTGGTAAAACGTGCTATACGACGGGCCTCGCTCGTCGTGACACGTTGGCGGCGGCAGCTGAATAGTGTTGGCCCAAATGTTCCCGTCAGACCCGCTGACTAAGGTTTCAGCCTCAGCCTGTCTACACCTCAATTTCCTTCGAGCGAACTGTCCGTTTATTGTCATTCGGCCGACTGCGCGAGGCTCCGTAAACCATAGATTCTTATCCGGGCCGACGATCAAAGAGAATAGCGCAAGCTGCCCGTTGGGCAACTTGAATTCCTTATACTTTAGAACAGGAACGTTCTGTCTTAGCTGCGGTTGGCTCATGAGGTTGGGTCCTGTCCAACCGCTTGGTAACAGTTTTGGGGCACAAGACCCAAGTACGCTAAGCAGCAATAAGACAACGTTGCGGACTCTCATAACACCTCGAAGTTCGGGAAGCAACTGCCCTTAGCTGCGGAGTCTCCTATCCCTGGCGATAGGCCATCGCGTTTCCTGGAAGACGATGGTGTCCCCGTGCGAACTGCTCCTCGGAGCCTGAGGGGCGGCCGCGTACCATCGGAAGCCCAAAAAGTGGTGTTTCCACGCATGGTCGGGTCAGCGAAAGCCGCGCATCCTATTGGTAAGGCCAAACTACTGCGTTGGTCGGCCGGAGGCGACGATGCCGCCGGTGCGGACCGCGCCTTGGTGAAAGGAGTGTCCATCGTGTCTCACATGCGTGCTCTCGGGGCGTTTGTATTATGCTCCACGGTTTTTTCGGGCTGCTCGAGCGAAGCGGTCGGGCCCGGCACCCCTCCGGGCTTGGAGGGTCTCTCCCGAACGTCGTCCTTGCCGGATTCGGGCTTCAAAACCCGGCCAGACTCGAGTGAGTTCACGAAGCTGGCAGTCTCGAACTACGGGCAGCCGGGCGTTGGGAACGTCGTGCTGTTCAGCAACAAATACAAGCTGACCAAGACGATTACGCGTGACATTTCCGATAATGACGGCATCTGGATCGACGCAAACGAAAATCTCTACGTCGCTAATCTCCACGGAACCGTCACCGAGTACAACTCAAGCGGCAAACTCACGTTTACCTACTCGAGCGGCATGACAAATCCGGTCGCGGTCACGACCGACGGCAGCGGGAACGTCTATGTCGGCGAGTCGGACGTTTACCCGGGACACATCGATGAGTTTCCGCAAGGATCGAACACCCCGATCGTCCGCTGCGCCACGGCCGACAGCGGCCTGGTCACCGGCGTGACGGTCGATAAAAACGGCGATGTTTTCATCGGTTCCCTCCAGGAGTTCGGCTCCAGCCAACTCTGGGAGTACCCCGGCGGCCTGAGCGGCTGCGCCGGCACGGCGCTCCCCGTTCCTGTGACCTACATCGGTGGAATCGAGCTCGACAACAGCGGCAACCTCGTCGTGGAAGAGCAAACTCTGGACGACATCCTGATCATTCCCCCGCCCTACAGCAACATAATGACGACGCTCACCGGCTTCACCGGCGATCCGTATCAGCTGGCGCTGAACGCGGATAACACCCTCCTCTTCGTAGACGAGGGCAATAACACCGACGTCGTCGTCGCGCAATACCCCAGCGGTACGATCGAGAAGACGCTCACCAACGACATCACGATGCCCTACGGTGTCGCGGTGTACCCTCCGCCGCCGCCTGCGCAGTAAGTACCCGCGCCCGCAGCCGCAAACAGAGAAGGCAACGCTTTTGCGTCGCCTTCTCCGGCGTCGGTGTCAAGGGGCTGAGTCCGCTTGCCATCGAAATCCCGGAGATTGGTCAACGTGCGAACGTGAAATTCTCGGTCTGGCGCGCCGTAGCACTCCTCGTCATCGCCGCTGCCACGATCTTTGTTTGCTACGACCTCCTGCTTCCGCCGGCGCCGGACTTCGGTTTTGGGACGGCGCATCCGGCGGAGCGTTTTGCGCTCCCCCAACGGGTACTTTCCGTTAGGCCCGGCTCGCCGGCGGCGCGCGCCGGCATTCGGCCCGGCGACAGCATTTCTTTCGGTAGCACGGCGCTGGAGCGCGCGCGGGTGCAATACGCTCTGCCCGGAACGCGCGTCACGGTTTTCGTTAACGGCGCGCAAAAGACGTTGGTGGCGCCGAAAGGATCGTTCCCTACGCTCCTCGTCGCGCCATCCATTATTCGGCTCGCGTTCCTGGCTGTCGCCGCACTGTTGGCGTGGCGGCGCCCCGAGGATTCCGCGGCGCGCGTGCTCGTGCTCTTCTTGTTCTGTTATGCTCTGCTGCTCGGGCTGCCGAACAACCTCATGCCCACGCCGCTGCTCTCGTTTATCGTGTTGCAGATCGGCAGCACCATTTTGTTGCTAACCGGCACGGGGGCCGCAGCAACATTCGCCGCGCAGTTCCCAAGCGGCGTCGCGAAGCCGGTGCCAAGACGGCTGGCGCGTACGGCTCAGATTCTGGTCGCGCTGGGGGTCGTTCTCACCATCGTCGTAGGCGCCTTTTCCTTGCCGGACCGGGGCATCGCGCTCGTCAACAACGCGATCGCATGGATATTCATCGCGATCGCCGCTTTGGTCGTAGTGACTCTTGCCGTTGCCTACGCTGCGGGTGCGCAGTCCGAACGGCAGCGCCGTCGCTGGGTCTTTCTGATGCTGGGGATCGGCTTGGCGGCCGTCCTGATCGATGTCGCCGTGCAGACGACGCTAGGCTATTCGCAGATCGTAGACCTTGCGACGCTGCTCTGTATCGGCGTCATTCCGTTCGGGCTGGCGTACGTCATCCTGCGCCACCGCGTCATTGACGTCGGCTTCGTGCTCAATCGCGCGGTCGTCTACGGCGCGGTTTCCGTCATCATCGTCGGCATCTTCGTGATCGTCGAATCGCTGACGTCGAAATACGTCGAGCAGCATAGCCAGGCCGGAAGCATCGCCCTACAGCTCGCGGTTGCTCTGACTTTGGGCTTCTCGATTCGCTTCATCCACGCGCGGGTCGACCGGGTCGTAGACAGCGTGCTCTTTCGCCAGCGCCACCTCGATGAGGAAGCGATCAAAGATTTCACGCACGACGCTCACTATATTACCAGCGGTGACGTGGTGCTCGAGCGGTGTGTAACGGTCTCCCTGAAGCATGGGCGTGCAACCAAAGCGGGCATTTGGTTGCGCGACGGTTCGAAAACGTATCGCTCGCACGACTCGAACTTTGGATCGAGCGCGGGCATCGACGAGAATGACCCAGCCCTGGTCGCCATGCGCGCGCGTCGCGTCGTTGCGGACTTGCACGTGCTGGGCTCCACGCTTCCGGGCACGGTTGCCTTTCCGATGATCGTGCGCGGCGAGCTAATCGGCACGCTCGTCTGCGGCGCCAAGGAGCAAGGCGAAGCCTATGCGCCCGACGAGACCGCGGCACTGCGCGACATGGCGTCGGCCGTGGGGCACGCGCTCGATGCGATGCGCATTCGCGAGTTGGAGGACCGCGTGGCACAATTGGAGACGTCCGTCATCCGGCCGTCGGATACGCCTTAGCGCTCGTAGATCCAGCGGCGTATTCCGGCGTTCACGACGCCGCGTTCGACCTCATGAACGCGTTGCATCAGGTGCGCTTCGGTTTCCTCGGGCTCGACGCGAAGCGGCTTTCTCGCCATCACCGGTCCGCGATCGGTCGCGGCCGTAACGCGGTGGATTGTTGCGCCCACCCAAGGGCTCGAAGTGGCTAATGCATCCCGCACCGCCCGCGGGCCGCGAAAAGCCGGAATGCGCGCACCGTTGGGCGTGACGACGTCGTCGCGCCGGGGATCCAACGGCAAGAAGGCCGGGTGCAGGTTGAGCATCTGGCCGAATTCACGCACGAAACTTTCCGACAGCAGATGCATCCATCCCAGCAGTAGCACGAGATCTGGTCGCGCCGAGCGCGCCGCCTCGAGCAGCCGAGCGTCGTACGCATCGCGAGTTTCCTTCTCACGCTCCCACACGACCGTCAGAACCGCGCTCATTCCCGCATCGCGCGCTCGATCCAGCGCGTATGCGCGCGGATTGTTGACGAGCAGCCCGGCAATCTCCAGCGCCAGCGTCCCCGAGCGCGATGCATCGAGCACGGCTTGAAAGTTGCTGCCGTGACCTGATGCCATGATCAAAGCGCGGCGCGCCGGCCGATGGAGCGAGGCGCGCTCGAACCGCTCGGCAACGCGCGCGCCGGCCGCGTTTGCATAAAATTGGAGGAGGCGCTCGTCGCCGACCGCCGCAACCAGCGCGCGCGCATACCCGCGCCGGCGAAGCTCGTTCAACGCTGCCGCCAGCACGCATCGGCCGAGACCGTGTCCGCGCTCGCTCGCCGCAACGCCGAACGGCCCGAAGAGCCCGACGTCCGGCTCGCCCGCCTTTCCGTCTAGCCACGCAAACTTCAAGCCCTTGGCGTC
>Ga0187783_10001707_pt1 | contig 16261 bp, 12 predicted proteins | sample 1015_SJ02_MP02_2_FD_132471 | JGI IMG/M metagenome (GOLD analysis project Ga0187783, IMG submission 132471) | Tropical peat soil microbial communities from peatlands in Department of Meta, Colombia - 1015_SJ02_MP02_20_MG | ecosystem: Environmental > Terrestrial > Soil > Wetlands > Peat | place... | reverse complement strand
GGTCGCGTGCCAGAGTTCGCCATCCACCCAAGTGACCCCGGTGACGAAGCGGTTGGACTCGATGGTCCGAAGAATTGCGCCTGTGTCAGGATCGATTTGATGGATCTTCCGATTCCGATACTGTCCAACCCAGAGCGTTCCTTCCGCCCACGCCAGCCCCGAGTCGCCGCCACCGCCGGGCGCGGGGATACTGGCGAGCACGCGGCCACTCTTCGGATCGATCTTATGAATGCGATTCTCGGCGATCTGGAAGAGGTGCTTTCCATCAAATGCCGTTCCTGCATGCGCCCCGACATCGATCGAACGCTCGATCTTTCCACTCGACGGATCGAAGGCGTTTAGCTTGTCTCCCGAAGCAAACCAAACGTGCTGCCCGTCATAGCTGACACCATGCACTCTGTCGGCGCCCGGAAATGGGCCATATTCTCGAACGATTTCGGCGGTTGATTTGTTCATGAGCTCATCCTAGTCGCCCGGCAGGGGGGCAGGGAGTAACAGGATTGTCGTGAATCCCGGCACCGGCGGGGTGATCCAGCGACGAGAGCGCGCCCGGCCAAACGACTGCACTTTTCCCTCTGCCGCAAGCGACTCGAGCGCCCGTTGAACTGAGCGCTGGCTGGTACCAAGAGCAAGCGCTAGGGCCGAGCTCGACCAGGACTCACCATCCGTGAGGAAGGCTAGCACATCACCATGTTCCTCTTCGACGGGCCTGGCCAGAACGACGATTTCGTGTCCACGTCGTGGCACGAGTGCGAAGCCCCGCTTCGTCGCGCTAATCCCACCCACCCTCCGAAGCATCCTGCGAAGGCGGCCTATCTCGACCCGCAAACGCGCGCGATGCGATTCGTCCGTGAACCTTGCTCCGAATGCCCGCGCCAGAAGCAGGTCTCTGGGCACGTCTCCGGGCCACGCTTCACCTAGGGCGCGTGCAAGGGCGAACAACACGGGACGTCTTGCGAGTGAAACGAAGGTCTCTGCGTGACGTATGAGGTTGCGGCATGCATCGACGACGATGGCTTTGGAGGTCTGCAACGCTTCAATCTCTTCGAGCAGCAGAAGACGTTCTTCACCACGCGCAATGAGGCGCGCTGCTGGAGTATTCAGGATCCGGGATGCGCTTTCAACCTCGGCCATTAACGCCGGGATACCAGCTTGGTGCGCAGCGCATTCGGCGCGAGTCAGCGCGGCCCGAGCTTCTTTCGTCCGTAAACGTCGCATTGCGATTCCCGCAACCACGAGCTCGTGGAAAGTCCTCGACGCGGGCGGGAAAAGACTCGGATTGAGGTCAGCGAGCATATCCTCTGCCTCGTCGAGGTGTCCGATCAGAAGGAGTCGCCGGACTTCAAGATAGCGAGCAAATCCCGCGTTCAATCGGTCGCCGTACGCTTCGAGGGTCAAGCGCGCAGCGTCGAGCACTTTCGCAGGCCAGCGCAGATCGCGCGAAGCGAGCGCGATTTCGGCCTCAGCTACCATGCATCTCGCACGAGCTACGGGTTCTTTCGGACTGAAGGCGCGCGCAGCGCGTCGCAGCAGTTCCTTGGCTCGTGTGAAATCGCCAAGCTGCGCCATCGCGATGCCACGAAGTGCGAGCGCCGGCGCATCGTCGCGCAGGGCGACTCGATTCAAGGCTCCGATGGGATCACCCGCTGCGAGTGCCCGAGCTGCAGCTGTAATCAGAGAGTCCATCCGAATCGCGACACACTTGTCACTCCCACCCCTTCGAAGCCCCGGGTTAAATATAGCGCATGGCAATCCAACACCAGGTCACCTCAAGAAGGGAACGAGAGGAGAAAAGCACAATGCCCACGCACAAGACCGGAACACGAGAACAATGGCTTAAGGCTCGGCTCGATCTGCTCAAGGCCGAGAAGGAACTCACGCATCAGAGCGACCTGTTGGCGCGCCAACGGCAGGAACTACCGTGGGTGCCAATCAATAAGGGATATCGCTTCGAAACCGACGAGGGAAGCGCCGCGCTGGCAGAACTTTTTCGTGGGCGTTCGCAGCTTCTCGTCTACCATTTCATGTTCGGGCCTGACTTCGCCGCTGGTTGTCCCTCTTGCTCGTCAATAGCAGACGGCTTCAACGGTATCACCGTGCACCTGGCCAATCATGACGTGGCGCTCTGGGCCGTCTCGCGCGCGCCGATTGCGAAGCTGCAGTCATACAAACGTCGGATGGGGTGGACCTTCCCTTGGGCGTCCTCTGTGGGAGGTGACTTCAATTTCGATTTCTGCGCTTCCTACACCGAGGAGCAACAGCGCGAAGGTGGCATCGAATATAACTACCGGCGCGAGGCGCCACGGCGGACAAGCGGAAGGGAAGGGACGGAGATCTCGCGCTCGACACCCGATGGGCCCGCTACGTTCGCGGCAATGTGCGGAACAGACGCGGCGACATACATTCGCGAGAGGCCGGGCATGAGCGCATTCGCCCTCGAAGACGGCATCGTCTATCACACCTATTCGACCTATGCCCGAGGCCTCGACGGTCTCTGGAGCATGTACCCATGGCTCGACCGCGCACCGAAGGGGCGTAATGAGACCGGCCTCTGGTGGCGACGACACGACGAGTATAAGAACCAAACCGAAAGGCGCGGGTCCGAACCGGTAACCGCCGAATGACCGGAGGACGCCCAGTTTCTACGCAAGTTCACAGTTTGAAGTTCGCCTACAGCCGGTATCGGAGTTTGGGAAGAGAGAAAGGCGAACCATCAAATTCAGAGGAGGGTCACATGTGCCCAGTATGCATGGAAAGCACGGTAGTCATGGTCGCCGGAGCCGCATCCACGGGAGGAATTCTGGCGGTGTACATCGGCAAGTTCAGAAAATGTTTCAGAGCGTGTGGTCTCGGTATATTTCAGAAGACAAAGGAGAAATAATATGGCGACAAGCAAACAGAGAGATATGGAGCATCAGAAAGGGTATATCGCGATGAAGACACCCCCGATCGTATTGCAGCAGGAGTGGGAGGCTGCGCGGCAGCAACTCCTCGCCAAGGAAAAGGCCTTCACCCGCTCCCGTGATGCGCTGGCCGCCGAACGTCGACGGATGCCGTGGATGGCGGTGGAGAAACGGTATGCGTTCGACGGGCCCAAGGGTAAAGTTAGCTTGCTCGACTTGTTCGAGGGCCGCAGGCAACTGATCGTCTATCGCGCCTTCTTCGAGCCCGGTGTGTTCGGCTGGCCGGAGCACGCCTGCCGTGGCTGTTCCCTGGGCGCCGATCAGGTCGCCCACCTGGCCCATCTGAATGCTCGCGAAACCACCCTTGTCTACGCCTCCCGTGCGCCGCAAGAGGACATCGTGCGCCTCAAGGCGCGTATGGGCTGGGAGATGCCTTGGTACACCATCACCGATAGCTTCGATGTGGACTTCGGCGTCCATGAATGGCACGGCCACAACGTTTTCTTCCGCGATGGCGAGCGGGTGTTCCGCACATATTTCGTCAATGTCCGTGGCGACGAGGCGATGGGAACCACCTGGAGCTACCTCGACATCACGCCGCTCGGCCGTCAGGAGACTTGGGAGGATTCGCCAGAAGGATACCCCCAGACCGAACCGTACAAGTGGTGGAACTGGCACGACAACTACGACGCCGAGCCGTCGCCTCACCCAATGTGGGTCGATATAACAACCGACCCTCAAGGAGCCTCCGCCCGAAGGCGCGAGGCGGAGCGAAAGCCTATACCTGCTCCTGAGCGCGACATCCCGAGCTAAAGTAAAGGAAAGAACAAAAGACTGACTCCATCAAAGATGAACTGGGATGCCCAAAATCGTCGAGCGCGCGGCGTTCAGGCGAAGTTGGACGCATTACAGGTTCGGCGTCCTGCCTGGCCACTGTGGTTGCCAGGTGGGCGAGCCGCTGCTAGTCACGGAAAATCCATCTCGGTGAATTCGTAGGGTAGGGCTGCCACGCAGAAGTGAATTCCCGTCAAGTTTTTGCGGGCAGTTGGTAATGAGAGACCGGCTGTCCGTACCCTGATTTTCTCCTACGAGCGTCCCGGGCACCATCCAGCTGATTCTCTACCTCGCGTGTCCTCACTCGATCCCCTGTTGACGTGGATTCGGGCTGCAAAGTAACATTCGTTTCCCTTTTGTAGCTAACTGAGAAACGCTGGGAGGCGCTTGTGAGAATGCTCAGATTCGCTGCTTCTGCTGTGGCCGTATTCATCTCGTTCCAACTTGTTGTTTCCCAGACGTCAGGACCAACGCAAGCATCTTCCGGACAGGAACTACTTGTGATCCGAGGAGCCAAGATTTATCCGGTCAGCGGTCCGGCAATCGAGCGTGGGATCCTGACGGTCCGCGGAGGGAAGATCGAAGCCGTCGGCTCTGAATCGAAGGTTGCCGTTCCAAAGGGTGCACGTGTCATGGATGCCACGGGGAAGGTAATCATTCCCGGCATCGTGGATACGCACTCCCACATCGGGATTGGCTCGCGTCCCTCAGTTCCGGCGAACGAGGATGTAAGTGAAGGTACAGGCCCGATTCAGCCGGCGTTGCGGGCGCTCGATGCAATCTATCCCGGGGACCCAGGCATCCGCATGGCACTTTCGGGAGGTGTTACCACGGCCAACATCATGCCGGGCAGCGGAAACGTCATGGGAGGGCAGACCGCATACGTGAAGCTGCGAGGCCGAACAATTGACGAAATGCTCATTCCAGGAACAATCGGCGGCCTGAAGATGGCAAATGGGGAAAACCCGAAACATTATGGGCGGGAAAACCAGGCGCCGATGACCCGGATGGAAATAACGGCGCTGGCGCGCAAGGAGTTTACAAAGGCGCAGGAGTACAAGCGCAAATGGGAGGAATACAACAAGAAAGTCGCTGCCGGCGACAAAGACGCCAAAGCTCCCGATCGCGATCTCGAACTGGAGCCCGTGGTACAAGTGCTCGAGGGCACCCGGATCGTGCAGCATCATACGCATCGCGCCGACGACATTATGACCGTGGTCCGCCTTTCGGAAGAATTCCATTTCCGGGTGGTCATCCACCACGGTTCGGAGGCTTATAAGGTCGCCGATGAGTTAGCCAAGCGCAAAATCCCAGTCACACTGACCATTGTCGACTCCCCCGGCGGCAAACTCGAGGCCACGCAGGCGGAATTCGAAGCGGCCGCCATTCTGGATAAGGCGGGTGTCAAGATCGCAGTCAATACCGACGATTTCATCAACAGCTCTCGTTTTCTGTTGCGCGAGGCGGCGCTGACAATTCGCGGCGGCCTAAGCGAAGCTACCGCATTGCGGGCTCTGACCATCAACGCAGCGGAGATGCTCGATCTTCAGAATCATGTGGGAACGCTCGAGCCGGGCAAGGACGCGGATTTTGTCGTGCTCTCCGGCAACCCCTTCAGCGTGTATACCAAGGTGCTCGAGACCTGGATTGAAGGCGAAAAGGTATTTGATCGGAGCAGGCCTGAGGATTTGCGCTATGCAACCGGGGGATTTCAGATTGCCAACAGGTATCCCAAGCTAATGCAGAGCTCGATGAAAGGTGCGCAATGAGACGGACTCTGATCTGCGCCCTGTTAACAATGAGCTCGGCCGCATTCGGCCAAAAGATTGCGGTTGCCGGAGAGAAGCTTTACACCGCAGGTGGCGATCATCAAGATGGGAAACCGGGAGTCGTCCTTATTGAAGACGGAAAGGTCATTGGCATCGCGGAGGGTAACCGGATTCCAGATGGCTATCAGCGCATCGAGGCCGCCTACGTTACACCCGGTCTGATTGACGCCAAAACCACGGCGGGCATTTCCGGCGAATACAACATTCCTGCCGATCAGGATCAGGATGAAGAAACCGATCCCAATACGGCCGATGTCCGTGCTTTCGACAGCTTCAACCCGTCGGAGCGGCTGATCGAGTACATCAACAGTTATGGCGTCACCACGATTCAAGTGGCGCCGGGATTGGCCAATCCGGTGGCGGGACAAGCGGCGATTTTCAAGACGCGCGGGCCCAGTTCAGCACTGATGACCGCCGATGACATGGCGGTGAAACCAATTTCAGCGGTGGTCTTTGATCTGGGCGAATCCCCGAAGCAAGTCTACGGGAAACGCAACAAGCCGCCTTCGACCCGCATGATGACGGCGGAAATTATCCGTAAGGCGCTGCTCGATGCCCAGGCCTATCAGAAAAAATGGGAAGACTGGAACAAGTCGGACAAGAAAGATCCCGCCAAGCAACCGGCAAGCGATTTGAAGCTTGAGTCCGTCTCCCGCGTTCTCAGCGGCGAATTGCCGGCGATTATCAATGCCTATCGTGAAGATGACATTGCCACGGCTCTGCGTCTAGCCAGGGAGTTCAAGCTCAAGCCGGTGATCAGTTCGGCGACCGAGGGCTATCTGATGCGGGACGCGCTCAAGACGTCTGGAGCTTCGGTTCTGGCCGGACCGACGCTGCAGCGGCTCGATGGCCTCGAAACCATGAATGCGACACTCGAAAATGCGGCCCTGATGGCGGACGTCGGGATTCCACTTGCTCTGATGACCGGATACGAAAGTTACGTCCCGAAAAACCGTGTGCTTTTGTTCGAGGCTGGAGTGGCCGCGGCGAACGGTCTTGGCTTTGAGCGCACCTTGCGGGCAACGACCATCGATAGCGCAAGAATTCTTGGTATCGCGGATCGCGTTGGCTCTCTCGAGAAAGGCAAAGATGCCGATGTCGTGCTGTATGACGGTGATCCGTTCGAGTACACAAGCCACGTGACCGCTGTGCTGGTGAATGGAAAGATTACCTATCAGGCGTCGGGCGGTAAGTAAGGCGCTAGAACCCCGCTTTCTCCGAGCGATTCGCGGTGTCGTTCGTTCAAATGTACGTTTCCCCAGAACTACTCGAGAGGTCTGGGGTTGATATACAACCGAAAGAGCTCTCAGCGAAAATCGCAGATTCGTTATTCGAGCGGCGCTCTAACCGTGCACGCTGGTTATTTGGCCGATAACCAGCTCTACCCAGATTTAGGAGAGGATTATGAAAAATTGTATTCGCCTGATTTTGGCGCTGGCCATCCTTTGCCCTGCATTGAGCACGGCCACGCTCGCAGCCGACAACGCTTACTTATATCTGGTTCAGGGGATTCCGGGACGGGATTTCTCAGCCGCAACCGATCCAGAATTTCCCGTGGACATCCTGATCAACGGTGACGTCTGCTATCAACGCGGCTTGACCTATGGAACGATAGCGGGACCGCTCACATTGGCCCCCGGAAACTATGAGGTCGCGGTCAGCGTTGCCGATTCGCTGTTGCCGTGCAGCAATTCCCCATTCACCGACAGCACGGTTTCGCTCGAAGCCGGGAAAAACGTCTCGGCAGTTGTGGCTCTTAGCCAAACTGGTTCCCCCACGCTGTTGACGTTCGGCAACAAGTTTTCTCCGGTGACCGCAACTATGGGACGCGTGCTGTTTGCTCAAGCGGCGGATTCTCCCGGGGTCGAGGTCATCTTGCAAAATAGGACCACGACGAAGGTGTACACCTACGCGGTCAACCCTGGTGCACTGCTGGATGTCACTCTGCCTGCAGGCGGCTACGACGTTGAGATCAACCAAGGCACAACCACATTGGTCGCTTCGACCTCCGTCGAACTGTATTCCCAATCGGTACTCGAACTCTACGCCGTAGGTCAAGCGAGCAACCAGAGCGTAGACCTTGAGTCCAAAACTGTAAGAAACGTGATCCCGTAAATTCCCAGCGGGTTAAAATGGGCCGTCATTTCGATGGCCCTTTTTCTTTGATCTTCGGATCTTCCGTTCTACGATCTGGCTCTGCACATCTGGGGTGCCTGAAGCCACTTCATGTGCAGGGGCAAGACCAATTTCGGCCATTCCGAGGAAGGGAGCGAGTGAAACCGCAATCGCCGAATGCGGCTGTAACCATGCCGATAGATCGTGAAAGTTCTTCTGTTAGAGACGCGCAGGACTTAGAGCGCCTTGGATATGCCCAAGAGTTCCTGCGGGGCTTTGGCGGGTTTTCCAATTTCGCCCTCTCTTTCTCCATCATCTCGATATTGACCGGCGCGGTGACTCTTTTTGACTACGGCCTGAGTATGGGAGGCCCGCGTGAGATGCTTCTGGGATGGCCACTGGTGACCTTTGGAACTCTGATGGTGGCCCTCAGCATGGCCGAATTGTGTTCCGCCATTCCGACCTCGGGAGGAATGTATCACTGGTCCGCCGAACTGGGTGGTCCTACCTGGGCCTGGTTTACAGCCTGGCTCAACATCATCGGATTAATCACCGCGATCGCCGGCATCGACTATGGGTGCGCCGAGTTTTTGGTGCCTATGCTCGGTCTCCAGTCGACCCCCCATTCCCTGCTCGCGCTGTATGCCTTGCTGCTACTCTCCCAAGGCATCATCAACCACTACTCGACGGCTTTGGTGGGGTGGTTAAGCGATGTAAGCGTGATCGTACACATTCTGGGCGTAATGGTACTGATCGGTGCTCTTTGGATTTTTGCTCCCAAGCAGCCCCTGGCGTTTGTTTGGAGCAAGCAGAACCTGAGTCCGGTTCGGGCGCCTTACGCTTGGCTGTTCATGCTGGGTTTGCTGCAAGCGCAATGGACCTACACGGGGTTTGATGCTTCGGCGCATGTGGCGGAAGAGACCGTGGATCCGCGACGTACCGCGCCTTGGGGTATGGTGCTGTCAGTGATTGTATCCGCCATCTTTGGTTACATCCTGATTTTGTCCCTGACCCTGGCAATCCCGAACATCGCCCAGGTGTTAGAGACCACCGATCGAAGTGGCAATCCGCTGCCGGCGGTGCTGACGATCGTGCGGCTGACCTTGGGCAACCGCGCGTCCGTTAGTGTGCTGGCGCTTACGGTTCTGGCCATGTGGTTTTGCGGACTGGCGTCGATCACCTCCGTCTCAAGGTCTCTGTTTGCTCTCGCCCGCGACCATGGTATGCCGCTCGCATCCGTCTGGAGTCGCGTCAACGCCAAGCTAAAAACTCCGGTGAATGCCATTTGGCTAACGGTGGCTTTGGCTTTCGCTGCCATGTTCTACAGCGGGGCTTATTCGGTTGTTACCTCGATTAGTGTTATCGGTTTTTATCTCGCCTACATCGCCCCGGTATACCTCGGTTGGCGCAAGAAGAGCACTTGGAGGAGCAAGCGAGGGCCTTGGCATCTGGGTGGCGCCAGCAATACCATCAACCTCCTTGCTGTCCTTTGGACGGTATTTATTTGCACGATCATGGTCATGCCGCCGAATGCCCGGGCGGGGTGGGGCATTTCCTCCGTCTTGGGGGTGTTGTTTCTGCTGCACGTGGCCGCCGGCAAGCACAAGCTGTACAAGCCCAACTGGGAGTCTCTCGGAAACTCCAACTCGGATGTCAAATAGGATTCCTCAGGCGGTTCGGCCCCGACACACATCAGCCACTATCGGCGGAATTGTGCGCATATTAACATCATGTCGGGTGATGCCTTGAGTGAAAACAAACCCCGATTGGCTCGAATGTTGAGCCTCGAAGAGCTGAGCGAACTGGTCCAGGGTGACCAAGTTCGGACCGTGATCGTTGCCTTCTCGGATCACTACGGACGTTTACTCGGCAAACGCTTCGATGGGGAGATTTTCCTCGAGAGCGTTTGGGACCACGGCACCCATGCATGCGACTACCTCTTGGCCAACGACATGGAGATGACACCGGTTGGCGGCTACCGGTTTGCCAATTGGGAGCGGGGCTATGGCGACTTTCATCTCGTGCCTGACCGGGACACGCTGCGTTTAGCCAGTTGGATCGACAAAACCGCGCTGGTTCTCTGTGATGTCAAGAGTGAGAAGACCGAGGATCTGCTAGCGGTGGCACCGCGCTCGATCTTGCGGCGCCAGGTGGAACAGACGCAGAGGCTCTCTCTGGTGAGCGCTGTGGCCTCCGAACTCGAGTACTACCTGTTCCGCAACAGCTATCGCGAGGCGGCCGTCAAGGGTTATACCGGACTAGACGAGGGAGGCTGGTATTCGGAGGACTACCACATTCTGCAAGGCACCCGAAACGAAGCCTTTACGGCAGCCGTGCGCCATCATCTGAAGTCCTCGGGAGTGCCGGTTGAAAGCTCCAAGGGCGAATTCGGCACAGGCCAGCATGAACTCAATGTGCTTTATGCCGGAGCCCTGGAGATGGCCGACCGTCATGCCATCTACAAGCAGTGTCTGAAAGAAGTGGCAGAGCAGATGGGCATCAGCGTCAGTTTTATGGCAAAAGTTTCGACCACGCAGGCCGGATCCAGCAGTCACATTCATCTCAGCCTGTGGCGGGACGGCCGCAATGCCTTTGTGGGCGACGAGTCATTTGGCCCGGTAAAGTGTTCGAATCTGTTCCGCTGGTTCCTCGGGGGCTGGATTCGCCACGTGCCGGAAGTCATGGTGTTCTATGCTCCCACCGTGAATTCCTATAAACGCTACGTGGAAGGTTCCTGGGCCCCCACTCGCATCGCCTGGAGCCGCGATAACCGCACCGCCGGCTTCCGGGTGGTTGGAAACGGCCAAAGCCTGCGCATCGAATGCCGCATCCCGGGGGCGGACTGCAATCCATATCTGGCGATTGCCGCTGTGTTGGCGTCAGGATTGAATGGCATCGCCCAGAAGGTGGATCCTCCCGAGTGCTTCTCGGGCGACCTGTACCGGGCAACAGAAATTCCTCGCGTGCCGAAGACCCTGGTAGAAGCGGCCGGCCTTTTCGCCCAAAGCGAGTTTGCTAAGCGCGCCTTCGGCGAAGACGTAGTCGAGCACTACGCGCACTTCTTCCGCACGGAGCAAGAGATTTTTGACGGTGCGGTCACGGACTGGGAGCGAAAGCGATATTTTGAACGAATCTAGTTGGCGCTAATGGCTGCCCGGCGAATTGGAACGAAAGGATCGAACCATCTTGAGGCTCAAGGATAAGGTTGCGCTGATCACAGGGGCGGCCAGTGGTATCGGTCGCGAGACCGCGCTGTTGTTCGCCCGAGAAGGCGCTGCTGTGGTGGTCGTGGATGTGGATGACAAGAACGGGCGAGAAACGGTCTCGGCCATAGAAGCTCAGAATGGGAAGGCACTGTTTGTCCACGCCGACGTCTCACGGGCAACGGACTGCGAGCAGATGGTCGCAGCCGCAGAAAAGCAGTTTGGCAAACTCAACGTTCTCTTCAACAACGCCGGCATTATGCACAGCCAGGATGACGATGTGATTTCAACCGAAGAGAAGATTTGGGATCTCACCATGAATATCAACGCCAAGGGGGTTTTTTTGGGCTGCAAGTACGGGATCCCTGCCTTGCGCCGCGCCGGGGGAGGCTCCATTGTGAACACCGCCTCGTTTGTGGCTTTACTCGGAGCAGCAACCCCACAGATCGCATATACTGCCAGCAAAGGCGCCGTGCTGGCGCTGACTCGGGAACTCGCGGTGGGGCACGCGCGCGAGAAAATTCGAGTCAATGCCCTCTGCCCGGGACCCCTGCGGACTGAGTTACTGATGAAGTTCCTTGACACCGAACAGAAGCGACAGCGAAGACTGGTCCATATTCCCCTCGGCCGTTTCGGTGAGGCACGGGAGATTGCACAGGCAGCGTTGTTCCTGGCATCGGATGAATCGTCCTTCATAACCGGCACCGAGTTCCTGGTCGACGGTGGCATCACGGCTGCGTACGTGACACCGGAGTGAACCGCTCCATCTAAAATGTGACCGCCAAAGTCTCCCTAGTTCGGACCATGAGCCCCGTCGATGGCTCCGTCTACGCCGAACGCCAATTCGCATCCGACCGAGAGGCCGACGCCAAACTGACCCAGGCCAAGAAGGCTCAGCGCGAATGGAGGCTCGTGCCGGTACCCAAGCGGGCTTCCATTTGCCGGCGAATGGTCGCGTATCTGGTCGAACGAGCCGGGCGGCTTGGGACCGAACTCACATGGCAGATGGGGCGTCCGGTTCGGTACAGTCCCATGGAAATCGAGCGCGGCTTCCAGGAACGTGCCCTGTACATGATCGATATCGCCGAAAGCGAGCTGGCAGACATCGTCATCGAGCCGAAGGACAACTTCCGGCGCTTCATCCGACGTGACCCAGTGGGCCTGGTGTTGGCCCTCATGCCGTGGAACTACCCTTACCTATGTTCTGTCAACGTCGTAGTGCCGGCCATCATGGCGGGCAATGCCGTGATTCTCAAGCCCGCTGCCCAAACCCCTCTAGTGGCGGAAAGCTACGCGGAGGCCTTCGAGCAGGCTGGACTTCCCGAGGGTGTTTTTCAAGTCCTTTGTTTGGCCCATGATCAGGTGGAGCGGATGATTCGAGATCCCCGCGTCGATTTTGTGGCCTTCACGGGATCGGTCGATGGCGGACACGCGGTGCAGCAGGCGGCGGGCACGCGTTTTATTGCCACGGGTCTTGAACTGGGTGGAAAGGATCCGGCCTACGTCCGCGCGGATGCCGTTCTCGAGCAGACCATCGAAAATCTGGTCGATGGCGTTTTCTTCAATTCTGGGCAATCCTGCTGTGCGGTGGAAAGAATCTATGTCCATCAGGATGTTTGGCCGAAATTTGTCGAGGGGTTTGTTGAACTTACCAACAAGTACGTGCTCGATAATCCGCTTCATCCGGACACTACTTTGGGACCCCTGGTTCATGAACGCGCGGCCGCCTCGGTCCGTGAGAAAGTAGCGCAAGCGATTTCGAAAGGAGCCAGGGCCTTAATTGACCCGGCAAGATTCCCCAAAGGTAAGGACGCCACGCCCTATCTTGCCCCGCAGGTCCTCGTGGACGTGAATCATGGAATGAAGGTGATGACCGAGGAAACCTTCGGACCCGTAGCACCTCTGATGCGGGTCAGAGATGATGCCGAAGCCATCCGCCTCATGAATGACAGCCACTACGGCTTGACCGCGTCCGTCTGGACCTCAGACATCGACGCCGCTATTGCGGTTGGCAACCAGATAGAAACTGGTACCTGGTTCATGAACCGCTGTGATTACCTCGATCCCACGCTCGCATGGACGGGAGTGAAAGACTCCGGGCACGGATGCACCCTCTCCCGGCTGGGATACGCGGTGCTCACCCAGCCCAAGTCATTCCACCTTAGATTGTCTCTCTAAGTCCCGGAAAATCAGCTTGCAGATCAGTTCGCTATCCTTCCCGCAGGGCAATCATCGGGTCGACTTTGGTGGCACGCCAAGCCGGAATGTAGCTGGACAAAATGGCGACTGCCAGCAAGAGCAAAGGCACCACGATAAAGACCGCTGGGTCATGAGGCCGCACGCCGTAGAGCAAAGTTGCCATCAACGAGGCCGTGGATGCTGCAAACACCACGCCCGCCACGATTCCGACCGTAGCCACGGTGACACCCTTTCCTAAGATCAGTTTCAGGATGTCGGTGGGTTGAGCCCCTAACGCCATGCGCAGGCCGATCTCGTGGGATCTTTGACCGACCATATAAGCGAGCAATCCGTAAATTCCGAGGGAAGCCAGAAAGATTGCCAGGGCGGCAAATCCACCTACCATGTCGGCAGAAAAGCGGCGGGGAGCAAGCGAGCTATCGATCACCTCATTCATGGAGGAGACGTGAAATACCGGCAAGCCCGGATCAATACTCTGGACCTCATGACGAATCTGCGGCTCGAGAAGGGATGCTGGCAGAGAGGTTCGCAATACAACGCCTAGGGATCTGTCCAAGCTCTGATAAGCAGGGACATAGACGTGGGGAACGCCATCAATGTCGAGCCCATCACTCTTTATGTTCTTCACCATACCCACGACCGTCCTCCAAGGCTGGGGGGGCCCGGCCGGGGTGGGATTCAGTCCGAGCCGGAGCCGTCGACCGAGCGGATCCTGATTCGGCCAGTAGCGAAAGGCTGTCGCTTCGTCAATGATGACCACTGCCTCTTTGCCGTCTTCATCGCTTTCCGTAAAGAACCGTCCGCGTACCAGGGGAGCCTCGATCACTCGAAAATAATCCGGGCTCACTCGGATCCTCTCTGCCCGCAAGTCCTCGGAGGACTCGATCGAACGACCTTCAATAACCATTGCTACGTTGTTGTCATCGTCCGGCACCGCGGTCGGCAAAAGTGAGGTAATTCCGGCGAGTTCCACACCAGGAATCGCCTGCATGCGCCGCAGTAGCTCACGGTTAAAAGTGGTTTGCTGGGTGATATCAAGGTAGGGATCGGCTTTCGGATCGTTCGGCACGGGCAGCCAGATGTTGGCGGCGACGACGTGGGTCGAATTGAAGCCTGGATCTTGTTCGAGCAGTTCCCGTAGCGTGCGCAGCAGCAATCCCGCCCCAACCATCAAAACCACCGCAAATGCCAGTTCCGACACGATCAGAGCGTCCCGCAACCGACCGGTCTTTGAGCTGTAACCGGAACCGCGCGCTCCTTCTCGAATCCGCAAAGAGAGATCGGATCTTGCCGATTGAATGGCTGGGGCCAGGCCAAACAGGAGGCCGGTAAGAAGGGAAATCACTAAAGCAAAGGCCAGGACTACCCAATCGATTCTGACCTCGTTGAGCCGCGGAATGCTCGAGGGCACAAAGCGTAGGATGAAATTCAACGTAGCGAACGCTGTTAAAACCCCGGCGAAACCTCCCGTCAAGGAGAGAAGCACGGATTCGGTCAGCATTTGACGCACCATGCGGCCGCGACTTGCCCCCAGCGCCAGCCGCACAGCGATTTCTTGTTGTCGTCCCGAGGCCCGTGCCAGAAGGAGATTGGCAATGTTCAAGGACACAATAAATACAATCAGCATTACTGCTCCCAGTAATACCAGCAGCATCGGTCGAACATTCCCCACGAGCGACTCCTGCAGGGGTTGAATCTCGATGGTCCATTTGGCATGCGCCGGATAGTCGGTCGGAAAATCACGGCGCAACTCCATCGCCATCGTGGTCAGCCGTGCCTGAGCTTGCGCGAGCGTTAGCCCCGGCTTGATTCGTCCCACTGCATTGGGCATGATGCGCGTGCTTCGGGTTGGTTTGGGGGCAGGATCAGCACTGAATCCCGCGGTCGCCCAGACTTCCACGTCCCGGGCAACGGTTCGACCGGGATGGCGAAATCCGGGAGGAAGAACACCCACAATCGTGTACAAATCGTTGTCGAGCCGGACGCTGCGGCCGAGGACGTTAGGATCTGCTCCATAGGAGCGCCGCCAGAGGCTGTCGCTAATCACGATCGCGGGCGCGAAACCGAGGGCGTAATCCTGAGGACCAAACAATCGTCCAAGGTGTGGGGTCGCACCAAGCATGGCGAAGTAGTTCGGGAGCGTAACCATCAACTCGAGACGCTCCGGCTCCTTCGTGCCGGTCACATTCACACTGGCGGAAACAAAGGGGGTCACCTCTGCGAATACGCCTGATCGTGTCTGAAGATCGTCGAGTTCGGGCACTGAATAGGGAATGTCCCGCAGACCCAGCCCTGGGGTATTAAAAATGACTCTTACCAGATGGTCGGAGTTCGGAAACGGAAGAGAACGCAGCAGAACGGCATTCACGATGCTGAAAATGGCGGTGTTCGCTCCTACTCCGATGGCCAGCGTCAGAACCGCCACCAAGGTGAAGGCCGGCTTCATGCGCAGCATGCGCAAACCGTAGCGCACATCCTGAAATAAGGTCCCCATGGTTGGAAACCCTCCCCCCGACCCAGCCTGCCGTTGAACCTGAGGCCGAACCTTGCACTAACGCATGCAAATCACAGGCCAGAAGCAGACAAAGAGAATATGGCTATCCCATTGAAAAGAGTGGCCAAACATACACAGAAAAACTTGTTTGTTGAGCAAGACGTTGTCCGATCGCGAGATAGAGTGTGCGTTAACGGGCACCTCTCATCGCATCCTCGTTCGCAGTCAGTGGCGACGGTCCCCGTCCTCGCGGCGGACTCTCGGGTTGTACCTTCCTAGACCTACACGGGCTCCTTAGACGGTAGTTAGTGGAGACTTTGGTAAAGACTTGTTAAGGCGCATGGCTAGTGGTTCTTCAATTCGCCGCGACAGAATTGGCCCACGACTCTGCGCACGTGCCTTGAAACTTCAGCGCGGGTGCCCCCAGGGGGCGGAAGAACGACTTGGCACACAGGTCACTGGGGAATGCCCCGTTGCCTCCCAAACAGCCGACTAAGTTCGATCCCTTGTAGGCGTATGCTTGTCGAATGCGGGAGGATGGAATGAGAATCATTCGTTTTGCTCCATTTTTTATAATCTGTGTTGCTGTTCTGTCCGCAGTTGCGCTACTCAAGACAGCGCAGAAAGGCTCTGCTAAGCAGACCACCACAAAGGACGACATTCCCAAGTCGATTGCCGAAAGTG
>Ga0187783_10001706_pt1 | contig 16264 bp, 15 predicted proteins | sample 1015_SJ02_MP02_2_FD_132471 | JGI IMG/M metagenome (GOLD analysis project Ga0187783, IMG submission 132471) | Tropical peat soil microbial communities from peatlands in Department of Meta, Colombia - 1015_SJ02_MP02_20_MG | ecosystem: Environmental > Terrestrial > Soil > Wetlands > Peat | place... | reverse complement strand
GAGGGTATTGGCCAAGCGCGGCCTCTCGGTGGCAGTGTTAGAAGGCGAGACCTTTGGCTGGGGAGCCAGCTCGCGCAACGGCGGCATGGTGCTGACGGGGCTGAAGCTTCCGGTACCTCAGTTGATGGCACGTTACGGACGAGAGCCGGTTCGGCGCATGTACGCGGCCTCCCTGGCCTCGATTGATTGTGTCGAACAGGTTGTACGGGAAGAGCAGATCGACTGCTATTTCTCGCGCTGTGGCCACCTGGAGGTCGCGTGCAAGCAGGCTCACTTTAAAAGCTACGCGGAATCAGCCGCACTCATCGCACGCGAATTCCACCACAACCTGCACATCGTCGGGAAGTCGGAGTTGCGCAGTGAAATTGGCTCCGACATCTATTATGGAGGACTGGTGGATGAGATGAGTGCCGGACTGAACCCGGCCCGCTACGTGTCGGGCTTGGCGATGGCGGCCAAGCGAGCGGGAGCCGCGCTGTTCGATCACGCTCGGGTCGCAGGTGTTCGACGGGAAGATCACCCCGCCGGAGCGAAGTTTGGTGTCCAGACGGCGAAGGGCAGCCTATGGGCGCGAGAGGTGTTCTTAGCCAGTGGTGCTTACACCGGCAATTCGACCCCCGCCCTGCGCAAGAAAATCATTCCCATCGGCTCCTACATTATTGCCACCGAAGTGCTCGGTGAGGAACTGGCTCGGGAACTGAGTCCGAAGAATCGCATGATTTATGACTCCAAGCATTTTCTCTACTACTACCGCCTGACTCCGGACAATCGAATGCTATTCGGCGGTCGCGCGGCATTTTTTCCGGAAACCGAAAGCACGGTGCGACAGAGTGCGGAAATCCTGCGCCGCGGCATGATTCGCGTTTACCCCCAGTTGCGGGGCAGCCAAGTGGAATTCGTTTGGGGGGGGACACTCGACTTTGCATTCGATGTGATGCCGCATACGGGACGGACCGATGGCATGTACTATGCCCTGGGCTATGCGGGACATGGCGTCGCCATGGGGACGTATCTGGGAAGCAAAATCGCGGGAGTAATTTTGGGTGAGCCCAACGCCATACCATTCGATAGCATTCCATTTCCCAGCCCGCCCATCGGTCTGCGCAGCGGACACACCTGGGCGCTCCCGCTGGCCGGCGCCTATTACAAGTTTCTCGATTGGGTGAGTTGAGTGACAGAGTGCCCGAGCGCAGGGGCTCGTCGAGGGGCCAGCCCGGGACAGACCGGCTTCAACCGTCGGCCTTGGCTTGCGGCATTTTGGGTACGAAGAGGTAAGCGGCTGGGCCCAGAAGGATCGCGACTGGTCCCCAATGCAGTGCAAAGCGATCGCTGCCCAGCAGGGCAACCGCACTCATGACGAGCGGAGCCACCACAACGTAAAGCAATCCGGCACGACCCCAGGGAATACGAAAAGGCCGAGCCAGGTCAGGCCAGGTTTGCCGCAGGCGCCAGGCGGAAAGAACGGTCAGCACGGTGGTGGCGATGCGCAGCCACATGTAAACCGTGATGAGTTCCGCCAGAGTGTGAAATGCCAGCAATCCGTAGACGAGCGATGAGGCGAGAATCGCAACCCAAGGCGTCCCAAAGCGAGGATGGGTGGCGGTAAGCACAGGTGGAAGGTAGCCGTCCTCGGCCATGGCGAAGGGCATGCGGGTGCTGGTCAGCACCGTGGCATTGAGAATGGAAACATTGGTGACCATTGCGGCCAGCGTCATCCAGAAGCCCAGCCATCCCCCACCGATCAATTGCGCCGCGTCGGAGAAATAGCGGGTGTGCCACTGCTGCCAGTTTCCAAGAGCTGCGAGCGACAGCATGGTAGGAAGAAAATAGGTGGCCATCGAGAGCGGTACGACCAGGGCTAAGGTGATTGGGTAGCTTCGCTGCGGGTTCTCCACTTCTTCGGCAACGGTGGAGAGTTGTTCATATCCTGAGTAAAGCCACAAGCCGAGAGCTAGCCCAACCCCAAAAACCTGGAAAGGCGGAACGTGGGGGGGGATGAACGGAGAGAACGGATTGTGCTGCCACTTGGGTATGGCAACGGCGCACAACACCACGACCGGCAGCAGAATGAACACCTCGAGCACCGTAGCAACCACTCCGACCATCTGGATGCCACGGACATTAATATAGGCAATCAGCGCGATCAACCCGAGAGAAACCAGATAGTGCTTCCAGCCGGTGACTTGCGGGAAGTAGAAGCTCAGGTAATCGCTGAAAAGAACGGCGTAGACTCCCCCCAGCACGAACGACGCACTCCAGTTCCACCAGCCGGCCAGGAATCCCCAAAAATCTCCAAAGCCGGCGCGCACCCAGCGATAAAAACCCCCTTCAACCGGGACGGCGGTAGTCAGTTCGGCTGCCACCAGGGAAACGGGGATACACCAGAAAAACGGCAGGATCAAATGATAAATGAGGGTCAGACCTGGACCGCTGGTCGTTACTTGGTCCTCCAGTCCAAACGGACCTGCGGTGGTGTATGAATACATGACAAAGATGAAGGCGAACAATCCGGCCTTGCGGACGCGAGTCGCAGATTGGAAGGCCACCGGGTTCGTGGTGGTGATCATGAGGATTGCTTACAATAGTCAGCGGACCGGTTTCGTGCGTAACGCGAGCAGCCATTATCCCAGATCTTCGGGTTTGGCCGTCTGCGTCTGGCCCGAGACACACTGAATCAGGAGTTCACTCATGGTTTTGCCAGCTGAACAGATTGGGTCACAACGCATGAACTATGCACCACCCGATATGAACCCGAAACGGGACCTTCCCGAGGGATTCATGGATCTTCTTGTGCCCTTGCACAAGCAGTTCACCCCCTGGCAACAGAAACTGGTCGCGAGGCGGGCGGAAGTATTGCGGGCCTCCCGACGTGGGCAGCATCCCAGTTATCTGCCGCCATCGGAAGCGACGACCGCCGATTGGCGCATCGAGATGCCGGACTGGTGCGCGGACCAGCGCAACCAGATGACAGGTCCGGCCGATGATGCCGAGTTGAGCGTAAAGTTGTTGAACTCCGGATCGCCGGCGGTCATGCTGGACCTCGAAGACTCTACCGCGAATGCCTGGCCGAACATTCTGATGGCGGCCGGAAACGTCGTCGCAGCCTATCGCTATGAGCTGAGTTACGATGACCAGAAGCGCAAGAAAAGGATCAAAGTCGAGCGCTCGAAAACGGTTACCTGGGTCCGCCCCCGGGGGCTGCATATTTCGCAAGGGGGGGTGATCGCGAACGAAGTCGTCTCGGCTTCGCTGTTTGACCTCGCCTTGATCTGGTGTCAAATCGACCCCGCCACACTGCCACACAATTTCTCGGTATACATCCCGAAGAGCGAATCGGCCGAGGAGGCCTCGTGGTGGCGCGACCTGTTTCAGGCGCTGGCCAAAGCCAAAGGTTTACCGAAGGATCACATCAAGTGTATGGCCCTGGTCGAATCCCATCCCCTCGCCTACCAAATGGAAGAGTTTCTCTTCCTGCTCAGGGAGCATTGTTTGGGATTGAACCTCGGCCGTTGGGACTATATGGCCTCGCTCATCGATTTCATGTTCGAGGATCCGAACTGGATTTTGCCCGACCGCAACACCATCCCCCACGATGTGAGTTTCTTCCAAAACTTCCGCACTCTCATGCCAGAGATCTGCCACAAGCATGGGGTGCACGCCATTGGGGGGATGACCGCGCTCTTTCCCAGTCGCACCGACCCGCAACTGAATGAGCGAGCCCTCGAGGTGCTTAAAGAAGATAAGAAAAACGAGGCGCTCTGCTTAATGGATGGCGCTTGGACCGGACATCCCGACCAGAATGAGATCGCGGTGGCCCAGTTTCCATTTCCCAATCAGATTGCGAAACGGCCTAACCTTGGGAGCAGGCAGGTGGATCTTCGTCCTGTGCCCAAAGGCGTGGGGAAGACCACGCTCGCGGGCACGCGAGCGGCGGCGCGAACGGTCATCCGCTACCGCAATGGAGTGCTGAACGGGAAAGGTGCAAGTCTGCTGGATGGATACATGGAGGACTTGGCTACGGATCGTATTTACCGGCTGATGATCGCACAACGCGTGCGGCATAAGGTGCGCGTACCCGGCGACGACGGACGATGGGTAGAGCATACGAAGGAGCTCGTGACTCGCATATTCGATGAGGAGCTTGCCAAGATCCAAAAGGATTTGCCAGCCGAGATCGATGATCGCTCGATGTCCACGCTTCCTGAGGCTCGCCGCATCGCCGAAGAGATGATCGTCCAGGGACATCATTCCCCGATCTGAGCCTTGGGCAATTCGCTTCCGTCGAATTTCCGGCCGGGATCCCTCGCTTCCCAGGCAAGACGGCGGCTTGCCGCCTGTCCCTTTTTCTTCCGATGACCCGATCTGGTCTCCACCCGAATGGCTTACTGCGTCCGGAGTGCTCGGAATGGCGGGACGACAACGCAAGTTGCGCGGGCCGGGCACAGTTTGGGACACTAATCATGAATCCCAACGCGCACAGAAATGAGTGAAGCCTATGAGCACTGTCCAAGCCGAACCATCGATCAGCCTCCATTCTCCCCTTCAGCCTCCGAAGCGGTCTTTGTTTGGTCCGGGACCAAGCATGGTGCACCCCCGAGTCTATGAGGCTCTTTCCAAACCGGTCGTCGGCCATCTCGACCCGTATTTCTTTGAAATTATGGCTGGGATCGAGCAATCCCTGCAGCGAGTCTACGGTACCATCCAAGGGACCACGATGGTGATCTCGGGAACGGGAAGTGCCGGGATGGAGGCTTCGGTGGCAAACTTTGTCGAATCAGGCGAAAAGTTTGCCGTATTTGCCAACGGGTACTTCTGTGATCGTATCAGTGAGATGGCAAAGCGTCAGGGGGCTCAAGTCGTGCGTTTCGAGAAGCCGTGGGGAGAAACCTTCGAAGACCAGGAAGCTGGGGATTTCATCCGTCGTGAGCGGCCGCGTCTGGTGGCATTTGTTCATGCCGAGACCTCGACGGGAGCCCTGCAACCAGGAAACGCCATCTGCTCCGCCGCTCACGAGGTGGGAGCCTTGGTCATTGCTGACTGTGTCACCTCGCTCGGTTCGATGCCGGTCGATGCCGACCGCATGGGAATCGACATCGCCTATAGCTGTACCCAAAAGGGCATGAGTTGCCCGCCTGGGCTCTCGCCGATGTTCCTATCCCCGAGAGCCGTCGACCGGCTAAACCAGCCCACATCATCCCCCCGCAGCTGGTATTTGGATCTCAAACTGATTCGGGACTATACGACCATCTCGCACCGCTATCACCACACCGCTCCGATTTCGATGTTCTATGGCCTGTACGAGGCGCTGGCTGTGATTCTCGAAGAAGGAACCGAGAAGCGCTGGGACCGGCATCTCCGCTGCCATCAAGCCTTCGTCCGCGGCATCGAGAGCATGGGTCTCACCATGCATGTGAGGGAAGGCCATCGCATTCGCACGCTCAACACCGTTTCGGTTCCCTCCGGCCTCGATGAGGCCAAGGTCCGGGCGCGGCTGCTGACACAAGCAGGCATCGATATCTCCGGCGGATTCGGGCCGCTGGCCGGCAAGGTGTTTCGCATCGGGATCATGGGTCCCTTGGCGACGGATGAAAACGTCCAATTTCTCTTGCGTGAGTTCAAAAAGGCACTCGCGGCGGAGGGATACCGGTCCTAACCCCGCCGGAGCCACTTTCGGGCTAGTTCTACCGTGACATTCAGCGGCCGAGCTTGATTTGCTATGGTTGATTAGGGATGAACTCTCTCACCTCTCCCGCATTCAACCAGTGAACCTTGGGTTTAGGATTGACGAGATAGGTTGTCGGAACCAGAAACATCACGCCCGCAGCTCGAGGAGGTTCTGCGCACTCCCATTCGCGCGCTCGGCTTGAAGATCGAGGGGTCACCCCTCGAGGCCTTTGTCGAGCAGCTCTACCGCGAACTGGAAAGGAAAAAGCTGCAGCGGTTTCGTCCCGCAGTCTACCTTACCGACGAGTGGGGCTGCCCGTCGGGAGAGCCGATCATCGGCATTCCTTTCTATCTGGCCCAGGCTGAACTGGCGCAACTGGAAAAAGAAACCAACGATCTCGAAGACGCCCGTGAGATCATGATGTACCTCCGGCATGAGGCTGGACACGCATTCAACTACGCCTACAAGCTCCACCGCACGCGGGAGTGGAAACAACTCTTCGGTTCGTTTCGTCGCCCTTATCGCGATCATTATCGTCCGGTTCCGTTCTCCCGTAATCATGTTCGCTATCTAGCCGGGTGGTATGCGCAGAAGCATCCGGATGAGGATTTTGCGGAAACGTTTGCCGTATGGCTGACACCGCGTTCGGCCTGGCGCCGGCGTTACCGAGGGTGGGGAGCGTTGGCGAAGCTGCGCTACATCGATCGCATGGCCCGCGAACTGGCCAACACCGATCCCATCCGCCGAAGAGGGCAGCCTGACGTTACGGTCGACGAAATGGAGATGACCGTCGCCGAGTTCTATCATCGTGACGGGGAAGAGATTCGGAGTCGCGAGCTGTTCCTGGATAGCGATCTCCAGGACATTTTTAATGCTTCTCGAAGGCGCAAGACGGCTAAACCAGCGCAAGGTTTCTTGCATTCTCACCGCAAGGCCGTAATCGACAAGGTCGCCTATTGGACCGGTGCTCCCCGTCCGCTGACCAAGGAGCTTGTCGAAACCATCGAGAGAAGGCTTGGGGACCTCAATTTGTTTGTGGATTTGGATCGGGAATCGGAATCCCTGGTGCAAATCACCGTGTATGCCACGGCATTGGCGATGAACTACGTGGTCAGAGGGAAGTTCGTGCAACCGTGATGAAGAGAATGGGAGGCTGGAAGCCGAAATGGTCAATGCGAAGCTGAAAATCGCGGTGCTCTACGACGTTTGGGGTGAGGAAGTGCCAACCCCTGAGGTGGTCGAGCCGAAGACCGCGGGAAAGAAAAAGAAAGCCCACCGCAAAACCAGAAGAGAGAAGGAAGATCGGGAGGAGATCTTCGAAGCTCTGGAAAAACTGGGTCATGAACCTTTTTATCAGGTGCTCGATGGTAATCTGCAGTGCCTCTCCTCACTGGCAAAATGCGGAGCTGACCTGGTGTTCAATCTGACCGAAGCCTTTGCCGGGGATGACACCAAGGAGATGAACGTGGCTGCCTACATGGATCTGCTGGGTATTCGTTATACCGGCGGCGGACCGCACGCCCATTTTCTGGCACAGGACAAGGCCACGGCCAAGAAGATGTTCGCCTTTCACGGAATCAAGACTCCTTTTTTTGCCACCGCGTATCGCGGCCGCATCGAGCACGCCCACGATGTGTCATTTCCGCTCATCGTCAAGCCAGTGTGGGAAGACGGTTCCATTGGGATCGACGCTCAATCGGTTGTGAACAGCGTGAAGGAACTGATGGAGCGTGTGGAATATATCCAAAATGAGTTCGATTCCCCGGCGTTGATCGAAGAATACATCGACGGACGCGAGATCTACGTGGCCATCCTCGGAAGCTACGAAAATGCTCAGGCCCTTCCGTTGGTTGAGCTCGACCTGTCGCGGCTGCCGGAGGGTACCCCGAAAATCGCCAGTTACGATGTGAAATTTGAGAAGGAAACCCAAGCTCATAAGCTAACCAAATCTCACTTGGTAAGTGATCTCGAGGAGGAGATGATTACCAAACTGCAGGCGACGGGGTTAGCCGCTTATCACGCCGTCAAGTTGCGCGACTACGGTCGGGTTGACATGCGCCTCACGCCCAAAGGGGAAGTCTACGTCATCGAAGCCAATCCCAACCCATGGCTGTCCAGCAAGCAGGAATTTGCCATGGCTGCGAAAGCCTCCGGGAGATCTTACACGGACCTGATCGGTGAAATCGTCGAAATGGCGATTACCCGATACACTGCAGAAGGCTTGTAAGCGGGCGCTCCTCGAAGATTGGTGTACTCATTGATTTGCGCAACTTCGCGGGTGAATTCGGTCACGGAAACGTCTGCCTGTTTTCAGTAAAAGTCCACCAGAGATTTGCTGAGTCAGATTCCGTCGGGAGGGTGCGATGAATCAAAGAGTCACAGTCATCGGGGCGGGGCGCATGGGATCTGCTCTCGCAGCTGCGCTCTATAAAAGAGGATTCGATACGACCGTATGGAATCGTACTTCGTCAAAGACGGAGTCTTTGTCCCGGCTCGGTCTCCGGGTCGCGCCCAGCGTGCTCGAAGCGGTTGGCAACGCTGAAATCGTCATCGTCAACATCAACAACTACGAATCGAGTAATCGACTGGTACGACAGGCGGCAATTGAGTCCGCGCTTCGCGGCAAAGTGCTTGTGCAATTGAGCAGCGGAACTCCCGATGAGGCTAGGGAGATGGAATCCTGGGCTCGACCACGCGGAATCGACTACCTCGACGGAGCGGTTATGAACTATCCGGTCGACATCGGGAAGCCGGGAGGGACAGTTCTGTATTCAGGCCCAGAGGAGCTCTTCAATCGCGTGAAACCGGTCCTGCTTGCTTTTGGTGACAATGCGATGTTTGTTGGAAAGGAAATCGGCCAGGCTTCGGCAACCGACATTGCCGGTCTTTCCTTCGCCATGGGAGCAATGTTGGGCTTTCTTCACGGGTATATCGTCTACGAAGCGGAGAATCTTCCCGTAGACGGATATCTCGAGGTCGTTAAGAAATTCATGCCAGCCATTGAGGCCGCGCTTGCCGATCTCTGTGGCAAGATTCAAGGCAAAGATTACGGGAACACGCAAGCCGCGCTTGAAACGTGGGCGGTAGCGCCTCGGGAACTCATTGGTTGGTGCAAGAAACACGGGGTCAATCACATCTTTGCCGACCCCCAACTTCTGCTCATCGAACGGGCCGTAAAGGCCGGCAAAGGCCAATGGGATCTTGCTTATCTCTACGAGGTTCTCAAACAAGGTGCGGACTAAGCGGGGGATTTCAACTAAGGTCTCTACAGAGAGAACTGTATCGAACCTACAGAGAAAACTGTATTGAGTGTGCACTCCGTTGTGCATAACCTTGTGGGAAAGGTGCAAATCTTCTGTTCCCGTCCATTGCCAGCAGGGGCCAGCCAAGGCGGAGTGTGTCCTGAGGGTTCCGCCATTGATCAAGTGAATGCGGACTTCCGGAAATTCGAGCGCGATCCTCAAAGAACTGGTATTGCTAAGCCAGGTGCAAAAAGTGATGAAACCGTGGGAGCACGGCGACAGAACAGCGCCGGGCAAATCTAATTCTCAGGCCCAATCGTCTTCACACTAAGAAAGTGGTCGCTTCGACAACAAGCCCACTTGCTCGACGGCATTCTTTGCCAGGCAGAAGTGCCGAATGCCGTTCCGAAGCTCCGTAACCCATTGCAGGAACTAGAGAATCCTCATTCTCCTAGAATTGGCGAGCGGCAATTCCGAGGGGGCTTGCGGTTCTGAAGCCGACGAATGGCACCAGCCGACTGAAATGTGAGGGTTGTTCGCGACAAAAACAGAGGCAAATCTAGGCAGCAGCTTTCCCCCTTGCCACCGTCTGCAGAATCGGCAGGGGAATCCGCAGAACTCGGGTGCGATTCTCCCGTTTTGACACCGCCTCCACCGAAATCCCTTTTCCGTCAGGATAAGGATTGGAAATCACCTCGAATTCCTCACCGTACATCCGGATTCGGCTGGAGATGGCGTAGCCTATTTTCTTGAGTCGATCACAAATTTCCTGAACTTCCGCTGAAGGTTGGCTGGTCTTCATGGGGGTATCCATAATGAGGGTAATTGTATCCCAGCGGCACAACAAAATCTTATGATGCCCGTCACGCGCGGCCGTGACTGGCCTAAGTAAACGGAACCACCGGCAAGCGCCCGATGCTCGGATGGTCCAGGTACCCGAGCTACGCCGACTCAGGCAGCCAGACATTGGATGGGATTGTTCCCAGCCTCTTGAAGAGTTCGGTCATGCGATGCTTGACGTAACCGTCTTCGGTGAGATGTCCGGATGCGCTATCACTTTGTTCCGATTGGACTAAGCGATCTATGGGCTTGCGTTTCTCAAAATCCGGGTCGGACCGTCGGCAAAATTCGCATTCCCGGCCATGACGCGTATCTTGTCCTTTCAAACTGCGGTGATAAAGATCCATGATGGCAGGTCCTCGGAAAGGTTGCGGCTCAATAGTTTACTGGTGAAATGAATCGCCATTTATATCACAACCGGGTGTCGAAGATTCCTCCGTCAGGAATCTAGAAGTGCATCAGTCCATTCGACGCGAATGCGCATCATGGTATGGGGTTAACTCCGGCTTGACTGCTTGACCACGAAACCAAGGTGGGCTGCTGTGGACTTAACGTTTGTATTTTCATTTGCTTGAGGAGATTTACCCGGCGAGTGATCGATCCCCTTCGAAATGCTGCGGAATCTCCGCGGCCGCGCTCACTTGCTCTTCAGATGTTTCAAAATCTCCCTGGCGGCGTTGGCACCCGAACCGCCGGTCAATCCCGCTCCCGGATGGGTGCCCGAGCCACAAAGAAACAAATTGGCGATTGGAGTCGAGTATCGGGCCCAATCGAGCAGCGGTCGCATGGTGAAAAATTGATCAAGCGACAGTTCGCCGTGGAAAATATGTCCCCCGGTCAACCCGTAGACGTCTTCGAGATCCTGCGGAGTAATGATCTGGTGGTGCAGAATTAACTCCGGCAAATTGGGCGCATATCGCGCCAGAATTCGCACCACCGTGTCTCCCAGAGCTACACGCTGAGACTCCCAGTCGCCGTCTCGCAAGCGAAAAGGGGCATACTGCATGCAAATCGACATCACGTGCTTGTTGGGCGGAGCGAGTGACGGATCGGTAAGGGATGGAATGGCGATCTCCAGATAAGGCTCGCGGGAGAAGTTCCCGTACTTGGATTCGTCGAACGCCCTCTCCAAGTAGTCGATCTCCGGACCAATGTGAATGCGTCCTTTCAAAGCGTCGATATTTCCATCGATGCCCAGGAAGTTAGGCAGGCCAGAAAGGGCGAGGTTCACCTTGGCCACCGAACCCGGCATGCGATAGTGCTCGAGCTTGGCCACGAAAGTGGGGGTAAGATGGACCGGGTCGACGAGCTTCAACAGGGTGCGTTTGGGATCGGCGTTGGACACAATCGCCTGGGCATGGATCTCTTCTCCGTTCGAGAGAACAACTCCATTGGCCACGCCGTTTCCTACACTGATCTCAATCACGTCCACCCCAGCGCGGATTTCGGCTCCCGCCTGCTCCGCCGCCGCCGCCATGGCCCGCGTAATTGCGCCGATACCGCCTTCGGCGAACGAAGCCAAGCCCGCAGGATGGGGGTCGGCCGCGGCGCGGATCAGAAGAACCAAACTGCTTCCCGCCGACCAGGGTCCGAGAAACGTGCCGAAAATGCCGCGAGCTGCCAGGGTGGCACGAAGCAACTCGGTATCGAAATACTCCGAGACCAGATCGGCCACCGCCATGGGCCCCCAGCGCAACAGGCGATACATGTCCTTCTTACCCAGGCGGCGAATTGAGCGTCCGGTCTGGAGCATGCCCCACAGATCGTGCTTGCTGGGCTGGTCGATGTCGGGTGGTGTGAGCGCAAGGGCTTTGCCGATCACCTCCCCTACCTTGGCTAGCGATTGCCGGAACTCTGGATAGCGGGCTGCATCCTTCTTCGAGAATTTAGCAATCTCTTCGGCGGATTTCTTGAGGTCATTGTAGAGGATGAGAACACGTCCGTCCGGCGAGAAGGAGGCGACCGCCACATGCGGGCTGATCAGCTTCAGGCCATGGGTCTCAAGCCGCATGTCGCGGACCACGTCTGCGCGAAGCGGCCCGGCCGTGTGGGCGAGAATGGAAGTGCGAAACCCGGGATGAAACTCCTCGGTGATGGCTGCGCCGCCTGGTTGCGGCCGGCGTTCAAGGACCAAAGGCTTGTAGCCGGCCTTGGCCAGGTAAAAGGCAGTGACCAGACCGTTATGACCGCCACCAATGATGACCACGTCGCGAGCGGCAGGCATAATCAGGCCGCTCCTTTGATGTCTTTTAGAATCTCGAGGGCGGCCAGGCGGCCGGGCGCGCCCATGATGCCACCGCCGGGGTGAGTCGCCGATCCGCACAAGTAGAGATTCCTGATGGGAGTGCGGAACCGCGCGTAGCCAGGAACCGGCCGCAAGAAGAAAAGTTGTTCGAGCGAAAGCTCGCCCTGAAAGATGTTTCCTTCGCTCAAGCCCCATTCGCGTTCCAGATCCAAGGGGGTAAGGACCTGCTTATGCAAGATGATGTCTTTGATGTTGGGCGCATACTCGGCAATCGTGTCGATCACGTTGTTGCCGAAGCTCTCTTTCAGATCATCCCAGTTCAGTCCGGGGCGCAGCTTATACGGGGCGTACTGGACGAAACACGACAGGATATGTTTTCCCGGTGGCGCTACCGAAGGATCGGTCAGCGTCGGAATCACCATGTCGACATAGGGACGGCGAGAGAAGTTGCCATACTTGGCATCGTCGTAGGCTCGTTCCATGTATTCCACACTGGGCGAGATGGAAATTGCACCACGAAGATGAGGGCCGGCTCCGCTCAGGCACTTGAAATTGGGCAGGGCGTCGAGGGCTAGATTCACCTTGCCGGAGGAGCCGCGGAACTTGTAGCGCCGGACTTCCTCAAGAAATTCGCCGGGCAACTGTCCAGGTTCCATCAGGTTGACAAATGTCTGGCGTGGATCGACGCTCGAAGAAATGACGTCGGCCTGGATCTCGTCGCCGTCGGCGAGCACGACACCGCGCACTTTCCCGTTCTTCACCAGAATTTTCGCGATGGGAGCCTGGGTGCGGATTTCGGCTCCTGCCTCCCGAGCCGCGTCCGCAATGGCATTGGAGATTGCCCCGGTGCCGCCACGGGCGAAGCCCCAGGAGCGAAAAGCGCCGTCGATTTCCCCCATGTAGTGATGCAACAGGACATAAGCGCTTCCTGGAGAGCGCACGCCGAGAAAGGTTCCGATGATTCCCGAGGCCGACATGGTGGCTTTGAGTACATCGGTCTCAAACCACTGGTCAAGAAAGTCGATGGCGCTCATGGTCATCAACTGTACCTGGTTGTACTTATCCTCACTCGAAAGGCCCTGGAAACGCCGACCGATGAACAGCAGCTTCATCAGCTCTCTAGGGCTGAGCGTATTGGGATCGGGCGGCACCATGCTCAGAATCGGCTTGACGAAGCGACACATCGCCTGCATGGCCTTGCCGAACTCGTCATAGGCTTCGGCGTCGATTTTGGAATGCCGCGCGATTTCGCGATGGGTCTTGCCATGATCGTTCACCCGCCAGAGATAATTCCCGTTGGGCATGGGAGTGAAGGTCCCATCGAGGGGAAGAATCTCCAAACCATGACGGGGAAGATCGAGGTCGCGGATGATTTCGGGGCGCAACAGCGATACTACGTAGGAGCACACCGAGAAGTGAAAGCCGGGGAAGACCTCTTCCGTGCAGGCCGCACCCCCGAGAACATGCCGGCGCTCGAGCACCAGAACCTTCTTCCCCGCGCGCGCCAGATAAGCGGCATTGACCAAGCCATTGTGACCACCACCGATCACGACGACGTCATAGGTTTGCTTTCGAGCTGCCATTGGGGTTCGCCTTCCGTATCGGCCCTGAGCCCTCGGTTCGGAGAGTGGTGGCTCAATGAAGGCCAGATGAATTCTAACTAAGGAGTCCAGCCGATGAAAGAATGCCGCCACGGGTAATCTTCGCCGGACGAATAGCGAGGAACGGACGGATCAGAGTCCACTGAGGAGAACGGCCCAACTGCGAATCGTGCTCCCGGGCGATGGCATAATCGGCATAATCAATCGGAAACGAACGATTAATTCTACCTGGAATCTGCTCTGCTGTCTTGTGCTCGTACCGCGGTTCTCAAAATATAGCTCGGAGCCGGGTGTACTCTATCCGCCTGCGCCGACTCCGACCCTCAGACGGGACGGAGCCCGCAATGTATTTCCGCCACAAACGGGGCCGCAAATGGTTCATCTGGCGGTACAAGGTCACGGTGGATGGCAAACAAAAGGGCTGTACAGCGAAGTACTTCGCGATGGCCCGCTTCTTTACTGAACACCGGCGAAATGAAGGCCAACCGGACGTGGACAACTACGAGCCGAAGTAAGGCGGAGCAGATTTGAAGTTAGGGCGAGCGTATCTCCGCCTAACCTCTCTGCAGTAAGCCTTATATAAATATACATACCTATCGGCCCCTCCATAGGTCGGGGGCCGTAGGTATTAAAAGATGGATGCAAAGACCGAAAATCCCCTGATTACTGGATTGGCGAGCCGGTTAATCTGGACCAGGCGTAAGCCGGAATCAGCGAAGCCAGCAGCGGAGGTGGCAAAGGAAGTCTCGCGGCCAGTCCCGCGAATCCAAGAAAAAGTAGGTGTAGAAGCCAGAAGACAAGGTCACGGTGCTTAGAGCAATCCGAGCAAGCAATCTATTCATGTGCTCCTCCGACTAAGGATGCGTCTCGGAATGGGCACGGTGGATGCTGCAGATTGAAGGCACCACAAGACGCTGTCACCGCAGCTAGGACGACCAGAGGAGCTACCAGCCATCTCATAAAATACCCCGAGGGAGCGGGTTCAATTACCGTAGACGGTGCAACACGAACACGCCAGCTAAAATCACCGCATTCCAACCGATGTAGAGAAGAGAAACAAGAGCACGCATCCGATGGCCAGAAGAGAATGACCTGGACAGCAAGACAATTGCGACGATGGGCAGAAGGAGCCCGAGAATGAGACCGAATGTTGCATACACCTTGGCGCCAGACGCTATTGCGAAAAGAACCAGACCGACGGCCTTATGCCCGAATGCCGTCCGTCGGAAGGTAGTGAACATCGTGCATATGCATGGAATGGACAGAGTCCAAGTGAGGAGTGTCCCCCAAAGAAACCCCCCTTTTTTCTTCCCGTCGTGGCCGGAGCTATTGTCCACTCTAAGATTCTCGGTTTCCGGACAGTACTCCTGAATTTCTTCCGCCGCGTAATCCTGAAAGATGCGGGCCTTCAACCTGGCGAATTTTTCAGCAACGTAACGCTGGTAAATCGCCTTTATATCCATCTGCCGTTCCTTCCAGCGCGGAATTTTGGGAGCTAGAGAGTGTCACAGTAACAGACGAAAATCAAGTGTTTGGCTTCGCGCAAGCCCCCCGTGACCTTTAAGGCTGCTTCAGACGTATGAACATGTATGTGAACAGCGCGAAAATGGCGACTCCTAACGTAGAAAGCAGGAGCGTTGGAATCCAGAACAGGAATGTTTTCAAAACCTTATTTCCGATTCGGCTGGCCGCAAGGAACAATACAAAAAACAAGACCGCCGGAATCCAGAACACAGGCGAAGCGGTAACCCCGACGATGAATCCCGATCCAGTTGCCTTTTGTTCACTGATGCCCCTAAACATTGGCTGCCAAAGAATCACTGCCCACGCAAGGAAAATCGCCGCCAACCCACTGAGGATAACCTTGACGTAATTCATGGACTTTCTCTCGACGGGAGGAGTATATGCCAGGCCGAGTCGTCAGCAAACTCGAACTTAGTTCTGGTTGTGCTGCAAAGCCCCAGCCCATCATTGAACTCCCCAAACTGAAATTGTTATTCTGTCGCCGAGATTCTCTCTAACGAACTGATTACCTCGCAATACGAGCGAACGGGGGCCGTTGAAGACTGTCCGCTGGCTTGACTATACTTTTGCCCACCTACATCGAGGGAGGAGAGGTAATGGTAAGGGCTTTCGTAAGCGATTTCGTGGGTCCAGAGGGCACCAAGCAGATAGTCACCCTTTTGGCGCAAGTTTTTAACTCGGTGTTCGTGGCTCATGGCGCCCGGCAGACAGATGGTAGTCCGAAGGAGGACTCTCAGCGAGCCGCCATGCTGAGCTGGGCCAAAGCCAATTTAGTTGAGGCTTTCGACAGATATGTCGAAACCATACCAACACGCTAAGAGTTTCTCCCCGGCCTTTTGCCGATGAAATCTCTTACGCTCATCTTTGCCCTTGCGCTCTGCCTCGGCTGTTCCGCCGTCCGTATTCGGCCTGGCGACGAGCGTGCCATGCAGCTCCGGCTGCTCCGGGAGCGCCTGCGAGTCCTGGGCTAGGTCTTCGGGAAGGAATTTCAGGGCGACGAATCGCCCAAGCTCGGTGTCCTCGGCTTTGTAGACTACACCCATCCCGCCGCCGCCCAGCTTTTCGAGCACACGATAGTGCGACATGGTCTGCCCGATCCTGGGAGACGGAAGCCATTGTGAAATGTTAGGCGGGGTTAGACGGGGAG
>Ga0187783_10001705_pt1 | contig 16276 bp, 10 predicted proteins | sample 1015_SJ02_MP02_2_FD_132471 | JGI IMG/M metagenome (GOLD analysis project Ga0187783, IMG submission 132471) | Tropical peat soil microbial communities from peatlands in Department of Meta, Colombia - 1015_SJ02_MP02_20_MG | ecosystem: Environmental > Terrestrial > Soil > Wetlands > Peat | place... | reverse complement strand
TGGCACGTCTATTGCGACAACCAACCCGCTCGCCGACTCATGGGAGACAGAGTTCCGTAGACGTCTCGGTTATTCCCCCTCGGGGCTGCCGGCAACTTTCAGGACTGCCAGGAATGCCTCCTGCGGGATATCCACGCGGCCGACGCGCTTCATGCGTTTTTTGCCCTCTTTCTGTTTTTCCAGCAACTTGCGTTTGCGCGTGATGTCGCCTCCATAGCATTTGGCGAGCACATTCTTTCGGATGGCGCTGATCGTCTCGCGGGCGATGATGCGGCCGCCAATGGCTGCTTGAATGGGCACCTCGAACATCTGACGCGGTATCAGTTTTCGCAAACGAGTCGCGAGCTCGCGCCCGCGTTCGTAGGCTTGATCGCGATGGCAGATGATCGTGAGCGCATCGACTGGCTCGCCGCCAACCAGCACGTCCAGTTTCACCAGATCGGATTCGCGGTAGCCGGACAGATGGTAGTCGAGCGAGGCATAGCCGCGCGAGACGCTCTTGAGTCGGTCATAGAAATCGAGCACGATTTCGTTTAGCGGCAGCTCGTAGGTCAGCATGATGCGCGTCGGGGAAAGATATTCGAACTTTTTCTGCACGCCGCGCTTTTCTTCACAGAGCTGAAGCACGGCTCCGACCGACTCCTCCGAGGTGATGATCATGGCCGTCAGAATCGGTTCTTCAATGCGGCGAATCGAAGACGGCGCCGGAAATTTCGTTGGGTTATCGACTTCCACCACCTCGTTGCTCGTGGTCGTGATGCGGTAGCGCACGCTGGGTGCCGTGGTGATCAAGTCGATGTTGAATTCCCGCTCGAGCCGCTCCTGCACAATCTCCATGTGCAGCAGGCCGAGAAAGCCGCAGCGAAAACCGAAGCCGAGCGCGGCGGAGTTTTCCGGCTCATAGAAAAAGGCAGCGTCGTTGAGCTGCAGTTTTCCCAAGGCATCGCGCAGCACTTCATAATCGGTTGCGTTCACCGGAAACAGGCCGGCAAACACCATCGGTTTGATGGCCTCGAAGCCGGGCAGCGGGGGGGCGGGACGGTCGGCTTCGATGACCGTGTCGCCCATGCGCGCGTCGGAGATGCGCTTGATATTGGCAATCACAAACCCCACATCGCCCGCCTCGAGCTCGTCGAGCGAGACAGGTTTGGGCGTCAGCGCGCCCAGGGTCTCAACTTCATAGACCTCGTTGTTGGCGCACAGGCGGATCTTCCTGCGAGGCGTGATGCGCCCTTCCATGACCCGCACCAGCACAACGGCACCACGGTAGATGTCGAACCAGGAATCGAAAATGAGCGCCTGCAGCGGCGCGTCCGCTGAACCCTTGGGCGGAGGCACACGCCCCACGATCGCTTCCAGCACCTGGTCGACGCCCAGGCCGCTTTTCGCGCTGATGGCCAGCGCGTCGTGAGCGGGGATCGCGAGCACGTTCTCGATTTGCTCCTTCACGTACGCAGGCTGTGCAGCGGGCAAGTCGATTTTGTTGATCACGGGAATGATTTCGAGATTGTGCCGAGAAGCCAAAAACGCGTTGGCCACCGTTTGCGCCTCCACGCCTTGGCTTGCGTCCACCACGAGCAGAGCGCCTTCACACGCGGAAAGGGCGCGCGAGACTTCGTAGGAAAAGTCCACGTGGCCCGGCGTGTCGATCAAGTTCAGCCGGTATTCGTGCCCGTCGCGCGCCGTATAGCGCAGACGGATGCTCTTGGCCTTAATCGTGATCCCGCGCTCCCGCTCGAGGTCCATCGAGTCGAGCACCTGCTCGGTCATTTCGCGCTGGCTCAAAGCGCCCGTCAGCTCCAGCAGGCGGTCGGCCAGCGTGGATTTACCGTGGTCGATGTGCGCGATGATGCAGAAATTCCGGATGAACTGGGGATCCATATGCAGGCTATCGAGTGTGCCACAGTTCGAGGCGTCCAACCAGCCGCCCGCCCAGATGGGCCCAGATGGGCCGGACCAGCTTTCGGCGATTACGAAGCGCTCAGGGCGCCTGTGGCAGCTTCCCTCAGCAGCAAGCGCAGTTCCTGCGGATCGGAAACCGGGGGACGGCAGCTCCCCGCGATGCAGACGAAGGCCCGGGCCTCGGCCGTGTTCATAGGGGGCAGGGTTTCGGCCAACGCCGCCGGCAAACAGCTCCCTTTCTGCCGCTCCGGCGTAACCCGCAGGACAGACCGTCCGAAGCGATACACCGAGTGCGCCGCTTTCTCCAGGGCCGCGGCCGTGGGATCGCCCGATCGACCCGTAACGATGATTTCGAGCGGGCGCCGCGCATGAAGCAGCGCGGCCAGTGCATAGGTGGAGGCGAAAAGCCCGTACTGCGGAATCAGGCCGACGAAGGCCTCGAGGGTCCTTTCCGCCCAGGCGCGGTAGAAAGCTTCGCCCGTCAGCGCCTCCAGTCGATCGAGCACAATCGCGGCAACGGCATTGGCTCCGGGCGTTGGTGAATCCTGCAAAGGCTTGCGGCGCACATCGATTCCGCCCATCGGCCGAGCGTCGTTGGCACGATCGAAAAATCCGCCGCCCTCGGGATCGCCGAAGCGCTCAACGGCCCGCCGGATTGCCCGTTCGGCCGTGTCCAGGTATCGCCGTTCGAACGTCGCTTCATAGGCATCCAGCAGTGCCGCCGCCGCGAAAACTTGATCGTCGAGCGAGCCTTCCAGTGCCGGTCCGCCGACGCGATGCAGAAAGCCTTTGGACTCGTCCCATGCTTGATCGAGGATCCGATCGAGCGTCTTGAGCGCGAATGCCCGGCAATCGGCGCGATCGAGGACGTTCGCGGCTTCGAGGTAGGCCGACACAAACATCGCGTTCCAGCCGACGTAGAGCGTTGTATCCACCGCAGGCGGGCGGCGCGCCCGCCGCGCTCTCAGCAGGTTGCCCTTGGCACGTGCGAGCAGCAGCGCCGCCTGGTCCTCGCTCATCGTTAATTCCCGGCCCAGGCCTTCGATCGTTTTCGAAATCCACAGCACATTCTTCTGTGGATTGTGGTGCATCTCACCGCGCGCAGCGACGTCGTAGTAGCGCTCCGCAGCAGATGCCTCGTCGGGCGGGAGAGCCGCGCGCAGCTCCGCCTGGGTCCACGTGAAGTAGTCGCCGTCATCGTCGAGCGTTTGATCGGCGTCCTGGCTCCCGTAAAAGCCACCGTCATCTGGATCCGATAGCACTTCACCCACCCAGTCGAGAATCCCCTCGGCGACGAGCCGGTATTCTCGCCTCCCGAGCACCTGAAGGCCGTGCAGGTAATTTTTCAGCAGTTCGGAATTGTCGTACGACATCTTTTCGAAGTGCGGAACCGTCCAGCGCTCGTCCACGGCGTAGCGGTGAAATCCGCCGCCGATCTGATCGTGGAATCCGCCCGCGGCCATTCCCTCCAGCGTCCGCTCGACGATCGCTTGGAGCTTGCTGCCGTCGGGCCCGTAGCTGCGCTCGAGCAGGAGATCGATCGTGGCCGAGTGCGGAAATTTCGGCGCGTGTCCGAAGCCTCCATGCGTGCGATCAAACTGGCTCACGGCCGCCTCGATCACCGAATCCACCACGCGGGCATCGAAGGTGCCGCGCGCCTCCTGCCTAAGCTCCGCCTTGGCCACGGCCCGCTCGAGCCCGCGCGCCGAATCGTCCACTTCCGTGCGGCGGTTCTGAAACGCGTCCGACACCGCGGCAAGAATGCGCTTGAATCCCGGGCGGCCCATGGCGTCTTCCGGGGGGAAGTAGGTCCCGCCGAAGAAGGGTTTTCCGTCCGGGGTGAGAAATGCGGTGAGAGGCCAGCCACCCTGGCCCGAGATCGCGCCGATGGCGGATTGGTAGCGCGCATCCACGTCGGGCCGCTCGTCGCGATCGACCTTCACCGCGATATAAAGCCGATTGATTAAAGCGGCGATTTCCGGATTTTCGTAGCTTTCGCGGTCGATGACATGGCACCAGTGGCACCACACCGCGCCGATATCGAGCAGGATGGGCTTGCCCTCGGTGCGCGCGCGGTCGAAGGCCTCCTGTCCCCACTCGTGCCAATCGACGGGCTGATGGGCGGCCGAGCGCAGGTAGGGACTGGTCGAATCTTTCAGTCGGTTTTCAATCGTCTGGGCCACCTTCTCACGCGCTACCGCATGGTGCACAGCCGCCCGAACTGCAGGGAGGCGCTCCGATTCAGGACCGGGGCGGCCGTCAGAAAAGGAGCGCCGCGGGATTGGTCACGCACATCCGGCGAACCTCGGCCCCGCGGAAACCCGCGTCGAGCATCTTCTGCGCGAACATGGCAAACCCCTCCGACACCGGTGGATTAATCGTCTGTCCCAGATCGGTGGAAAGCACCACGCGCTCTGGGCCTACCCGGCGCACGCTTTCAAAATAGGCGTCCCACGGCGCCTTGTTCGTGTACATCGTGGTGAAGCAGTGCTCGATCGTCGCTCCCAGATTGGCCAGTTCGAGCTGCTCGGCCGCCGTGAGATTCTGCGATGGAAATTCAGCGTGCGTGACGAGGACTCGCTTCAGCCCCATTTCCTGGCTCGTCTTTACCAGCGCGTGAATCTCTCGCTTGCCGAGGTGACCGGTGGCAAGAATCATGTCGTGCCTGCCGATCAGTTCCAGGCAACGGCGGGCGGCTTCATGGACTTTGCCATCTCGTCCCAGGACGGTCAGCGGTGGTGGCGCGATGCCCGTGGAGGAAAGCTCGCGCTGAATCTTGGCCCAGAACGGCAGCTTGTCGGTGGGGCCATCGGTGCGGCCGGCGGTTTCGTTCTCCGCATCAACGGTAGGCATCCAGACGACCTTGTTGCCGGAACGGCCCGCAATTTCCAGAGCCACAGGGTTCAGCCCGCCCACGCTGTGGTTCAGCGTGATCGCGCCGAAGGCCGTGATGCCGGGCGAGGCTTTGGTAACCACTTGCGCGCGCTCATAGGTCGGAGCGTAATGCGATTTCAGCACAAATCCCTTGAGCTTGCGGGCCAGGAATTCCTGGGCCAGGTCCAGATCATCGATGCGCCGCGCGATCACGTCCGGCGCGACATGAACCTGCAGATCGTAGCCTCCTTCGATCGCTTCCCATGCAGCGTCGGTCACTCGGATCGGTGCGGCAGCAGTTTCTGTCGCCATGGCTCTGTCCGGTCTCCTTTTCGAATACGGCCTTCTACGTGCCTGCTTTCCGGTTGGTCACGACGCCGAGGGGGAGCTACTGGATGGAACTGTTGTAGTCGGCGTCGCGCGGATCAATGGGCTTTCGCCCGGCAAAGCCCTCATCCTGACGGTGGTAGAAACGAATGCGGTCTTCACCCAGCTTCCAGCAGAGGTAGACCTCTTCTCCGTCGATGCGCGAGGGGAAGTCGAGCAAACCGACTTCGAGGTCCTTGACGATGCAACCGGTCGAGTGAATTCGTTCCAAAGCCTCGCGGATCGTCTCCTCGACTCGGTTTCGCTCGATGCGCAACTTTGCGGCGTCCTCATAGCGGACCATCAGCCCGCCCGAGCGCTGAATGCGCTCGGCCAGCCTGCCGAGCTTTTCCTCCAGATCTCCCAGCTTGCGACGGGATTCAATCGCCTCGATCAGAGTTGGTTCCAGCTGCACTCGCAGCCGCTCGGCTTCGCGCAGGGAAAATAGTTTGGATTCGTCGTCCGCCATACAATCCTCACCCCTTGATTCTACCGCGGAGCGAAGAGCGGCGCGATCGTTTGCTCAACCGCCGATAAAGACCATGGTGCGTGAAGGCGGCCGGAAGCCGGGCTCGTTGATCGAGTGGCCGCGTTCCTTGCTGGCTACGATCGCAACAATTTCGTCTTTGATTTCGCGATCGCTCGCTCCTCCACGCAAAAGCGACCGGAGATCGTGATCCTCCTTGCTGAACAGGCACGTGCGCAGCTTTCCATCGGCCGTCAAGCGCAGCCGCGAACAATGACCGCAGAAGGGTTCGGAAACCGGAGAGATCAGTCCGATTTCGCCGCGGCCTTCGGCGAAGCGGTATTTGCGCGCCGTCTCGCTGGGTCCGTGCGGGATCTCGACCAGAGGCCAGAGCGCCTGAATGCGCCGGTGGACTTCTCGTCCGGTGACGACCATGTCGCGCGTCCAGGCGTGGTCTTGGTCCAGGGGCATGAATTCGATGAAGCGCATGATCAGATCCCGGTCGCGCGCAAATTCGGCGAAGGCCTCGACCTCATCGTCGTTGATGCCCCGAACGAGCACGGCGTTTACTTTCACGGGCCGCAGCCTGGACGCCTGCGCCGCGTCGATCCCGGCGATGACTTGATCGAACGTTTTTGTGCGGGTGATCCGTTCGAACCGGTCGCGATCGAGCGAATCGAGGCTGATGTTGATGCGGTTCATTCCCGCCGCCACCAAAGCATCACAGCGCTCGGCCAATCGGTAGCCGTTGGTGGTCATCGAGAGTTCTCGGACTCCGAGCGCTTTAAGATGCGCGATGAACGGCTCAACTCCCGGCCGCACCAGGGGCTCGCCTCCCGTCACCCGCACCTTGGCGATGCCCATGTCGACCAGAAGGCGGACCACCCGCTCATATTCCCCCCACTCGAGCAGCTCGCTCGCGGGCCGATGTGTTTCCGGGTCGGCCGAGCGACAATAGACGCATCGGAAATTGCAGCGATCGGTGACTGAGACGCGCAAATCCGTGATCTGCCGGCCGAATTTGTCCGTGAGTGGCATGGGCTACCCGCAACAAAAAAGCCCAAATCCGCATTTGGATTTGGGCCAGCAGCCCAGAGCACGGTGTGCGCCAGGCATTCCCCTTTCCAAACGGCGGATGAGTCCGCCCGAGAGCGGACCCGTCTTAGGGAGGCACGGGCGTTTCCACCCGAACCCTCGGCTCCTTGACACCAGAACCTCGCCTCTCGGCCGTGGGATTTCTCTCCGTTAGGCCCGAGAGGTCGGAGAACCGAACTCGATTCTACGCCCCCGGGAGGGAGGGATCAAATCGCCCAATCCCGGCAGTTCAACTCGGTCAGAGACGTCATGCCTGTTCAGTTCCATATGATCAAGGAGCCCCCGGCTAGGTGCGGAAGCGGCTGATGTTGCGGATCTCTTTGCGATAATCGGGTGCGAAAATCTCGACCGTGCGGCACATCTCGTAGAGTCGCGAGCGAATCCGCTTCCCGACACGGTCGGTGAGCGAATCATCGCTCGCAGCGGTGCGGGGCACTGCCCCGCGCGGAGGCCCTGTGCTCCCCAGCCCGTCGGCGTCCAGAAAATTCGTGGTCACCAAGGTGACCCGCTTCTCGTTGTAACGCGTATTGAGAATGTGCCCGACGGTTTCCAGCGCCCAGAGGGAAGGCTTGCTGGATCCCACGTCATCGAGCACCAACAGCTCGGCCTGAAGCACCGGTTCCAGAACGCTCATCTCTGTGGTCTGGCTCTCGGGGTTGTAGCTGTCCTGAATCGCTTTGAGGAGCTCGCGATAGTCGTAGAAAAGCCCGCGATGCCCTCGCCTAACAATCTCTTTGAGTGCGGAAACCGCAAGGTGCGTCTTGCCGACACCGCACGGGCCCATCAAAAGCAAGCCGTGTTCGCTTTCGATTTCGCGTACCGGAGAGAATTCTTCGGCGAAACGCCGCACCACCAGCTTGGCCTGCGCCAGGCTGCGATTCCATGCGCTTAGCTGCTCGCGCGAGACGTTCTCGATTTCGTTGTCGATCTCGTAGTTGTCAAAGTCGCAATGCCGGTAGCGTTCGGGAACCCGCGCCTTCGCCAGCAGGCGATGGCCGCGATCCCCTCGCGTGCACTGGCAAGGGATGGCCCAGAGGATTTTCGGGCTGCCGGATCCTTCCGGAGAGACCGCTTCGGCGCCTGGGCTGGTGCGCTCGACCACCTTCCAGCCGCTGCCCTGGCAGATGGGACAATCCGTTCGTGCCATGAGGCAAGCATATGCGGCCCGCCGAACGAGCGCAAGCAGACCAACGCTTGTGCAAATCAGCGAGAGCTGTGAATTACAGAGCTAGGTTACCGACAACAAGATTATTCAGACAGGTCTTATTTCAACTTCGAGAGCGCCGCCGCAACTTCCTGCATGTCGGGAACGGTCGGGATATCGTAGTTCTTGAACCAGGCGACTTTGCCGCTGCGATCCACAATCGCAATGGCGCGCCCGGTGATACCTTTTTCCGCCAGATACACGCCGAACTTGTCGGCCACGGCTCCCCGAGGCTGAAAGTCCGCAAGTAGAGGATAATGGATGCCCATTTTTTCCGCGAACGCCTTGTGCGACCAGACGCTGTCGACGCTCAGGCCCAGCACCTGCGCATCAAGTTGCTCGAAGCGCTTCAGGTCATTGACGAAACAGGCGTGCTCGTTGGTGCAGACCGGACTCCAATCCAGCGGATAGAAAACGATGACCACGTTTTTCTTCCCCTGAAAGTCCGATAGCTTGACGTCCTTCTGGTTTTGGTCCTTCAAAGTAAAGTCCGGGGCTGCCGCTCCCACTGACACTGCCATCGCCACCCTCCTGGTTCGCCCGCACGAGCGGGTCTCACATTCCGATGTTTCGCCCTGTATGATAGCGGAAGCTTCTCGGGCGGACAAACCGCCCCTCTCTGCCGGAGAGGCTGGTTCCCCTGTCGCGCCCCGATGGCGCTTCTACGGTTTTGGCGCGGGCGTTGCGGGAGCCGGCGCGGGCTTCGGCGCTGGCTTTGGAGCCGCTGCCGTCGCCGTCTTCACCGGATAGCTTTGATCATAGATACGGATGATATCCTGCGTCACATCGATCTGATTCGCAGCGTAGATGACGGGCGTTTGCTGCGAAGACTCATCGAGAATGACCGAATAGTTGTTTTCCTTGGAATACTTATCGATCACGTCGATCATCTTCCTTCCGATCCGGTTCACCACTTCTTGCTGCGCATCGTTTGAGTCGTCCTGGAATTCCTGCTGCTTGCGCTGAAACATGCGAGATTGCTGCTCATATTGGCGTTGCAGCCGGGCTTTCTCTTCATCGCTGAGGGTGGTCTGCCCGTTTTGCAGCCTGGCGCCAAGGTCCTGAATCTGCTTCTGCATATTCTGGAGTTCCGCGGTGCGCGGAGAAAATTGCGACTGCAGTTCCGCGGCGGCCTGTTTCCCTTCGGCCGTACCGGCGATAGCCGCCTGGATGTTGATGACCCCCACTTTCATGGCTGCTGGCGCATTGCTCGCCTGGCCCCAAACCACCTGGGTCACACACAGTGCGGCCAGGACCGGAAATGCTGCTCGAATCTTCATTCTCACTCCTTACCTCAAAATAGGTTGTGAAATTGTAGTCAGACCGAAATCGGGCATTATAGCCACCAACTTAGACAGCGGTCAAGCCGGCCTTGGTTGCCCCGCCCCTCTCAGTGCGGCAGCGGAACCAGCAAGACCTGGTTGTCATCTTGATCGACCAGCACGGCCAGGTTCAAGATCGGGTCAATCGCCACCGCGTTCGGACCAAAGACGGGCGTGGTCTGCTCGGTGCCCCCGAGGCCGATCACCGTGCTTACCTGCGGCCCCAGGCAGGCGGGAGCGGCTAGGCTCGGAGGGCAGGTGTAGGCCAGGACGGACATCGAATGGCTGACGGAGTTCACGGTTACGAGCGTGCGCGTCTGGAAATTATAGTCGAGTGATGTGGGCCCGATGCCCACCGCCACGGGGGTCGGCAGAAAGGAGGTGGGATCGATGATTACGATTTGGTTTTGCAGACTATTGGCCGCCAGAAAAACTTGGTTGACGGGATCAAACACAATGCCCGTTGGGTTCGACAACCCCGAGGTGCGTCCCACCAACGCTCCGCCACTGGGGAGGTTGAGGAAATCCACGCTGCTGGTGGACGAATCGGTTGCCACGGCCGCGTACGGAAACGACGGGTTCGGATCAATGGCGACCGCGACCGGGTCATGATCGAGCGTAGGCCCCTCGGTGGCGGTGCCGGTCGCCAGAGCCACGAAACTGACGCTGCCGAGCGTTGTCGAGCTGCCCGGGTTGGTGTTGGTTACAACCCCGCTTGCCGTGTCTTGGTTGATGGCCACACCGGTCGGTCCCGTGCAGCTCGATCCGCAGAGAGCGACCGAGGAGGGAACCTTCGTTTCGGTGACGTCCACGATCGAGGCGTCGTTGCTGCCATTGTTGGCAACCAGCGCCAGACCCAAACGCGGGATCACGGCGACTCCCTCGGGCTGACTGCCAACCGTGAGGGGCCCGCCGATGACGCCAATCGCTCCCGCCGGCGTCTGGTTCGTCCCCGCCGGGGTATCCGGTGTCAGAGCGATCAGTGAGACGGTGCCGTCGCTCGAGTTCGTAACCACGGCCAGGTCGCGATAGGTATCGACCGCAACGCCGACCGGACCGTTGCCGACCGGCACCGGCAGGACGACGGCCAGGTCGGTGACATTGGAGACCACGTTGCCGGGATTTTGGACCTGGACAGCGAAGTTTCGCGGCACGCCGAGCAGGCCTCCGACGCCTCCAGGCACGGTGGCGGTGAGCTGGCGGGAGCTGACAAAGGTTGTAGCCAGTGGCGTGCCGTCCAAGGTCACTTCGGAACCGCTGACAAAGCCCGATCCAACCACCTTCAGCAAAACATTTCCCGCACTAGGTCCTCCGAAGATGATGGCGGGGCTCGCTTCCACGATCTGCACGGGGTTGAGCGCAGGTCCGAGCGAAACAAAATACACCTGGTTGTTTGCCTGATCCACCGCTACGGCCTGGTTGGTCGCCGGATCGACGGCCACCGCCGCGAGGTTCGCACTACCGAAGCCAGCCACCGTTTGGAGCACGGTAGCGTTTTCGAGATTGACGATCACGGCGCTCGCCCCGGACGTGCTGCCGCCGACGGTGACTCCCAGGTTCTCAAGCGGGTTTGCGGCAGCGGAGCCAAAACCCTTCTGACTGAAATCGGCCCCGCCACTGGTCACGCGGTTCACACTGAAATCGAGAAGGTTAAAGGTCGTGAGGGTGCCGGCTTGCGGGTCGCTCACCAAAGCGGCATGCGCCTGGGAGTCGATTCCAATCCCCTGTGTGGAACCCGATATGGCAATTGAGCCGATCACCTGTGGCGATCGACCCGCCGGCTCACCCGTGCTCGCATTTGTGCCGAGATCGATCAGGCTCACGGCTCCGGAGCCGCCCGGCGTGACCACAGCCCAATTCAGACCCGGGTCGATCGAGACTGCAGGGTTGGCTCCGGTACCCAGCAAGGAGCTGCTGCCTCCACCCACTTGCTGGACGATCACCGGCGTTCCCGTCGAAAGGTCTAAGACCGTTGCCTGGTTCGTCGAACTGTACGCAACCAGGGCCCGATGCGTGATTGGATTGATCCCGACGGCAAAAGGCACAGGGGATGTGCTCGTCGGACCGATGGCAACCGACAACGCCGTTCCCACCACGGCCTGCGTTTTCAAGTCGATCGTTGAGACGGTGAAGTCCGCGCTGTTCACCACCAGCGCCATAGGGTCGGGTAGAAGGTCGTCCACGGCGACTCCCGTTGGCAGATGGCCCACCGAAATAGCCGTTCCCACGGCGGTCTGCGTCGCGACATTGATGAGTGAGACAGTGCCGTCCCCCCGATTTGCCACCGCCGCAATTCCGTCGGCCCGATCGATGGCCACCGCCGACGGGGTCGTGCCCACCGAGACAATGGTCGCACTGGCTGAGCCTGGGATGGCAGCCGGAACCGGGGTGACACCGAGATTCAAAGCAGCCTGAGACGGCTGACCGGGTGCGAGCCCCGCATTCGTCACGACGATGGGGTATAGGCCCGGAGTCGTGAGATTGCCGCTCGGGATTGCCAGTGACAACTGACCGATGCCGGTAACGGTTGCGCTCACCGATTGACCATTGAACGTCGCCGTCGTTGCGCTTGGCGAAAAGAACCCGCCGGTCAGGATGACGGTGGGGCTCGATGCGGTGCTCTGGGGCACGCTGGACGGCAAGGCGCTAATAAGCGTTGGACGCACGGCCAGGACGCTCAACGCAGCCGTAGCGGTGTTTCCTCTCTGGTCTTGGACGCCGACTTGAAGGGTTCCCGCCTGGGCGAGTAGCGCGCCGGGAATCGTGGCACGCATTAAGGTGGAGCTCAGAAGTACGAAGCTGGCCGAAGGAAGAACCACGCCGCCGGCGACCACATTCGTCGTCGAGAGAAAATTCGAGCCACTCAGATAAACGTCCTGTTGGACTGAACCCTGGGCCGCTGTGGCAGGGTCCAGAGGCGGTGTTCCCGGCGTGATCGACAGGGTCGGCGGCACCTCGGCGGACACGGTGACGCTGGCCATGGCGGTTTGGTTCGAGTCCGCGGCAGATACGGCCTTCACAAAGGCCGAGCCTGTGCTTCCGGGCGCCGTGTACAACCCGCTCGCACTGATCGATCCGTTCGGTCCCACCGTGCCGCTCGGCACGCAGTTCGCGAGCGCGCTGTTGGTACTGCTCCCACAGACCAACCAGCTGACGCCCGAGTTCGACGTGCCGGTCACGGTGGCGGTGAATTGAAAAGTCTCGGTGGCACCGACGGTTGCGTTTGTCGGGGTGATGGTCACGCGAATGCCGGAATCGATGATGACGGTGAAGGTGCCGAATTTGGTGGGATCAACGCAGCTCGTGGCCACGATCAAAAAGCTGTCTGGCTGAGGCGGTGCAGCCGGAGCGGTGTAGAGACCATTCATGGTGATGGTTCCGAATCCCGTTAGCGGGGTGGCTGTGATCGGTATCGTGCACTGCATGGGTCCAAGTCCCCGCGTGCAGTTGGTGGGTGCGATCGTGGTCGAGGACGAGGGCATGCAGATCTGCCAGAAGACGGTCGTAGAGGGCGCACCGCTAACCGTCGCTTCGAACTGGGCCGAAGTACTCTCGAGCAGCGTAACGGAGTTGGTCGTTGCTCCCGAAGTCGTCGTGGTCACCGTGACCGCCACCGGCGTGCTGTTCGAGCTGCACCCGACCAGTAGAATGGCGAGTCCCCACAGGGCTCCCAGCCCCCACGCTCTCATCTGTTTTCCTCCCACATGGCACCGATTCCTGTTTGCTCCGTGCTCGTTCGCCCGCGCATGCTGGCGGGACCTTACCTCAGAAGGTGCGGCTGACCGCAAAACGCAACGTGTGCGCCGCCTCATATAAGCTCGGCGCGACGGTTTGCTGCGACCGGGTGGTGATCAAGAAATTCTGCAGCTGCGGAACGATCTGTGAATAGTACACGCCCAGCTGCTGAAGCGCGAGGCGCTCATCGGGGGGAACATAGAACGCCCCCAGCGGCGGCACCACATTCTGGCTGAAACGCAGATAGTTGTAGGCCCAGTAAATTCGAAAGGGCGCCTGAATGACCGGAATTTGGAAGCCGATCTCTGGCCCGGCCGAAGCATGCGGATGGAAGTTCGTGTTCGGCGCGATCTGCAGGTTGTGCGGTATCATCACGCAGTTCGGACCCGGGCAGGGAAAATCGGCGTTGGGGTACTGCTGTTGGATCACGGCCGAAGCCGCGGGATCGAGCGACAGCTGCGACGGAAAACTGATTCCCACGATACCGAGATCGTTGAACAGGCTTAACGTGACGTAGTTCTTGATCAGAGGAATGCGGTACTCGAAATTGGAAATGGCCTGGGTGTCGCCGCCCGGGCGGGTCGGCACGAACTCGAGGACGTTGAAGGGCATGGTCACCGCGATCGGTTGCCCGGCTTGATTTAATCGGCTTGGATCAAAGAAGGTGATACTCGTCGTCGTCGAGTAAGGGATGAACACGAAAGGCGAGACCGTGTAAAAGTCGAACCCTCGCAAGTCCTGTTCGCCGCCTGCGTACACGCGGTTGTTGGGCGGCACGCCTTGGCCGCCGTAGCCGGTAATCATGCTGCCCTTGAAATGCACGGCGATGGTGTTGCGCTGGCGGTAGGCCGGATGGAAATAGGCGAAGTCAAACACGTTGCTGACCATGTTGACGTTGCCTTGTAGCGGGCCGCCGGCAAAAGAGACGGCGTAGGAGATGCTTTTCCCGTGGGTCGGGAACAGCGGGCTATTCCGCGTATCGTGCGTGATGGTCGGGGTGATCTGGCTAATGCGAATGCCGTTCAAGGCCGACGGGCCAGCGATGCTGGTGTATTTGGTGAGCTCAAACAGCAGCGTAGCCGCTTCGCTGTACGCTGTGATGTTCGTCGTTGACCATCCGTAGCTTAACCCGATGCGCGTGAAGGAAAGTTTGCGCAAAGGATAGCTACCGAAGATGGTGAACCCGGCCGAGTTGGTGGTGTAGTTCTCCTGGAGCGCCGGATTGATGGCGACGGGCTGACCGGTCAGCACGCCCGCCTGGCGGGCCTGGTTGTAGTTAAACCTGGTCGCAAAAACTGTAAATCCTGTGGCAATCGGACGGTCGAACAGATAGGGCTCGGTGAAGCCGAACTGGAGGTTGGTCTGAATGCTGCCGATCTGCGCGGAAAGCGTCAGCGTCTCGCCCAGCCCCAAGAAGTTATTGGTTTGGTAGGAAAAGCCCACGAAAGTACCCTGCAGCCCGCTCACGCCGCCCGAGAAGCTGATGGACTGCTTGCCTTTCTCCTTCAACTTCAAAAGGATGTCCACCGTTCCGGCCTTCACGTTGCGCTTCAGCTCGGCATTTTCCGGTTTGATTGGGTCGAAATAGCCGAGCTGGTTGAGCCGCAGAATGCTGAGTTCCCACAGGCGGTTGTTGAACACTTGGCCTTCATCCAGCAAAAGCTCCCGGCGGATCACTTTGTCACGCGTCGTGGTATTGCCGGAGAATTCGATGCGCCGGACGAAGAACTGTTTCTGCTGGTCGAATACCAGCGACAGGTTCACGACCTTGGTGTCGTCGTGCACGTCAAATTCCGGCTCCGCCGTGAAATCGATATAGCCATATTCGCCGTACAGCTTGCGGAAGTTGTCAAGCGACTTGCGGATCTTGTCGGCGTCGAAGATGTCGCCCGCCTTGAGCGGGAACACCTTCGCCAGGATATCGGGCTTGAAGATCAACCCCTGATCGGGGTCGGAGCTGCGGAAGGTCAGCTTTCCCATGCGATACTGCTGACCCTCCTCAATCGAGACGGTGATGTTCGTGGCTTTCCCGTGCTGCGCACCGATGTAGGGAATCCCGGGAATGCCGGGGCGGTCCAAATCGACCGTCTTCAGGCTCTTAACGTCGACCACGACCTTAAAGTATCCGTGATCCTGATAGAGCCCGCGCACGCCGACTTCGAGGTCCTCGTCGAGTTTCGGGCGGTTGAACGTCTTGCTCATCACCGGAATGTCGACGATGCCCAGCGGCACGCTGTAAGGTCGGTCGTGCTTCATGGCTCGAATGATCCGGCGGGTGGAAAAGGCGTGGTTGCCGACCACCGTGATCGTGCCCACCTTGACCTTGGGCCCTTCGTTGATATTGAAGACGAGCTTCACGGCGTTGGTTGCGGGAATGCGCTCGTAGGTTGGCTTGACCGTAGCGAACTGCCGTCCATGCTCGGCCTCGAGTTCCTTAATGATGACTTCGGCGCGCTTGATCTTGGTTGGATCGAATTGGCTTTCCACACTCAGCCCGACTTTCTTCTCCTTGAACGCATCCAGAATGTCCGACTCGGTGATCGATTTATTTCCCTTGTACTCGATGCGGCGAATAATCGGCCGTTCCGTCAAATAAAAAATGATGATCTTCCCGTTGGGATGCTCGGGGTCGTCCTCCACCTCCAGGCGAATGTCTTCGAAAAACTGGGTGTTCCACAAGGCCTGGAAGTCGCGGCGAACCGCGTCCGGGTTGTAGGGGTCGCCGACGCGCGAAAAAATGCGCGCGCGCAGGGTGTCCCGCTGAATCCGGCGCGTGCCCACGAAATCAATGCGGGTGATGATGTATTCAGCTCCGCCGGCCTGCTGCGGCTGAGCGCACAGAGAGAGGTCGAAAGCGGCGGAAAGAATACAGAAAGCCACGGCCGCTTGGACTGCGCGCAGAAAAACCCCCCTGCAAGCAGCCATGATTCCGCTCAAGGCCGCAGTATCCCGCCCAAGATTTCTTGCTCCCCCGCCAGATCGAGCTGGACCCGGCTAGCGCGTGTAGGATTCTTAGTGGGCCACCGGGGTTGCTTCCACAACGGGACGAAACGCGAGACCCTCACCGGAGAGGAAAACCTCCAGTGTCGCGGGCGTCTGCAAACCGCCCTGAATGAGGGCTTCCGACAGTGGATCCTCGACGTACTTCTGCAGCGCCCGTCGGAGCGGCCGGGCGCCGTAATTTCTGTCGCTGCAGGTTTTCTCGAGAACCCACTGGCGGGCCTCAGGCGTCATCGCAATCTGCACCTGGCGATGTACCAGCGTCTCATTGATCTGTCCCACGAGCAGATCGATGATGAGCAGGAGATCGTT
>Ga0187783_10001704_pt1 | contig 16277 bp, 13 predicted proteins | sample 1015_SJ02_MP02_2_FD_132471 | JGI IMG/M metagenome (GOLD analysis project Ga0187783, IMG submission 132471) | Tropical peat soil microbial communities from peatlands in Department of Meta, Colombia - 1015_SJ02_MP02_20_MG | ecosystem: Environmental > Terrestrial > Soil > Wetlands > Peat | place... | reverse complement strand
GACATCCAGCTTGCTTACGACGGGTTGAGCGTGCCCGTGAGCTTATGAGCGGCGGACGCGAGGCATCAGGCTTGGCGACGGCCGCCGTCTTTTCCTCGCTCGCCGAGATTCCCTCAGGCTATGGACCGGCAGTCGCGGCCATCGGCAACTTCGACGGCGTTCATCTGGGCCACCAGGAAATTCTTTCCGGGGTTGCCAAAGAGGCGAGGTCGACCGGGGCACGGGCTCTGGCCATCACGTTCGATCCGCACCCGGAGCAAGTATTGCGTCCCGCCCGGGCGCCGAAACTGCTGACGCCCCTCGCCGAACGGTTGCGCCTTCTCTCGCAGACAGGAGTGGATTCGATCCTGGTGCTGCCTTTCGATGCCAGGCTCGCAGCGCTCACGCCAGACGAGTTTGTGAGGCAAATCCTGGTCGACAAGCTGAGGGTACGCAGCGTCCACGAAGGGCGAAATTTCCGCTTTGGCCACGGCGCCGCGGCCGGAGTGAAAGAGTTGGCGGCGATGGGGGCGATGTCGGGATTTGGCGTCGAGGTCCACTCTCCCGTGCAGGTGCGCGGAATGGAGGTTTCGAGCTCGGCGATCAGGGCTCTTTTAACCGAGGGAGACGTACGCCGTGCTCGCTGGATGCTGGGAAGGCCGTTCTCAGTGTTGTCGACACCCGCGCGGGGCCGTGGCATCGGCACGCGCCTTCTTGTCCCCACCGTCAACCTCGCCGCCTATGGCAGCCTGTTGCCGGCCTTTGGCGTATACACGACACGTCTCAGAGTTTCGGGGGATACATTTCAGTCGGTGACGAACGTGGGGAACCGGCCAACGGTCGGCGAGGCGTCGTTTGCCGTGGAATCGCACATTTTGGACTTCAAGCCGATCGCTCTTGACGATCAAACACCCCTCGAACTCGAGTTTTTAATGAGACTCCGGGCGGAGCTAAAATGGCCCTCGCCCGAAGCTCTCAAAGCCCAGATTCTCAAGGATGTAGCGAAGGCGAAGCGATGCTTTCGACTGGCTGGAAGACTGATTGACAGCGGCTCTGGGCTGCATTAAACTTTGTTGACGTGACCCCCTTGGGCCGGCGGAAATCCGCGCTTACGAATATTTTCTCTATTTGGTTTCGTGAAAGGTTTGCGGATACCGATTTGCTGGCACGCCCCCCGAAATGAAAGAACAGCCGCCACCCCCAGGCGAGCTCCCCGATGATATTGCGAAAGGGCCTCGAGGCCCGAAGAAAGGCTACTGTCGTGATCTCCCCAGATTGGACTCAATCAGGCAACGGCAATGGCAGTGCGTTTGGCGATCGCGAGCGCGGGATGTCAATCGCGATCGTCGACCAGGATTTCGAACGCCGCACTTCGGTGGCCGGCATTCTTTGCGCGTTGCACATCAATGGCAAAGCGCCGCGAGTCACGCCGCTCTCCGATGTGGGCAATTTCCTGATGCTGGTGAATCAGGGATTCGATGTGGTTCTCATCGCGGTCGACAAGAACAAGGACGCCGCGTTGAAGACGATTGAGGCGTTATGCCACGCGGGAACTTCGACCCCGATGGCCTATTCGCAGAGCACCGAAGATGACCTGTTAATTCGCTGTATGAGGGCGGGCGTACGCGAGTTTCTGATGTATCCGTTTGCCACCGGCGTCATTGAAGAAGCGTTCAGCCGGACCTCAAGCCGCGTGCAACTGGCGCCAGACAAGACGAAGGCGACAGGGAAATCATTCGTTTTTATCGGAGCCAAAGGGGGCTCCGGAGTGACCACGGCAGCGTGTAATTTTGCACTTTCGCTGGCTCAGGATTCAAAACGGAGCACGATGTTGATCGACCTGGATCTGCCTCTTGGCGATGCCGCGCTGTGCCTCGGGATTTCCAGCGATTTTTCGACCCTCGACGCTCTGCGCGAAGCCGAGCGGCTCGATTCCACGTTTCTCACCAAGCTCCTCACGAGGCACAAATCCGGCCTGCATGTGCTGCCCGCGCCGGGCAAGTATCTTCGCATTCCGCTTGCCGCTGCAGCGGTCGACAATCTGCTTACCATTGCCTGCAAGTCATTCGACTATGTGGTTGTTGATGCGGGCTCAAAGTGGGAACTCACGGATACGCACCTCTTCGATATCGTTTCAAGGATCTTCCTCGTCACCCAGGTCGGCGTCGCCGAACTCCGCAACTCCAATCGCCTGATTACCAGCTGCCTGCAGGGCTACGGACCTAAGCTCGAGATCGTCTTGAATCGGTATACGGCCGAGATGTTCGGCATCGACAATAACGCAATCGAAAGCGCCTTGACGCGTCCGGCGCAATGGGTCATCCCCAACGACTATCCTGCCGTGCGTCGCATGCAGAACACCGCGGAGCCGCTCAAAGAAGGAAACATCAAGCGCGCAATCAAGAAAATGGCGGCATCGGCCTCCGGCGCGTTCGAAGAGGACGAGGGAAAGAAGAAGAAATTCAGCTTTCTCGGTCTGGCTTCAGGGACTTAAGGTTGGCACGCGTTTGACAGAATCCGTCGTAGGGCGCCGTTCCACTGGCGGCGTTGGCAGGGCGTGCTGGGTTTCAAGTTGCGGGATCTGTGCGATTGCATTTGGTTCTCCCGCGGGCGTCTGGTCATCGCCGGGAAACTGCTCATCGTCCTTGCCGGCAATCGCGGCCCGCATGAACGTGATCCAGATGGGCAGCGCCGTCACCGCCCCGGTTTCTTTATTGCCCAACGATTCGCGGCTATCGTAACCCACCCATACGCCACACGTGACCGAAGGTGAAAAGCCGAGAAACCACGCATCGGTAAATTCGCTGGTCGTTCCCGTCTTGCCGCCCACCGGGTGATTCAGCTGTCTTGCCGCCGCGCCGGTGCCGTGTTCTGTGACGCCGCGCAGCAAACTCATCATGGTGCGCGCCGTGCGCTGATCAATGACTTCGTTGACCGCAGAGTTGTCCTGCCACAGAACAATGCCGTCGGCGCTTGAAACTTTGCGGATGAGGCGCGGAGCGACTCGGATGCCGTCGTTGGGAAAAACAGCATACGACGCCACCTGCTCCTCGAGCGTGATCTCGACCGCTCCCAGCGCCACCGGCAGGTACGCGGGAATGTTCGATGTGACCCCGAATCGGCGCGCGACCTCGATGACCTTGTGAATGCCGACGCGCGAGGCGAGCTTCAACGCGGGAATGTTACGCGACTCGGCAAATGCTTCGGCGACGGTCATGGCGCCCCTGTAGTCGTTTTCGTAGTTATGCGGCACATAGCTGCCGAAGCTGACGGGCGCGTCGACAACGGTGTCGCCGGGCCTGACTCCGTCTTCAATGGCTGCGGTGTAGACGTAAGGCTTGAAGCTGGAGCCGGTCTGGCGAACGGCCTGCGTTGCGCGGTTGAAGACTGAAAGCGCGTAGTCGCGGCCGCCGACCATGGCCAGAACATCGCCGGTGGTGTTTTCCATGGCCAGCAACGCGCCTTGCGCGCCGGAATCCTGCTCGAGCGAAGCGCGCCGGGCGCCGCTCCCGGCCGCAGGGCCGAGCCTGACGTAGATGATGTCGTCGGCCTTGACCAGCGCATCGGCGTAACGCTGGCCCGTCCATTGCCAGTCCTGCGGAAGCAGAACAATCTCGGAGCTATCCAGATTCGGGGGTCCGATCCGTGCTTGAATTTCGAGAGGCAGCACACGCGTGACGAGCGCGTGAATGTAGCCGGTCGAGACGGGCGGCGCAGCCCAGTCAGGATGCCGGTAGGTCTCGGGATTGGCGCCCGCCGCGGCAATGTTTTCCAGCTTGCCGCGCCAGCCGTGACGCCGCTCATACGCAGCCACGCCGTCGACGACGGCCTGATTCGCGGTCTGCTGCAACTCCAGGTCAAGCGTGGTGTCGACGCGCAGGCCGTCTTCATGCACTTCTTCGGCGCCGAAGTGCTTTTCGAGTTCGCGCCGCACCTCCTCCTGGAACCACGGCGCGATCGTGTTTTCGGGCTGGGCAAGGTGCAGGCCCAGCGGGGCATTTCGCGCCTGCTCGGCCTGAACGTGGGTGACCACGCCGTCCGACTCCATCTCGCTGATGACCAGATTACGGCGGTGAATTGCGCGCTCAGGATTGAGGACCGGCGAAAACGCGACCGGCCCCTTGGGCAAACCGGCCAGAAGCGCCGCTTCGGTCAGGTCGAGATCCCTGGCATGCTTTGAGAAGAAGAATTCCGACGCAGCTTCGAAGCCATACTGCCCGCTGCCCAGGTAAATCTGGTTTCCATAGAGAGTGAAAATCTGTTCCTTGGTGAAGGCGCGCTCGATTTGAATGGCGAGATAGGCTTCCTGAATTTTACGTATCACCGTGCGGTCGCTTGAGAGGAATAGGTTGCGCGCCAGTTGCATGGTGAGCGTGGAAGCGCCCTGGGCGCGCCCGCGGTTGCGAATGTCGTGCCAGGCCGCGCCGGCAACGCGAAACACGTTGATACCCCAGTGCGATTCGAAGTTCTTGTCTTCAATTGAAATCACGGCCTGCCTCAGGACCGGCGCGAACCCGTCGTAGCCAACCACGATCCGGTGTTCGAGGGCAAACGATCCAATCACGTGATCTTTGCGGTCGTAGAGATCCGTGGTGGTCGAAGGCCTGTAGTTTTCGAGCTCGCCGATCTGGGGCAAGTTGACGGAGTAGACCAGGGTGAGCCCGGCGAGCGAACCGGCAGTTGCAGCCAGAAGCAACAAAACCACGAAGGCTGAGCGGCCGGCAAGCTTGCGGCGGGGGTGCTCGGTCAGCGGTTCAGTAAGCGATCGGGGCACGCGAGCCGGACTGGGCCTGGCGATGCGCAGGACGAAGCGTCTTTTCGGACGCCTTTTAGTCGACGAATTGGTCGTGATAGCCACGGGTTCAGCCAGGCCTGCACACTTCGTGCCTTCGGGCGCAAAATTGCCTTTCCTTCAAGGCTAGCACTGGACGATTGTGAAGAGTTCGGGCTGGCGACGGGGCGCACCAAACGGTGCAGCTTTGGAACCCGCCGGGCAAATTGGGAAACTTCGCGCTGAGGCTTGTTGCGCTAGCCGTTCTTCGCTTTCAGAAGGTCGAGTGCACGGTTCAGCTGCTCGTCGCCATTGTTGGCCGGAACCGGCTCGTCATCGTCCTGGGGTGAAGCAACCACTTCGTTGGGCGTGACGGCTTCGTCCTCAATCTTCTTTCCCGTTGGATCCATGTATTTTGCGATGGTCAACATCAGGGCAGCGCCGTCGGGCAGGTCGATGGTCTTCTGCATCGAGCCTTCTCCGAAAGTCCGCTCGCCCACAACGTCGCCGCGCTTGAGACCCTCGATGGCGCCTGCGGTCAGTTCCGGCGCGCCATAAGTCCCGCGATTGACCAGGACGGCAACGGGCGCATCCGTAAGGCATTGCGATGGATCGGCGGTGAAACTCTGCAGCGGTACCTTCTGGCCTGCCAGCGAAGCCAGCGTTCCCTGCCGGATGAAGAAGTTGGCCAACCGCAGGCCCTGCTTGGGATCGTCGCCCGTGGTGTCGCGCAGGTCGAGCAGAACCTTTCTCGTCTTGCCGGCAGCTTTGATCTTGGCGGCAAGATCATCGACTCGCGCCGCAGTCAATAGCCCCGGCTTGAGGTAAAGAATGGTGGCGTTCTCATAAAACTGCTCGCCAAGCGGCGGCATGGCGGCCACCGAGCGGGAAAGGCTAATTCTGTCGGGATCGGGCTTGAACGGACGTACGACAGTAATCGAAACTGTCGTGCCCGGCTTGCCTTCGAGCATGAAGCGGATCAAGGCCAGGGGCAGATCGTGCGTCGATTGGTCTCCGATCAAATCGATCACATCGCCGTCACGCAGATGCTCCTGGTCAGCGGGCGAGCCCGGAAGTACATTCACGATGGTGGCGTAACCGTAGCGCTTTGAGACGGTGATTCCCACCTGCGCGGTGTCGCTGGCGGGGCGGTCCTTGTAGAGCTTGTATTCAGCCGGCGTCAGATAGCTTGAGTCGGGATCGAGCGAATCGAGCAACCCGTGGAGAGCGCCGTTGGTCACTTCAGGGATGTTCGGGTCAGTGACGTAGTAATTCTGGATCTTCCTGAGGACCTCCGCGTAGACACGCATCTGCTTGTAAGCAGCGTCCTGGTCATCGCCGGCATGGACGCCGAACCAGCCGAATTCACCCAGCACATAACCGATGCCAAGGGCGCCAAAAATGACGATTGCAACTGCAAAAACAACTCGTTGGAAGATTCGAGACACACACACCACCAGAAGGGGCCTCGAGGGGAACCGGCCGCTTCTACCATCATAGACGCAACCGATGCCGAACGGGCGTTCCCATCGTGGTGCAGCCTGAATCCTGCGTTGAAGCGGCACGACTGGTAGGTCAGGGCTTAAGCCCTGACTGCCGCTAACCATCGGAATCAAGGCTGAATGGGGAAGGTCATCGTGAGTCGATTCCCGGCGGAAAGTCGCTGGTAAGCAAGGCTGCCCGCAAACTTTCGCATCAGCCGGATTCCCTGTCCGCCGAGGGGAAGCTGGTCGGCCGGCGAGGGAGCGGAAGTCGGCTCCTCAGGCGAAATGGCAAGTGGATCAAACTTCGGAGCTTCATCTTCGACGGTGAAAACCAGTTCGCCTGGCCCGGCGGCCCACTGGATTGTCACGGGTCGGCCCGGCTGACCGCGATATCCGTGACGAATGATGTTCGAAAGCGCTTCCTCAAGACAAAGGTGAATGGCAAATCGTGTTGCGGGCGGCAAGACATGTTCTTCAGCGATCGACTCAGCCCAGGGCCAGATCAGCGCAAGATCTTCGAGCCGACTTTGGATCGTGAGGCGCGGCTCGGATTTGGCTGCCGTTTCTCCGGGCATCGTTTAGCCACCAATGGAACGGAATTATTGAAGTGCGGCCAGCGCAGCGGCAAGATCGTGGTGAATGGGCAGCATCGAATCGATGCCGCTTGTCTTCAGCACCGATTCGACCATTTCACCGGGCGCGAAGAGCACCACCTTGCCCCCGCGGCTGCGGACGGCACGTGCGGGAAGCACGATGGACCGCAAACCCATCGATCCCAGGAATGTCACTTTCTCGAGGTCGATCAACAGCTTCTGTGCGCTGCCCGCAATCACATTCATCTTCAAATCCACGGCAGCTGCTCCGGCGATGTCGAGCCGTCCATCCAGGGCGATCCTGGTCACGCCGTCGGCCAGTTCTTCGGTGGAGATTTGCATTTACGGTTTCCTTTAGAGTCCTTTCGACCCTTCAAGTCCTTAATCTGCCGGACCACTCGACGCCGGCAGTGTCGCAGTGACGCCGATCGTACTCATCGATTGTGACAATTCCGTTACAGCACTTAGAGTTCAAAACCCAGCATGGGAAATGAGAGGAAGATCTGCATGTCTTTGCCCAGCGGCACGGTGACTTTCGCGGGCGGTTTTCCGTTCTCCAGGATTTCGATTTTCAGGGTTTTTCTCTTCTTCGCTTTGAAGTCGTCGCTCACGACATTGGAGTCGAATTCCTGCCCTCCGCTCTTGATTGACACGCGAAACTCCTGCACTCCTGCAGGAACATACAGGTTGTCGAGGTCCGTTTTGTCGCCGGTGATGAAATTCAGATAGGGCTTCCGGTCCATATTGATGTTGATCGGCAGGCCGCCAGGCAGCTTGTTCAATTCGATCCTTAACTTTGTACTCTTGTTGGGATCGAGTTTCCGCGGATCGAATGCCGGCGAAGCCGTGTGAGCCGCCGGTGTGCCGGTGTCGGTTGCGGGCGCCGGATTCGCCGCTGGCGCGGGACCGCCAGGGGGCGGCGCACCGGTCGCGGCCGCAGCCACTGTCGCCGTTTGAACGGGTGCCGTCGGCGCGGACGCGGGTTTGGTCTTTTTGGTTGTGTTGCCGGCAGCCGCTTCCGGCGGAGTCTTGGCTGCGCTGTTTGACCCAGAGGGCCCGGTAGGCGCCGTCGTCTGTTTCTCCGGTGCCGCAGGCGGAGTGGACGGACTCGCATTCGCCGGCGCAGAAGGAGGATTCGGTGTCTGTGTCTGGTCGGTTGGCGAAGGTGGGGGCGATGGCTGCGGGACTGTCACAACCGGCCGGGCTTGCTGAGCCGGTTGCGGAACGGGCGCCGAAGCGCTTTGCTTTTCGCGGTGAGCGACGTTGAGAAAATGAGCAAAAACAAACCATGCACTCGCTGCGGCAATGCCAACCCCGACGATTGCGAGCAGGACCACTGCAAAAATCGTTTCAACCGGTACGGATTTCGATTGTTTCTTGCCCGCCTGAGTGGAAGCGGGCGCAGGCACGGCGGTGTTGGAGGCCGAAACAGCGGAATGAGTAGAAGCAGTGGCCTCGGCAACCCGCGCCGGTCCGAGCGTTGCGTCTGCATCGACTGAAGTTGACTGAGCTGCCGGATCGTGAGCGGCCGCCGCGCTGGTCCGGATGGCAGACAGTGCCTGCGCCAGCTCCTCGCCGGTCTGAAAGCGATCGGCCGGACTCTTCGACAGGCATTTAAGAATCGCAGCCTCAAGACGGGGCGCAATGGCGGGATTGAGTTTCGACGGAGGAATCGGCTCGGTATAGACGATTTTGTAGGAAACTGCCGTCATGGTTTCGCCGGCAAACGGCTGTTCGCCGGTAGCCAGTGAATAGAGGATGACGCCCAGTGAAAACAGGTCGGCGCGGCCATCGACGGGCTGCCCGGTAAACTGCTCGGGCGGCATGAACGACGGTGTTCCCAGCAATTGTCCCGCGGTCGTGATTTCACTCGACGCAAGCTTGGCGATGCCAAAATCGGTGATGCGCGGCCGCTCGCTGCCATAAATGTCGCGCGAAGTCAGCAGGATGTTGGCGGGCTTGATGTCGCGATGTATCACGCCCTGCCGGTGGGCATAACCGAGGGCTTCGGCTATCTGCTGGCAGATCTCGCATGCTCGTTCAAGCGAATACCGCTCACCCTTCTTGATGGCTTCGGCGAGGGTTCTGCCATCGACAAACTCCATCACCAGGAAGGGCGCGTCGTCATGATCGCCGACATCGAACACCGGAACGATCCCCGGGTGAGCGAGCACGCCCGAGGCCCGGGCCTCGCGAAAGAAGCGGGCCCGATACTCTTCAGCCTGGTCGCCGGCAAGAGCCGCAGAATGGATGGTTTTGAGAGCAACGATGCGCCCCACCACGGGATCGCGCGCCCTAAAGACGCTGCCCATCGCCCCGCGGCCGACCTCGGAGAGAATCTCGTACCGTCCAACCCTTTCGGAGACGTTCATGGTGTGGATTGTATCAATCTGCAAGCGTGAGCTCTAAGGCCCGCCACGGCGATTCGCGGCGCATTTTCGCCAGAACGTAACCGTTGGCTAGTTACCAGTTGTGAAGCAGCGCGTAATGCGCGGCCGCTCCGCGGCGACGGTCCCGCGGCGATCTTCATTGCGGGGCGCGATAACGCACTACGAGAAGGGTCAAATCATCGGACTGATGCGCGCCGCGCGTAAAACCGCGCACGGATTCAAGCACCGAAGTCTGCAGCACGTCAAGTGCTACACCATCCTTGCCCGCCAGCGCCTGGCGTAATCCCGCCACATCAAAAAGCTCCTGCTCGGGGTTTTCCGCTTCGGTAACACCGTCGCTGAAAAGCACCAGTGTGTCGTCGGGTTCCAGTTTCAGCCGATCCGACGAGAACTCCGCGTCCGGAAGCAATCCCACCGGGAAGGAGCCTTCCGTATAAAGCTCGCTTACTTTGCCTTTGCGCAGTAAAAGCGGCGAAGGATGGCCCGCCTTGATGTACTCGAGGTCGCCGTCGCGCCCGACAATGCCGATGAACATGGTCACATAACGGCCGACTTGGGCGTGATTGCACAGGAAACGATTGAAGTGATTAAAAACCTTCACCGGTTCGGCGCCCATGCTCAGGCCCGACAAGGCGCCCTGCAACATGGTCGTAACCAGCGCCGCTCCCAGCCCTTTCCCGCTCACATCGGCAATCAGAATGGCGGTGCGGTCGTCGCTCACCGGCACGACGTCGAAGTAGTCGCCGCCCACTTCGTGGCAGGGATTGTGCACGCCGGTGACGGCCAGATGCGGGTAGTCGTTGAGCCCGTGCGGTACAAGGGCCTGCTGGATGGTGCGCGCAATCGACAGCTCCTGCTCCAGCCTTTGGCGCTCGCGCTCGCGTTCCACCAGGCGAGCGTTGTCGATAATGCTGGCGGCCTGCACCGCCAGCGCATCCAGAATCTGGCGGTCAATTGCCGAAAACGCCGCGATGCGCCTCGAGTCGAGATAAATCACGCCGAGCAGATCGCCGCGGTGAACTGGCGCTCCCGTGTCGGTCATTCCGCGCGACGTGGAATAGAGCGGGATGGCAACCACCGCTCGCAGGCCCTGCACAACGACGCTCTCCGCGGCCTTCAAATCGAGTCCGGCCAGGTTCAAGTCTTCGGTAATCACGCTCGATTGGCTGCGGATGGCCTGGTTCAAAGCGGTCTGGCTGGGATTCAGCGACTGCAGCGGCAGGCTGTCGCCCTTGTTGCCGCGCGCCAGCCGCACGTGCAGGGAGCCGTCCGTGCCGCTCTCCAGCAGCAGCCCGCGATCGGCGTGGGTGATGTTGATGGCGTGATCGAGCATCGTGCTCAACACGTCATCGAGCGGCAGATCGGAGTGGAGCAGTGAGGTGGCTTCGAGCAGCAGGTTCAGCTTGCCCAGTCCTACGGGCGCGTTGGCTCCCACGAAATCAGAAAGCGTGCCGATGCGCGTGAGCAGGTTGGCCACCGAACTGGGCTCAGACTGCGGCGGGGAAGAATCGGTATGGACGATGATCTCGTAGCAGCCATCCACGCCGAAAGTGATCACATCGCCGTTGCGCAGCCTGTGCCGCTCAACTTTTGCGCCATTCACGAAAAGTCCGTAGCGGTTTCCCCGGTCCTCCAGCATGTAACCGGAGCCTTCGGCAACCAGCGCCGCGCACTTGCGCGAGATCCGTCCATCGGCGAGCTGCAAGTGGTTGTCGCTCTCGCCGCCACGGCCAATAAAGAACGGCGACTGCGTGACGGTTACGCGCTGGCGAGACTTGTCTGGAGCAACAATTTCCAGCCCCGTTTCAGGCTGCAGGGAAGTTTCAGGCATGGCATTCGACGTGGGCAAATTGTAACACCCGGCGTGCTCCACGCGGCCAACCAGCAGTCGGTCAGTTTGAAATTCGGTTTTGAAAGGGCACGGCTTCAGCCGTGCCGCAAAAGCCCCAAAAATCAAACCGGGCTTTAGCCCCTGAGGGAAGGTTTCCTCAAACTGCACCACCACGCGGCCAACCCAATGCGCTGCAAGGGGCAACCGGTATCTTTGATTCTTGGCCCCGAGGAGGAATTCCGATGGCAAACTCGGCAACGCTTTGGCCCGAGCTCAATTGGCAATCCTGGCACGACACGGCCGAGACCCTCCACATGATGACTCAGATCGTCGGCAAGACCCGTCTGGCCCTCGAGCCGCTCAAAAATCACTGGTGGAACGTGCCGCTTTACGTCAGCGCGCGGGGCCTCACCACGTCGGCGATGCCGTTGCCCGATGGCGAGCTTCTCGACATCGAGTTCGACTTCCTTTCCAGCCGGCTGGTCTTCCGGGCCAGCCGCGGCCAGGTGGAGTCCATGCCGCTCGAGCCAAAACCGGTCGCGGATTTTTTCGCCGAATACAAGAAAGCGCTGGCGGGAATCGGAGCCGCCGTCGAGATCTGGCCGATGCCGGTTGAGGTCCAAAACCCCATCCGTTTCGACCAGGACACGGTTCACAAGAGCTACGACGCCGATGCAGCGCGGCGTTTCTGGCAAGTTCTTATGCAGGCCAGCGCGCTTTTCAGGCGCTTCTCGACGAATTTCTATGGAAAGATCAGCCCCGTGCACTTCTTCTGGGGATCGTTCGATCTGGCGTTGACGCGGTTCAACGGCCCCAAGGCGCCACCCCGGCCAGGCGCTGGCCGCGTCGAGAATGAAGCCTACTCGCACGTGTGCATCAGCGCGGGATTCTGGCCAGGCAATGGCGGCTACGGCAAAGCGGCGTTCTACACCTACGCGGCGCCCGTGCCGTCGGGGCTGGCAGAACGCACGCTGCGCGGGCTGGGAGGCTTCAACAAGGCTTTGGGCGAATTCATCCTCGACTACGACGACGTGCGCCGCGCACCGGTTCCTGGACAGGCGGTCCTCGATTTCTTGAACGAGGCTTACGATGCTGCGGCCGATTCCTGCGGATGGGACCGCGCGGCGCTCGACCGCCACGACCCCGCCTGCGAGGCTGCATTCAAAGTGGAAGCTTGAGCCCCATCAACAGCATCGGTTTCTTCCCGAGCAATGACGATAGCCCCTTTTGTGGCTGGAACCGCTAGTCTACAAGGGGAGATGACCATGAGCGCTTTCTCGCGACGTTTTCAACCACGCAAAATTGCGTATATTGCTCGCTGCTTGACCCTGTTCGTTCTCAGCCCTGCTGTGCTGACTGCGCAAAGAGGCGAGCATCGTGTGCGTAACGTTGTGTTGGTCCATGGGGCCTGGGCAGACGGCTCTGGTTGGAGGAACGTTTACGAAATTCTGACGAAAGATGGCTACAACGTCAGTATCGTACAGGAGCCGGAAACCTCTTTTAAAGACGATGTCGAGGCGACGAAGCGTGTCATCGCTCAGCAGGACGGCCCCTGCATCCTCGTCGCTCACAGCTATGGCGGCGCTGTAGCAACCGAAGCCGGGAATCTTCCGTCGGTTGTTGGCCTGGTCTATGTCGCCGCTCACATGCCCGACAGCGGAGAAAACGAAGCAGAAGATGGAACGCGGTTCCCAAGCGATCTCAGTAAGTCGACCGGCATTAAGAAGACGCCAGATGGCTTCACTTATCTTGATCCAACACAATTCCATGAATTTTTTGCGGCTGATCTTCCCGAAGATCAAGCCGCGTTTATGGCTCGGTCACAGGTGCTGAATTTCGCCGACAACTTCAAGGCTGTAATCACCACCGCAGCGTGGAGGACCAGGCCGACTTGGATGGTTGTGGCCGGTGCGGACCGAACCATCAATCCAGAACTGGAACGTTGGTATGCCAAGCGGGCGAATAGCCACAGCATCGAGGTACCTGGCGCGAGCCACGCGGTTTATGTTTCCCATCCGAAAGAAATCGCGGCAGTCATCGAGGACGCGACATTGCATGCGCAGTGAATTTGACGACTGACGCCCCGTGAGCGCCCCGGTAGAGAGCGGCCTTTCGCATCTCGGCTCGCCTGCCGTTTGTGCATCAACGGGCAGCAGCGAATCAAGCAAGCAAACCGGAAACTCCCAAAAATGGGCGAAGATTCGTCAAAGTTCTGTATTGCCGACGATAGATCCAGAGTGTGGTTTGACAAGCGAATAAGCCGAGGAACCAAGCGTGGACGCGGAGCAGCGGAAAGCTGCTTCTTGGCGCGAGCACAGCTTCATGCTATTGCATGCAACTTACAGCTACTGGATTCAGGCGGGGCCATGCAGGATCGTCCGATCTCGGCTGCGCGATGCCTCGCCAGAATTTGGCTTCAAAGTTCTGGCCATAGGAGACTTCTTCTGCGGGGGTCATCACCTTCTCATAACCCTTACTGAGGCATTGACAGTAGCCTTCGGGATCGGACGGGGCGTACCTGGAGGTCTTCGGGTCCTTCATAAAGGCATTACAGCCGTCTGCAAAGGGACTCGGGCGCACCTGTGCTGCGGTGTACCTGGCGTAAGCGTTCTTCTCGTAGGCAGAGATGATGCGCTGGCTGGGTAAGCGGCAGCTATCCGGCGCGTCGGAGAAGTAGAGGCAGTCGGGCACTCCATTCTTGAACGACACAATGAGCCGTCCGGTTTGCCCGCCGTTTGGGCCGGAAAAGCTATAACGAGCCATGATGCGGGTTGGCAAGCCGGCGGGATCATGGGAGACGATGGGATCGGATATGCTGCCGGGCTGGTAGCGATTCATCATCCATCCACGAGAGTTGTCGAGGACGAGGTCATCGAGGAGGCGAGTGAAGTCCGCATCTCTGATGCCAGGCAGGACAGCGACGGGGGCTGAGATGACCGCGCCCGCGTACTTCACGGGAGCTTCGCCCTCGGCGAATCGGATGAGGTTGGACTGGAAGTTCTTAAGGCCGGGGGTACCGCAGCCGTTGAGCTGGATGAGGGCTTTGGTTTCGCCCTGGAGAGCGACGATCTGGTCCGTGAGCTGCCCAGGATTAGTGAGTGGATTGGCTATGCGGCCCCCTTTTCCCCCGCCTATGCCCAGCACGCTCTGGAGGAGGCCTACCTGGGCTTTTGCGGAGATATCGTTGACGGCGTTGTAGAGGCTCGGGTCGGCGTAAATGCCGGTGCCTTCGGTGTGGTAGCCGCTGCAGCCGGATTTTTGGATGCGATTGCCAAAAACGTCGTGTTCGCCGTCGGGGCTATATATCGGCGTGTAGGGTGCGTCGTTGCAGACTTGTACCGTGATCTCGACCTTATTGGGCGGAAGATACTGCTTGCAGTCTCTGCCAAAGTCCTCCATGTAACCGGAGATGATCATCATGAACTCAGTGCCACTGCGATCGAGCTTGATGGATTGGAAGTCACCCGTGTAGATGCGGACGAAGTCGTCCTCGTTGTTGAGTCCGGCGGCGGTGAAGTGGGCAGCAGCGGCGGAAGATGGCTTGGCAGAGACGGGCGCTGAGGCCGAGGCGGACGATCTGGGGGTCGCCTGGGCAGCGGCTCCTGGGGTTTGCGCTGCCGCTGAGGCGGCCAGAGGTGCGATAAGGCAAAGGGCGATCACTCGCATGGCGTATCTCCTCAGTTGGGGAGGTGGAGCAAACCGCGGGACCGGGTGGTGTTCAAGATTCTACACGGATACATAATCATCCGCTCCGCTGCGAGGGGCTCCGCGGATTCAGCACTTGGGGCCTATTACCGGCAATCCGGACATAACGGGTTCCGGCGTCGGTTTTGTCCGTATGGCCGACCATGAACTAAGAGCCCAGAAAAACTGCCCGCCGCGCTGGCGGAATCGCTCGATGAGCGATTTAGCCTGTACGAAACAGCCGAGCCGCGGTGGCTTATCTGGAAAAGCGGCCTTCCCGCCACTTGACGAGAAGCAGGCTACAACTGAGCCCCTCTGCCGTCCCTGGCCGGAGTCTCCGAAATAGCCTGCCTTCACTTTCCGTTTCGTAGCTCGCGCATTTACGATCGTCAAGACTTCAGCTTCTCATTTCGCCTGCGCCAGCCCCTCAACAACTGCGGCAAGCTTATCGAGGATCTCCTTCCAGCCCTCTAATTGACCGCTGTTTTTCGCGCTCTCCATGGGTTCATTGCCAATGAAGGTGAGTTTCGTCTGGCCGTTTCCCAGATCCTCAAAGATGGTCACATCGTACGCACCCTCTACGGCCTCATGTTCTATTCCCAGCTCCGCAGGGTCAATCCTGTTTCCCTTCGAGTCTGAAAAGTACATCAACGAAACGATCTTCTCGTGCGGAACAATCTCGTAGTATTCAACCGCATTCCAGAACTCCTGCCCATCCGGCGCCTTCATGCAGCAGAGAAATTTGCCCCCAACGCGAAAATCCATCTCGCAAACGGGCGCACTAAAACCCTTCGGCCCCCACCACTGCATGATGTATTTAGGGTCCGTCCACGCCTTCCAAACTAACTCGCGTGGGGCATCAAAAACTCTGGTAATGACCATCCGCTCAATTTCGCTCACCGTGTTTTTTGTCATCTCCAACCTCCTCTTTTTTCATTTGCTTTACAACTGCATCCAGTTTGTCGAAACTCTCTTCCCAGAACTGGCGATAGCCGAACGCCCAGTCGCTGACTGTCTTGATCGCCTGCGGTCTGAGCCTGCAAATACTCTCGCGTCCACGCTTGGTCTTGACCACAATCCGTGCCCGCACCAGGCAGGCAATATGTTTTGAAATCATCTGCTGCGAGAGTGCAAACCGTTCCGTCAAGCCGTGCACAGAGGCAGGCCCACGGGAGAGCCGCTCGATCATCGCCCGCCGGGTTGGATCAGACAAAGCCGCAAATGTTGTACCCAGCCTATCCACAACCATATGGTAGTGGATTTCCGTTGAATGTCAATTGGTATTCTCGCGAGCCCAGATTTCTGTTCCCTGGTCTCTGAACCCTGACACCTGCACGTGATAAATCGCCAATGCACTCACTGAACAGGATCGCTACCTTAAGTCGGCAACGCACCACCTTTACGCCGAACAGGAGTCCGGCCCGATTGGATGTCGCATGCCCATTTACGAGGACCTATTTCCTGATTCAGAGCACAAAACCCGCTCGATGAGTGATTTGCCCCTGTTATCGTCAATCGAGAACCAGCGTGAAATCATGTTTGACG
>Ga0187783_10001703_pt1 | contig 16287 bp, 9 predicted proteins | sample 1015_SJ02_MP02_2_FD_132471 | JGI IMG/M metagenome (GOLD analysis project Ga0187783, IMG submission 132471) | Tropical peat soil microbial communities from peatlands in Department of Meta, Colombia - 1015_SJ02_MP02_20_MG | ecosystem: Environmental > Terrestrial > Soil > Wetlands > Peat | place... | reverse complement strand
GATGTTGCTCGCGTTCGCCGCGTCCGAGCCGAACGTCACGGAGGTACTGTCGAGCGCGACAAACGCGGTGCCACTGGTCGGCCCCGCGGTCGTGGAGGAGACGACGGTGCTGGTCGAATTGACGACCTCCACGGCGTGATCCTCGTCGACGATCTTGAGGTCGGTGACGGTCACACCGGTCGTCGTGTTGACCTGGACGGCGAAGCCGAGCGGCACGGAGCTGGTGAGGGTGTATCCGTTGCCGTTGAGCGTGCTCCCGTTCCGCTCGTCGATCACCGCGCCGGCAAAGCTCGCGGTCAGGTCGTAGGTCGTCCCGGTCTGAGAGATCGGCGCCGTCGCCCCCGCGAGGGTGCCGTCCGGCAAGATCGTCGTGTAGGCGCTGATGCTGGGGACGATGTGCGATGCCGGAGCCGCCGTCGTCGAGAGGCTCCCGACGGCACGCGCCGGCGACCCTATCGCCTCCTGTCGATCGTCCGCGACGGACCGGAGAGCTCCGGGTCCGTGCGGGGACGCGGTCGACGCGGCGAGCACCGCGACCGTCGACAGGATCAGTACGGCGACGATCGCGATCGATAGGGCGGCGGCCCGGCGGACCATGGAGAATTTTTTGGAGCTCCCACGTTATAAACTGTCGGGCGGAGAGCGGGGTGGAGGACGCGGGGCACGGGACCGGACGCGCCGGCGTTTCCCCGCCAACCTAAAGCTCGCGAAGCCCTCGCCCGAGCGGTGAAGTCCCGTTGGCCGCTACGTCGATAACTCTTCCCACGTGGTACCGTGCCCTCGCGATCGTCGTCGGGTTGGTCTCGATCCTGCTGGCCTTCGTGGTCCTCGCGGATCCGGCGCTCGCGGTCGCGACCCTGATCCTCCTTCTCGGATTCGCCCTCCTGGTGATCGGTATCGACCGCCTGATCGCGGGGGTGACGGGGCACCCGTACGGAGGATTCCTCGTCGCGCCGGCGCGCGAGATCGCCCAGGAAGCGGCCGGCACGCCCCCGGCGACCGGCGGGAACTCCGGGACGCTCCCGAAGCCGTAGGGCCCCGCCGGTCGGCGGGAGCTACCCCGTCCGCGATTCGATCCAGCGGTCCACGCGGTCCGAGAGCAGGGTCAGCGGGAGCGCGCCCTCCGCCAGCACGAGGTCATGGAACGCCCGCACGTCAAAACGGGCGCCCAGCCGCTGCTCGGCGCGCGTGCGGAGCTCGCGGATCTTGAGCTGCCCGATCTTGTACGCGAGCGCCTGACCCGGCCACACGAGATACCGGTCGACCTCGACCTGGATGTCCTGGTCGGTCTGTCCGGAGTTCTCGCGGAAGAACTCGATCGCTCGCTCGCGCGACCAGCCGAGCGCGTGCATGCCGGTATCGACGACCAGGCGGATCGACCGCCAGACGTCGAAGGTCAGCTGCCCGAACTTCGAATACGGGTCGCGGTAGAGGCCGAGCTCCTCTCCCAGGCTCTCGGCGTAGAGCCCCCAGCCCTCCACGTACGACGTGTACCCTGTCCGGCGCCGGAACTCGGGAAGCTCTTCCGGCTCCTGCGCGAGCGCGAGCTGGAGGTGGTGGCCCGGGACGGCCTCGTGAAGGGTCAACGCCTCCATCCCCCACTTCGGGCGGGCCTCGATCTTGAACGTGTTCGCGTAGAAGTAGCCGGGGCGACCGGCTTCGGGCGAGCCGGGCTGGTAGTACGCCGCTGGGCCGGTGGGGGCACGGTAGTCCGGCACCGGTAGCACCCCGTAGGTGAGCCGGGGGAGGCGGCCGAACAGCTTCGACAGCATCGGGTCGATCCGCTTCGCGATCACCCGGTAGCCGTCGAGGAGCGCGTCGGGAGAGTCGTAGAAGAATTTCGGGTCCTTGCGGAGGTGCTCGTTGAACTCCCGGAGCGTGCCGGAAAATCCGGTGGACCGCATCACGCGCTCCATCTCGGCGCGAATGCGGCGAACCTCGGCGAGACCGATGTCGTGGATCTGCTGCGGCGTGAGCTCCGTGGTCGTCACCCAGCGCACGCGGTACGAGTAGAACTCCGGTCCGCGGGGGAGCGCGCTCGCGCCGATCGACTCGCGCGCGTGCGGGAGGTAGTCCGCCGTCAGATACGCGCGGAGGCGGAGGAGGGCGGGGACGACGCGGGTGCGGAACGTCTCCGCCGCCTGCCGGGTCAGTCGTTCGCGGTCGTCCGGCGGGACCGCGGCGGGGAAGTCCCGGAACGCGCGGAGGACCGAGCCGCTCAGGGGATCGTCGACGATCTGGGCCGTGACCTGGTCCGGCACCCCGACGAGCGTCACCTTCGGCGGCGAGTACCCCCGTCGAAGACCCTCCGCGAGGAGCGCGAGGTTGTTGTCGACGACGGTCGGGAACGCGGCCAGCCGGGCGATCAGGTCCTCGAAGTCCTTCGTCGTCGCGACCGGGTGCACGTCGGAGACGTCGGAGGCGGCCAGCTGGACCCCGTCCATTTGGCTGAGGGGCATCCACAGATTGTGCGGCCAGCCGAGGTGGAACGGGAACGGGTCGACGCCGAAATCGTACCCCTCTTCCGTGGTGACGAACAGCTCGCGGTAGAGGTCGTAGTTGAGCCGTTCGCCCGGTCCGAGGTCTTCCGGGCGGAACTTGTCGAGCGCGGCGATCCCCTCGGCGATGTGGACGCGCCGCGCCGCGACGCCCGCCGCGGAGTCGTCGTTCCATCGGTCGTTGCGTCCCGGGGCCCCCACGAACGTCGAGAGCTCGGGCAACTCGTCGAGCCACCGCTCCCAATCCCGAGCGAGGAATCGGCGGAACTCGGACGCGGCGGCGGACTCGGACCGGGACTCTGCGCTCATGTTCCCTTCGACCCGGGACGGGTCGGACTTCGGGAATATTGGGAGCGGATAACGGCTGGGACGGGAGCTTCCCCCCGGGGCGGCGGCGGGCTCGGCTCGCGCCGTCAGTTGCGCAACGAGCGCTGGCAGTACGAGCAGGTCCTCGACTTCGCGAGATTCGGAGTCCCGCATTCGGGACATTCGACCATGGCGGGGGCCGGGGCGGCGGCGACCTTCGGGGGTGGGGGCGCCTTGCTGACCGGCGCGTCCGGTGGGGCGTCGCCCGCCGTCGTCTTCGAGGCGGGCACCGGCCGCGGGGTCACGCGCGTACCCGAGTAGCTCGCGATCGGAGGTCGGCTGACCGTCGGTCGGGCGAAGGTCGTCGTGGGGGGAGGGGCGGTGTACGCGCGGGGCGGAGCGACCTCGGCAGGATCCGGGGCCGCGTAGGTCCGGGCGACCGGCTGGGCGGTCGCCGTGCGCGAGCGGCGCTCCGGTGCGGCGAGGCGCTCGTGGCCGGCGAGGATCAGCACGGCGCAGACCACGACGAGCAATCCCGTCATCACCGCGGCCAGGTACCATCCGGCCCCCGCGCCCCAGGAGGCAGCGCCGTTGGAGCCCCAGAAGGAGCTGGCCGGCGAGGCACCGGTGCCTCCGAGTCCGTCAAACGAGGTGTTGGAGGCAAACGACCCCGGTTGGGCGGCGACCGTGCCCGCGACGGCGGCGATCGTGAAGACGAACGAGAGCACGATGAGGACGAAGCTCCCGGATCGCTGCCACCAGCCCGTGCGGCGGCCCAGCCATCCGAGGACCGCGATTCCGGTGGCGAGCCCCGTGAGGACGACCGTGGCGATCATCAGTCCGAGCACCGCCTCGTAGATACCTCCCACCGACCCGCCGATCGCGCTGTACGGGAACGATCCGGAGGAGAATCCGGCGCAGTGGGAACAACTCACGTCGTAGTTTCCGCCGGGAAGGAAGCCGATCGAGAACGAGCCCCCGCCGCCGTTCGCGGAGTACGACCACCACGTCGTGCCCAGCGACACGACGCCGAGCAGGAACGAGAGGACCAGCAGGACGGGAAGCAGCATCCGCGGGTTCGATCGACGCACGAGTCCGAGGAGTCGCTTCGGGAACGACGCACGGTCCGGGGGGGCGGCCCCGGACGTCGCGACCGGCGGAGCCCCGGTCGGAGTCGGCGGAGGGGGTGGGGGAGGTGGCGGTGGCGGGACCGCGGGCGCGAGGGAGGCACCGCACGCGGCGCAGAACGGGGCCGCGGGGTCGACCGGCTGCCCGCACTTCGGACACGCGTTCACGATCGGGGGCCCTCCCGCGGGCCTTCGTTGCCCAGAGACGTCGGGAGCCACAGGAACCGGAGGTCGCTCATCGATGCCGGCGGCGGCGAACCGCCGCCCGCACCGGTGTTATGGGTGGGGTCCCCGATTTAATGCTGAGCCCGCTCGGAAGGCACGCGCGAGGGGTCCCGGTCTAGCTGGGAGGAGACCCCGAGTTGCCCGAGATCGCTTGCTGGGCGTTGTACCGCGCGACGTAGCGCTTGCCGAGACCCCATCCGATCAGGGCCCCGACGATCCCCGCGATGACCCCCCCGATGAGGATGTACTCGATCGCCGGGATCAGCGCGCTCAGGCTGAGGTATCCGAACTGCTGGCCCAAGAGGACGAAGCAGATCCCGAGCACGACGCCACAGGCCGCCCCCGAACCCAACGCGCTCACGGGGCGCCTCCACCGGGGGGAGCGCCCCCCTCGGAATCCGCCGGCGTAGGGCCGGACTCGGTGGTCGCCGGTGTGTCGGTGGCGGGAGCGTTTGCCGGCGCGCCCGCCCCGGGGGTGGCGGAGCCGCCCGCCTTCGGCGAGGTCTTCCCGATGATGTCGTACTTACCGCAGGTGCAGAGCGCGTAGACCTCGTAGATGGCGATCACGATCAGGACGATCGGAAGGAGGGCGAGGATGTAGTACGGCGCCGCGACGTTGACCCAGAACGACTGGCTCCAGACGGTGGATCCGTTGGTCGCGAGAAGGCTCGCGGTGAGCATGTAGGTCCCGGCGAGGATGTACTGGAGCGGGCCGGTGTTCCAGTTGTTCATCGCGAGCGGGCTGGTCGCCGCCCCGACGGTCGTGATGTCGCGCGTCCCGAGCGCGAATCCGAAGTAGAAGATCTGGAGCCGCGCGTCATCGACCGAGATCGGGGCGGATCCCAGTCCCTGGGACCAGTAGAACGTCACGGTGACGTTCGCCCCGAACGACTGGCGAAACGCCGAGCTTTGACTGGCGGCCGTCGCCACATTGACCCCGTTCCAGGTGGCGTACGCGGAGAGTCCCGACGCCGCCGGATGCGCGACCAGGGTCGGAGCGACGGTCGTCGAGGACGAGCCCAGCGTGCCGATCGGGGCAACGAGCAGGACCCCGAGCAGTACGGTCACCAGAGCGAGTGCGATCGTCGCAGGTCGGGGGGACCTTCCGCGGGGGGGAGCGTCCATCCGCGGGCCCACGAGGGTATTGGGTAATCAACCTATCTTTTGGGCCGGATCGGGCGCGGGCGTCGCTTCCCCGCCCTCGACGGCACCGGCGAACGCCGAGACGAACCGTTCCAGCTCCGAGGGGGAGAGCAGCTTCGGGTTCAGCGGGAGCCAGACGCGCGCGGCGTGCTCCCGCGCCAATCGGTCGAACGCGACCATCCGCTCGACCACACGGTCCAGCCCGTGCAGCCGAACCAGATACTCGACTCCTTCGAGGAAGAACGCCGTGACGTGACCCGTCGAGACGGCGTGATCGAGGAACGCCGAGAAGCCGTCGAGGTCGGTCGGTTTTAGGGTCGGTCCCCGCCCGATGTTCGTGAGCCATCGGATCTCGACGGGCCGGGAGCCGACGTACGCCCGGATTCGCTCGGGCGAGTCGCGGACCACGCAGATCCCCTGGTGGCCGGCCGCGGTTGCTTCTAGGAACCGCTCCAGTGACGGAAAGTAACTGGGACCGACGGCGAGGTCGACGCCGGCCGCCGGGGGCGGCGCCGGTGGGGGGACCGCGAGCGTCGGCTCGGTACGCGACGGAGATTCCGGAAGCGTGGGAAAACCGAGGGTTTCGGCGATCGTCGGGGGCATGACGGGGGCGGGCGCGAGCGGAGCGGGTACGGGAGACGACGTCGGGGGTGGCGGAGGGTTGAGCTCGGGCACGGAACCTCTCGGGCTCGGGGTAGCCTCCCCCGGCTCTGCGGGCGGGGAGGGGCTCTCGGGAGCCTCCGGACCCAGGGGTCCGGCCTCAAGGGTCGGCTCGACCGGCTCGGTGGCCGGCGGCGCCTCGGGCGGCGTCGGAGCTTCTTCGGGGCGAATCTCGACGACCTCGGCGGAGAATTCGGAGGGCTGGGCCACCGCCGGGGGAGTGGGCAAGGTGGAGTCCACGACAGGTTGCGGCGGCTCGGGTTCGGGAGCCGCCGCCGTCGGCATCTCCGCGGGCGGTGGCGCCGTTTCCGGCTCCGAAATCGGCGAGGCCACGTCGATCGCCACCTCGTCGGACGCGGGGCCCGAGGGAGAGATCGTCGGAGTCTGTTCGACCGTGGGACGAGCGGACGGTTCCGCGGGGATGGCGGGGGGCTCCGGAAGCCCGACCGGTTCGAGAGACTCGCCCGAGGCGGGCGTCTCCTCGAGCGACGGGGCCGGCGGGCTCTCGGCCGGCTCCGGTAGCATCGGAGCTCCCGCCGAACCGGGCGATGGGGAGACCATCTCCGCCTCGATCAACGGGGTCGCAGGGGGCGGCGCACTCGGCTCGGACACGGAAGTCGGAACCTCGGTGGTCGCTCCGAGTTCCGCGGTCGCGGACGGCGCGGGCGCTGGCTCTACCACAGCGCCTTCCCCCGAATCCGCTGGACCTGGGATGTCGCGAGCCGGTTCCGGGGCCAACTCCGCGACGGGAGCGGGTTCCGCCGCCGGAGGCACGATCGCCGGAGCCGCCGGCGGAAGCGAGGTGAGAACGGGAGCCGGCAGGGAGGGCAGAGCGGCTCCGTCGCTCGGAGCGGAGGTAGGAGCGACCGGGCGGGGCAGGGCGGGCGGAGACGCCGCGGGTGGGCGCGGGAGGGACGCCGTCGACGAGAGAACGATTTCGGTCGGTACGGAGGAGGAAACGGGCGCGGGGGTCACCGGAGCGACGGGTGCCGGCGTGCGATGGCGAATGCCGAGGGCGGCCCGGCGTTCCTCGGACGAGCGAGGTGGCGGCACGACACCGCCAAATCGGGCGACGAGGACGTCGGCGACCGCCTCTCCAAAGCCGGGTAAGCCGGCGATCGTGGCCCACGGCGCGGACTGGAAAGCGGGGACGTCGCGCAGACCGGCGTCCCAGGCCGAGTTAACCTTCGCCGGGCCGAGCAGCGGGGCGCCGAGCAACGAGTCCAGTTCCTCGCCGAGCGCGCGGACCGCGGTCTCGCGCGCGATCCACTCGGGGTCCGCGTAGTTGCGCACGCTCGGCAGCAATTCCCCCGGAGCGAACGCGGGGCGGACCCGAGCCCCTTTCGCCCGCGGCGGTCGCCGCTTCGTCGCGCGCTCTGCCCCCGGGGCGTCGGAGATATGGAACGCCCAGGCGACGCCGGCGTGGGTCCGGCCGAAGCCCAGCCCGTGGCTCGGCAGCTCGCGGTCGGAAGCGACCAGCCGGACTTCCGAGGCTCCCACGTATCGGGCGAGCGGGATCAGGAGGGACGTCAGCTCGGCGGCCAGAACGGGCGGGACCGCGAGGATCACCACGGACGGGCCGCTCGCGCCCCGGAACCGCAGCCGTTGCCGGATCCGGGCGGCGATCTCGAGACCGTCGCGCGACAGAGGCGGCGGCGGGTTCGCGGGCAAGCCGACGTTCGGGGGAACGGCCGCGTACATTTCCCCGCCGGACCAACCGACCGGCACGTATCGGTCGGGCAAGGTCTCCTCCCACTCGACCATCGACGGGAGGATCTGCGTCGGCTGGCCGTTCACCATCATCGTGAATCCCTGCCCGGAGGCCATGTCGGTCGCCTTCCGCTCCGGCATGCGCCGCAAGAGGTGCATGATCTGGGCCGCTCGACTCGAGTAGACGCGCTGGATCTCGGATTCGCGGGGCTTGAGCTGGCGGCGCCGGCCGGACCAGGGAGCCCCCGGGGTGCCGACCTCCAGTTTTCCCAGCCGGGCGAGCCGCTCGATCGTGGGCGCCTCCGCCCGATATTCGTCCCCGACCGGATCGGATTCGACGATCAGCGCGACCGTCGGGATCGTCGCCTCGGGGGGGACCCCGAGGGCCCTGCGGAACCGGTCCGTCGCCCGCAGGACGGAGAGCCACCGGTCCCACGCTTTCGCGCGCGTCGGGTCGAGCAGCGTGCGGTCGACGCCCACGGCCGGTTCCTGGAACACGCTCGCACGACTGCGACGTAGGGCGCGGTGCACGGACTCCGCGGTGAACGGAGCGATCGGGCCGAGCAACTGGGTGGCTCCGAACAGCACGTGCACGAGCGTGTGGGTGGCGGACCGCTTCGAGGGCGGAGCTCCGTTCTCGGCCAGTCGAGCGGCGACCCATCCGAGGTACTCCGGAAGGTCATTCTCCAGGAAGGCGAACAGTCGGCGATGGACGGCGGCCGGCATCGACCGGTCGTAGTCCACGGTCGCCTGGATCCGCATGCGCTCGAAGCGCGCGAGCAGACTGCGATCCTCGGGCAACAGCTCGCCGAGCGCGCCGGAGATCGGTTGCGCGTAGGTCACGAGCGACGCACTGTCGATCGGAAGGAGGATCCGCCGGGCGGTCTGCCAGAAGGCCGCCAGTCGGCGGCCTTCCTGCGCACAGCGCTCGGTGAAGGTCGCGGTCGCCCCTTCCGACCCTTGGGCGCGAACGAACGCCGCCCGGACCGCGTCCGTGCCGTACTGCGCGACCAGCGCGAGCAGATCCTCCTCCGGAACGGTGGGGAGCAGCGTGAGACGAACGTCTCCGACGTTGCCCGCCACCCCGCTCATCGCCGCGATGTGGTGGACGAGGCTCGGCGCCCGACGTCGCTCGTTCACGTAGATCCGGGCGACATCCGACGGAGCGAACGGGTCGACCCCCGCCCACGCGGACGCAGCGGCGTCGAACGCGGCCAGGAGGCGACGCCGGATCGGTCTCCGACGACCACCGCAAACGCACCGAGTCGCGACGTGTTCCACGGCGTCCAGGCGGTCGCAGGAGGAGCATTCGAGCAGCGAGATGGCGAGCGGGTCGTCACTGCGCTGCGGTTCGCTCACCGGCCACGGGACGACCTCGAGCCGCTCGATCGGTCGATCGTGAGGCAGGAGCGATCGGTACAGCGCGACCTTCTCGGCGGGAAGCCGCGACGGTTCGAGGCACCACGCGCGGCCGGGCGCCCAGATGAGGGGTGTACCGCAGCGCGCACAATGCGGGACGCCACGACGCACGCGGAGCCGGGCGAAGATCGCGCCGTCCTCCTCCAGGTCTCGGGAGACGAACTCGTTCCCGCTCTCCAGCTCCAGGCCCGCGTACTTGTGGACGAACAGGATGTCGAACCGCCCTTTCGGGGTGACGAGCGGCCAGCCCGGCAACCGGAGCCGGTCGGCGATCTGGGTGTCGGTTCCCCCGTGGCCAGGGACCAGGGGAACGACCCCGGTGCCGGTGTCGCTCACGTCGGCGATCGGTACGATCGTTCCGCACGGGGGCTCCATCGTGCCGCCCATCGGGAACTCGTGCCGGAGCGGGTGGACGTACGCGCGTCCCTCCCAGTGCCGGCCGGGATGCTCCTCCTGCACTTCGAGCTCCGACCCCGGCAGCCAGTCGCGGATGCGGCCCAGCGCCGACTTGGCACAGAAGACGAGTTCCTCGGCCCCTTTGCGCCGGTACCGTGCGATGACGTACGGGAGGTCGGGATGGATCATCAGCGCGCTCGTGCCGAGCAACCGCCACGCCGCGTCGGTCCAGACGAGTGCGGAGACCGTTCGGTCGCCGTCGGGGAACGCGAACCGGACCAGCAGCGTCTCCCCGTCCTCTTCCTGGTAGACGATGCGCTCGGGCGACCGGACCGTCGCGCACGCGGGGCAGATCCGCAGCGAGACGTCGCGGACCGCGAGCGCCCCGACGTGGGCCAGTCGCCCGACCAGATTCTGAACTTCCGGCCGACGACCTTCGGCGTCCCACGGTTTCCCCGCTCCGCCGCCGACCCAGATGCCCAACGCCGCGAGCGCCGGGGCCAGCCTCGGGCCGGCGACGGGTGGGCCGCCCTCCTCGAGGCGAAGGCTCCCCTGGGCGCGACGGCCGGCGAGCATCATCGCGCGGGCGTCGACGTCCGCGGCGACCGCTCGTTGGGCGACCAGGGTGCCGTTCTCCTGCGCGGCGAAGGCGCCCAGGAACTGGCGCACGACCGGACCGTCGGCCGGTCCGACGGGGCCCTGTGCGGGAGGGAGTCGCTGACCGTTCCAGACCGACCGGGCGTCGCCCTCGACCGCGCCGGGCGTCGGCTTCTCGGCGAGGGCTACCATCCGTCGGTCACGGGGCCACTCCGAGATTGGACTAGCGGGCGTGCGCCGATAAACCCTCGCGCGGAGTCCGTTGGGCCCGACCGGCGTCGCGTCACGGCAAGGGTTATCCTATCGGGGAACTCCCCGAGGAATCGAGGCTACTCGATGGCTTGGACCCAACAGGAAGTTCGCGAGCTGAAGGAGGGTCGCTACGTCCTCCTCGACGAGGAGCCGTGCCGCATCCTCAGCATCCAAATGTCGAAACCGGGAAAGCACGGCGAAGCGAAGGCCCGGATCGACGCCGTCGGGATCTTCGACGAGCGCAAGCGCAGCGTCGTCTTCCCGGTCACCCACAAGGTGCAGGTGCCGATGATCGGAAAGCGCTCCGCGCAGGTGCTCTCCTTGAGCGGCAGCGAGGTCCAGTTGATGGACCTCGAGAACTACGAGACGTTCATGCTCGCGCTCGAGCCCGACCTCCAGGGGCAGCTGACGCCCGGGAGCGAGGTGCAGTACCTCGATGCCATGGGGAAGCGCCGCATCATGCGCAAGTGAGCCGTCCGCGGACCGCTCCGGCTGCCGGCGAGGTTCCCTCGCCGGTGCATCGCGCTTGATTTATAAGGGGGTCCGGGCATGAATCGACTGCCCCGGAAGCCCGATGCCTCTTGTACGGTACCGGGGGGCTAGGGGGGAGACTGACGTCGGGAGGTAACATCGGCGGGGTCGGCTCCTCGCGCCTCACCCGGATCCTCCAGGAAAAGGCGGAGGCGCTCAAGAAGAAGCGGCAGACCGCCGAAGCGCAGTTCAAGGAGGTCGAGGAGCAGGTCACCGCCCTCGAGGGACTCGGGATCGTTCCCCCCGAGGCTCCGGAGCGGCTGGTGCAGTTGCGCGAGCTCGCCCGCCGCTCGGATTGGGACGGCGTCGAGATCCAGGCGAAGGCGCTCTCTGAATATCTGGGGAAGAACGTCCCCGGCTCGATCGAAGCGCGGCGTCGCAAGATCGTCGAGGCGGCCGGGCGGCTTGCCGGGGTCGGGGTCGCCATTCCACCGGACGTGGAGCAGGAGCTCCGTCAGCTCCAGCATCCTCCCGAGAGCGCGACGTGGGCGGACACCGTCGGCCGGCTCGCCGAGGTCGACGGTGCGCTCGCCACTGCGCAGCGGTCGTACGTGACCGAGTCGCGCGTCCGCGCGATCAAGGTCGGGGCGTGGGCCGGACTTTCCACGGAGCGGCAGCGAGAGTTCGACGAGCTGCTCGACGCCGCCGCCGCACCGGCCGCCGACGGTCGGGTCGCCGAGGCGATCGACCAGATCCACCGGTCCTTGGTCGAGGGTCTGCCCGAGGCGCAGGCGCGCCGCGAGGCCGCCCGGAGCAGTGCGACACAGATCGCCGCCGCCGCGCGCGAGTACGGAGCGTCCACGTCCCGGCTCGACTCCGCGCTCGCCACCGATGCGGACGCTCCGGTCGAACGGTGGCCCGACACGGTCCGCGCGATCGACGACGCCGTCGTCGAGGTCGGCGAAGGTCTCCGCGAGCGCGGGTTGCAGTCGCTCGACTCGCTGCGCACCGCGCTCGCGGCCACGCGGGAATACGGGGTCGACCCGGGGAACGCGCAGCAGGCGGTCGAGGTCGCGGCGGCGAAGATCGCGAAGTCTCCGCCGCAAGAGATCGCCGGATTCCTCAGTGACGCGCGGCGGGCCGCGGAAGAACCGATCGTGGCCGTCGTCGCGGGCCTCCTCGACGAGGTTCGCCCGCGGATCGCGGAGGCCCGGCGGTTGGGACGGGACCCGACGGAGGTCTTCGCCGCCATGAACCGAGCGCGCGAAGCGCTCCGGCTGAAGATCTACTCGGAGGCGCTGGCCGCGAGCCAAGAAGCGGTCGACCGGGTCGGGCAGCTGACGGAGGACCTGGACGCCGTGCGGGACGAGCTCGTCGGCATCGAGGAGATGCTGGACCGTCTGCGGCGCGTGAGCTTCTCCGCCGAGGCGTTCGAGGCCCAGATCCAACGCGCCCGCGCGCTGATCGAGAAAGCGGACGCACGCGCCGCGCGTCAGTTGCTGCAGGAGACGGTGCTCGCGGTCGGACGGGAGGCGCTCCAATTCTTTCTGCAACGGTGGAACGCGCTCGACGGAGTGCGGGAGTACGCGCGGGAACGCGGCTTCCTGCCGGGGGCGACCGACGCGGCGATGGCCGAGGTCCACGAGCTCCTCGAGGCGGGCAATCTCGCCGAGGGCGTGGAAAAACTCGCCCGCGTGGAGGTCGCGTTGCGAACGGCCGCCGAACCGTTCGTCGCCCGTCGGATCGAGGAGATGGAGCACGGATTCTCTGACATTCCGGACGAGGCGCTCGCGGCGCCGACCCGTCGCCTGCTCGCCGACGCCGACGTAACGCTCCGCGTGAAGCGCGACCTGGTCGGGGCGATCGACAGCCTCCGACGGGCGGAGCGCGACTTCGCGTCGGTGTTCGCCGCCCACGCGTCCTCCCTCGTGGAGCAGCTGGAGGTCGAGGGACGGGTCCTCGATGCGATGGGGGGCGCCGGCGACGAGATCCAGCGGCAGATCGACGAGGTCCAGCAGATCTTCAACATGGGGGACTTCGTCCACGCGTCCCGCGCCTCGCAAGAGATCCGGAAGCGCGCGCAGCAGCAACAGCTCGTCCGCTGCGAGGAGGCCGTCTCCCACGCGAAGCTCGCCCTTGTCGAGCTCGAGACCATGGGCGTCGACCTCGGCAAGTTCCGCGCGCAGCTCGAAGCGGCGCAATCGGCGGCCCGGGCGGCCCGGTACGCGGAGGCGTACAAGCTCGCGACCCAGCTCGAGGAGTCCGCGCAGCGGACCTGGACCGCCGGCCAGGAGATCGTCGAGCAGATCAATCACGCGCAGGAGGTCCTCGGCCGGGTCCGCGAGGCCGGCACGGACCCGTCGCCATTCTACGAGCCGCTGCGCGACGCGCGCGTCGCCTTCCAGGCCCTCGATTTCGATACCGCGCGCGGCCTGCTCGAGAAGGTGCAGCACGGCCTCGGCAGCGAGGAGGCCCGGGGCGAGACGACGCGGCTGTTGGTCGAGCTCGACCGGATGATCGAGGACGGCCGGCGTCTCGGGCTGCCGATGGAGTCGTTCGCGGCCCGGCTCGCGGGGATGCGCACCGAGCAGACGACCGCGCCCCCCGAAGCGACGCGCACGCAGGCCCGGATCGTTCACGACGAGGTGGTGGCGCTCGTCCGCCCCGTACTGGAGGAGAACCTCCGGGGCCTGGAGCGCGACCTCGACATCGCCCGCGGCGCGGGGGTTGACGTCGACCGGATCCTCGCTCCCCTCTCGGAGGCTCGGCGCCGCATCGCGCTCCCGGTCCCCGCCGGCGCGGCCGCCCTCCTGGACGAGGCCCGGGCGGAGTTCGTCGACACCCGGGGTTTCGTGGAGCACGCCGAGCGCGTCGCGAAGCGCGCGCGCGAAGCGCTCGCGCAGGCGGACCTGCTGCACGTCGAGGTCCCGTCGCTTCGCTCGGCGATGGAACGGCTCGAGAGCGGCCTCGCCCAGCGGCAGTACGCGCGCGTGATCGAGCTCGGCGGTCCGCTCGAGCGCGAGCTCCTGCAGGCGATCTACCAGCACGTGTCGAAGACGCTCGCGAGCTTCCAGGCGATGCTCACCCGGCTCCGCCGGGAGGGCAGCGACACGACGGTCGCCGAGAACCTGCTCCACCAGGCGCGCATGGCCCTGGACGAGGGGAAGGCGGTCGAGGCGTTGCAGCTGGCCGGTCGCAGCGAGTCCGAGCTCGAGCGCGCCGACCTCCAGCGTCGGGTTGCCGAGGGCTCGGTCCAGTCCGCCGAGCGGGCGCTGCATCGGGCCCAGAGCGAAGGCGTGCGGGCGCCCCTCGCGGCCGAGCACGTGGCCGACGCGAAGGCCGCGTTCACGGAGCGCGACTATCCGTCCGTACTCGAGCACGCGCTCGCGGCCTCGGACGCGCTCGGGGTCGTGCGCGAGAATCACCGGCGGGCGCGGGACGCGTACACGACCGCAGAGCGCCAGCTGGCCGAGGCGACAGCGCTGGGCGCGGATACCGCCGAAGCGACCCGTCACCTCTCCGAGAGCCGACGGTTGTCCGAGGCGGGCCAGTATCCGGAGGCGATCCGGTCGGCCCGGGAAGCGACCGAGGTCGCCCGCTGGGCGATCGAGCGGATGTTCGCCGGGCCCCTTGGCGAGCTCCGCCGGGTCGTCGAGCAGGGACGCCGCGAGAAGCTCACGACGGAACTCGACCCCGTGGAAGCGATCGTTGCCGAGGGCGAGGCGGCGCTCCGTGCGCGGGAGTGGACGCACGTGCGCGAGGCGATCGACCGAGCCGAGCTCGCGAGCCGTCGTGCGTTCGAGACGGTCGTGGACGCTCGGTGGCGGGACGCGGAGGCCGACGCGTCGGCCGCCGGTCCGGCCACGCCGGCCGAGGCCGCCCGCCACGAGGAGGTGCGCCAACGCCTCGCGACGCTCCGCGAGAAACGGGAGTTCTCTCAGGCACTCGACCTGGTGCGGTCGGAGGTCGACCTCGGCCGACGACGACGCCGCGAGCGGGTCGAGGCGCAGATCAACGAACTGAAGGGACAACTCTGGGTCGGGGAGCGCCTCGGGCTCGACACGACGCCCGTGATGCAAACGTTCAGCGAGGCGCGGAGCGCCGCGGACGCGGGCAAGCTCGACGAGTCGCTGCGGCTGCTCAAGGACGCGCTGCCGACGCTCGAGAAGTCGGTGCGCGAGCCGTTCGCGCGCCGCCTGAAGGACGTCGCGACCGAGCTGAACTTCGCACGGGAGGGGCTGCACGTCAGCGTCGGCCCGCTGCCCGAGCGCCTGAAGGAGGTCGAGGCGCTCGACCGGGCCGGTCACCTGCTGGAGGCCGCCCGGGGGCTGCTCTCGCTCGAGGAGGACCTCAACCTGCGGAAGTCACTTCATCGCGAGCTGCTCAATCTTCACTACCTGATCGACGCCGCGCTCGTCCGAGCCCAGCAGAACCGGATCGATACCGGTCCGGCCCGCGAGCTGCTGGCCGAGTCGATCCGGTTGCGGGACACCGATTACGCCGCGGCGCTCGCGAAGGCCCGCGAGGCGCTCCGACTGCTCCAGGGCGAGACGGCGCCCGCCTCGGCGGCCGCGGCCCCGGCGCCCGCGGCGGCGCCCCCGTCAACGACGACCGCGTTCTGGCCGTTCCGACGGCCCCCGACCGAGCCGTAGGGCTCACGAAGAAACGAACCCGGAGGCCGCCCCGATCGGGGGCATGCCGGGCGGGCCCCGCGGCGGGCCCAGCGGAAGGCGGTCGTACTCCACGGAGTGCTTGATCCCGCGACGCCGCAGGAGGACGGAGACCTGCTCGGTGATCTGCACGACCTCTTGGCAGCGGGCGGGTTTCGTGAAATAGAACTCGGCGCGTCGTTCGTCGGACAGGGGGAAGATCAACCGGAGCCCGAACGCGTCCTGCCGGTTGTAGCCGGTCGGCTTCCGGTCCCCCTTCAGGTCGCGGAGATTCTCGTCCAGCAGCACCTCGGGCAGGAGCGGGTCGGTCTCCTTCACGAACGGGCGGTTCATCTCCACCACCCGGCGGTGGATCTCGGGGTACACGCGGACGAGGTCCTTGTACGAGCGCCGAGGGTCCAGTAGGATGTGGCCGCTGCGAGCCTTCACCGGCGGGGTCACACCCGCACGAGCCCGGCCCGACTCATAGAGACTTCGCTCCTCTCGGACGAGGACCTCCTCCGCCGAGCCGGCGGCGCCCCGAGCGTCGAAAGGCCTAAACCGCGGGTCCGATACGGAGCGCCGGCGCTCCCGTAGTCTAGTGGTCAAGGATAGAGGCCTCTCGAGCCTCTGACGCGGGTTCAAAACGACCGGCCCTTCGGGACCGGTGCGGGAAACTCCCGCCGGGAGCACCTCCCCCCGTCTTCTTTCGGAACCTCGCGCGGTCGGCGCGTGTGCCGGATTCTACGATTTACAAGCAGAATGAGACGAATTTCGCGTCGATTTTGCGCTTCCACGGACCGCGTTTAAATAGGGTACGATAATCGCGGCCGG
>Ga0187783_10001702_pt1 | contig 16287 bp, 16 predicted proteins | sample 1015_SJ02_MP02_2_FD_132471 | JGI IMG/M metagenome (GOLD analysis project Ga0187783, IMG submission 132471) | Tropical peat soil microbial communities from peatlands in Department of Meta, Colombia - 1015_SJ02_MP02_20_MG | ecosystem: Environmental > Terrestrial > Soil > Wetlands > Peat | place... | reverse complement strand
CTCCGCGTCGGGGTTTGCGCCCGAGCCGGTAAAGGGCAAAACGGCGACGGAATGGACCGCTTGAGCGCGGGGCGGAAACACGTAGCGCGCGATGAGGAGTCCGGCTGCAATCACGACTGCCGCTGCGGCTGCCACGACGGTCCAGCGAGTGCGTTTGCTGCTTGCGCCAGCAGGACGCAGGCTCACGGCAGGATTCGTCAGAGCCGATGAGGCTTCTTCGAGCTCGAGGCCCGCATCGCCCAGGTCCCGCAAGCGGCGCTGAACATCTTTTTGGAGGCAACGCCGCAGCAAATCCTGCACGCGCACTGGAGTTGTGGCGGGCAATACGCTCCAGTCCGGCTCACGTTCGAGAATCGCCGCGATCGTATCGGCGAGCGTTTCTCCCCGAAACGCGCGACGTGCGGTGAGCAGCTCGTAGAGTACGCAGCCGAATGCCCAGTTGTCGGTGCGCTTGTCGACTGGCTTGCCACGCACCTGCTCCGGACTCATGTAGGGGGGCGTGCCGAGAATCGCGCCTTCGGTCGTTTCGGCAGCGGCAAGGGTGGGCGCCTGCGAAAGATCTATGCCACCGTCGCCAGACAAGGCTTTCGCCAGACCGAAATCGAGCACCTTTACGCGCCCGCCCGTCGTGAGTTTCACGTTCGCGGGTTTCAGGTCGCGGTGAACGATCCCTTGGCCGTGTGCGTACTCGAGTGCTTCGGCGATTTGCTTCGCAGTGTGCAGCGCGTCGTCGACCGGAAGCGGGCCGGATTGGACGCGATCGGCTAGCGTCGGGCCTTCAACAAATTCCATCACCAGCGCGTGCGTGTCGCCAGAGTCCTCGAGCCCGTAGATTGAGGCGATGTTGGGGTGATTGAGAGCGGCGAGAGTTCTGGCTTCGCGCTGAAAACGGGCGACGCGTTCGGGGTTATCGATGAATGCTGGAGGAAGAATTTTGATCGCTACCGTGCGGCCAAGCTTGGTGTCGCGTGCCCGATAGACTTCGCCCATGCCGCCCGCGCCGATACGCGCGACGATTTCGTAAGGGCCAAGCCGGGAGCCGATGGTCAACTCACGTGGCTGGGCGGTCGGGTGGACCAGAAGAGTGGTCTGGGCCTGTTCGTGCGCGACGAGGAGAGATTCGACCTCGCGGCGCAGGGCGGGGTCAGAGCAGGCGTGGTCGAGGTACGCCGCACGATCTTGCGGCGGGCGTTCAAGAGCCGCGGCGAGCAGATTCTTCACTTCCTGCCAGCGTTCGGGCGTCACTGCGCCGCTTCTCTTTTTGATTTACGCCGAGGCCACGCGCGTGCGGCGGCACATTCACGCTTCACCGTGGCGGTCGAAATTCTCATGGCCATCGCCGTCTCTTCGGTGGACAACGTAGGAAGTGCTGGGTATGCCGAAAGGTCGGCAAGAGCATAATCCGCGATCTGACTTGAAGTAAAGGCGGCAAATCGCCAGGAGGTAGGGGTTCGTAATGAGGCTTCAGTCGAAGCGAAGAATGGGAGGGATTCTTCAATCCGCTGCTGCGTCCCACCCTTCGTGTGCGCGAGCGACCTCAGGGCAAGCCCTTCAATCCGCTTGGGCGCACCTCAGGGCAAGCAGAATGACGGCGCTTCGCCGGCGGCTACTTGGGGTCGGGGATTTTTTCGCAGGCGCCGGTCTGAGGAATGTGGTAGTCGAGGCTGATTTGGACGAGGCGAGCTTTGGGCGCCGGGAGCGGCGCGATGGATTCAGCGTAGTGCATGGTGGCGCGATCAATCGAGAGCTGAAGGACACGGTTGGTGCGAGTGCGGCCGTTTGAGTCAGGAGCGGAGACAGAGACGAGCCAGGCGTTGTTGTGGTCGGCGCGAAATTGAAGTTCGGCTATTTTCATTTCCTTCTCGTAAACGTCGGCGGTCAAGATGCGCCCGCCATTACGAAAATACTGTTGCTGATCGCGCGAATAGACTTCGAGCAGGGAAGCGGGAAGGAAGCGGACATAGGGCGCGCTCTGCTGGATGGCCTGCATGGTGTCCCACTGCTTTTGGGTGCGGTTCGTGTGGATGCCGAGATCGAGGCTGGAGGCCGTGAGCTTGTCTTCGGCGGCGCCGTAGTTTGGATCGTAAGCAGAAGCGACGAAGGTGAAGAACATACCGGAGCGGGGATTGTCGCTGAAGCAGACGTAGTCAACGTTGAGGGCTTTGGTGAAACCGGTGACGAAGCCCTCGGGAGTGGTGGCCTTGCGATTCTCAAAGAATGTGCCGCGATCGTAGAGGCGGCGGAAGTATTCGCGATCGGTGGGCGGATTCGGTTTTGGGGCCGATTGGCCGAGCGCGACACCAGCCAGGAAACAGATCAGGACGGCAAGCCTCATTGCGGTCAGTTCTCCCCAAAGCGCGTTTCGAGGATGGCTGACCGGGTCGACCTGACCTATAGGACTTTGATGTGTGAGTAACTAGCAAATAAGCAACACTTCTTGGGGAGCTGGAAGCTTCGGTTACGAAGCAAGCGAGCAACATCTCGGGAAGTCGAGTTATTTCATCACGGCGGAAACGCTCTTAAGCAGGTCTTCAACACCCCCTGATTTGACCAAGCAGGCGTCGGCTCCGGCCTGTTTGGTCTGCTCAGCGATCTGGGGAGAGTCATGCATGGTGAGCATGACGATCTTGGCGTTGGGCCGGAGGTTGCGAATCTGCTTGGTAGCTTCGATGCCGTTCATGACCGGCATGCTGATGTCCATGAGGATCAGGTCGGGATTCAGCTTAACGGCCTTTTCGACGGCTTCTTTTCCGTTTGCGGCCTCGCCGCAGATTTGCCAGTCGGAACCGTTGAAGAGAGCTTTGATGCCCTTGCGGACAAGTTCATGGTCGTCGACCAGAAGGACTCGAATGGGCATCTCTTGTTTTTCGTGTGCCAAAGCCAAGAGGGTAAGGTCAGGCGGGGCGCGATGCAATACATAATTCCACTCAGCGGTTCTTGGAAGTTAGGAATCCCATTGGCCGACCCAGTGTCTCTTGGCTTCCGTGCCCATGAGCCTGCCGGCCCAGCCACAACTGCCGCATCGAAGCGACAGTGTGCGAGCGTCAACTTCATCCACGTTGGATTCGTCGCTCTTTACCGCGGATGGGATTGGTTCATCACATTGGCGGCAAGCAAAGAGCAAGATGTGAACAAAAGGCTTGGCGGGTTGTCCCATCATGGCCTCCGGAACGCGAGAGCGCGCCCTGAGGCAAGCGTAGTCCGGAGCGGGCGGGCCCACCATACGGCTTAGGCCTACTTCGGGAAGAGAGAATTCTCTAGGAAAAGCTGGCTGCAGGCGATTCTTTCTTACACGGTCGAGGAAAACACGTACTAAACTCGCGCGTGGGACGGCGCGGAGATGGCGAGACGACCGCGTCAATTCGAGCTCGGATTTGCCGGCGCTCCTGGCGATATGGCTAAAAAAACAAAAAAGCGGACGGAGGTTGGTCGTGCCGACGATGGTTTGCCAGCTGCGGCGGTGTTCAGTTTCTTGAAGGAGATGAGCGGGGAAGTGAGCTGGGGAATGCGGGATCTCTCAGCGGTTCTGAAAATCCCGACGACAGAAGCGCGACGCATCGCAGAGATTTTTCAGTTGCAGGGCTACGTCAAGCCAGACGGAAAAGAAAATTGGATCACGACGCAGTCGGGGCAGGAAGTTTCGGGGGCAAAGCTGCCGAGGTACACGCTGCAGCATGTCGAAGATTCGCTGAAGGCATTGCGGGAACGGATCGAGGAAGTGAATCGCGAACGGGGTGGCGCGTTCAAAGTGACGCAAGCGATCGCCTTCGGTGATTTTCTGCGGGAACGGCCGCGCGTGCAGGCAGCCGACGTCGGGATTGCGACGGAGCAGCGAGGCGGAAGCGGCCGCGGCGCGGCCCCGACAGCGCGGGCGGGTGCGAGCCAGCGACAGTTCCTGAAGAAACTGAGGGGACGAATTACTGCTCTCAATCTGATCCCATTCCAGCCGTGGATGGCGGCCAGGTCCCATCGACGGCTGGTATGAGGATTTGCGGGGTTTCTAAACCGAGAGTAAGCGCGTGAAAAAAGAACGGTAGCGGTGCAGAGTGAGGCGCAAGTCTTCGGTGGAGATGTCGGTGCCGCGGTCCCATTGCCGCTCGAGGTTCTGGCGCTCGCCGGCAAAAAAGTCAGCGAGACGTTTCGTGGTGGACGAGACGAGGGCATCGGCTTCTTGCACGGCACGACGAGGCTCGTCGACGAAGCCGACTTGAATGCTGTCCCATCGAGCGCGAAGGTCGGCAGCTTCAGCGGACGTGAACAAGGGCGTGGACTCTGCGGCCGTATTGGTGGCGGAGGTTTGCGGTCTTGGACTTGTGGAGACGGTTTCGGCTGGCGGCGGAGTGACCAGTGGGCTTTGAGGATCGTCGGGCGTAGCGGGTACTGTTGATCTTGCCGGAGCTACGGCGCTGGCAGCTCCTCCTTCCTGATGCAGCGTTTTTTTATCTCGCAGTAAATCGCTCATGGCTTTGCTTCCTTTTTGAGTGAGAAATTTTAGGTATTCACGCCGGCGACGCGGGCGCGGAGCCCGGGTTCACCGACCAAGTCTTCGAACAACGTGCGGTACTGGATCATTCCGCGACGCAGCTCTTCAGTGGTGGCTTTGCCTTCCTGGTGACGAAGCGCGATTTCGTGTGCGATGCGATAGTTCTCGACGACGGAAGCGTGATCGACGGAAATTTCTTCAGCGCGCCGATCGAAATCGGCTACGGGATAGCCGCGCGCGTTCATGACTTGAGCCAACAGCTGGTCAGCTTCCGTAAAGGCATCCCTTGGGTTGTCGACGAAACGAGCCTGGACGGCGCGCCACGACTGTTGGAAACGATCACGGTCGACGCTGGACAAAGGCCGAAGCGAATACTGGTGCACGCGATGTTGACGCCTGAGCAGTTCGGCTTCGGCTTTCAACTTGCTTCCTGTTTCCCGCACGGCACGGTCGTACTCGGCACCGAATTGAATCCGCAGCTTTCTGCGGCGGTTTTGTATGGCGAGCGCGACGGCAGCAATTGCGATCACCGCCAGAATCACGAGCAGAATTACAATTTGGGTGGTAGACATCGAAGGCTCCCTCTCCTCCGACTTTTACAGCGATGGTTCCGGAGTTGGGAATCCGCGATGGGCTGTAGCGGTGAAGTGAGGAACTCTGTAGAGTTCGGCCGATCAGCGCGTAGGAACGAATTTTAACGGCGCCTACTGCTCAGGCGAGCGCGATTCGAGAACTTTGGCTTCGCGGCTGGGACGCCATTGCGAGAGATTGTTGGCGTAGAGGCCGATACAAAAGAGATTGGCGGGGACGAAGCCGAATTGCGCGGTCTGAATTCCGATCAGGCAAAGGATAACGCTGTTGAGGGCGGCGACGAGCCAGCCATGCCAGAGCTTCTTGCCGACCAGGACGGTCGAGACGATCGTTAAGATGCAGGAGATATAGTCGAGTCGAAACATTGCTTAGCCAAGATAAGGGAGCAGGAGTGGTTTCGGCGACTGGCCGGACGGACAGTTTTGGCGAACCATTAAACAAAAAGGCAAGGTGCGCGGATTGGGCAGCTTGCGAGGGGGGTACGCCGAGGCAGCGAGGAAGTTGTCTTTTCGCGGGGGGTTATATTATAAAAGTAGGGTTGGCCTGCGAAGGCGCGGTCGCCAAGTGGTAAGGCAAAGGTCTGCAAAACCTTTATCGGCAGTTCGATTCTGCCCCGCGCCTCCAGAAAACGCAGGGTTAAAGCCCTCTCTCTTCTGCCCTGGATTCTGAGAAGCAACCCCCCGAGCGGCGCTGTTGTCTGTGCCATCCCATGTCAGGGCACGCCCGCCATTAGGAAAACAAGCCCCACAATCGCTGGTTTGCGCGACCTGCGGGTTTCCGCTAAAATGTTGTTTCATATGCACATGGGGCGCACTGGTGTTGTCGAGGGCGACGAGTCTGCAGGCGTCCCGGCATTCTGAGGGATGGGCGCAGAGACTCATGTCGTTGAACTGACTTTCGATCCCGCGGACGAATACCGCCCCGAACCGCCTCCTCCGCCTGAAATTCCCGCCTGGAAAGACGGCAGCATTCGAATCGGAATCCATACTTCCATAGCCGGCGATATCGCGGGCGCGCTGGAAATTGCGCATGGGCTGGGAGCGAACGCGCTACAGATTTTTTCGTCGAGCCCGAGGATGTGGGCGCGAGGAAGCGGCCGAATCGCGGACGCGGATGCCGTGCGTTTTCGGGCAAGGCGCAGGCAGTTGGGACTCGGGCCGCTGGTCATACACTGCAATTATTTGATCAATTTGGCGTCGCCGAATCCGGTGCTGCGGGCGCGGTCGGTGCAGGCGTTTCATCAGGAGTTGGTGAAGGCGATCGCGCTGGGCGCGGATTTTCTGGTGGTGCATCCGGGAAGCGGGCTGGGATGCGAGCGAAGCATATCGATTGGAGCGGTATCGCAGTCAATCAAGCAGGCGGCGCGCGGGCTGAAGCTTGGCGAACTGCGGATTCTGCTCGAGAACACGGCGGGGCAGGGAAATTGCCTGGGCGGGAAATTCCAGGAGTTGAAAGCGATTCTAGATGCTTGCGCGGATCTGCCGCTAGGGATTTGCGTGGACACGGCGCACTGGTTTGCGTCGGGCTGGGATGTACGAACGGCGGGCGGACTGGACGCGGCGATTCGGGAGCTGGATCGAATCGTCGGTCTCGAGCGCGTGGCGATGCTGCATGTGAACGATTCGAAGGCGGGCCTCGGGTCGCGAGTCGACCGGCACGAACACATCGGAAAGGGCAAGATCGGGCTCGAAGCGTTCGGGAGAATTTTGAATCATCCGCTGCTCGCGGGGCGCGCGTTCATTCTGGAGACGCCGATCGATAAGCCGGGAGACGATCGCAGAAATGTGGCGAAGTTGTGGAAGTTGGTGGGGCGCACGATACGGATTGCAGGCAGCCCGCGCGACGGGATGCGTCCGAGGCGGCGCAAGCGAGCGAGGGGAAGTAGAACCAGAAACAGGCGGGTTGCGTCCAAGAGAGAAAGAGCGCACTAGACATGCAAACGGCTATGCAAAAGTTCTGTTCTTCAGGGGCTAAAGCCCCGTTTAAAAGGCAAGGGCTAACGTCGGAGCTAAAGCTCCGACCTCCTAAAAGGCGGCTAATGTGAGAGCCGTTCGCTGCGCTCAGGGCAAGACAAAGCTCCAACCCTTTAAGAGCGTGAACCAATCTTGTGCCTCAGAACAGTAGCTGCAAACGCCAAGCCGGTTGATTAGAGGAAGCGCGACGAGAATGGATCGAGCGCCAGACAAGACGCTAGAAGCGGAGAACGTGAAGCTGCAGGTGCCGGACGAGAAGGCAGCAGCGCGTCCGAGTGGCGAGCGGGTGTCTGAGTACGATCCGCAACGTATCGAAGCGAAGTGGCAGAAGATTTGGGAGCAGGAGGATGCGTTTCGCGCGATTGATGGGGATACGTCGCGCGCGAAATATTACCTGCTGGAGATGCTGCCGTATCCTTCGGGCACGCTGCACATGGGCCACATGCGGAACTACACGATCGGGGACGCGGTGGCGCGTTACAAACGGATGAGCGGGTACAACGTGCTGCATCCGATCGGGTGGGATGCGTTCGGGCTGCCGGCGGAAAACGCGGCGATCAAACGGGGCACGCCGCCGCGCGAGTGGACGAATTCGAACATCGCGCAGATGAAGGCGGTGTGCAAGCGGTTCGGCTTCAGCTACGACTGGAGCCGCGAGATTTCGACGTGCGATCCAGAATATTACCGGTGGAATCAGTGGTTCTTCCTGAGGATGCTGGAGCGCGGGCTGGCGTATCGCAAGCGCAGCCGAGTGAACTGGTGTCCGCAGTGCCAGACGGTGCTGGCGAACGAGCAGGTGGTGGATGGTTACTGCTGGCAACACGAGACGACGCTGGTCGAGACGAAAGAGATCGAGCAGTGGTTCCTGCGGATCACGCAGTATGCCGACGCGCTGCTGAGCGGCATCAACGAGCTCGCGGGCGGATGGCCGGAGCGCGTGCTGGTGATGCAGCAGAACTGGATCGGGAAATCGCGCGGGGCACGGGTGCGTTTTGCCGCGGCGGATGTGCAAGCTGCGCCGCTCGAGATCTTCACGACGCGGATCGACACGATCTACGGAGTTTCGGCGATATTGCTTTCAGCTCTGCATCCGGAACTGCCGACGTTGTTGGAAGGAGTCCCGGGAAGCGCAGGGATGAGAGAGCGCATGAAGGCGATGCAGGCACGCAGCACGCGAGCGGCCGACATCGCAACGGCGGAAAAGGAAGGATTTTTCACCGGCCGATTTGCCTTGAATCCGTTCTCGGGTGAACGGTTGCCGATCTGGGTGGCGAATTTTGTTCTGGCGGAATACGGCACGGGCGCGGTGATGTGCGTTCCGGCGCACGACCAGCGCGACTACGAGTTCGCGGAAAAATATCGGCTGCCGCTGAAAATTGTGGTCCAACCGGCGCATGGGGCGCCGCTGCGCGCGGACCGCATGAGCGAAGCGTCCACCGAATATGGAGTGCTAGTGGATTCGGGGCCGTACACGGGACTGACGTCGAAAGATGCGCTCGAAAAGATGGCGGCGGATGCAGAGACGAAGGGGTTCGGAAAGGCAGAGACGACTTATCGGTTGAAGGACTGGGGAATTTCGCGCCAGCGTTATTGGGGTACGCCAATACCGGTGGTGTACTGCAAGAAGGACGGCATTGTTCCGGTGCCGGACGATCAGCTACCGGTGCGGCTGCCAGAAAACGTCAAGCTGACGGGCCAGGGACAGTCTCCATTGGCGAGCGTGCCGGAATTCCTGCACACGACGTGTCCGAAGTGCGGCGGTCCTGCAGAACGCGAGACGGATACGATGGACACGTTCATCGATTCGTCGTGGTATTTCTACCGTTACACCGATCCTCACAACGATCACGCGCCGTTTGACAAGGCGAAGGCCGCCTACTGGTTTCAGATCGATCAGTACATCGGCGGCGTCGAACATGCGATCCTGCACCTGATTTATTCGCGATTTTTCTGCAAGGTGATGAAGGACATCGGGATGGTGAATCACAGCGAGCCAGTGAAGCGCCTGTTCTCGCAGGGAATGGTGCTGAAAGACGGCGCGAAGATGTCGAAATCGAAGGGAAATATCGTTGGCGCGATTGAAATGGCGGACAAGTACGGCTGCGACACGGGCCGGATGTACACGCTGTTTGCGGCGCCACCGGAAAAAGATCTGGAATGGAGCGAGCAGGGAATCGAAGGCTCGGCGCGATTCCTGAATCGCGTCTACCGGCTGGTGGCGAAGCACGCGGACCGGCTGCGGAATGTCGAGCTGGATTTGAACGCGCGGACGGATTTGGCCCAGGCCAGCGCGAAGGAGAAAATTCTGGTGCGGCGGAGCCACCAGACGCTGAAGCGCGTGACGAACGACTTCGAGGTGCGGTGGCACTTCAATACGTCGATCGCGCTGATCATGGAGCTGGTCAACGAATTGTCGGCGCAAGAGCCGCTGGACAAGGATCTTTCGCACTCTGTTTTGAAGCGAGTGTTCGCGATGCTGGTGCTGATGCTGGCTCCGATCGCGCCGCACATTGCCGAAGAGATGTGGGAAATGCTCGGCAACCAGGGCGGGATCGCGCGGCAGAAGTGGCCGGCTTATCGCGAGGATCTGACGCACGAAGAGCGGATCGAAATCATCATTCAGATCAACGGACGCGTTCGCGGCAAGATTTTAGCCGAGGAGAGCCTGTCCGAGGATGAAACCCGCGAGCGCGCTCTTGCCGATCCGCGAATCTCGCAACTGATTGCCGGCAAACAAGCCGCCAAAGTCATCGTTGTGCCCAAGAAGCTCGTGAATATCGTTTTGAAGTGAATGCTTTCTGCGATATTCTTGCCCGCTTCGATGCCAAGAAAACAGAGGATCAGCACGGCTGAATCTTCGGGGAGCATGTCTTGAGCGCGCACGAAGACGTCGCAAGTCCTTGTTCACACCCTGTTGTGGCGCCCCGGGACCTCAGGAAGAAGCAAAACCCTTCGGTAACTAGACGGGTCGTTGCGCGGCTTGCAGCGCTGTGTATCGTAGCGGCGTTTCTGGTCGCGAGCGCGACTTCGTCTGCCCAGGCACAGAAGAGCTGGACCGACGAGCACTGGATCACAACGTGGAGCGCGTCGATGCAAGTGCCGTTTGTTATTCCGGGGCGGCCGCCCGTGTCGCAAGGGTTTGACAATCAGACGATCCGGATGATCGTGCATACATCGGTGGGCGCGCACGGCGCGCGGGTGAGACTGTCGAACGAATATGGCAAGGATGCGCTGGTGATAGGGGCGGCGCACATTGCGCTGCGTGCGCAAGGTGGGGCGATCGTGCCGGCGTCGGATCACGCGTTGACGTTCAGCGGCAACCCTTCCTTCACGATTCCGGCGGGCGCGATGGTGATCAGCGATCCGGTCGATATGGATGTGCCGGAGCTGGGCGATTTGGCGATCACGGTGTTCGTGCCGGGGAAGATCGATGCGCCGACGCAGCATGGGACCGGACTGCATCCGACGTATGTTGCGGGCCCCGGGGATTTCAGCGGCAAGACCGAGATCACGGAAGTGTCGAAGCAGGAGTCGTGGTTCTTTCTGTCGGGCGTGGACGTGACCGCGTCCAAAGATGCGGGCGTAGTGGTTGCGTTCGGGGATTCGATCACGGATGGCGCGCGGTCGACGGTGGATGCGAATGCCGCGTGGCCGAGCGAATTGGCGCGACGCGTTCTGGCTGCGCACGGCGGGAAACATGAGCTCGCGGTGGTGGATGCCGGAATCAGCGGGAATCGAGTGCTGCACGATCTGATCGGAGACAATGCGCTGCGGCGGTTCGACACGGACGTGATCGCGCAGCCGGGTGTGAAATGTGTGATCGTGCTGGAAGGGATCAACGATATCGGGTTTCCCAACTCGCCATTCGGCGGGGGACAAGCGGTGACGGCGGACGAAATTATCGGAGGCCTGCGCCAATTGGTCGAGCGCGCGCACGTGCATGGGATTGCAATTTTCGGCGGGACGCTGACGCCTTTCGAGGGGGCGAGCTACGCCTCAGCGGATGGCGAGGCGAAACGCGTGGCGGTGAACAATTGGATTCGCACGAGCGGCGCGTTCGATGGAGTGGTGGATTTCGAGGCGGCAGTGCGCGACCCGCAGCAACCCACGAAGATGCTGGCGACGTACGACAGCGGCGATCATCTGCATCCAAACGACGCGGGGTACAAGGCGATGGGGGACGCGGTGGATCTTGCGCTGTTCAAGATGAAGAAGTAATGAGGCGCCGGAAACCTCGCGAATTTGGAGTACACGCGGTTCGGGCGTTTCTGAGACTGTCATGACAACGAGTGGTGCGGCGGTGGGGCCAGAGTTTCAAGTCAGCACACACCACGGAATCGTGGTGATCGATTTTGGCGGGCAGTACACACAGCTGATCGCGCGCCGGATTCGCGAGCAGCAGGTTTTTTCCGCGATCGTTCCCTGCACGGCAGGACTCAGTGAAATCCGCGCGCATGAGCCGGTAGGAATCGTCCTTTCAGGAGGGCCAAGCTCCGTATACGACGCAGACGCGCCCGTGTGCGACGCGAAGCTGCTCGATTTGGGTGTGCCGGTACTTGGGATTTGTTATGGGATGCAGTGGCTCACACAGGCGCTCGGAGGCAAAGTGGCGCGCGCGGAGCGACGCGAGTACGGTCCGGCGGAGCTAGGTATCCAAAAGGATTCCACACTGTTCCATGGATTGCCTCAACGGCTAAAAGTGTGGGAGAGCCATGGCGATCACGTTGTGGGTCTGCCTGAGGGATTCCACGTGACCGGGCGCACGGAGAATGCGGTGGCGGCGATCGAGAACGCGGAGCGGAAATGTTTCGGGGTCGAGTTTCATCCAGAGGTGAACCACACCGATCGCGGGACAGATATTCTGCGAAATTTTATCTTCAATATTTGTCACGCGCCGCGGAACTGGAACCGCGCGGGGTTCATCGCGTCTACGGTGGATCAGATTCGCAAGCAGGCGGAAGGTGCACGGGCGATTTGCGCGTTGAGCGGAGGCGTGGACTCGGCGGTTGCGGCGGCGCTGGTCGCGCGGGCGATTGGCGAGCGGCTGACGAATGTGTTTGTCGACACGGGACTGCTCCGGCGAAACGAGTCAAAAGAGACGTTAGCTCTTTTGCGCGATCGGATGGGGCTGAATGTAATCGGGGTGGATGCCTCGGCAAGATTCCTAGGGAAGCTAGAAGGGGTGGTGGACCCGGAGCAGAAGCGCAAAATCATCGGCAAGGAGTTTATTTCTGTTTTTGCCGAGGAGGAACGCAAGCTGGTGGCGCAATCGCAGAACGGGTTGCCGGTAAAATTCCTGGTGCAAGGGACTTTGTATCCGGACGTGATCGAGTCGGTATCGGTGAAGGGGCCATCGGCGGTGATCAAGAGCCATCACAACGTCGGCGGGCTTCCGGCGGACATGCCTTTCGGGCTGATCGAGCCGCTGCGCGACCTTTTCAAAGACGAAGTGCGGGAGATTGGGAGGGAATTGGGGCTTCCGGAGGAGCTGCTCACGAAGCATCCATTTCCCGGGCCAGGGCTGGCGGTGCGGCTGCTGGGAGCTGTGACACCGGAGCGACTGGAGACGTTGCGTGCGGCGGATGCGGTCGTAACTGAAGAGATCCGACGAGCGGGCCTGTACGAGAAGGTCTGGCAGGCGTTTGCGGTGCTGCTGCCGGTGCAGAGCGTGGGAGTGATGGGTGACGGAAGGACTTACGGGAACGCTACAGCGGTGCGCGTGGTCGATTCGCTGGACGCGATGACAGCGGACTGGTCGCGACTGCCGATGGCGGTGCTGGAGAAGATTTCGACGCGGATTGTGAACGAAGTGCCGGGCGTGAATCGGGTGGTATACGACATCAGCTCGAAACCGCCAAGTACGATAGAATGGGAATAGGGATAGAAAGACGCCAGCTACAGCGACACGTCGCGCAAAGTTTTGAGTGAAGGAAAGAGTTCGCTAGCGGCCGGCCATCTTCTGGGCCATGTAAAGCAGCAGCCGCCGATCAGGCTCCTCAATGCGGCCGAGAAGCCGACGGAAACGGCCCAGGTAACGAGCGTCTTTTCCAGAGCTACCCCATGCAATATCGTCCGCGCTCTTCCGCTTGGGAAGATTCGGGAGCTCAGGCGGCTCTTCGCCGTCGTAGAAGAGCTGGTAGAGCGGAACTTCCATTGCTCGGGCCAGCTTCTCGAGGGTTTCGATCGCAGGAACGGTATGGCCATTTTCGACGCGCGAGATGTAGCATCGAAGCAGACCGGTGCGCTTCTCGATGTCACCCTGGGAAAGTTTTTTTGTTTCACGTAGTAAGCGAATACGTTCTCCAATTATCATGGCGGGTATTGTTGCATAGAGCAGGAGTGGTCGCAAGAATAAACTGGCTGGGAACGCGATTTTTTGCAGCGTAACCGAATGCGAATGACGAACGTCCCAAAAAGTATGGTAGCAGGGGCCTCGGCCATTGCTCTCTCGCTCAATAACGCGGGAAAGCACGTGGAAGACCGTGAACTAGTGCGGCTGTCGCAGAATGGAACAGAGTCGGCGTTCGAAGAGCTGATTCGGCGGCACCAGCACCGGGTGTTTTCTTTGGTTGGCGGTATCCTCCGGTACCCCGAGGACGTTGAGGATGTGGCTCAGCAGGTGTTTTTGAAGGCCTTTCTGGGCATCAAGAGATTCGACCAGCGGGCGGCGTTTTCGACGTGGCTTTACAAGATCGCGGTGAATGAATGTTGGGACTACCTGCGAAAGAAGAAGGTGCGGCCGCTGGTCTACGAAGCGGATTTGTCGGAGGAGCAGGTTTCACGCTTGGACGGAATCGCGTCGCTCGAGCGACCTCCGGAAAGTCCAAACGAGCGTGCCGAAGCGAGAGAAATGCTGGACCGAATGCTTTCGACGCTGCCTGAACAAGACCGGCAGCTGCTGGTGCTGAAGGAGATGGCGGGATTTTCGGTGCAGGAACTCGCGGAAATTCTCAAGCTGAATGTGAACACGGTGAAAGTCAGGCTGTTCCGGGCGCGCGGCCGGATCATGGACGCTTACCGGCGGCGATTGGGATCGAGCAAGAGCAGTGCGGCGGTTGCGGCACACAGAAGGGGGTAAGAAGTCATGGCCAAGGACGAGGATTTCGCAGTTTCATCCTGCGCGAGCTACGAAGCGCTCCTCGAGGATTATGTAAACGGGGAGCTGGACGCAGGCGACGCCAAGCGTGTCGCGGAGCATCGCAAGAATTGCGCAGGCTGCAATCAGGCGCTGGAACACGCGCTGGCAAGCGTGCGCCTGCTGCGAGCTGCCGGGCCATGGCCGGAGCCGGGCGCCGCATTCGCGCGAACGACGATGGCGCGGATCCACGCGGCGGAACAGGAGAAGGCGGCGGAGCGCGTGGGATTCTGGCAACCGTTTGTTTCTCTCGGATGGAGGTTCGCGGCGAGCGCTTCGCTGGCTCTTGCGTTGCTGCTTACGTTCGCTGCTCGGTCGAGCAGCCATTCGCAACCGAATGTAACGTCTGTACGTCCCATAATCGGGACACACGATCTCTTTTCTCCGGACCCCTCGAGGGCACCGGCGAATCGGGACGAAGCCCTGATGATGGTGGCGGAAAACGATCATGGAAACCAATAAAGGGCGGCGGGAAGCGGCGATACTCTTCTTTCTGGTGTTTTTGCTCGGCGTGCTGTTCGGCGGTGTGGGCGATCACGTCTGGAACCAGCGGGTGGCGGGCGAGCAGCATATTGTGACAAATCCGACTCGGAACGAAATCATCACAAGTTGCACGCACGAATTGCAGCTGACGCCGGACCAGCAGAAGCAGCTCAGCGCGATTATCGACGACACAATGGCGCAGTGGAAAGCGCTCTACTCTCCGCTGAACGGTCAGCGAGACGCCATTCGCGAGGAGGGGCGGCAGCGAATCCGGGCGATTCTGAATCCCGCGCAGCAGCAGAAGTTCAACACGTTCATGCGGCAGATCGATGAACAAAGGAAGAAGGACGCCGCAGCCGCTGCGGCGACGAACTCGAGCCAAGGCGGCCACTAGGAAAGTTCCCAGGGCAGGACCAGAGCAGCCGTCCCACGCGAACGAATATTTCCGGCCATCACTTCATGCCCGAGACTCCATCCATTCAGCAGGCAAATTCACCCATATCAGCCGGCACGGCAGAGCAAACCCCGACGATTCGCCTCGAAAATGTGCACAAGGTCTACGATCTTGGCGAGATTCAGGTGCACGCGCTGCGCGGGGTTTCGATGAACATCTATCCCGGCGAGTTTGTGGCGGTAATGGGCGCGTCCGGCTCGGGCAAATCCACGCTGATGAACATCGTGGGCTGCCTCGACCGGCCCACCAAGGGGCAGTACTTCCTGGACGGAAAAGACGTCTCCGGGTTGACGAAACGCGAACTCGCAAAGATTCGGAGCCAGAAGATTGGCTTTGTGTTTCAGCAATTCAACCTACTTTCGCGCACGTCGGCACTCGAGAATGTGGAGCTGCCCACAATTTATTCGGGTATTCCGGTCGAGGAGCGCGCTCGCCGGGCGGAGGACGCGCTGAGGCGCGTTGGCCTGGCCGACCGCTCGGGGCATTTTCCTTCACAGCTTTCAGGCGGACAGCAGCAGCGCGTGGCGATCGCGCGGGCGCTGGTGAATAATCCGTCGCTTTTGCTGGCGGACGAGCCGACGGGCAATCTGGACAGCCGCACGAGCGTCGAAATCATGGACATTTTTCAGAGGTTGAATGGCGAGCATGGCCTTACGGTAGTGATCGTCACGCACGAGCCCGATATCGCGCAGTACGCGAAGCGCGCGCTCGAATTTCGGGATGGGCGTCTCAAGAAGGATGTTTTGATTCAGAATCGGTCGATTGCCGCAGAAGTGCTGCCGACGTTGCCGGCGCTGGATGAAGATTTGGTCGAAGGAATCGCCAACGGCGAAATATCCCCGAACGGTGGAAACGGCGCTGGTTCCACGAAGTAGTACGACGAAAGGCGCGTTCTCAAGATAGGAACGCGCTGCACCCCCACCCAGAAACTGCATCGTCGGTGTGACGACTAAAAGGGGATATCTTCGTCGGAAATTTCGGGGCCAGCGGGTTCGTCCGGGGGCAGGACGCCTTCCGCGTCGACATCGGCTTGACGGCCGGGCGCAAAGCCGCCGCCTGCGGCAGCAGCTGCGGCCCCTTCCGCGCGAGCGGAAAGCATGCGCATGACATTGGCGACGATTTCCGTGGTCGAGCGCTTCTGACCATCGCGCTTATCTTCCCACTGGCG
>Ga0187783_10001700_pt1 | contig 16290 bp, 9 predicted proteins | sample 1015_SJ02_MP02_2_FD_132471 | JGI IMG/M metagenome (GOLD analysis project Ga0187783, IMG submission 132471) | Tropical peat soil microbial communities from peatlands in Department of Meta, Colombia - 1015_SJ02_MP02_20_MG | ecosystem: Environmental > Terrestrial > Soil > Wetlands > Peat | place... | reverse complement strand
GCGCTCGACGGCCGCCTGGTCGGGGTACCCAATCGCGACGCCTTCAAGGGGCTCGATACCGCGCGCCACGGGCTCGCCGCGCTCGAGCACGAAGTGTTCCTCGGCTTCATCTTCGTGCGCTTCGCGCCCGGCCTGCCGAGCGTGCGCGAGATGGCCGCTCCCTACGCGCACGAGCTCGCGCCCTACCGCATGGAGGAGCTGGTGCCGCTCGGCCGGGTCAGCCTGCGGCCGCGCGCGGTGAACTGGAAGAACGTCGCCGACAACTTCTCCGACGGGCTGCACATCAACGTGGCGCACCCGGGGCTGACGCGGCTGTTCGGGCGCGGCTATGGCATCGAGGCACGTACCTGGATCGACAAGATGTGGGGCACGCTGCGCGATGTGCCCTCGAGCAACTGGTCGGAGCGGCTCTACCAGTCCATCCTGCCGCCGGTCGCCTACCTGCCGCCGGAGCGGCAGCGGCTGTGGACCTACTTCAAGCTCTGGCCGAACGTGGCCTTCGACATCTACCCCGAGCAGATCGATTTCATGCAGTTCCTGCCGCTGTCGCCCACCGAGACGATGATCCGCGAGATCGCCTACGTGCACCCCGACATGGGTACGAGCCGCGCGCTGCGCGCCGCGCGCTACCTCAACTGGCGCATCAATCGGCGCGTCAGCCTCGAGGACAAGACGCTCATCGAGCGGGTGCAGGCCGGCATGGCCTCGAGCAGCTACAGCTCCGGGCCGCTGAGCGACGGGGAGGTGTGCCTGCGCAGCTTCGCCCGGCGCATGCGCACCCTCATCCCGGAAAGCGCCCTGCCACACCCGCCGGCGCCGGGCTGGAGTCATGGCTGACGGCGCAGCCGGCGGGCGGCGCTGCGACGCGCTCATCATCGGCGGCGGCCACAACGGCCTGGTGTGCGCGGCCTACCTGGCGGGCGCCGGTCTGAAGGTCACGGTGCTCGAGCGGCGTGCCGTGGTGGGCGGCGCGGCGGTCACCGAGGAGTTCCATCCGGGCTTTCGCAACTCGGTCGCCGCCTACACGGTCTCGCTGCTGAACCCCAAGATCATCCGCGACCTGGATCTCGGCGCCCACGGGCTGCGAGTGGTCGAGCGGCGCTGTGCCAACTTCCTGCCGACCGCCGACGGGCGCTACCTGCTCACCGGCGAGGGGCGCACCCAGGGCGAGGTGGCGCGCTTCTCGGCGCGCGATGCCGCGCGGCTGCCGGCCTATGGCGCGCGCCTCGAGGCGATCGCCGACGTACTGCGCGATCTGGTGCTGACTACGCCGCCGAACGTGCTGGCGGGCAGCTGGCACGCGGCGCTGCCCGAGATGGTGCGCGCCGCGCGGGTCGGCGGGCGGCTGCGGCGGCTCGACATGCAGCTGCGGCGCGAGCTGCTCGCGCTGTTCGCCATGTCGGCGGGCGACTACCTCGACAACTGGTTCGAGAGCGAGCCGATCAAGGCAGTGTTCGGCTTCGACGGCATCGTCGGCAACTACGCGAGCCCCTATTCGCCCGGCTCCGCCTACGTGCTGCTGCATCACGTGTTCGGCGAGGTGAACGGCAAGCGCGGTGCCTGGGGACATGCGATCGGCGGCATGGGCGCCATCAGCGAGGCCATCGCGCGGGCGGCGCGGGCGCGCGGTGCCGAGATCCGACTCGGCACCGCGGTGCGCGAGGTGCTGGTCGAAGGCGGGCGCGCGGTCGGTGCGGTCACCGAATCCGGCGAGACGCTGCGCGCGGCGGCGGTGATCTCCAACCTGAACCCGAAGCTTCTGTACCTCAGCATGTTCGCACCGGGCGCGCTGCCGCCGGAGGTGACCGAGCACATGCGCCACTGGCGCTGCGGATCGGGCACCTTCCGCATGAACGTGGCGCTCGCCGAGCTGCCCGATTTCACCTGCCTGCCCGGCAAGGCGCCCGGCGATCACCACACGGCCGGCATCATCATCGCCCCGACGCTCGCCTACATGGAGCGCGCCTATTTCGACGCCCGCACGCACGGCTGGTCGCGACAGCCGATCGTCGAGCTGGTGATCTCCTCGACGCTCGATGACACGCTGGCGCCGCGCGGGCAGCACGTGGCGAGCCTGTTCTGCCAGCACGTCGCGCCGGCGCTGCCCGACGGCGCCTCCTGGGACCAACATCGCGAGACGGTGGCGGATCTCATGATCGACACCGTCAATGCCTACGCGCCCAACTTCCGCGCCGCCGTGCTCGGCCGCCAGATCATGAGCCCGCTCGATCTCGAGCGCACCTTCGGGCTGATCGGCGGCGACATCTCGCACGGCAGCCTGAGCCTCGACCAGCTGTTCTCGGCGCGCCCGATGCTCGGCTACGGCAACTACCGCGGGCCGCTGCAGGGCCTGTACATGTGCGGCGCCGGCACGCATCCGGGCGGCGGCGTGAGCGGCGCGCCGGGGCACAACGCGGCGCGCGAGATCCTCGGCGACTTTCGCCGCGGGCGCCTGAAGCGAGTGGCCTAGATGCCGCCGCGCGCCGCGCGCAAGCCGCGTTTCGAGCGCCAGCTCCCCGAGCAGCGCCGCCAGGGGCTGATCGCGGCCACCATCGAGTGCCTCAAGCGCTACGGCCACGAGGGACTCTCCATCCGCACCATCAGTGCGCAGGCCGGGGTCTCGGTCGGTCTCATCAACCATCACTTTCCCAACAAGGACGAGCTGGTCGCGGCCGCCTACCGGCAGTTCAACGGCGAGCTGGTCGGCGGCATGCAGGCGGCCGTGACGCGGGCTGCCAACACGCCGCAGGCGCGCATGCGCGCCTTCCTCGAAGCCTCGTTCTCGCCGCCGAACCTGGACGCCGATGCGCTCGCGGTGTGGGTGGTGTTCTGGGGGCTGTACCGCCACTCGCGCCTGATCCAGCGTGTGCAGCGCGAGACCTACCAGGGCTACGTGCGCCTGGTGCGCGGCCTGCTCGCAGAGCTGCTGCCGCGCGCGCCGCGCGCGACCCGCGCGCGCACGGCGACCGTGGAGCTGCGCCTCGCCGCCGTCGGACTCACGGCGCTGCTCGATGGCCTGTGGCTCGAGTGGTGCCTCGAGCCCGGCACGTTCCGTCCCGCCGAGGCGGTGGCACTGTGCGAGGCGTGGATCGCGAGCCTGGTGCAGCGCGTCGGCGCCGCCGCCCTGGAATAACCGATAATCGGCCCCAGTTCCTGGGGTAGTTCCACGTATGCGGAGGAGCGCTTTGGCGGCTGCCGGGCGGGCGCGGATCGTCATCGTCGGCTGCGGCTTCGGCGGCCTGTTCGCCGCGCGCGCCCTGCAGCGCGCGCCGGCGGACGTGCTGGTCATCGACCGCAACAACTACCATCTGTTCCAGCCGCTGCTCTACCAGGTGGCCTCGGCGGCGCTCGCGCCCGCGGACATCGCGCAGCCGATCCGCACCATCCTGCGTTACCAGCAGAACGCGCGCGTCATGCTCGCGGACGTCGAGCGGGTCGATCTCGCCGGGCGCTGCGTGCACGCCGCCGGCCGGCGCATCCCGTACGACTACCTGGTGCTCTCGCCCGGCGCAGTCGACAACTACTTCGGTCACGGCGACTGGCGGCAGTTCGCGCCGGGCATGAAGGAGGTGGAGGAGGCCACCTACATCCGCTCGCGCCTGCTGCGCTCCTTCGAGTGCGCCGAGATCGAGCCCGATCCGGCCGAGCGCGCCGCGCGGCTCACCTTCATCATCGTCGGCGCCGGGCCCACCGGGGTCGAGCTCGCCGGGGCCATCAAGGAGCTGGCGGTCGACGTCATCCCGCGCGACTATCGCGTCGCCGACACCCGCCAGGCGCGCGTCATCCTGATCGAGGCCGGCGCGCGCGTGCTGCCGGCGATGCACCCGCAATCCTCGCAGCGCGCGCTGCGGCAGCTGCGCACGCTGGGTGTCGAGGTGCGCCTCGGCGCACCCGTGACCGAGGTGCTGCCCGACGGTGTCAGGGTCGGTGAGGAGCGCCTGCGCAGTTACAACGTCACCTGGACCGCCGGGGTGCGCGCCGCGCCGCTCACGGCCTCACTCGGCGTGCCGCTCGGGCCGGGTGGCCGGGTGCCGGTGCAGCCGGATTGCTCGCTGCCGGGGCACCCGGAGGTGTTCGTGATCGGCGATGCCGCCTGGCTGCTCGATGCCGCCACCGGCGCCGCGGTGCCGGGCGTCTCTCAGGGCGCGCTGCAGATGGGCCGCTACGTGGCGCGCCTGATCAGCGCCGAGCTGCGCGGCGCGCGCCAGGCGCGCGCCGCGCCCTTTCGCTACCGCGACTTCGGCTCGGTCGCCACGGTGGGCAAGTCGCGCGCGGTGGTCGAGCTCGGCTGGCTGCGCTTCGGCGGCCTGCTGGCGTGGCTCGCCTGGATGGCGCTGCACGTGACGGTGCTCATCGGCTTCCGCAACCGCCTCGCGGTGCTCGCCTCCTGGATCTACAGCTACGTCTTCTTCCGGCGCGGCTCGCGCCTGATCACGCGCTCGGTGCCGCCACCGGGGCCGGAAGCCTGACGTGGCGACCGCCGTGCATCCGCCGCGTCGCTCGAGCGCCGGCGCCGGCAGCGGCGAGGCGCTCACGCTGCGCGGCTTCTTCGGCGTGTTTCGCTACAGCCGCCGTGCGCTCGAGCTCGTCTGGAGCACCCACCGGGCGCTCACCGCGGCGCTCGCCCTGTTGACGCTGTTCGCCGGCGTGCTGCCGGCCTCGGTGGCCTACGTCGGCGCGCTGATCGTCGATGCGGTCGTCGGCGCCATGCGCGCCGGCGGCGGCGGCGCACGACACGTGGTCGAGCTCGTGGCGCTCGAGGGGGCGCTGGTCGCGGCCATCGCGGCTGCGCAGCGCGGGCTGTCGCTGTGCCAGTCGCTGCTGCGCGCCCAGCTCGGCCAGCGCGTGAACGTCATGATTCTCGAGAAGGCCCTGACGCTCGAGCTACAGCACTTCGAGGATTCGGAGTTCTATGACAAGCTGACGCGCGCGCGCCGCGAGGCCTCCACCCGGCCGCTGAGCCTGGTCACGCGCACCTTCGGCCTGGTGCAGAACGGCATCTCGCTCATCAGCTACGGCGTGCTGCTCGCGCGCTTCTCGCCGTGGGCGGTGGCGGTGCTGCTGCTCGCGGGACTGCCGGCGTTCGTGGCGGAGGCCAAGTTCTCCGGCGACGCCTTCCGGCTGTTCCGCTGGCGCTCGCCCGAGACGCGCATGCAGATCTACCTCGAGACCGTGATCGCGCGCGAGGATCACGCCAAGGAGGTGATGCTGTTCGGCCTGGGTCCGCGCCTGCTCGAGCGCTATCGCGACATCTTCCGCCGCCTGTACGCCGAGGACCGCGCGCTCACGGTGCGGCGCGACGCCTGGGGCTTCGCGCTGGGGCTGATCGCCACCGCCGCGCTGTACGGCGCGTACGCCTGGATCGCGGTGACCACCGTGCGGCGGCTGATCACGCTCGGGCAGATGACGATGTACGTGGCGCTGTTTCGCCAGGGACAGGCGGCCGTGTCGGCGATGCTGGCCGCGGTCGGCGGCATGTACGAGGACAACCTCTATCTGTCGACGCTGTACGAATACCTCGAGACGCACGTGCCGCGCCCGAGCGGCACGCTGCTGCGCGGCCCGCACCCCGAAGACGGCGTGCGCTTCGAGGATGTCAGCTTCACCTACCCGGGGGCCGAGGAACCGGCCCTCGAGCACATCACGCTGCACCTCACACCGGGCACGAGCCTGGCACTGGTCGGCGAGAACGGCTCGGGCAAGACCACGCTGATCAAGCTGCTGACGCGCCTGTACGCCCCCACCGCGGGCCGGATCCTGCTCGACGGCCAGGATCTGGCCGCCTGGGACGAGCGCGCGCTGCGCGAGCGCATCGGCGTCATCTTCCAGGACTTTGCCCGCTACCAGATGCTGGTCGGCGAGAACGTCGGCGCGGGCGATGAGCGCTACTTCGAGGACGAGGCGCGCTGGCGCGCGGCCGCAGCCAAGGGACGCGCCAGCGAGTTCATCGACACGCTGCCGAGCGGCTATCGGACGCAGCTCGGCAAATGGTTCCGCGACGGGCGCGAGCTCTCCGGCGGCCAGTGGCAGAAGATCGCGCTGTCACGCGCCTTCATGCGCACGCGCGCCGACATCCTGGTGCTCGATGAGCCCACCGCGGCCATGGACGCGCAGGCTGAGGCCGAGGTGTTCGAGCATTTCCGGCAGCTGGCCCGCGAGCGCATCACCATCCTCATCTCGCACCGCTTCTCCACGGTGCGCATGGCGGATCAGATCGTCGTCCTCAACCGCGGACGCATCGTCGAGCGCGGCACGCACGAGGAGCTGATGCGCCTGAACGGCCGCTACGCGCAGCTGTTCACGCTGCAGGCGCGCGGCTACCGCTGAGCCCGGCGCGGCGCTACTGCCCGGGCGGGGGCGGATTCGGCGGCGCGGCCTGGTTCGGCGGCGGCGGGCTGCCCGCAGCTGGCTGCGCCCGCAGGTCGGCGCTCATGCGTCGGTAGTCGACCCGACGGATCTCCTCGATCGGACAGGTCATGCGCCCGGTCGGCGCCGAATCGATCTTCACCGCATCGAGATGCGCACTGACCGTGCTCGCCGTCGAGGTCACCCCGATCGTGTTCATGACGAAGCGCAGGTCGCACGATGACCACACCTTCAGCAGGTAAGCATCGTTCGGCGTGGTGAACACCACCAGTCGGTCGCGGCCGAGCGCCTGCCAGCTGTAGAAGCGACCCAGCCAGGTGAAGCTGTCGATCGGCGCACCGGCGTAGGCGCTGTAGCGCTCGAGCGCCTTCTGCTCCGGCGCCTGCGCGGCGGGCGGCGCGGCGGAGGGTGCGGCGGCGCCGGGCCGCGCGGGCGGGTTGCTGGCGCAGGCGCCGGCGAGCATGGCGGCGCAGGCAGCCGTCAGCAGCGCGAGTCCGGGCGGTTGGCGGGGTTTGGGCGACACGTTGCGAAGCTCTCCTGGCGCGCGCGGCTAGTGCGCGGACTTGTCGGCGCCGCCCGGCTGCGCGGCTGCACCGTCCGCTGCCGTGTTGGCCGCGGCCTGCTGGCGCAGCTCACTCTGCATGCGCGGGTAGTCGATCCTGCGGATCTCGTCGATGGGGCAGCGCTTGCCACCGGTGATGACCGAGTCGGTGCGGGCGTATACCGTGTTGGTGAGCGAGGTGACGCCGACTCCGACGCCACCGAAGCGCAGGTCGCACGGCGCCCAGATCTTGAGAAGATAAGCTTCGTTGCTGGTGGTGAACACTACGATCTGGTCCTTGCCGAGCGGCTCCCAGCTGTAGAAATGGCCGAGCCAGGTGAAATAGGGAATCGGCGGGCCGGCGTAGCTCAGGTAGCGGGCGAGCGCGCGCTCCTGGGCGGTCGGTGGCGTCGAGCGCGCCTGCTGTGCCGCGGCCCCCGATTGCGGCGGGGCGCCGCTGGCGCAGGCGCCGAGCAGCACGAGCACGGCTGCCGCGGGCGCGCCAGAGCGAAGGTTGTGGCCCATGCGGCTCCTCGCAGAGTGTATGCGCCGTCAACGTGGGGAGGCGGGCGGCGTTGACAGGCCGCCGGCCGCAGCGCTTGCGCTCCCGGCGCTGAGCAGCGCCACCGGGAACTCGGCGAGCGCCGCGGCAACCGCCACGCCGCTCACCTCGCCGCGGCGCAGCGGCTCGAGCTGGCCGCCGGCGAGTACGTTATCGAGCCTGGCAGCGCTGCGCTCGGCGCGCGGCAGCTCGACCAGCGTGTCCTGCCACACCTCGCTGCCGAGCGGCAGCCGCGCTGGATCATCGAGCAGTCGCCTGTAGAGCCGCGGTGCGATGGCGATCAGCGTGTGCTCGCCGCAGCGGCGCGCGAAGGCACACACGTGCGCGGCGCGCGCGCCGTGCACCCGCAGCCGGCGATAGTCCCCGTGGCTGAACAGTTGCGGCTGCGCGCGCCGCAGCTGCAGCACCTTCCAGGTGAGCCACAGCTTGGCGCGCCCGTCCTCGAGCTGCGCGGCGAGCGCGCGCGGTGACACCTCACCGCCCGGCTGCCCGAGCTGCGCCAGCAGCGCACGGCGGCGGCCGTAGTCGACCGGGCGGCGGTTGTCCGGGTCGACCAGCGAGAAGTCCCACAGCTCGTTGCCCTGGTACACGTCCGGCACGCCCGGCGCGGTGAGCTTGCAGAGCGTCTGCGACAGGCTGTTGAGCAGCCCGAAGCGCGCGACGCGCCGCGCGAACTCGGCGAAGTCGGTGAGGAACAGGTTATTGCCGCGCGTCTCGAGCACGCCGCGCACGAACTGCAGCAGCGCCTCCTCGTAGGCCCCGTCCACCTCGGTCCAGCTGCTGCGCAGCTTCGCCTCGCGCACCGCCTTGATCATGTAGCCCTCGAGGCGCTCGCGATAGGCGGCCGCGGCGGGAGGGTCGGGCTCGCTGAGCGGCCAGGTGCCGAGCAGCGTCTGGTAGAAATGGTACTCGTCCTCGGCCGCGGGCGCCGGCGCGCCATCGACCTCGCGCTTGCGCGTGCGGTTCATGCGCACCCAGCGGCGCACCGCATCGCGCCACGGCGTGGTCATCTCCGAGAGCACGGCGAGCCGCGCGCGCACGTCCTCGGAGCGCTTGCTGTCGTGCGTGGAGGTGGCCAGCATCTCGTGCGGCCAGTGGCGCACGCGGTATTCGCAGTCGGCGTGGAAGGCGCGCACGCCGCCGCCGTAGTTGCCCGGCTCGCCGCCCACCTCGTTGAGCGCCAGCAGCCGGTTGAAGCGGTAGAGCGCGGTGTCCTCGATGCCCTTGGCCGTGATCGGTGCGGTGATCTGCTGGAACTTCATGACGAAGGCGCGCATCGCACGGCGCTGGTCGTCGCTGCTGGCCGGCAGCTCGAGCAGCAGCGCCGCGCGCACGAAATCGAACACCGAGGCTTCGGTGGCGGCGCGGCGCCGGCGCGCGGCCGCGATCGCCCAGTCGATGTAGCGGCGGTCGCTGTCGGCGACCGTGTCGGCGACGTAGGTGCGGTACACGGGAAAGCAGGCGATGACCTCGGCGAGCGCATGCCGCAGGTTGTTGAAGGTGAAATCGCGCGTGTTGCGATCCGAGCGCGCGATGCGCGCCAGCTGGTTGGTGGCGACGTTGAGCTCCGAGGCGAGCGAGCGGCGCAGCACCAGCTGCTGGCACTGGTAGGCGATCTCGCGCCACTCGAGCGTCGCGCCGGTCACGGTGCGGTAGACGCGGTCCATGCGCAGGCGCGTGGCCGAGTCGATCAGCATGCGGTTGACGACGTTGAGGAAGTGATAGCCGGTCTCACCGTGCACCGGCCAGTCGGGCGGCAGGTGCTCGAAGGAGGCGCTGATCTTCTCGACCACGAGGTAGAGCGCGCGCGTCAGCGCGCGACCGGTGACCGTGCCGATGCGCCGCTGCAGGCGGCGCACGTAGCCGGCCGGATCGTACAGTCCGTCGGCGTGGTCGATGCGCAGGCCGTCGACCTTGCCCTCGGCGATCAGCTGCAGCACCAGGCGGTGCGTGACCTCGAACACCGCATCGTTGTCCACGCGCAGCGCCGCCAGGTCGTTGACGTCGAAGAAGCGCCGGTAGTTGATGTCGTCGGCGGCCACGCGCCAGTAGGTGAGGTGGTAGGCCTGCAGCTCGAGCAGCTCGTGCAGCGCATCGAAGCTCGCCCCCTCGGCGGGCGTGCCGGCGAAGCTGCGCACCGCGGTGTCGAGCGCCGCGCCGACCGCCGCGTTGCCGGCGGCGAGCGCCGCCAGGCGGCGCTTGTGCATCTCGGCGGCACGGCTGCGCTCGCGCACCTGCTCGGGGGTGGCGGCGTGGCGGTCGGGGAGCGCAGCCAGCGCGCGACGGATGTTCTCCAGCTCGGTGCTGGCGACCAGCGCCGGCACGCGGTCGAGGATGCGCGGGTAGGTGCGCGGATCGAGCGGCAGCCGATGCGCGTGATAGAACACCGCGAACGAGCCGGAGGCGGCCTCGAAGCGCAGCTCGAGCTCGCCGCGCTCGAGCACCGTGCCGTAGGGGTCGGCCAGCACCGGCACCAGCACCTTGTGCGCGCGGTCGGGATTGGAGGGTGCCCAGTCGATGTCGAAGAAGGCGGCGTACGCGGATGCCTCGCCGTTCTCGAGTACGTCCATCCACCACTGGTTGTCGGCGCCGAGAATGCCGACATGGTTGGGCACGATGTCGACGATGTGGCCCATGCCGTGCGCGCGCAGCGCCGCCACGAACTCATCGAACTCGGCGCGCGCGCCGATCTCGGGGTTGAAGGCGTTGTGGTCGACGACGTCGTAGCCGTGCGCGCTGCCGGAGCGGGCGCGGAAATACGGTGAGCAGTAGACGTGACTGATACCGAGCGCGGCGAGGTAGGGGACGATCGCCGTCGCGTCGCGGAACTTGAAGCCGGCATTGAGCTGCACGCGGTAGGTGGCGCGCGGAATGACCGGGCCGGCAGCGCCCGGCGCGCTCGCGCGGCCGGCGCGCCGGCGCGCCGGGCGGGCGTCAGCGCCGTTCACGCACGTGCTCGATGAGCCACAGCACACTCCAGGGCGGCAGCTCGCGGCGCGCCAGCATGGAGCGCACCCCGGGGTGCGTGGCGAAGATCACCCGGCCGGCCGGCCGGCCCGGCAGGGGCAGCGGTCGCGCACTGAGATTCGCGAGCAGGTGCAGCACCTTCTCGCGCGCGGGCCAGTCCACCGCGAGCGCCGCGCCGGCGCCGGCCGAGACACAGCGTCCGGCGTGCAGCTGCGGGATGAGCGGCACGATGTCGCGCCGCCGGATCGAGAGCAGCCGGCGGTGCTGCCGCAGGGCACGCCCGTGCGCAGCGCGCGTGCGGCGGCGCCAGTCGAGGCGCGCCGCGGCGAAGGTGGCCGGCGCTCCAGGGTCGCGGCCGCCCGGGAACTCGCGGTTGCGGTGCGCGCACACCTGCGCCTGCAGCTGCGGCTCGAAGTCGCAGAACCAGGGAAAGGGCTCGGTCGCCGCCCACTCCTCGCCCATGAAGAGCAGCGGCGGCTGCGGCGCGAGCAGCAGCAGCGCACGCGCCGCCTGCAGCGCCGCGGGCTCGGCCACCAGCTGCGTCAGGCGCTCGCCGTGCGCGCGGTTGCCGACCTGGTCGTGGTTCTGCAGGAAGTTCACGAAGGCGCTCGGCGGCAGGTGCGTGCTGCGCTCGCCGCGCGGCGCGCCGGCGTACGCCGAGGTCTCACCCTGATAGGCGAAACCCTGAGCGAGCGCCCGGCCGAGCAGCGCCTCGGGGTGCGCTGCGAAGTCGCGGTAATAGCCGTCGCGCTCGCCGCTCACCAGCACGTGCAGGCAGTGGTGCAGGTCGTCGTTCCACTGCGCATCGCAGGTCCAGGGTGCGCCTTCGGCGCCGAGGAAGCGGGCCGTGTTGGCGAAGTTCTCGAGTGTCAGATAGAGCGCGCGATGGCGGCCCGGGCCGGCGCGCGCCGCGTGCGCGATCTCGCTCACGATGTGCGGCGCGCTGTTGTCGTGCAGCGCGTGGATGGCATCCAGCCGCAGCCCGTCGCAGTGAAACTCCTCGAGCCAGTAGAGCGCGTTGTGCAGGAAGAAGTCGCGCACCGTACGGCTGTCGGGCCCGTCGAAGTTGAGGGCGGCTCCCCAGGGAGTCGCATGGCGCGCGCTGAAGAACTGCGGCGCATAGCGGTGCAGGTAATTGCCCTCCGGGCCGAAATGGTTGTAGACCACATCGAGAATCACCGCGAGCCCGTGCTGGTGCGCGGCGCACACCAGCGCCTTGAGCGCCTCCGGCCGCCCGTAGGGGGCGTGCGGGGCGAACGGCAGCACGCCGTCGTAGCCCCAGCCGCGCGTGCCGGGAAAGGCCGCGAGCGGCATGAGCTCGATGGCGCTGACGCCGAGACGCGCCAGTTGCGCGAGCCGTGCCGCAACCGCCGCGTAGTTGCCGCCGACATCGAACGTGCCCACGTGCAGCTCGTAGACCGTCGCCGCATGCCAGGGCGGTGCGCGCCAGGCGGCGTCGTCCCAGGCGTAGGCGGCCGGATCGATCACCTCGCTCGGACCGTGCACGCCCTGCGGGTTGCTGCGCGAGGCGGGATCGGGGACCTCGGCGCCGCCGTCGATGCGGAAGCGGTACAGGCTGCCGGGACGCGCCGCCGTGCTCTCCAGGCCGAACCAGCCGCCCGGCAGCGGCTGCATCGCCGTGACCTCGGTGGCGCCCGCGGCGTACAGCAGCAGCTCGACGCGCTGCGCCGCGGGTGCCCACAGCCGGAAGCGCACCGTGCCGGCGGCGGTGGGCTCGGCACCGAAGGGCATGTAGTGGCAGCGCCGCACCGTCGGCTCCATAAGGCTGCGATCCTCCATGATCCTGACCTCCGCCAGGCGCGACGCGCGCGCGCGCCGCCTCAGGCGTCGCTGGCGAGCCGCCGCAACGGCACGCCGGCCCAATCGGGCCGGCCGAGCAGCTCCTGCTGCAGGTCGATGCAGGCGGCCTCGAGCTCGAACAGCTGCAGCAGCGGGCGAACCTCCGCGAACGATGCATACAAGCCGCACGAGCGCGCGACCTCGTCGTAGGTCGAGATGAACACCTGACGCGTCTGCTGCTCCCACGCGTCGAGCTGCGGCTCCCAACGGCCACGCTCGTCGACGGGAATCAACGAGCACTGTTGTAACGCCATCCGCCGTGCGTATGCAAACGAACGCAGCATGCCCGCCACGTCGGTGAGCGGCGAGCGTCGGCGTCGCTGTTCGGCCTCGCCCTGATCGGGCGGCCCCTCGAAGTCGGTGATCACGAAATCGTTGCGCCGGAGCAGCACCTGCCGCAGGTGGTAGTCGCCATGGATGCGGATCTTCAGGCCGTGCGGCACGCGCGCGTCGCGCGCCTTGAGGCCGCGCAGCAGCGCGGTGCGGCGCGCGAGCAGCGCGGCCGCATCGGCGGCGGCTGCCGCGGGCAGCCGGGCGATGTGCCGCGCGAGCAGGCGCAGCGCAGCGGTCGCCGCAGCGCGGGCGCTGCGGCGCCACTCGCCGAGGTCGGCGGCCGAGATGGGCTGCGGCGCGAGCGCCGGCTCGCTGGCGGCGGCGAGCGCGCCGTGCAGCTGCGCCGTGCGGGTCGCCAGGGTGGTGACGAGCGCCAGGTACAGGCCGTGCACGTCCGCCGGCAGCGGCGCGCGGGTCACGCGCTCCTCGAGAAAGCGCGCCAGGTAGTTGACCGTGTAGTCCCAGCCATCGCCCTGGTTGGGAACGAATGCGTGCAGCAAGGCCAGCGTGCACGCCTCGCCGTCCGCCGGCTGGTACTCGAGGTAGCCGGCGAGCGGCGCGCTGTTGGGAAAGCGGGCCACCTCGGTGAGATAGCGGCCGATCTCCACTCCGGGGTTGGTGCCGGGGCGCAGCCGCCGGCAGATCTTGAGGAAGAAGGCATCGCCGAGGCGCACGGTGGTGTTGGCGCCCTGCGCGCCCGCCGGAACCACCGGCGCTTCGGCGCTGTAGCCGCTGTGCAGCCGCACGTACGCGGCGGTTGCCGCAGCGCGCAGTCGGGCGCGCGCGGTGGGCAGCTCGCGCTGCGCGCCGATCGCCTCGACGAGCGTGCGGCAGAAATCCTCGTCCGCGGCGGCGTCCGCGAGCACGCCGGTGGCGGCGTGCTGGCGTACGCGCGCGAGCGCCGCCGGCAGCAGCCGGCGGTAGCGGGCCTCCTCGCTGTCCTCGAGCGCGATCGCGAGCGGCACGAAGTAGCGGCCGGCCTGCGCGCCGCTGCGGATCTCGAAGATCGCCACCAGCCAGCGGTCGAGCGGCGTCTGCGGCAGCACCCAGTCGGCGAGCACGGCGCCGCCGACCCCCGCACCACGCGCCGCCGGCGCCGCCGGCAGCGCCGCGGCAGGCGGGGCCGCCCAACGCTGCGTGGCGAGGAACCCCGGGATCACCCGGCCCTCGAGTTGCGCGCGCAGCGCGCCCGCGAGATTCACCCGCCAGGGATCGACACGCTCGGGGAAGAAGCTGCGCCAGCCGTCGATCAGCACCAGGACCGGCAGGTCCTCGCGCGCGCTGCGCTCATCGTGCCAGGGCGGCGCTTCGGCCTCGCGGCTCAGGCGGAACCAGTAGAAGGCGTAGCCGGGCAGGGTCAGCAGGTAGGGCAGCTCGCCGATCGGCGGGAAGGCGGCGCGCCCGAGCAGCTCGATCGGCACGGCGCCCCTGTGCTCGGCCAGATCGAGCTCGACCGGCTGCGCCGAGCGCGCCAGGTTGGCGACGCACAGGATGGTGTCGGCGCCGAACTGGCGCAGGTAGACCAGCACGCGGCGGTTGCCGGGGCGGATGAAGCGCAGCGTGCCGCGGCCGAAGGCCTGCGAGCTGCGCCGCACCTGCAGCATGCGCTTCATCCAGTTCAGCAGCGAGGAGCGGTCGCGCATCTGCGCTTCGACGTTCACCGCCTGGTAGCCGTACACCGGGTCCATGATGGGCGGCAGGTACAGCCGCTGCGGGTCGGCGCGCGAGAAGCCGGCGTTGCGGTCCGGGCTCCACTGCATCGGCGTGCGCAGGCCATTGCGGTCGCCGAGAAAGACATTGTCGCCCATGCCGATCTCGTCGCCGTAGTAGATGATCGGCGAGCCCGGCATGGACAGCAGCAGGCTGTTCATGAGCTTGATGCGCTCGAGGTCGTTGTCGAGCAGCGGCGCGAGGCGGCGGCGGATGCCGAGGTTGAGCCGCGCGCGCGGGTCGGCGGCGTACGACTGGTACATGTAGTCGCGCTCGCGGCTGGTCACCATTTCGAGCGTCAGCTCGTCGTGATTGCGCAGGAAGACGGCCCACTGGCAGGTGTCGGGAATGTCCGGCGTCTGCTCCATGATCTCCACGATCGGGTGGCGGTCCTCCTGCGCGATGGCCATGTACATGCGCGGCATGAGCGGGAAGTGGTAGGCCATCTGGCACTCGTCGCGACCGTCGCCGAAGTAGTCGCGCACGTCCTCCGGCCACTGGTTGGCTTCCGCCAGCAGCAGCGCCGCCGGGTAGCGGCTGGCGATGGCGCGGCGGATGATGCGGATGATCTCGTGCGTCTCGCGCAGGTTCTCGTTGTTGGTGCCCTCGCGCTCCACCAGGTACGGTATGGCATCCAGGCGAAAGCCGTCCACGCCGTAGCGCAGCCAGAAGTCCATGACGCGCAGCATGGCGCGCAGCACGTGCGGGTTGTCGAAATTCAGGTCCGGCTGGTGACTGAAGAAGCGGTGCCAGTAGTAGGCCTGCGCCTCGCTGTCCCACCCCCAGTTGGAATTCTCGCTATCGCGGAACACGATGCGCGTGCCCGCGTAGCGCTGCGGGCTGTCGCTCCACACGTAGTAGTTGCGCTTCGGCGATTGCGCCGGCGCGCGCCGCGCCGCCTGGAACCAGGGGTGGGCGTCGGAGGTGTGATTGAGCACCAGCTCGGTGATCACGCGCAGATTGCGCTTGTGCGCCTCGCGCACGAAGGTGCGGAACTCGGCACGCGTTCCGTACTGCGGATGGATGTTGTGATAGTCGGCGATGTCGTAACCGTCGTCGCGCCCGGGCGAGGGATAGAAGGGCAGCAGCCAGATGGTGTTGACGCCCAGGTCCTGGATGTACTCGAGCTTGCGCGTCAGCCCGGCGAAGTCGCCGCAGCCGTCGTCGTTGGCGTCGAAGAAGGCGCGCACGTGCACTTCGTAGATCACGGCGTCCTTGAACCAGAGCGGATCGCCCGATGGGTGCCTGCGTCGTGCCTGCATGCGCCGCCCTGTCACTCCGCGCTCAGCACCACGATGGCGAGCGGCGGTAGCCGCACGCTCAGCGAGTACGCCTGCCCGTGCGCGCCGCGCGCCTCGGCCTGCACCGCGCCGAGGTTGCCCTGGCCGCTGCCGCCGTAGTCGGCCGCGTCGCTGTTGAGGCGCTCGCGCCAGCGGCCGGCGCGCGGCACGCCGATGCGGTAGGAGTCGCGCGGCACGGGCGTGAAGTTGCAGGCCACCAGCACCGCGGCTCCCGAGCCCGCCAGGCGCAGGAACGAGATCACGCTCACGTCGGCGTCGTCGCAGTCGATCCACTGGAAGCCGTCCGCGCTGAAGTCGAGCTCGTGCAGCGCCGGCGTGGTGCGGTAGAGCCGGTTCAGGTCGCGCACCCAGCGCTGCACGCCGGCGTGCAGCGGGTACTCGAGCACGTGCCACTCGAGACTCTCCTCGTGCTGCCACTCGCGCCGCTGGCCGAACTCCCCGCCCATGAACAGCAGCTTCTTGCCGGGGTGGGTCCACATGTAGCCGAACAGCAGCCGCAAGCTGGCGAACTGCTGCCACTCGTCGCCGGGCATCTTGCCGATCAGCGAGCCCTTGCCGTGCACCACCTCGTCGTGCGAGAGCGGCAGCACGAAGTTCTCGCTGAAGGCGTACCAGATGCTGAAGGTGAGGCGGCTGTGGTGGTACTTGCG
>Ga0187783_10001699_pt1 | contig 16290 bp, 13 predicted proteins | sample 1015_SJ02_MP02_2_FD_132471 | JGI IMG/M metagenome (GOLD analysis project Ga0187783, IMG submission 132471) | Tropical peat soil microbial communities from peatlands in Department of Meta, Colombia - 1015_SJ02_MP02_20_MG | ecosystem: Environmental > Terrestrial > Soil > Wetlands > Peat | place... | reverse complement strand
TCAGGAGTGCGGTGGTGAAGTTCGGCGGGATGAGAACAGTGGCGTAGGCGTCGTCGCTGTCCATCGTCTGCTTCGCCACCGTGAGGTCTGAAGTCATGATCTTCAGGTGGCTCGACACCACGTGACTTGCAGTCAAGCCTGTCTGTACCTGGCGACCGATGTTGATGGTTTGCGCTCCAACCATTGCTCCGGCGTCCTCGTTTACGACGATCACTGGCAGATCGTGCAGATGAGCGATGGGATCGACGACCGACGAGATATAGAACACCGTGATCAACCCGACCAGGACCGCGGCTAGAAGCCCTGTCACCACCCACAGCCGTGGAACACGAAGGACCATGAGAGCGCGTATGGGATACGCGTCGGCCTTTGCTGGCGCACCGCCCTCGTTGGAAGCTAAAGGCTTCGGGGTGCTCACGGCATTCCACAGCCCCGCTCGAGATCCAATCGAGACACTCCTACTCTGTCGAGCCGCTCCTACTATGTCGGGCCACTGTCCACCCCCACACGACCTCCGGCGGAACCCTCATCCAAACTGGGCCTCTTGGTTTCTATACCCCGCCGACGGAAGAAGCACACAGACGTGAACCGGCGCCCAGGTCACCATTGTCGCCATGAACAAAATTGTCCAGATCCTGGCTGCGCTTTACGCCCGTTGAACTCCCTGGTCTGATCCTGGGCATTCAGGCGTAGAGCGGACACCAAGGCGGACCCTTGTTTGACGGCGTTCTCACGAATCGTGGAGCCCTCATGGGTCAACCACTCATTTCTGCGCGAGATAGGTAGCGGTCCAGGGCGAGGACGCAGCGCAGGGCGCGAGGAAAGTCCCTAAGGCGTCACTGCGCCTCGAGCTCGATTAAGGCCAGTTGCACCGCGCGTCACGTCTCACATTTCATGCGTCCCGTACGATAGTCCAGTGGAACAGGGTCGAAAGACCTTACTGCAGCAAGGTCTCACCCTCTAAGGGTGGCGTGTGGCGGCGATGACCTGTAGCGGACGCGACGTGTGAGGGATTCATAGGGGGAATTGGGCGCAAGCGTCGAGGAGTGTGGCGCGTGAAGCGAGAGGGTGGTAGGCCCAAGGAAGATGGACCAAACGCTCAATGTTTCCGTCCTTTTGGTTGTCGCTTGTTGTGTGGTCCTCTGGGGGCTCTTATCAGCCCGCCTTGAGCGCTGGCAGATCACGGCCCCCATCGCATTTGTGTTCCTGGGTCTGGTGGTCACACACGGTCCTGTAGTTCTGGTTCATCTTCGACTCCACTCGTCGACGATCCGCTCCCTTGCGGAGATCACGCTGGCCCTCGTGCTCTTCGCCGATGCGTCAAGAGTGAACGCACGGGCGCTCGGCGGCGACCTCGGGATTCCCGTACGTCTCCTGGGAATCGGCCTTCCGCTCACGATTGGGGCCGGCGCGGTGCTCGCCTTTGGTCTGTTTTCCTCGAGCGGAATCTGGGTCGCCGCAACCATTGGTGCGATCGTTGCCCCCACCGACGCGGCACTTGGCGCAACAATCATTTCTGATGAGCGGGTGCCGAGCCGAGTTCGTCGGATACTCAACGTCGAGAGCGGCCTCAACGACGGCATCGCCACCCCATTTGTGAACCTGTTCCTGGCAGGTGCGCTCGCCACCGAGGCAATAAATTCGAGCGGAGTCTCAAAGGCTGCAGTCGACCTTATCGGTGGAGCTGCGTTAGGTGCCGGAAGCGGCCTGGTCGGCGCGCTGCTACTCGCGCTTGCAATGCGCAGTGGGTGGAGCGCCGACGGCTTCCGACCACTGGTTGTTTTCGCCCTTGCAGTTGTGGCTTACAGCGTGGCCGTGGTTCTGGATGTGAACGGGTTCGTCGCTGCGTTCGTGGCCGGCCTCGCGTTCGGGACGGTTCTAGGAACCCACGAGGAAGAATTGCGGGGATTCACAGAGGAGACGGGAACCCTGCTGTCGCTGTTGGTCTGGTTCTCCTTCGGCGCTGTCATGCTCGAGCCCGGGCTGGCGGCCGCTACATGGCGCGATCTCGTGTTTGCGATATTGGCCCTGACCGTGGTGCGAATGGTGCCGGTAGCGATCGCCCTGGCCGGTTCTGGCTTTGACCGGGCAACCGTGGCGTTTATCGGATGGTTCGGGCCACGTGGCTTGGCCTCCGTGGTCTTCGGTCTTCTTGCAGTCGACAGCCTGGCGCAGGCCGAGGCAAAGGTCGTTCTCGGCGTTGTCGTCGTGACCGTTGCATTGAGCGTCTTAGCCCATGGAATCAGTTCGTCGCCCCTCGCCGGTCGTTACGGTGCACACGCCGATTCGCTGCGAAGAGAGCGACCCGAACATCACGTGACGCCCAGGCTCTCCGTCAGGAAGCTCAAGGTCGGCCACCGTCCTTTGGAGAGAGCGCCTCGGAGGCGGCGCTCAAGCTGAGTGCACCTCGAAAGCAAGTACGAGATCGCTTATGCCGCGGAAAATGGCATAGAAGCCGACCCAAAGGATGAGCAGCGTCGCTCGCGCAGCAATGTACTGCTGTGAAGCCCAGAATCCGAGCCCGACTTCCAGGATTCCGGTGACAAGACCGAGCCACCACAAGCGGTTTACCGGTTGAGCCGTCGCGGAGTAGGCGATGTCAAAACCGCCGTTCAGGATTAGCAGAAATCCGAATGCAGCGGCGAGAGACCAAAAGGCGTCATAGGGACTTACGAACGACCATATGGCTCCGCCGATGAACAGCACGCCAAGAATGATCCGCAACACGGCCCATCCACCGCCTTGGAGTGCCGCAGCCGCGAATTGATAGACGGCAGAAAAGAGGAAGACCGCTCCGAGAAGCAGGCCGATCGTGGCGACCGAGCTTATGTCAAACCGCAGAACGATCGCGGCAATAATGAGCCAGACGAGTCCCATCAGCAGAAAAGCCCACCAGCGCCGTGAAAGTTGTGAAGAGAATTTGTTTATTTCAGAGTGCAAAACCATCGATTATCCTTCCGGGTTGAACGACACCTACTGGACTATTGACCTGAGGTCGCCTGGAACCGTGGGCGAGTGAGGGCTGCGGAGGTTGTCGCCGTCACCGAGCCGTAGGCCAAGTGAGCGCTGAAATCTTTGACGAGGGTGCGGGCGTCGTACTTCCAGATCGGCTTGTACACCTTGATCAAGGGCAAGATGACGTAACTCACCAACCAGGCAGTAGGGCCGAGCAATGCGCTCAACACCCAGCGGTGGTGCTCCGAACGGCGACTCAGCAAACCGAATTGGACGCCCCAGGCAAGGCCGGTCGTCCAATGCACGATGTTCGTCAACGGCCGAGCCCAAGAGTCGCCGATCTCATGTCCTGTCACCTTCTCGACGAGCCTTCGCCCGACTTGCCCGGGGTCCGAGGCGTCCTCCCATTTGTGGACGCTCTGGCTCGTTTCCCATGCCGCCAGGCCTTGCTTACCGCCACTGCGTCGAAATCGCGTAAACCAGACTAGGTCCATTACAGCCGTGCCCACAGCTCCGGCGATCGCACCTCGGATCCCTGTCCTGAATGCTCCGTTCCGGCGCTTTCTCATCTGATTCTCGGTTTCTCCCACATGTCAGTTCTTGCCTTCCGAATCGCCGGTGTGAACCTCGGTCCGGCTCAACTGACCTCTCTGATTGTCTAATTCCCTGATTCTTCTAGGAGAACGCTCGCGCCCTGGCTCCTGCTACGCACCAGGGATATCCCCCGGTTGGTTCCCTGGTCGTGTGTCCTAACGCTGCGTGGCCACCACCCGACGAGGAACGGAAACCTCGGCCCGAGCGAGGAATGGAATCCTCCGTTCGAACGAGGAAAGTGATTAACAACTGCGCGATAGGGGTCTTGACGGTTACGGGTAACACCGGCACGGTCGTAGACCGGCCGAACTCCGTGATCGGTTCCGCAGACCTGCAGTGACTCGAGGGCCTCGTGGTATCAGGCTCGGAGCGGCTGCGCTACGTCATCTTGGCGGAACCGCGTGACCCAGTCGGCTGAGAGCTCGTCGGCCTGGCGCGTCATGCGGCCTCTTTCACCTTCGGGCTCCGGCGGGTCGATGCCGAGCGCGTCGAGCAACCGGCCGACAGTGGCAGCGCGGGAGTCTACGAATTCCTCGTAGATGACGCGGATCGGCTCTCGTCCGGTGGCGTGGAACCAGTCCTCCCAGCGGGCATCCCAGCGGTGCAGCTCGTCGATGAGAAACTTCAAGGCCCGGTAGTCGTACTTGGCATGGTGTTGATCGTCACTCGCGTCCGTTTCGACACGCCACTGCTGTGTCTGAATTGCCCGCCACAGCGACACGGCTTGTGCAACCTTGTCGCGGCGCCGGACGAACACGATGCGGAGATTCGGGAACACCTCGTCGAGTGCCTGGTTGAGCCAAAGGGACTCTAGACCTGGCAGCTCCGCGATGCGCGCCCGAAAGTCGTCGAAGTAGTTCCACATCATCTTTGCGCCGAACACTCCGTTCCGCGTCGTGCCACGGCGAAGGATGTAATCGAACCAACCTTCGAATTCCCCCGGCGTCTCGTGTCTGCCTGGGACGAAGGGTGCGAGCCGCGCTGCGATGTCGAAGTATGTGGGGTCTTCGAAATATTGCCTCGGCTGGCGGGGTAGCCCCGTCGAGCGGAGAGCTTCGAAGTACTCGTCGGGTACCCCGGCCACCTCGGTCCCTTTGAGCAGCTCGCACAACAGCGTGCTCCCGCTGCGTTGTGTCGCGCAGACCAGATAGGAGATTCCCTCAACGCGGGGATGAGGACGGTTCAATGTTTCTCCAAAAGGCCGGGAGACTTCGGATAGACGCTTAGTATGCACGCCCATGGCGCCGCCGAACATCCTTTACCTGCATTCCCACGACACCGGCCGGTACGTCCAGCCTTACGGCTACCCGGTCCCGACCCCGAACGTCCAACACTTGGCCGACCAGGGCGTGCTGTTCCGCCAGGCGTTCTGTGCCGCCCCGGTGTGCTCGGGCTCGCGGGCAGCTCTGCTCACGGGTCAGTCCACCCATGCGACCGGAATGCTAGGGCTCGCCCATCGGGGTTACCGCCTCACCCATCCGGAACGTCACCTGGTGCACGTCCTGGGCGCGGCCGGATATTGGTCGGGGCTGGTCGGGGAGCAGCATCTTTCGAGCGACCCGGGTGATCTCGGTTACGACCATGTCGAGGAATTGCACACGACGAGGGTCAGGGACGTGGCGCCTGCGGCGAGTCGCCTGATCGCAGAGCGCGCCGGCTGTGAGGAGCCGTTCTTCTTATCGGTCGGGTTCTTCGAGACACACCGGGAGTTCTTCGAGCCCTCGTCAGTACGTGACGCCCTGTATTCGCGCGCCCCCGAGAACGTGGTCGATTCGGCCATGACGCGGCGTGACATGGCGTCGTTCAAAGCGAGCGCCCGCTCTCTCGACCAGGGGGTGGGAGCAGTGCTCGAGGCCCTGGAAGAACATTCCCTCGTGGACAACACGCTCGTGTTCATGACGACGGACCACGGCCTCGCCTTTCCCGACGCCAAGGCGACGATGTACGACAGAGGTATCGGGGTGTTGCTGCTCATGCGGGGACCCGGAGGGTTCGCCGGCGGCCGGGTGAACGACGCGTTGGTGAGCCATCTCGATATCTATCCGACCGTCTGCGACGTCGCGGGGATCGAACACCCGGATTGGCTCGAGGGCACCTCGTTGCTGCCTCTGGTCCGCGGCGAGGTAAACGAGATCCGGTCCGAGGTGTTCGCTGAAGTCACGTATCACGCCGCCTACGAGCCGCAACGAGCCGTGCGCACGTCTCGCTACAAGTACGTGAAGCGGTTCGACGAGGATCATCCGGGACGAGTGATCGCGAACCTCGACGACGGTCTTACAAAGGAATTCCTCCTCCAAGCGGGATGGGCTTCGGTCAACCCCCCGATGGAAGCGTTGTACGACCTGTGGCTCGACCCCGATGAGGGGACCAATCGCATCGACGACCCGGCGCTGGCGGATGTGCTGGTCGGACTCAAAAGACGCCTCCACGATTGGATGGTCCGCACCGCAGATCCGCTGCTCGACGGGCCCGTTGCCCCCGCCGAAGGAACGTTTTACAACACCGTCGACCAGCTGTCGGCCAACGACCCGACGACGCCGCCGAACGAGAAGGTCCTGGACCGCACCTGATCGGCCTCAGCCGGGAACACTCTGGGGAGCTTCGTCCTTCATCTGCTTAGAGATTGCGACCAGGGCGTCGTAGCGAGTCCTTATGTCCGCAAGATCGTTTATCTCGTGGACGGTTTCTTCGGCCTTTCGAACGATCATTTCTGCTTGGCGCAGCAGGATTGCTCGTTGAAAGGGTTTGACCGTGTACTCCATTATCCGAGTCAGCGAGTCGAGCAGACGAATGATGACTGCCGGCATGCCCCCGGCCGCCTGCCGGACCTTGTCGAATGTTCGGTTGACCATCCTGTTGTAGCTCGTGTCGGCCTCGATGAGCCTGATGCGGCCGTACTGGTCGCGGTAGACGCCCTCGTTCAAAGCCCTTCCAGATATTCGGCAGAGCCCGGCACTTAGCCAATCGATGCAGGTGAGTGCTGTGAATGTGTCGTTGACAGCAGGGGAGAGCGCGCGGATCGCGATCTCGACCAGTTGATCGATGGCGAAGACCGGATCCTGATTGAGCGTCCGGTGAGGTCCCGTCAAGTGGGCGCTTGCAAGAGCACGGCCCGCCTGCTCCGCGGCACCGCCCGGCCACACCGTGGCAAGAGGCCGTCCGGCGACGACAAAGTGTCCAGGTCGATGCGTGAGGCGGATGACCGCGTCGAGCTTCGAGGCAATCGCTACGAGCTCGCCGTAAGCGACGTATTGGAGGTATCCGTCGGTCACGGCCGCAACAGGTGCCCCTCTTTCGTCCAACAGCCTTACGAGGTCGCTTTCACTTCGTCCGGCTTCGGGCGGGTCCGAGCGGCCAGGGGTCTCGATGGGGAATTCCGTGTCAATGGCGGTGAACAGATCGTCGGCAATCCTGGCGATGACTTCGGGAAGCTGAATCGATTTCGCAATGTGGTGGATGAAGTAGATCAGGACGCCAAGATCGACGAGCAGGAGAGCCTCAGAAGTTGTAATTGACAAGTGGGGAACGAACACGGCCGTGCGCGTGGACGTAATGAACCCGAGTGTCAGCACGGAATAGACGAAGGTGCCAACGAACACCCCGAGGGTCATCTGATTGCCAACGTCCCGGATGAAGAACCGCATCATGCGGGGGCCGAATTGTTGCGACGCGAGGGTGAGCGCCAGGATCGTTATCGAGAAGACCACGCCGATCACCGTCAGGACTGCGGCCGCGATCGCAGTGAGCACTTCCCTTCCGGCGTCTGCGCTGCCGGTGTTGATCCAGAACGGAAGCGTGAGTCGATGGTGAAATGCGGCTAGGTCTATGGAGATGGTGACGGCGAACAGAGCGCCGGCAGCCAGCACCATCAGACCGGGGACGAGCCAGAACGTCGTCCGCAAGGCTTCGGCCCTCCAACCTGGAAGCCTGCGGCGCGAGACGGCCCTTACAACCCTGGGTTCGAGTTGGGATGCAGTCTGTTCTGTCATGGCATCGTGGAAGATGAAGTCGCCGACCAGTCTTCCCGGCACACCCAACGAACGAAACTCAGCATAACCCCGGTCCGGCTAGCGACGCAGCGACAGGCCATCGTCTCGGGGTTCTCGGGAGCGATTTTTGATGGGAGAACGGCTATCTGCCGGCTCTCGGGCTGTGGTGGGACCGTTCTGGTGGACTGTGGTGGTCACCGTGCTGGGACTGTGGTGGGACCAGGATCTCCTACGGGCGCGAAGCGCTCGACGAAGTCCCAATGTTGGTGCGTAGCCCTAGAGAAGCGTTGGCGCGGGACGGCGAAGGCTGTCGAGTGGCGAAACGTATCAACCAAAGGGAAAACGGATGGAGTTCTTGGTGGAATTCGACATCGAGGTGCCGGCGGGGACGACGGAGGCTGAGGTAGACGAGCGCGAGCAGGCCGAAGCTTCGGCCGCGGCGACGCTCGTGGACAAAGGACATCTCTTGCGCGTATGGAAGCGGCCGCTTCCAAACTGGGAGAGCAGGGCTCTCGGCCTCTACAGCGCCGGCAGCGAATCGGAGCTCGAGACTGTTCTCGACGCCTTGCCGTTGCACGACTGGATGACGATCAAAGTCACTCCCCTCGAACCGCATCCGAACGATCCGCTGACAAAGCAAGGAGCTTCCCGTCATCGCGACGGGCGAAAGGGCGCACCGCTACCTCACCCGACTCTCACCTTGGTGTACCGCCTCGACGCCACTCTGGGCGAACCTCTCGACCTCGGCGATACGGCCCAAGGGCGGCTTCGCATCGTGCCCCAGACGGGAGGCACGTTCACCGGGTCCGAGATAAACGGACAACTCGTGCCCGGCGCGAGCGCAGACTGGCAGACGATTCTGCCGGACGGAACCACCCTCGCCGACATGCGATACACGCTTCGCACCAATGAAGGTGCACTGCTCTATGTTCAATCGCGAGGTGTTCGTCACGGAAGCAAAGAGGTTCTTGCTCGGCTTGGGCGAGGTGAGGCGGTCGACGCCAGCGAATACACCTTCAGAACGTCGACTCGCATCAGCACTGCCGGACCGGGGCTCGATTGGTTGAACAAAGGTGTGTTCATAAGCGTGGGCGGGCGTCAGCCTGCGGGAGTGATCTACGAGACCTATCTCGTAGGATGAGGGAGCACGATCACCACAAGGTTGGGCTCCCCGTTCGTGTGTCCAAGCGCAGGAGCAAAGAATGCTCCGACTTCAGCTTTCGGGTTAGCCCGAAAGGACGTAAAAATGACTGATTCCTCTGTCGTGCCCGGTGTCCCTCCGAGTGGCACTGGTTGTGTCGAGTGTCTCGAGAGCGGTGGCTGGTGGCTACACCTCCGGCGCTGTGCGGAATGCGGACACATCGGTTGTTGCGATAATTCGCCCAGCCAACACGCGACGGCACACGCAAAGTCTTCGGAACATCCCGTCATCTGCAGCTTCGAGCCGGGCGAGGACTGGTTCTGGGACTACCGGTCAAACGAGTACATGGACGGTCCTGAGTTGGCACCTCCACAACACCATCCATCGGACCAGCCGGTTCCCGGACCTGCCGGCAAGGTCCCGGCGGACTGGCAGATGCATCTCCACTGAACGACCGACGCTGAAACGCTCCCGGGATCGATCCGTCGGAGTCGCGAAACGCGAACAAGCTCGGACGTCCAATTTCTTCGACATCGCGCCCTTTAGCGCACGGGAGATGAGATCCTCGGTGGTAGGGCGAGGCCGTCGTTTCCGGCCGACCAGGGTCACAGATCCGGTCGGGACGTTACGAAACGACCGATCTCGTGGACCTGGGGGGACCGTTTGCCGAACGTCGGCGGTACGCACGCGATCGCGGAGCTTCTTGACCTGACACTCGGTCAGGCTCAGGTCTTGACGCGATCGATCGACTTTCCTGCGCCTCTCGCGACGATGGGGGGCAGCAAGATCTGGGACCTGGAGGAAGTGAGGGCCTGGGCCGGTTTAGAGGTTTACGAGGATCGCTGACCCGGCCGGACGTTCGAGATCACGTATCGAACAACACGGGCAACGCTGCCGGGGCGCGGAAAATAAGGCCCGTGATGTGGACGTCGTGTGCCTCTGGATCGAGACGAAGCGCAGGCAGCCGATCAAGAAGGGCGTTGAGCAACGCGGAGGTCTCCATTCGCGCCAGGTGCAGTCCCAGGCACATATGCGGTCCGTATGCGAAAGCCAGGTGTGGTTTCGCCGCGCGGAAGATGTCGAACCGCTCGGGGTGCTCCCAGCGGGTCTCGTCATGGTTGGCAGCTCCTATGCAAGCGGTGATGGACGACCCGGCGGGGATTTTCGTACCTTCGAGATCGGTGTCCTTCACACATGTGCGCCCCGTCATCGTCAGAGGTGGTTCCCAACGAAGACCCTCCTCGATGGCCTGAGGTATGAGCCCTCGATCGCCTTCGATGGCAGCCCACTGATCGCGATCGGACAGCAGACCGAAGACGAGGTTGCTCGAAGAACGGTATGTCGTCTCCGCTCCAGCCGGAAGAAGCAAACGCAAGAAGGCGACGATCTCGTCGTCGGTCAGACGTTGTCCGTCGAGCTCGGCGTGGGCGAGCACGCTGATCATGTCCTCCGCCGGTCGTTCACGACGTTCCTGAACGATTTCAGACAGATACTCACCTAGTTTCTGTGACGCGTTGATGCCCCGTTCAATATCGCTCACGATTAAGAGAAGCTCCACTGCCAGGCGGTGGAATGTCGGTAGATCGTCTGCCGGAAGGCCCAACAGAGCGGCGATAACTTCCAAAGGGAACGAGAAGGTGAGCTCTCGTACTAGATCAGCCGAACCTCGTTCGACCATGTCATCGATGTGCCCGTCGATGATAGGTCTCACGAGCTCTCCTTCCCATCGTGCCATCGCCGCACGACTGAAAGCCTGTTGAATGAGCCCCCTGTATGCGCGGTGTTCGGGCTCGTCCATGTTCAGGATCGTGTGGCCCATGACGAGCTCCATGCCCTCGTTCTCGGCGGTTCGTGACGAGAAAACTGACGCGTCGCGGTAGACGCGTTCCACTGCCGCGTGGCTGAACGCTGTGAATACCTCTTGTCGACTCTCGAATCCATACGACTCGAGCGATTGGAACTCCGAGCCGAGCCCGACCAACGCCGTCATGTCGCCCCTTTGCACGGGTGCCTCTCGCCGAAGCTCTGCAAAGCGCGGATAAGGAGTACGCACCACACCCGCTCCATGTGAACGGTCGAAAGCTTCGAATGGATCGGACTCGTCACTACCAGGAAGCGGGCCGGAGGCCCGGTCGGGAGGCTGTTCCGAAATCGCCATCACGCAACTCCTCGGATAGGACTGTGGATCACTGTATCCAGCGTCAGAGCGGTGGACGCTGAGTGACATTTTGCCGATCGGACGCTCTTCGACGCTCCTTGCACATACTTCCTGGTTACGGGCGCGTTTTGGTAGAGAACTCATAATTCTGTGAGCCTCCGGCTGCTGGGGTCACGGGTATGGTCCGCCAAACACGCTGCGTGGCGAAATGGAAACAGCTCGAAGTTTGTGGCTAGCGTCGCAGGCGCCGTGTTCCAAGGCCGTCGAGCTCTTCCCTCTGGCCAAGTCGCGTCTCCGAAGCTTCTGAGAACGCGTCATGGCGCGTTGACCGTCGCTTTTGGTCTCTGCGCGGCCGGAACTCTCGTCTTCGCATTGCAGGCGGCCAGCGCCGGAGCATCGCCGTCACCTTCTGCGCTGTCGGTCGAAGCGGGATCAATCGACGCGAAGATCGTTAGCACCGCAAACCAATTGGACGTTCTGGCCACCCAGACCACGGAAGCCGACGCGCGACTCGAGTCAGCGGACAATGCATTGGTTGCAGATGAAAACGAGCTTGCTCAGGTCAAGACACGTTTGAGCGATGCTCGGGCGGCGCTACGCAAGATCGCACTCAGCGAGTACATGCAGGCTGGGAATATCGCAATGATCGGCGGCCCTTGGAGCTCTCCGGCGAAGGCCGCTTCCTCGCAGGCTTACGAGCAGATCGCGTCCGACAACCAGTCGACGGCCATAGACAGCTTCGTCAAGGACGAGAACATCGTTGCAAACGAAGAGGTGCAGGTTCGTACAACTCGCGCGTATGCGGAAGACACTTACACAACCCTGGAACACGAACATGCTGTTCTCGAGAGCCGGATTGCAGACGAGCAGTCGATGTTGAACACCGTGAAACAACAAGAGGCCGAATCCGTTCCGAGCGCCTCGCAGGGCGAGGGCGCGCCTGTCGCCGTCACTTTCATCCAAGTGGCCAAATCGCCCCCAGCCCCCTCGCAAGCGACCGGCGCCCAGTCCACTACGACCTCGTCGTCGCTCGTGTCACCTCCGTCGAGTCTTCCGCCGTCGACGTCCTCGTCTGCTTCTTCGTCCTTGCAGGAGGATTTGGCCCGCTTGCGACAGTGCGAGTCCGGCGACAACTATCAGGCGAATACAGGAAACGGGTACTACGGCGCTTACCAGTTCTCACTGGCGACTTGGAACGGGCTCGGTTATTCCGGATTGCCCAGCGCGGCACCTCCGCCCACCCAGGACCAAGCGGCAATCACGTTGGAGGAGACGAGTGGTTGGGGTCAGTGGCCCGTGTGTGCGGCGATCCTCGGATTGACCTGAAGTCCTTCGGTGTTTGAACCTAACCCTATGGTACCGAGCTGTTTGAACCTGGCCTGACGGGGTTCAGGAGAATTGCTGTAGCCACTCAGAAGTAGCTGCCAGCAACTCGTCGGTCATCGCGACGAGGTTCTCATAGGGCATGCACCCGGCGGTCGGGTCGGCGAACATCGCTTCGAGCGTCTTCTTTCGACTGCCGGTGACTGCAGCCTCGACTGTCAGCTCCTGGGACGAGACGACGCGGCGTAGGTGCTCACCCAGAACCGAAGGCACCTCAACGCTGTCGCGGGGGAGGACACCTCCGGACCCGGAGACCCCCATGCATTCGACAACCGCTCCTTCGGGAAGGTTGATCACCTGGCCCTGGTTGGGCAAATTCATGGGGAGCGCCCGGTCCTCGCCTGAAATCTGCCCTTCGATCAACGATGCGACCAGCTCCCCCGAGGGTGCTCTCGGAATCTTATCCGCGTCCATGAGCCAGGCCACGTTGGCGTTGTCCTTGGCCTTGTCGGAACGATGACCGCGCATTCCGTAGTGATGGACCCCCCAATCCCGGCCAAAGTCCGAGGACGCCGTCACAAAGCCCGGGAAGAATTCAGCTACGTGAGTGTCCGACGACGCAGGCAAGGCACCGAAACGGCGGAACAATTCAAGCTTTACCTTCAGGTTCTGGAGAACGTCAGCCTTCTGCCAGGGTCCCCCGGGGTTTGTTTGGTGCCAGTGCATCTGATCCGGTAGCGGGTCGAGCCATATCGGCCCCGAAAGATCGAGGTTTCCTTCCATCGCGTCGCGAAGCATCTCGAAGCCGTCGCGACCGCCTATGCGAAGAGAGGTAGCGATGGGGAGATGGTTCACCCCGGCGATAACGGGGTCCACCTCGTGCATGGCGGAGTCGAACAGCAGGCTCATCGCGAGTTGCAGCCCGACCACTTCGTTGCACAGGCCCACGACACGGATCGAGGTTTCCTTGCTCACCGATCTGCACAAGGCGGTGAGCGGGTTCGTGACATTGATCAACAGAGCGTCGGGACAGCGCTTCTCCATGACGCGTGCGATGTCCAGCAAAGCAGGGATGCTCCGTAGCGAGCGGCTGATCCCACCCGGGCCTACGCTGTCGCCGACGGGTTGGCGCATGCCATAACTGGCCGGGATTTCGATGTCGTGGCGCATGCTCTCGAACCCGCCTACCGAGAAAGCGCTTATCACGTACTCGGCTCCGTCAAGGCCCTCGTCGATGTCGGTCGTCTCACGCACTTGGAGCGGGATGTTCCTACGTTCGGCGATGTGAGCGCCGAGCTTTCCCATCAGAGCGAGAGCGCCAGCGTCGATGTCCTCGAGCGTCACCTCAGCGTCAGCAAGTGATGGGTGGTTCGCGAAGTCCACAAGCAGAGTCGAGCTCCAATGCGTGCTTCCACCACCGACAATTGTGATCCTGGCCCCCATGGGACCGACCGTAATCGTTTTTAGGCTCTCGCGTCGTCCCAGCGTCGTGGCTCGGCGTTTCTTTGTCGGCCCTCGACCGATGAGACAGCTGTCACGGCTCAGACGGGCCAATGGGACGAGGAGTTTTCAGATCGACCCTATGGGAACTATCCACTCGTGATCTGCGCCACCGACCGCCTTCGAGAGTCTCATTCGGCCAGCTCGATTGGTACGACGATCACAGAGATCAGCTCGTCGTCGCGAACGACGTCCAACGCGACCTCGTTACCGATGAGCCGTGACGTCATAAGGGATTGAAGCTTCCCGACGTCCTCGATCTGTGTTCCATCGATCCCGACGATTATGTCTCTCGGTTTCAGTCCAGCTTTGCTGGCGGGCGACCCCTCGACGACCGAGACGATCTGAAGTCCCTGCGACTGCTTCGTGAGACCGGCCACCCGTTTGGAAAGTGGATAGGAGCCTCCACCCACGCCGATGTAAGCCCGACGCACGCGCCCGTCCGCCATGAGCGCGCCGATGATCGTCCGCGTGTACGCGTTGATCGGAACGGCCAGGCCGAGGCCTTGCCCGACGAAAGGTCCCACTACAGCGGTGTTGATACCCACCACCTGTCCCGAGGAATCGGCCAGCGCACCTCCGGAATTTCCAGGGTGAAGCGCGGCGTCGGTTTGTATGACGTTGTCGACGATCCTCATCGCCTTTCCCGTGGCCGTCGGGATCGATCTGCCGAGGGCACTTACGACCCCTGCGCTGACAGAGCCGGCGAAGCCCAGTGGGCTTCCGATCGCGATCACCAGTTGGCCGACCCGAAGTTTGTCAGCGTCTCCCAACAACGCGGAAGGAAGATCTCGTGCGGCTACCCGGACGACGGCGAGATCGGAGAGCTTGTCCGCCCCGACCAACTCGAAGCGCGCGTCAGCTCCCTGGGAGAAGACGGCGCTGCCCGTGCCTCCCTGTTCGACCACGTGGGCGGACGTGAGGAGGAAGCCGTCCGGCGTTATCGAGACCGCAGAGCCTGACCCCGCGCGCCTGCCTTTTTGCTCGACGGTGAGGCTGGCCACGCAGGGAAGCAGCATCTCAGCGACCGAAGTGACGACTCTCGAGTAGGCGTCGAGGGCGTCGTCACCCCGCGACGTGCCGCTTTCTGAACCCTCGCCATGGAGCGAACCCTCGCCAGGGAGCGAACCCTCGCCAGGGACGATCGTCGAGTTTGCCCCCACGTCAATCGCTATCGACATGACTACGCAGTCCCTTCCTGCCCGGCGGTTTCGGTCCCGAGCCCTACGACGATCGACAGCTCCTCGGTTCCTCTCACCACTCCGAGTTCGACCGACCCGCTCGCCCCGGCGGCGTCGACGGCTTCGGAAAGGACGTCGTGGCTCGTCACATTCGAACCCCCCACCGAGACGATCAGATCCCCTTTTCTGATGCCGGCTCGATCAGCGGGCCCGCCGCTTTCGACGCCGCGGACGAGAAGGCCTTCGCGGGGCTCTAGGCCGACCGCTGCGCGAAGCCTCCGTGCCACATGAGTCGGCGCGATCGCGATCCCCAGACGGACACGTTGCGGTGCTTCTCCTCTCGCCAGGGCTGACAACCTGCTCACGAAGGACTCGTCGGCAGGCAGCCCGGCATAGAAGCCCTCGCCGAGGCGGTGGGTGTTGAGCGCGACGACCCGACCGGTCGCGTCGACCAGAGGACCCCCCGAAGAGCCTCGGGCGAGTGGCGCCGTGTGCTCGACGCTGCCCGGGATCCGCCGACCACGTGGGCCGCGGAACTCACGGTCCACCGACGACACGGTGCCTATGGTCACCCGCAGTCCAGAGCCGTGCGGGTTCGCCAGCGCTGCGACGACAGTTCCTACAGGGGGCACGTCCGAGGCCCATTCGACCTGTGGTGCTTCGGCGGTATCTACGCTGATCACAGCTAGATCCGCATCCACGTCCGCAGCCGCCAGATGCCCGGTCGCCGTGCGACCGTCGGAAAAGCGCACGTCGACCTCCTCGGATCGAACGTTGTGTGCGTTGGTGGCCACCAGCGAGGGCCCGATGACCACTCCACACCCGGCTCGACCGACAGACACGACCGACGGGCCCACACGGGCCGATACGTCCTTCACCACAGCGGCAACATCATCAAGAACGGTCACAGACTTCCTCCCTGCTCACTTCGCTCACTTCGAAGGCCATCTCGACCTCCACGCTCGTCCTAACGGTAGGATCTTATATCGACTTGCAACTTGCAAGTTACAGGGAGAGTGGCGATGACGGACTTGTCTCCTGCGCTGGAGCGAGCGGTGGCCACTGTCGGCGACCGCTGGAGCCTTCTCATCGTCGCGGCTCTCATGGACGGGCCGCAGCGGTTCGGTGAGCTGCAGGAGGCGATCCCGGGGCTAGCCCCGAACGTCCTGTCGGCTCGGCTACGACATCTCGAGCGGCACGGGGTCATCGTCTCGAAGCCGTACTCGAAGCGGCCGCTCCGAGTCAGCTACAGCCTGACGGCCAGGGGCGCTGAGCTGGCCGGAGCGATCAGGCTGCTAGTTGCCTGGGAGGCCGGAATGGGAGCGGCAAGCGGGTCCTCGGACGAGGTCGGAGCACCCCTTCACGAGGTCTGCGGCACACCCCTCGAGCCACGTTGGTGGTGCAACACTTGCGGGCGCGCTGCGGATGAGGAGGAGGTCGATGTCTCGT
>Ga0187783_10001698_pt1 | contig 16291 bp, 12 predicted proteins | sample 1015_SJ02_MP02_2_FD_132471 | JGI IMG/M metagenome (GOLD analysis project Ga0187783, IMG submission 132471) | Tropical peat soil microbial communities from peatlands in Department of Meta, Colombia - 1015_SJ02_MP02_20_MG | ecosystem: Environmental > Terrestrial > Soil > Wetlands > Peat | place... | reverse complement strand
CCTGTCCCGGGCATTGAGATGATGCGGAGGGTCAAAGAGCGCTTCGACCCCGAGCACCGGCTCGCCCCCGGTCGTTTCGCCGGTGGGATTTGATGGGCGAGGATTTGACTGATGGGGATGTGATAGGCGGGGATGTGATAGGCGGGGATGTGACGGGCCGGGATTCGACGGGCCGGGAAATGACGGGCCTTGTCATCGACCACGACCAGCCACGGGGCCATTCGAGGCCGCTGAAGCTGACCGTCGCCCAGGAACTGGTGGACGATTGTGTGCATTGCGGGTTCTGTTTGCCTGCCTGCCCCACGTACTTATTGTGGGGCGAGGAAATGGACTCGCCCCGAGGACGGATCCACCTGTTCGACCAGGTGCTCTCGGGCAGCCCCATCGAGGGGGCCCCGGCCAAGCATTTTGACCGCTGCCTGTCCTGCATGGCGTGCGTAAGCGCGTGCCCCTCAGGAGTGCGTTACGGCGAAATAATCGAGATGGCCCGGGAGGAAGTCGAGCAGTCAGGCGACCGGCCGCGGTCGGAACGTTTGGCCCGCTCCGCCATTTTTGCCCTCTTCCCGTACCCTCGCCGACTGCGGGCGGCTCGCGCCGCACTAGCCGTGTCGGAATCAATCGGCCTGCGGGCCGCCCTGCGGCGGCCGAAAGTGGCCGCTCGCATGCCACCGCTGGTGCGGGCCATGGAGTCGGTCGCCCCTGATATCTCGAAGATCGAAGCATTGCCAGCGCAGACGCCGGCGTCCGGGCCTCGCCGGGGGACCGTTGGTTTGTTGGCTGGTTGTGTGCAAAGTGTTTTCTTTTCCCGGACAAATGCGGCGACAGCGCGGATCCTGGCGGCAGAGGGATTCGAAGTCGTAGTGCCGAAGGAGCAAGTGTGTTGCGGGGCGCTGTCCTGGCACGCCGGCCGGCAAAAGGAGGCGGCCCGCCTGGCGAGAAGGACCGTCGCCGCCTTCAAGGCCGCCGGCGTAGAACTCGTCGTCATCAACGCCGCTGGGTGCGGTTCGGCCATGAAGGAGTACTCGCGCCTGCTTTCGGATGATCCCCGCTGCGCCGGCGACGCGGAGTGGCTTACTGCGCGAGCCCGCGACCTGTCTGAACTTCTGGCGTCGGTTGCGCCACGGGCCGAACGCCATCCCGTACCCATGAAAGTCGCATATCACGACGCGTGCCACCTGGCCCACGCCCAGGGCATCAGAGCTCAACCGCGAGCGCTGCTCGAAGCCATCCCGGGGTTGCAGTTGTACGAGATCCCCGACGAGTTCTGTTGCGGTTCTGCCGGGATATACAACCTCGTTCAGCCGGACGCAGCCAGGGAGCTCGGGGACCGCAAGGCCGCCGCCGTAATCGCCTCCGGGGCCGAGCTAGTGGTGACCACCAACCCGGGTTGCCTCATGCAGATCCGCAGCGCCCTGGAGCGCGCCGGTTCCAAAATTGGCACCGCCCACCTGGCCGAAATCCTGGACACCTCGATTACAGGCCGTCCCCGAGCCGGAGGGCCAGTTTGAGCCGACGGCCCATTTTGAGCCCGCATTCTGCCTTGCGTCGCGCAAAAGTGGCGGCAAAAGGCCGATCTGGTGACGATTAAGCACGTACAACATGCTTAATCGTCACCAGATCCGCAAAAATCGACTGCTTTGGAGCACGTGCCCGCGGCCCGAGTACGGTGTTGCGTGTGACTGAGGACGGGCGCCTGCGGAAGTCGGTCGTCGTGACCGGTGCCGCCAACGGGATCGGGAAAGCGATAGTAAAACGGCTCGCCGCGACGGGCTGGGCAGTAGTCAGCGTCGACCGCGACGTGGACGCGCTTCAAGAACAAGAAGGGGCCGGGCAAACGAGCGGGGCCGCAGTAGCTGGTGACGTCCGTGACCGGGAAGTCCTCATCGAGGCCCGGCGCGCCGCTGAAGGGGTCGGGCAGCTGACGGCCTGGGTCAACAACGCCGGCATCGTCCGCCTCGGCCCACTGCACCTCATGTTGCCCGAGGTCATCGACGAGACACTCGACATCGACCTGAGGGCGGTCGTCTTCGGCACCCGGGAGGCGCTGACGTCTTTCCTGGCCAACGGCGTCGGCGGGAGCATCGTCAACATTTCGTCAGTGCACGCACGGGGGTCATTTCCCGGCTATGGCGCCTACGACGCCGCCAAGGGCGGGGTCGAATCGCTAACCCGCTACGTCTGCACCGAGTACGGGCACCTCGGGATCCGCTGCAACGCAATTGCCCCGGGGGCGGTGAACACCAACATTGTCCCGCCGGCCACACCGGACGACCCCTTGGCGGCCTCCTCGGTCCGGGGTGCTGACCTGTCGCCCATGCATCGGGTCAGCGAACCGACCGAGATCGCCGAGGTAGTCGCGTTCCTGGTCGAAGGGCCCTCATTTGCCATCAACGGCCATACGCTGGCAGTCGACAACGGGATGTCGGCGCGGAACTACGCCGTCCAGCCCGATACCGCGGTGGTGTTTGCTGCTGAGCCGTCCAAGCCATAACGCCGACGGCAGGCGACCGCCAGGGCCGCCCGAGCGCTATCGCCATCGCCCATCGCCATACTGCATGGCCCATAAACCTGGGAAATTCGGGACTCAAAATTTCAATAATCGCCCATGGCGGGCGGCACAGTTATGTGCCTACGCCGATTACGAGCCAACCGGCCGAGCTTCCTCGAAGGCGACGCCAGCTTCCCCGAGCAAGTCGTTGCTAATCGTGACGACGTCGCCCGGTTCGACCCACTGGGTCTGGACTACCGAGCCCAGGAGGACCACCTCGCCAGCCCGCAGTGGCTCGCCCCACTCGACGGCCCGGTTAGCCAGCCAACACAACGCGGCCAGTGGCTCCCCCAGGATGTCGACACCCCGACCGCTGGCCACCTCCACGTTGTTGATCCTCAGGCTGCCCGTCACGTCCCGGAGGCGGGCAGGGTCGAACCGCTCGTCCTCGGGCCCGAGCACGGCGGCATAGTGAAAGAAGTCGTCGGCGATCAGGGTCGGCACTCCAAGCGACGGATAATCGGTGTAGCGGTCCTCGACTACCTCGATCGCCGCCATGCAGGCCGCCACCGATGGCGCCATGTCGGCGACGTCGTACGCCCGCTCCCGGCGCGGCAGGTCGCGGGCCAGCCGGACAGCGACCTCGCATTCGACGCCCAGCCGCCGGGGCTTCGGGACCGCGAACAGGTGCGACCCTCGCCATAGCTGGGCCAGGAACATGCCGCCGGCACTGGGCCCGTCGACACCCAGGTAGGTCTGCATCGTCTTGGTCGTGCAGCCGATCTTCCAGCCGGCCCGGACGCCGTAGCCCGCGCTGGTGAGGATGCCATGTAGCGCTTGCTGGACCTCGTAGCCCTCGACCTCATCGCGCGGTCTGAACCCTACGGGCAGGTCCGCCAACATGCCGCCCGAGAGCCGCGACGAGGCCAGTGTGGCGGCGGCCGCACCGATATTCGAGCCTGGTTGCATAGCAACGCGAACCTAGTGCCCGCCCGCGGTGCTGGCCACCGCTCAGACCTAACCGAGGACCGACTGGTTGGCTCTGACGTACTGCCCCGCGGGGCGGGCTGTGGGAGCGGCAACGCCAGCCCGTGACGCCTCCTCCGCCAGGGCCCAACTAGCGGTTCGCCGCTCGAGATCATAGGATCGGGCGCCGCTGGCGCCACCAGCCGGGCCGACTGACCACAGATTGTCGATTGTTGACGACTACTCCATCTGGTCGGTAGCATGACAAGAAAAAAGGGGCCTCTTACTTATGGCACAAGTCGCGACGTCCACGCATACTGGTTCCGGGCCGGACGGCCCCTGGCTGAGCGGGATCATCCCTCCGGTTTGCACGCCCTTTACTGCAGATCTCGAGGTCGACACGGTCTCGCTGGAGCGCTTGATCGGGTTCCTCATCGAAGAGGGCGTCAGCGGCCTGTTCATCCTGGGCTCCTCCAGTGAGGCCGCGTACCTGACGGATACACAGCGCGACCTCGTCCTGGAGGTGGCCATCAAAACCGCCGCCGGGCAAGTCCCCGTGCTCGCAGGCGCCATCGACATGACGACCGGACGAATGATCGAGCACGCGTCTCGGGCCCTGGCCCTGGGCGCCAACGCCATCGTCGCTACGGCTCCTTTCTACGCGTTGGTGACCGAGCCGCCAGAGGTCGACCGGCACTTCCGGGTATTGAAGTCCGCCTGTGACGCGCCGTTGATCGCTTACGACATCCCCGTTGCGGTACATACCAAGCTCACCGCCAGCGGCTTGGTCTCCCTCGCCGGCGACCATGTAATCGACGGGCTGAAAGACTCGAGCGGCGACCTCGCCGGCATGCGTGAAGTCATCATCGGCACCAGGTCCTCGCCGCAATTCGCCATCTTTACGGGCTCGGAGACGGTGGTCGACTGCGTGATGCAAATGGGGGCCTCGGGCGCGGTCCCGGGTCTCGGCAACGTGGACCCGAAGGGCTTTGTCGAGCTCTACAACTCGTGCCGGGCCGGGCAATGGGAGCAGGCCCGGCATCAGCAGGACCGCCTAGTCGAAGTGTTCGGGGTGACCCGTTGTGCCAAGCCCGGCAAGGGCCGGAGCGCCTCGGGTCTCGGTGGCTTCAAGACGGCTCTCATGCTGCGGGGGGTCATCTCGACAAATGCCATGGCGCTCCCTCAGGTTGCCCTTGACAATGAGGAGATTGCTGGCGTCCGTGAGGTGCTAGTGGCTACCGGCTTGCTTTGAGGTCCCAACCGGTCGGACGCGACGGCACAGGAGGTCATTCGTCTCCCGAGGGCCGAGCGATGCCTAGTTCTCGAGAAAGCCGAGGGCCGAGCAACGACTGAAGCGCCAGAAAGCGGGCCCGCGCTGCGCCTCGTTATCGTGGGCGCGGGTTCAATCGGCCTAACGTTTGGTGCCACACTTGCCCGTGGCGGCCACTTGGTGACGGTGCTGGGCCGTCCCCGATCGGCGGAGGCGTTGCTGAGCCTGGGGAGCGTCGACCTGAGCGGCCAACTCGCCTTCACCGTACCTGTGACGGGCCCGCCAGCGCGGCCGGGGCGGGTCGCTGTCATAGGACAGGCAGCGGACATCCCGGCTGCTGACGCCATCTTGTTCACGCCCAAGGGCCAGGACCTGGCGGAGTCGATAGAGCAAGTGGCCCGTGCGCGGCCGGACGATGCCCAGGGTGGGACATGGGTAGCCGGGTTCCAAAACGGCGTGGTGAAGGACGAGCTGTTGGCGGCGGCGTTCGGCCCCGACAATGTCGTCGGCGCCGCCAGCGTTCTTGGCGCCCGCCGCGCCTCCGCCGGGGACGTCTACGTCGCCGGTCTGGGGACCACGTACTTCGGGGAGTTCGGTGCCGGTTCATCGTCCCGCACCGAGCTCATCACCACAGCGTTCCTGGACGCCGGGCTGCCGTGCATCGCGGTACCCGAGATCAGGGCTCTTTTGTGGGCGAAGTTCTGCAACGCGGTCGGGGTGTTCGGGGTGACGGCGCTCACCGGTCTCCCCACTGTGGAGATTTTCGCCCGCGCTCCTCTCGCCTTTGTCTACCGCTCCCTCCTGGAAGAGGCGGCCGCAGTGGCGGCGGCCGAGGGGGTGGTGGTCGACGATTTCCCGGACCTGCCGATGCGGACCTATTTGGAACCGGCACCTGAGGACGTAGTGGCAGAAATGACGCGCCGTGCCGTGCGCAGGACCGACCAACCCCCGGGGTATTCGTCCATGGCACAGGACCTCGCGGCAGGCCGGCGGACAGAAGTCGAGGAAACTTTTGGCGACCTCGTCAGGCGAGCCCGCTCGCACGGCATCGATGTGCCTCGGTCCGAGCTCGTGTACAGGGTCGTCAGGGGGTTCGAGTGGCGGGACGACACGACTGGCGAAGTCTCAGGTAGCGAAGTCTCAGGTAGCGAGATTTCAGGTGGCGAGATCTCAGGCGGCAAGGTCTCAGAGCTGGCGTTTGGTCTCGAAGAAGCCCCAGAGGAGCCCTTCGGGACGGGCCCAGGCCTGGAGTGAGCGGGGCGAGCCAGACGACCTGGCGCAAGTGCACCCGATGTCCGAGCGAGCACCCAGAAGTGACATACAAGACGAAGTGACCGACATCGGGAAACGACCAACACGCGGAAGTGATCTAGCAAAATGAAGATCGTTGAAATCCAAACCGTACGGTGCGAAGAGTTCGCCGAATTTATTGCCGTCCTGCTGAAGACCGAAACCGGCCTGACCGGACTCGGCGAGACGTGCTTCGGGCCCGAGTCCGTCGAAGCCTATGTGCACGAGTCGGTGGCTCCCCGCCTGCTCGGCCAGGACCCCTTGACGATAGAACGTCATGCCAAGGAATTGCCAGCGTTCTATGTTACCCACGGGGGTACGGGGGTCTCGACGCGCGCCCACTCGGCCGTCGATATTGCCCTTTGGGACCTGTTCGGCAAGGTCTGCAACCAGCCCCTGTACCAACTGTTGGGGGGACGGGTACGTGACAGCGCCCGGATATATAACACTTGCGGCGGCTATCACTACGGGAAGGCAGAAGCACGCTATCGCGGCACGAGCAGGCCAGTAAGCGCGGACGCTCCTGGGGAGCTGGAGGCCCGCGGCCCGTACGAGGACCTCTATGCCTTTCTTCATCACGCCGACCAACTGGCCCTCGACCTCCTGGACCAGGGCATCACAGGCATGAAAATTTGGCCTTTCGACGATGTCGCCCGAGCAAATGGGGGCCAATATTTCTCCGCCCAGGAACTAAAAACGTGCCTCGAGCCTTTCGAAAAGATCCGGGCTGCCGCCGGCGACCGAATAGACATCATGGTCGAGCTACACGGTCTGTGGGAAGCCGCACCGGCGGGCAAAATCTGCCAGGCCCTTGCGGATTTCACCCCCTGTTGGGTTGAAGACGCCATCAAGCTCGATAGCCTCGATGCCCTCTCCCGGCTGCGCGACGCAACCGACGTCACCTTGACATTTGGTGAAACGCTGGCGGGCGTGCACGCTTACAAGCGCCTCTTCGACACGGGCGCGGTCGACGTGGTCATGTTCGACTTCGGTTGGGGCGGAGGTGTTTCCGAGAGCCGTCGTGTTGCCGCCTTGGCGGAAGCGTACGGGCTGCCCATCGCACCACACGACTGCGTCGGGCCGGTAGCGCTGGCCACCGGGGCGCATTTTTCCGTCGCCACCAAGAACGTGCTCATCCAGGAAACGGTCCGCGCCTACTACACGGATTGGTACAACGAGATCGTGACGGGGTTGCCATCCATTGGGGAAGGCCAGATCTCACCCTCTCCGGCGCCGGGTATCGGGACCGACCTGCGGCCAGAGTTCCTTTCCCGTCCAGATACCCATGTACGGATCTCACGCTAAGGATTAGAGGCTGTGGAACGACAAGTACACCCCTGGGTGGCAGAAGGGCAAAAGAGGCCCCGGTTTGCTATCGTCTCAGTCTTCCTGCCCGACTGGAAGGACATCCTGCGTTTTGCCCAACGGGCCGAGAGGCTGGGGTTCGACGCCTACTGGGCCAACGACCATCCGAACCGGTCGATGGACACCTGGACGTTGCTCACCGGACTGGCGATGGGTACGGAGCGGATCCGCCTCATCTCATTGGTAAGCTGCATCTATTACCGCAGCCCAGTCCTGATTGCCCGCCAGGCCGCCGACGTGGACCGCATCAGCGAAGGCAGGCTGGTGCTCGGGATCGGCATCGGAGATGACGTCCCCGAGTTCAACCAGATGTGCTTGCCCTTCCCTCCTATTGCACAACGCCAGGAAACCCTTGAAGAAGCACTCTCGGTAATCCAGGGGTTATGGCGGGAGGAAACATTCAGCTTCGAAGGCAAGTACTTCCGTCTCGACCAGGCTCGGCTTGCCCCCAAGCCCGTCCAGGACCCCTACGTACCCATCCTCATAGGAGGGGGCGGGGAAAAGGTCACCCTGCGCCAAGTGGCTCAGTGGGCTGACGTGTCCAACTTCGCGCCCCACGAATGGTCGGGTTCTGCATTCCAGATCGCGGACGTGGAGCGTAAGTACGCCGCTTTGCGTGACCATTGCAAAGCGGTTGGGCGCCCTTACGAATCGATCTTGCGCAGCCACTTCACCCCTCTACTTACGTTGGCAGAAAATGAAAGCGCCCTCGAGCGCAAGCGGGCCAACGCCCGGATCCCGGACCGTCAATTACAAACCGTCCCCGTCTTCGCCACCCCCGACCAGGCCATCGCCCATTACCAGGCCCTGGCGGACGTGGGTGTCCAGTACTTCCTCGCCACCATCAACGGTTCAGACGACGAGACTGTCCATCTGTTCGCCGAGGCCGTGGTACCAGCAGTGAAGCTGGCACAGGCGGGCCAAACTGCCACCAAGAGGGGGTGAAAAGCCGGAACTCGGCGGAAATTTCGTGATCTGGAGAGGATAATTGCTCTCAGCGGTACGTTAACCCGCTCCAGATGGGGCTTTTGCGCCCGCAATGGTCCGTCGTTTTTCCGACCGTGCGCTATTCGTCGGCGCGAGCCGAGGCGTTCATGGCCAGGTTGCCGCCGTCTACGGGCAGCATGGTGCCGCTGACCATGGCCGAGGCGTCGGAGGCCAGGAACACGGACGGTCCGACAAAGTCTTCCGGTTCGGCCATCCTTCCGAGTGGGATGGCACCCAGCACCCTCCCCGTGAGCCCGGGCGCGTCGGTGTCCGGGTGGTCGAGGCGAGCCTGGAAGCCCTTGGTCCGGGTCTGCACCGGGAGGATGGCGTTGACACGGATGCCGTACCGGCCCCACTCGACGGCCAGCTCTCTCGTCATCTGGACAATGCCACCCTTGGTCACGCTGTACACGAAGTTGCCGCGACCGAGACCACTAACCCCGGCGATCGAGCTGATGTTTATGATCGACCCACGTCCGGCCTCGATCATCGCCTGGCCGGCTGAACGTGCACAAAGAAAGTAACCCGTCAGGTTGACGTCCACGGACCGTTGCCACAATTCGAGCGTAAGAGCGTGTGGCCTGGCCAGGACGGGGGTGAAAGCGCCATTGAGAAGGACGTCCACCCGACCAAAGCGCGACTGCACGCCGTTGAAAAGAGAGACGACCTGGTCTTCTTGGCTGACGTCGCATTTGACGGGCCACGGCGCTCTGGCGTCGCTCACGGCGGCATTGATCAGCTCGACCGTCTCGACCAGGCCCGCCTCGTTGATGTCGACCAGCACCACCTCGGCGCCGCAGCTGGCGAACCCGATGCTGATCCTCTGGCCGATACCGCTACCGGCGCCGGTGACCACCGCGACGCGGTCCTCAAGCGAGAACATCGGAAGAGTGCGGGCCCCGTGCGCCACTGCTTCTTGCTTATCCAGTTCAGTTGACAGTTCGTCCTCCATTCACAGGCCAACCCGGCATCGGCTTCGGGACAGCTGGGCAATGGCCAACTGTTAACAGACTGTCTAGTATGAGGCCAGCCACGAGTCGAGCCCCTGCGGCCGCGGGGCGGCCGGCCATCGGAGGAACCCATCGATGTGGTCGCAACGAGGCCAACCCCGAGGTCTCGCTCCGGGCGGGTCGATAGCTGATTGAAATTGGAGGGGCATTGGGATCACCGGAAAAGTTGTGGCAGGAGATCAAGCAGCGCGACGTCTCTGAGGGAACGGTCACCGTCTGGTGGCTGTACCAGGCAGGGATCGTGGTCAAGAGCCCCGGAGGCACGGTTTTGGCCATAGACCCCTACCTTTCCGACGCGGTGAGCAAGAGTTACAACCAGCCGCGTAACGTCCCCGCCCCGCTCGACCCCGCCCAGGTCCAGTTCGACGCCGTCCTGGCCTCGCACAGCCACCCGGACCACCTCGACCCGGACTCGATTGATGGCTTCGCCAGCCACCCAGAAACGGTCTTCGTCGGGCCGCCGATGGTCGCCGACCGAGTTGTCGCCGCCGGCGTAGACCGGGACCGTACGGTGGCGCTGGGACGGGGTGACCGGACCGAAGTCGGCGACATCTCCGTGCGCGCCGTCCATGCCCGTCACCCTTTTGCCCCCGAGCCCGCCCCTGACGCGATCGGCTTTGTCCTCGACACTGGCAGCGTGACCATTTATCACAGCGGCGACACCGAGTACGACAGTGAGATCGTGGACGACGTAAGCGGCGTCTCCGCTGCGTTCATTGTGATGAACGGCACCGCAGGCAACATGAACGTCCATGAAGCGGCCCTGCTCGCCTGGCGCATCGAGGCCAAGTTGGCCGTCCCCTTTCACTACGGGCTGTGGCGCGACGAGGGCTACGGGCCCGGTGCAACCCTTGACCCGTCGCAGTTTGTCGGCACTTACGAGCGTCTCGCCCCCGGGGCGCCAACGCTTGTCTTGAGCCCCGCGCAACCCGTGACGATCGGGGCCGAGGGTCTCCTCGGCCCGCATGGCCCCGGGCACGCGGCAGCCCGCGCCGCCGCGGGCACCGAAGCCCCTGTGACCAGCTGAAAATGCCAGACAATCCGAGTTATGAAATGACTGTCGACCCCCGTCTTTTGCCTGTGCTCGAGGCCAGCGTCCCTAAACCTGGTCCGGAGTTCACTGTCGTCGAAGCCCGTGCTCGGGCGAGCGAGGTCCAGGCCCGCATTCGTGACGCCTACTACCGGCCAGCGCCTGAGCCAGCCGCCATCGACGACCTCGAGATCGCCGTCGACGGCGCCACCATCCCTCTACGCTGCTACCGACCTAGAGGTGACGCTCCGTTCCCGGTCCACCTATATATCCATGGCGGAGCGTTCTGGCTGGGCAGCATCGAGGGTTCGGACACAGCTTGCCGGGAAATCTGCGTAGCCTCAGGTGCCCTGGTGGTATCCGTCGGCTACCGGCTCGCCCCCGAGCACAAGTTCCCGGTCGGCGCCGAGGACTGCTACGCCGCGCTGTGCTGGGTGGCGGGACACGCCAGTGAGCTCGGGGGAGACCCGGGGACCATCTCGGTCGGAGGGGAGTCGGCGGGCGGGAACCTCGCCGCGGTTACGGCGCTTATGGCCCGGGACAGGCACGGCCCCGAGATCGAGTTGCAGATCCTTTCGATAGCCGTGACCGACCTCACCGGCAGCCAGCCGTCGGTCGAGAAGTTCGCCGATGGGTACTTGCTGAGCCGGGCCGGGATGCGAACTCAGCGCCAGCACTACCTGTCGGACGACGTTGACCCCCGCCAGGCGTACGTTTCACCGCTGTTCGCCCCCGACCTTCGTGGGTTGCCGCCCGCGCTGGTGGTGACGATGGAGTTCGACCCGCACCGGGACGAGGCCGAGGCCTACGCCCGTCGTCTGGCCGAGGCCGGCGTGACCACCGTCCAGCGCCGGTACCTCGGGCAGGTGCACGGGTCTGCGATGTTCACTCGGCTGCTTCCGGACACGGGTTACTACGAGTTCCTGGCCGACGTTATGCACTGGGCGTACGCAGGCCAACGGTCAAGAGCCCGCCGGGCTTGCATCCCTGCTGGCGCCTCTGTAACCTGACTGTTGACAGTTTACTGGGCGGCAACAAAAATTAGGGGCGCAGAGGGACCGGGCCTTGACACCTCGTAGCACGTTCTTCGACACGTTTGGTTACTTGTACTTGCCGGGCCTGCTCGCTGACGACATCGGTTGGATCAGTGAGGAATTCGATGCTGTATGGGCTCGTCGGCCTGATTTGCAACACGACGGGGCCCACCGGACAATTTATCCCGACGCCTTTTTCAACGCCAGCGCACGTCTGGCTCGGCTCATCGAGCATCCGGTGCTCAGCGCAATTTGCGAGGAGCTTCTGGGGCCTGACATCGCGTATTACGGCGGCGACGGCAACTACTACGCCGGTGACACTGGATGGCACCGCGACGTTTTCAACATTCCCGATGGCCAAGAGGGGAAGTCGATCGTCCGCCATATCAAGGTCGCGTTTTATCTCGACCCGCTCGCCGCGACGACAGGAGCGCTCCGCGTCATCCCGGGCAGTCACCATCTCGCTGACAGCTTCGCCCGAGAATTAGACGAATTCTTGCTGCACAAAAACAATGACATCGCCGTGTTGCCCCAAGACGTCCCGGCTGTAGCATTGGCGGTTACGCCTGGCGATATCGTGATCTTCGACCATCGCATGATGCACGCCTCCTTCGGCGGAGGCAGAGCACGGCGCATGTTCGCGATGAACCTCTTCGAGCAATGTCACACGAGCAGGCAACGAGAATTGACAGCCCGGCTGTTCCATATGTACGGGAGCCGGGGAATGTCGTACTTCTTTAGTGACAGCGTGACGAACGGAGCGCCGCCGGAGCGGGCCCGGCGGCTCGAGCCGGCACTCGAGTTCGAGCCGGCACGGGCGGAGGGCTACGCCGAGTACGTCCAGCAAGCTGAGGAACCTCACCGAGTGGTCTAGCGGGCCTTTACTCGGCCAGCCAAACCTTCACTCGGCCAGCCAAACCTTCACTCGGCCAGCCAAACCTTCACTCAGCCAGCCAAACCTTCACTCGGCCAGCCAAACCTACTCGGCCAGCCAAACCTACCCGGCCAGTCATACCCGGTGGCGCGCTCTTGCGCCCACGGCCGAACCCGGATAAGGTTCGTTAACAGTTTACGGGCAGTTAATAACGGCGATGCAAGGGGGGTGTCATGTACCCAACGCGTGTCCTTGGGTTCCGCGACGGGCAGTTGGGGGGTTTGCCATCCGACTCGGCGTGGTCGCATTCCGCACCATGACTCCGCCTGGTCCGGGCCCGGGGAAGTCACAAGGCGCCATGCCCGCGCCGCTCAACCATCCGACTACCCGCCACTGAGGGGCCCCCGTGCACGTCCGGCGGGCCCGCGACTGGAAAATCTGTACCGACCAGGCCAATGAGGGCCTGGCTGCAAACTGGCAGTCCGGCGTTCCCCGGCAGGCCGTGGCCGCGCCGGTCCCGGGGATAATCCAACAGGTCTTCCCGGACTACCACGGGCTGGCGTGGTACTGGTCTGAACTGGCGCCCATACCGGTTTCACCGGGCCATCGAGTACTCATTCGCTTCGAGTCGGTCGATTACGCGGCGAAGGTGTGGTTGAACGGCCACGAGATCGGTTCGCACGAGGGTGACGGGGTACCGTTCGAGCTCGACGCCACCGAGTTCTTCGAGCCCGGACAGTCGAACCTGCTCGCCGTACGCGTGATCAACCCGACGGACGAGCCTATCGACGGGCTGGTCCTAAGCGAGATCCCCCACTCGAACAAGGCCTTGCCTGGCAAGTTCCGGCCGGGGTCGGGCTACAACGTCGGCGGGATCACCGGCGAGGTTGTGGTACACGTAGGGCCAGCGGCCCGCCTCCTGGACGTCGTCGTCCGCTCAGACCTGGGCACCGGCATCATCAGCGTCGACGCCACGGTGTCGGACGCCACGGTGTCGGGCCCCGCCGTACCGGGCCCAGAGGCACCTGGCTCGCCGATGGTCAGCGTTCTCGTGAGCGAGGACCGCACCGGGCTCCACGTCGCCTCCGCCCGCCACCCCGTCGAAGCCGCTGGACGGCCTGGTGCCCATCCGCGGGCCCGGGTCGAGCTGCAGCTTCCGCTCGGCGAGGTGAGGCCGTGGGACCTCGACGACCCCTTCCTTTACCGTGTCCGTGTCCGCCTAGAGGCCGCCGACGGCGGCACCACGGAGGACGAAAAGTACGTGCGTACTGGGTTCCGGGAGCTGCGTGTCCGCGACGGCTGGTTCGAGCTGAACGGGCGGCGCATATACCTGCGTTCGACCCACACCGGCAACCACTACCCGATTGGCCAGGAGGCCCCCCACAGGGCGGCATTCGTACGCCAGGACCTGGTGTACGCCAAGGCGGCCGGCTTCAACACGGTCCGGTTCATAGCCGGCGTGGCCCGGGAGGACCAGCTCGACTTCTGCGACGAACTGGGCCTGATGGTCTACGAGGAAACCCGGTCCGCGTGGTTGCTCGGAGATTCGCCCAGGATGGCCGAGCACTTCGACCGGTCCAACGACGAGATGATCAGGCGCGACCGCAACCACCCGAGCGTGGTCATCTGGGGCCTTCTCAATGAGACCTATGACGGGCCAATCTTCCGGCACGCGGTCGGGTACCTGGCCAGGCTGCGGGAGCTGGACGCTACCCGGCTCGTTCTGCTCGGCAGCGGGCGCTGGGACGGAGACCTGGCTGTCGGCTCGGTTTCGAACCCCGGAGAGCCGAACTGGCAGCACCAGTGGGGTGCCGAGCAGCCGGGTGCACCCCGGGTAGAAGTCGGGTGGGCGCACGACGTCGACCGTGGTGCTTATGTCCCGGGCGCGGGCGACTTACACCTGTACCCCCACCTCCCCGAGTCGGCCGCCGCCAAGCAACTGCTCAGCACGATGGGCCGCGGGTCAAACCCGGTGTTCCTGTCCGAATACGGAGTCGGTAGCGCTTTCGACGCCGTTACCGCGCTGGCCGAGGCGTCGTGCGATCTCGCCTCCTTCGGCAGCGGGGCGACGCACCTGGTCGAGCCGCCCGACATTGCCTACATAAGGTCCATGGCGGAGCGCTTCGTGTCCGACTGGGAGCGGTTCGGGATGGACGAGGTGTACTGCTTCCCCGAGGAGGCCCTGGCCGATAGCCAGCTCAACCAGTCACTGCACCGGGCTGTCACCTTCGACCTGATCCGCGCCAACGGGAAAATCGCCGGTTACAACCTGACCGGTATGCTCGATCACGCCCTCACTGGTGAAGGCCCGTGGACGTACTGGCGCCGCTGGAAACCGGCGGCTATGGAGACGACCGCCGAAGGCTGGTCGCCTTTGCGCTGGTGCCTTGGCGTGAACCCGACGGTCAGCTTCCCGGGCGGCGATGTCGAGATCGACCTTTCGCTCGCCAACGAGGACGTGCTCCCACCGGGACGTTACGAGGCGAAAGTAGCCGTCGTCGGGCCGTCGGGCTGGCGCTGGCAGCGCACCGTCGATCTTCAGATTGGCGATGGCCGGGGGCCCCTGGCTCTGCCAGTGCTGGCTGAGCACCTCACCCTCGACGGTGGGCCCGGTCGGTACCGCTGCGCCGCGTCCCTGGGGACCGCAGCCGCTCCGGCAGCCGGCCGCACCACGGTCGAGGTCCTGGCGCGCCTCACTCCGCTCGCCCCGCGCCGACGCGCCGGCGCGCTGGGGCTCGGCGAGGCGGCGCAGCGATGGCTGTCGGAACACGGGCTTGACGCCGTAGTTGACGGACAAGTCGGCAGTGACCTCGACCTCTTGCTGGTCGGGCATGCTGGCGAGCTTTCTGCCGACGAGTGGCGGGCCGTCGCTACCGCGGTCGACCGTGGGGCCACGGCTGTTTTACTCACCCCGTGGGAGCTCATCGTGCCCGGCGAGTCGTCGGCGTCTCTTCCCATCGGCAAGTCCATCTCGTGCACGCGCTTCCACGACTGGCTTTACCACAAAGACTGCTTCGCCAGACGCGCCGACTTCGTCGACGGCCTGCCCGGGCCCGGCCTCATGGACTGGCGCTACTACCGCGAGGTCCTCCCCCGGCACCTGTTGCAGGGCGACGCCGAAGACGTCGCCGCCTTCGCCACGGCGATCGGCTTTCCCTGCCCGGGCGGGTACGCCTCGGGGCTGCTCGTGGCCACCTTTACCCAAGGGCGTGGCTGCATCGTCGTAAACACCTTCGATCTCCTGGACAATCTTGGCTCGCTGGCCGTCGCCGACCGTTTAATGCTCAACCTGTTGCGCTACGCCACCCGATGAAGTCGCCCCACTATTCAGCGCCGGAAAGGCCCGGGCCCGGGATCCGAAATGGCGCCAGCCGAAGATGCAGGACCGCGTCCTTATTGAATGCCGGCCGATCCCGCGTTATGCTGGCCCCGTTTACAATAAACATCCGCCCATCGTCACAAGCGCCGGTTGGCAGACCGGCAGGGGGTGATGATCAATGGTCCGGCCGGCTTTTTCCAGCGGGGGTACTCCGGTCGTGGCTAGCCCCCATGCGGCCTGTTGTCCCCTCCCCGGGTTCGCCCTGTTTAGCGCCAGCGAGGCCTCCGCGTCCTTCTTGCCACCTACCATCTTCCGGTTTCGGCCCTCGAGGAGGGCCCGTGCCCACGGCCGGGACTATCCGCGCCTCACGACTTCGGATGACGCCCCTGCACGGCACCGCCGGTCTTACCCCCCTGCCCCGGTACAGCCATTACCGACTGCGGCCCCCGGGAGTAGCCACCCAATCTCCAGCATTATCGGCATCGTCGAGAACGGAATTACAGTGTGATAGTCAGTAGCCCCCCGGTTACTGCGGATAAGCGCGTCGCCGGCAGTAACGTCAGTAGCCCCCGCACCTCACGTACCAGGCAGCGAAAGGTAAAACGCACCCTCAAAGCGTGGGCTTTTCTCCTCCCCACCTTTATCTTCATAGGCGCCT